>Ga0075434_100006342_pt1 | contig 10843 bp, 8 predicted proteins | sample RhiMethybrSRZTD3_FD_75298 | JGI IMG/M metagenome (GOLD analysis project Ga0075434, IMG submission 75298) | Populus rhizosphere microbial communities from Tennessee, USA - Rhizosphere MetaG P. TD hybrid SRZTD3 | ecosystem: Host-associated > Plants > Roots > Rhizosphere > Soil | place: USA...
CGGGACGCCATGCTCAGGGGGCTGTGGGAGGTCCTCGAGGGCACCGACGTGGAGATCAGCAAGCCCGAGGGCGGCTTCTTCATCTGGATCAAGCTGCCCGCGGGCACGAACACCACGAAGCTGCGGGAGAGGGCGGTGAAGCACGGCATCCAGTACACGGCGGGCCCGGCCTTCTTCATCAACGGCGGCGGCGAGGGTTTCATCCGTCTCGCCTACAGCTGGGAGACTCCGGAGCGCAACTACGAGGGCGCCACGCTTCTCGCCCAGGCCATCAAGGACGCGCGCTAGCCAGGAGTCTGCCCTCGCTCGCTACGGCAGAAGGTCGCCCACGGGCGATGCGCACGGTCGCCCGCGCGAGCGGCGACACGGTAGCCGCGGGACCAGCCGCTCGACCACCCGGTAGCGCCAGCCGTAGGCGCCGTGGGGTCCGGCCCGGCGTTGCGGTACACCTCGAGCGCTCGATCGACGAGGTTGGCGATCCCGGGCATCTGGATTCTCACAAGCCAGCCGTGGGGCAGGACCGCCCGCAGTGCATCGCTGGCAGCGCCTAGCGTGCTGGCATGATGGCTTCCCTGGGCTCAGCAACGACGAGATGGCCGCCGACCGGCTCCACTGGTTCACCGGTGCACGAGCCGATCGTATTCCGATCGAGTCCAGCGTCGGAGCGTCAGCGGCACCTGCTTCATCGAGTCCTCACCGTATGCGCCGGGGTAACAATCCACGACGGCCCGCGCAGGGCGTGCCCCGGCGTGACGCCGCCTGCCGACGTCCCGGCCACGGCCGAGTCAGCGTGACGCGTGGCCTGCGGAGCCTGGCGTCCCGGGGATCAGCTCGGAGTGGCCCGTCTCAGCGAGGAACCGACGAATGTCTGAGAGGGGAGTGACCAATGTCTGGCCGGGCATCGGCACATCGATGTACCACGAGGGCTCGCTCCCCTGGGAGGTGACGCGCGCAGTGCGATAGCCCTCGACGAGTCCGATCAGGCCGCCGTCGCGCGCGTTGTACACGCCGCCGCCACTCGCCCCGTAGCTCACTGATGCATCCACCATGAGCCGAGGCGTCAACTCCCGGTCCGTGGCAGCGTCCCCGTTCACCTGACTGACGATTCCCCGCGCCAGCACCAGATTGCGACCCCACGGAAAGGTGACGACCCAGATGGCTTCGCCGAGCCGCGGGGGCGCCGCCAGGTGGGCGGGTACGCATTCATCGCTCTCCGCGCGGAGGAGCGCCAGGTCGAGATCGGCCGTCGCGCGGTACGCTACCAAGCTGCCGGTTTCCTTCGTACCCGCTCCCCGCTGACGGCCGAACAGGAGATAGATCGCCTTCTGCCCATTCGTGTCGGCCACCGTGTGGCCGCTCGTGAGCACGAAGCACTCCGAACCTTGACCCTTCGGTCGGGACGCGATCACGACGCCCGATCCGGTCCGGAAGCGCCGACCCTCAGGATTCTCAAGGACGATCTGGACGGCGGATGGCAACAGACGGTCCAGCACGTCCTCGCGGCTGGGCTCACGCGCGGGTGCGACGGTGCACCCGGCACCAAGGACAGCAATCGTGGCGCCCACGGCCATTGATCGCACGAATACTCGGAGGACTTCCACGGGCGGCAGCAGACGTCTCACGGCCTCGATGATACAGCGGGCGCGCTGCGTCGTGAAACACGCCGGGACTCTTTTTCTCGTACCTCGTGGCACGCGGCTTGCCTCTTCCCTGGGTGGCGTCGGCCAGTCGCGTTCGTTCGATGTCGGCCGTCGCGCCGAAGGGGAAAGGAGGTCAGGTATGCGGAAGAATTTGCAGTTCCTGGTGGCGGTGGCTGCGTTGCTCGCCCTGATTGCGGGCCCTTGGAGTGCGCAGGCGCGGCCGGCCCGATCGCGTATGCAAGTCTCTCCACCTCCAGACGCGGCTTCCTCCATCGAGGGCACAGTCAAGAAGGTCAATCCGGCAAAGAGGACGATCGAGGTGTCCACGGGAGCTTCGGGACACTGGGAGAAAACGCTCGAATTGACCAAGGGCACCCAGATCCGCGACGAGGGGCGGGCGGCGACGCTGGATGACATCCAAGAGGGCGTTAGGGTCAAGGCTTCCTACGAGACGCTGCTGGGCAAGAGCTTCGCCACTCGCATCGATCTGATACCGACGCCCCCGCCCAAGGACTTCTCAGAGCCGACGGAGCTACCGCTGCTGCGGTAGCCAGGGAGCGACCAGATATTCGCGGTCGGGAAGAAACGGGCGGGCGAACTGAAAAATCTTCCTGCTCTCCGGAAATGTTGCCGGTAGCTCGGAGCTCCAGGAAGACATGGAACGCGGGCAAGATTGTGTGGGAGTTTCTGCACGCTAGGCAGTTTCTCGTCGCTCGTTGGTTCGGGTGGGAGAGTCATGCGGTGGGTATCTCCGCCATTTCCGAAGCTATCAGTTGATGACGCGGATTGGCACAGTCGGTACTGGGCTCGCCACGTAGGCGCTTTCACTCGTCCGCCACCACGCCGCCACGCGAGAGCCCGGAGCGCCCGCTCCGGGCTCTTTCGTTGTGTCGAGGATCCCGCTCCCTGTCGAGGCTTGCTTGACGGACCGTGTCGGCGAGGCTAGCATCCCGCTCACCCGGGCGCGAGGTGCGCCTCGGACGATCAGACACAGCGACCGGCAACCTCCGAGAGAGTCATGAGCGAGCTCGCACCCCTTCCGTCATCGACCCTGCCGTCTGGCGTCCGGTCGCGATTCGTCGAGGACGTCAACGGCCTCCGCATGCACATCCTGGAAGCAGGCTTCGAGGTCGTGGGCCGTCCGCTCGTGCTGCTGCTGCACGGATTCCCCGAGCTCGCCTACAGTTGGAGAAAGGTGATGCGGCCGCTCGCCGCATCGGGCCTCCATGTCGTCGCCCCCGATCAGCGCGGCTACGGGCGGACCACCGGATGGGACGGCAGCTACGATGGCGACCTCGCGCCTTTCCGCACGCTCAACCTGGTGCGGGATGCCATGGCGCTAACCTCCGCGCTCGGTCACCGATCTGTGCGAGGCGTCTTCGGCCACGATGCGGGTTCCACGGTGGCGGCGTGGTGCTCGTTGATCCGGCCCGATCTCTTCCGTTCCGTGGCGATGATGAGCGCGCCGTTCGGTGGGCCGCGCGCGCTGCCTTTCAACACGGACCGCCGAGCCGCGGCCCGGCCGCCCGGAGGGAACATTCACGACGACCTCGCCGCGCTCCCGCGCCCGCGCAAGCACTATCAGTGGTACTACTCGAGCCGCGAGGCCAACGACGCAGCCCTGCGGGCTGCGCACAGGACGAGGGGGTCCCACTCCGCCGGAGCGCTCCCCCACCCCCGCCGCCACCCGCCCCGGTCGCACGCACGGCACTCGCGAATAGTCCGGGCTAGAGCAGCGCGCGGATCTCCTCCGAGGCGGCGGTGAGGCGCTGGGCGAGGAGCTTGACCACGAAGCTGTGGAACTCGATGACCACCGCGGGATCCACGCGCTCCAGCCGGGCAAAGCGCTCCGCGCTCAGCCGGTAGGCCCGGCAGGGCGTCTCCGCCACCACGTCGGCCGAGCGCGGCTGGCCGGAGTAGAGGGCCATCTCGCCCACCATGCTGCCGGGGCCCAGCGTGCGCAGTCGTCTCCGCTTGCCGTCCTCGAGGTGGACCATGACCGAGACCTCGCCACGCTCCACGAAGTAGAGCGCGTCTCCCGCGTCGCCCCGCCTCATCAGCACCGTCTCCCGCGGGATGTCGAGCCGCTCGCAGAGCCCGAGCAGCACCTGGAGGGCCTCGGGCGAGAAGTGCGCGGCGAGCATGCCGCGGAGGTCCGTGCCGGCCGCGGCGCCGTTGGACCCGGGGCCACTCGCGGGCACCGGCGCGGGAGACGCGCCGGGCATGTCATGGGCGCCCGCGAGCAGGCGATCTTCCATCCACTCCAAGCCTCGGTCGAGGTCGGAGACGAGGTGGATCTCCGGGTGGGGAAGGAAGCGCATCTGCTGGAGGACGGCCTGATGCTCCGGCCGGAGCCCGCTCAGGATCAGGGTGACGCGATAGCGCCCGCAGAGCTGGTGGAGCTTGCTCAGGCTGAGGGCCGCCGACGCGTCGAGGCCTTGGACCATGCGGAAGTCGAGGAGGAGGTAGCGCACGCCGGACTGGACGATGAGGTCGCGGCATGTCTCCACGAGCCGGCTCGCGAGGGCGAAGAAGAGATAGCCCTGCAGGCAGAGCGCCCGGCCGAGGTTGCCGTGCTCCTGGAGGATCGCGGTGTCCTCCAGGGTGCGTTCCTTGTTGGAGCGGTGGCGCGCCACGGACAGATCGTGGCGGACGTAGGTGGCGCGGCTGTAGCTGTAGGCGAAGAAGAACGACGCCACGAGGAGGCCGAAGACCACGCCCGTGATGATCCCCTGCGCGGCGATCAAGACGAGGATGGCCACGATGAGGGCGTGCTCGCGGATGGGGAGCCTGAAGAACGTGTCCCAGACCCACTCGCGGAGAAGCGCGACGCCGAGGTAGATCAGGAGGCCGGCGAGGACGGGCCGCGGGAAGTAGAAGAGGAGGCGCACGCAGAAGATGGCGATCCCCGCGCAGAGGGCGGCCGTCCAGACGCCCGCGGCGCGGCTCGCGGCTCCCGCGCGGGCATTCAGGAGGCTCCGGCTCACCGAGAGATAGCCGACCATGCCGCCGCCCAACCCGGAGACGAGGCTGGCCAGCCCGCTGGCACGGAGCTCGCGATCGAGATCGACCTCGCGCTGCGTCGCCAGTTCGAGCCCCGCCGCGTTGAGGAGGATGGTCACGATGACGACCACGAGCATGGCGAGGAAGTTCCGCCACTCCGCGATGAGCGCCGGCCAGGATACGTCCAGTGAGGGCCACCACGGGCCGCCGCCCGTCTCGATGGGCGTCATGAGCAAGCCCTGCGCCCGCGCGCCGTCCATGGTGAGACCGCTGAGCCAGAGCCCGAGATAGAAGGCGATGACGGCGGCGACGAAGACGCCGGGCAGGACGAGGAAGTGACGCACGACGCGCGTGAGCACGAGCAGCGTCACGGCCACCGCGAAAGCCGTGCCCCAGGCCAGGGCAGGCTCGCCGGCCAGAAGGTGCACCGTGGTCCATCCCAGCGAGTGGCCGGTGAGGACCTTGAAGGCGCCGGCGAGGAGGAGGAAGCCCGAGCCGGCGAGGAAGCCGCCGCACACTGGATAAGGAATCAGCCGCACGAGCCGTCCCCACCGAAGCAGGCCCAGGAGCGCGACGATGGCGCCGGAGGCCACCGCGGTCAGCACGAGCATGAGAACGACGCTATTGGCCACGCGCTCGCCCGGGAGATGTGCGTCGCCCAGTGCGCGCGTCAGGCCCGCCGCCATGACGGCGAGGATGGCGCTGGCGTTGGAGTCGGGACCGGCGATGGCCGCGGGGAAGGAGCTCTTGAGAGCCACCACGAGGGCCACGAGGGCCGCCGCCACGAGGGCGGCGTGGAAGCCCCGGGCGAGGAAGGGCTCGAGGGTCGGCCCGCTGAAGATGAGGACGGCGTAGCTGATGGAATAGCTGAGGGTGACGAGCGCCGAGATACTGCCGGCGGTCACGTCCGGGGCGAGCCGGAGCAGGCGAGCCATGAGTGGAGGCCTATGATACGCCACGGCCGCGACGGCCTCGCGGGCAATGGCGGCTCCCGCCGTAACTCGGCACGGCGTGTATGCTATCTACGCTCTCGCCGGCTCGAAGCGATGGCGGCACCTTCACGGGAGGAGACGACATGACACGCGACGTCGTCGCGATTCAGGCATGAGCACGAGATCCCGCGCCCTCGAGTTCACCGAGATCGTGGAGTCCACCAGCGATCTGTTCGAGGTGAAGAGCGCGGCGCCGGGTCCGCGCGGCCGGCTCCCGCTCACCGCGGAGATGCTGCGGGAGAGTCCGAGCGGCGACATCTTCGGGTTGACCCAGAACGCGGGGATGGGCTGGGACCCGCGCGAGCTCGGCCGCCCGCAGTACCTCATGCTCTCCACGCAGGGCGGCGTGCGCGCGGCCGACGGCCGTCCTGTGGCCCTCGGCTATCACACCGGTCACTGGGAGGTGGGGCTCCTCATGCAGGCCGCGGCCGAGGAATTGACCCGGCTCGAGTGCCTGCCCTTCGCCGCCTTCTGCTCGGATCCGTGCGACGGCCGCACCCAGGGCACGGTGGGCATGATGGACAGCCTCGCCTACCGGAACGACGCAGCCATCGTCTTCCGCCGGCTCATCCGCTCGCTGCCCACGCGCAAGGGCGTGCTGGGCATCGCCACCTGCGACAAGGGCCTGCCCGCCATGATGCTGGCGCTCTCCGCCATGCGCGATCTGCCGTGCGTGCTCGTCCCGGGCGGCGTCACGCTGCCCCCCACCGACGGCGAGGACGCGGGCAAGGTGCAGAGCATCGGGGCGCGCTTCGCCCACGGCGAGCTCACCCTCGAGGAGGCGAGCGATCTCGGCTGCCGCGCCTGCGGCTCGCCGGGCGGCGGCTGCCAGTTCCTCGGCACCGCGGCCACTTCGCAGGTGGTGGGCGAGGCCCTCGGCCTCTCCCTGCCGCACTCCGCGCTGGCGCCGTCGGGCCAGCCCGTGTGGCTCGACATGGCCCGGCGCGCCGCGCGCGCCATGGTCAGCCTGCAGGCGCGTGGCCTCGCCACGCGCGACATCGTCACCGACGCGGCGGTGCGCAACGCCATGGTCGTCCACGCGGCCTTCGGCGGCTCGACCAACCTCCTTCTGCACCTACCCGCGGCAGCGCACGCCGCCGGGCTACGGCGCCCCACCGTGGAGGACTGGATCGAGATCAACCGTCGCGTGCCCCGCCTCGTCGACGCGCTGCCCAACGGACCGCGCAATCATCCGACGGTGCGCGTGTTCCTCGCGGGCGGCGTCCCCGAGGTGATGCTGCACCTGCGCCGCGAGGGATTGCTCGACCTGGATGCCCTCACCGTGTCGGGCGACCGGCTCGGACGTGTGCTCGACTGGTGGGAGGGCTCGGACCGCCGGCGTGCGCTGCGGGAGCGGCTGCGCGTCGCCGACGGCGTGGATCCCGACGACGTCATCATGAGCCCGGAGCGCGCGCGCCGCGCCGGGCTCACGAGCACCGTCACCTTCCCGCGCGGCAATCTCGCCCCCGAGGGCTCGGTGATCAAGAGCACGGCCATCGATCCCACGGTGGTCGACGCCGACGGCGTCTATCGCAAGACGGGCCTCGCCCGCGTCTTCACCCGTGAGCGCGACGCCATCGCGGCCATCAAGAGCACGGGGCCCGGACGCGTGCGGCCGGGCGACGTGCTCGTGCTCATCTGCCGCGGCCCGCTGGGAGCGGGCATGGAGGAGATCTATCAGATCACGGCGGCTCTCAAGCACCTGACCTGGGGCAAGGAGGTCGCGGTGGTGACGGACGCACGCTTCTCCGGCGTCTCCACGGGCGCCTGCATCGGCCACGTGGGACCCGAGGCGCTCGCGGGCGGACCCATCGGTCGCGTCCTCGAGGGCGATCTCGTGCGCATCGTGGTGGACAGGAATCGGCTCGAGGGCAGCGTGGACCTGGTGGGGCACGGCGAGCAGTTGTTTGGCCCCGAGGAAGGCGCGCGCGTGCTTGCGGGCCGGCCGCCGCGTCGGGATCTGGCTCCGGACGCGAGCCTGCCCGAGGACACGCGGCTTTGGGCTCTCCTCCAGCAAGCGGGCGGCGGGACCTGGGGCGGCTGCGTCTACGACGTCGACGCCATCGCCGCTGCCCTCGGTCGCGCGCCGCGTCCCGCAGGCTAGCCCGGACTATTGACGAATGCCGGACGTGCGACCGGGGCGGGTGGCGTCGGGGGCGGGGGAGCGCTCCGGCGGAGTGGGACCCCCGAAGCCTGCGCGCAGCCCGCAGGGCTGCGATTCAGGCGAGTGGGTGACGCAGCCGGAGCGCTCCCCCGCCCCCGACGACAGGCCCCGACCCGTCTCGCGCTCCGCGTGTTCGTAAATAATCCAGGCTAGGGCTTGGGCGATGTGACCTCGATGGCCACGGCCTCGGTCCGGCGGAGCACGATGTCGTCTCCCGGCTTGATCTCGGCGAGCCGCTTCACCCGCGGGTCGACCTTGAGCGTCCTCACGTTGCCCTCGGGCCCTTTGAGGGTGATCAGCCGCTTCTGGTAGTCGACCTTCTCGACGTTGGCGGTGACCTCCACCGTGTTGAGAGCGGCCGCCATCGGCTTCTGGCCCCGGGGCGCCACCGCCACCGCCTGGGTCTCGGCGGCATCGGGCGGGTCGCTCGACTTCCTCACGAAGATCGCGATCGAGTCGACGTACTTGGCCTTGAGCTTGTCACCGACCTTCACCTGATCGAAGTTCCTGGCCTCCGGGGGCACCGTGAGGGTGACCGTGCGGCCCTTCGGTCCCTTGAGCGTCACCGTGCGCTTGGCCTGATCGACGGCTTCCACGGTGGCCGTGATCGTGGTCACGTCGGCCACGACCACGCCCGGCTTGCCCGCGGGTGCCTCCGCTTTGGGAGCGGCGGGCGTCTCGGCCTTGGGGGCCGCGGGCGTCTGGGCCCAGGCGACGGACGCGCTGACAATGACGGCGAGACCGAGGGCGAGAAGAGTACGAGTCGGGAATGTCATGGGTGCCCTCCTTCTGCAGGAGCGGGGAGCGGGCTAGCTGCGATAGCTCGTCTGGCCGGACTTCACATCTTTGTTGAGCTTGCGGGAGAGGTGCAGCCCTTCGAGGACGAACTCCACCGCGGAGGCGACGGAAGCGGGATCCTTGGCGCCGAGCTTCCTGCACGCGGCATGGAGGGGGCGGGCCTCGCCGATCTGCCGCACGTAGGCTTCGGAGGGCATCACGTCCGAGACGTCCACCTTCATGCCGCCCTGGAAGGAGCCGATCACGTCGTCCAGCTCGCTGCCCGTGAAGGCGCGGTTGAAGACGTTGAGCACCGCCTTCTGCGCGAGCTTGCCGAGGATCTTGTCCTCACTCGCCTCGCCCACCGACTCGAGCTCGATCTTGCCCGAGGTGGAGGCGACCATGGCGTCGAGATCGCTCACGCGCGGCGACGCCACCGGCTCGCCCAGACGGATGGCCCGCTTGAGCGCGCTGGAGAGGAGGTTCTCGTAGTTGCAGATGCTCACCCGCACGGACACGCCGGAGCGCTGGCTGATCTCCGAGGAGCGGCGGGCGAGATGTGTCAGCTCGGCCACGATCTGCTTCATGTATTCCGGCGCGCGCGTCTCCAGGGGATCGACGAAGCTCGTGCGCTCCGCTTCCATGATGTCGATCTCGTGTTGGATGCGCCTGGGATAGTGCGTGCGGATCTGCGAGCCGAAGCGGTCCTTGAGCGGCGTGATGATGCGGCCGCGGTTCGTGTAGTCCTCGGGATTGGCGGAGGCGACCACGAACACGTCGAGGGCGAGGCGCACCTTGTAGCCGCGGATCTGCACGTCGCGCTCTTCCATGATGTTGAGCAGGCCCACCTGGATGCGCTCGGCGAGGTCGGGCAGCTCGTTGATGGCGAAGATGCCGCGATTGGTGCGGGGGAGGAGGCCGTAGTGGATGGTCAGCTCGTCGGAGAGATAGCGCCCCTCCGCCACCTTGATGGGATCCACCTCGCCGATGAGGTCGGCGATGGTGATGTCGGGGGTGGCGAGCTTCTCCCCATAGCGGCGGTCGCGCGGCAGCCACACGATGGGGGCGCGGTCGCCGTGCTCGGCGATGAGCTGGTGCCCCATCTGCGAGATGGGCGCGAAGGGATCGTCGTTGGTCTCGCAGCCCGCGAGGGCCGGCATCTCGGCGTCGAGAAGATTCACCATGAGGCGGGCGATCTTGGTCTTGGCCTGACCGCGCTCGCCCAGGAACACGATGTCCTGTCCCGAGAGGAGCGCGTTCTCCACCTGGGGAAGGACGGTGTCCTCGTAGCCGACGATGCCGGGGAAGAGCGGCGCGCCCGCCTTGAGGCGCGTGACCAGGTTGTTCCGGAGCTCCTGCTTGACCGACTTGCTCGTGTATCCGCTCGCGCGCAGCTCGCCGACCGTGCTGGGTCTGATCACGCGCACACTATGCCGTGTGGTCCGCGACGTGTCAATCGCGGTCGCCCCGCGGCGGCAAGAGGTAGCCGAGGAGGAGCACGCTGAGCTGGACGAGGAGGAGCTTGTTCCACGCCGTCACCGCTTCCAGCGCCTCCCGCGGATCGGCGAGCTCGTCGCCGAGCACGGAGGCGAGCGCGCTCTGGGTCAGGCTCATGGCGCCCACCATGAACTGCGCGGGAATCTTGCCGCCCGGTCCGTACTCGCGGTGGCTGTGGGAGAGGGCCACGGCGAGGCTGTAGTAGACGAAGCCGTGGGTGATGGCCACCTCGGCCGTTTCACGCAGCCAGCGACCGAGGCTGTGCCGGCGCCGCTCGATACGCGTGCGATCGGGCGTGCCGTCCTCGGCGAGGAAGAACTGCGCGGTGTCGGGGAACTTGAGGAAGTGCTCGTAGAGGGCGGCGGTGAGGGTTGCCTCGTGCTTGAGGACGAGGGGCGCCGTGCGCCGGATGAGCTGCACGTCCTCCTCGTGCAGGCCCACGAAGGCCATCTGCTCTCGCACGAAGCGCTCCATGTCCGCGCCCGGATGCGGGCGCTCGGTCCGCGACATCGCCTCTCCTCCCTGTGGGATACTTTTCCGCCGTGGAGAGCATACCCTCAGCGGTCGACGTGCGCGCGCGCTCTCTCCTGATGGTAGCCGTGTTCCTGCTCGGCATCTCGCCCGCCGCCGCGCAGACCGGGGCCTGGCTCGACGCCGCCCTCGCCCCCTGGAACCAGGCGGGCGCCGCCGTGCCGACGGCGCCTCCGCCCAAGGGCACCGCACCCCGCGATCCGCGCTGCGCGAGTTCCGTGCGCGAGCCGGAAACGGCG
>Ga0075434_100006343_pt1 | contig 10843 bp, 10 predicted proteins | sample RhiMethybrSRZTD3_FD_75298 | JGI IMG/M metagenome (GOLD analysis project Ga0075434, IMG submission 75298) | Populus rhizosphere microbial communities from Tennessee, USA - Rhizosphere MetaG P. TD hybrid SRZTD3 | ecosystem: Host-associated > Plants > Roots > Rhizosphere > Soil | place: USA...
GACAGGTAGTGAGACGGCTCGCCCGTGAGCAGCGCGAAGGCACCCACGACGACAATGAGCGCCAGCGCCGGGCCGATACGTCCGAGCGACTGTCGCACCGCTACCCGCGTGCGACCGCTGTCGCGGCGTACGTCACGCCGAGGCCCCCCGGCAGTAGCCAATCGCCCGCAGCATCGCGGCGCCTTGGGGGTCGGCCAGGAACGGTGCCCACGCCGGCGACCTGGCGAACTCGAAGTAAGTCTCGTGCTCGCTGATGCCGCGCGCGACCAGCTCGCGCGCCTTGGGCATGTCGCCTTGCGCAGCGTACACCGACCCGAGCAGCGACCACTCGATGAATCCGCTGGTTGCGCGCTGGCGGAGCTCGTCGAGGATTGCCTCGATGGCACTCGCCTCGCCACGTCTGGCGCGAATCGCGGCCATCTCGGCGAGAATGCGCGTGTTTCGCCCCGACATTTGGAGCGCCTCGTGCGCAGCCGCCATCGCGTCGTCGTCGCGTCCCAGCATGGAGAGCGTCCATACCAGCGCCCAGTGCCCGGTGAACGCATGCGGGTCGAGCGATACGGCGTGGCGTGCCTCCCCGAGGGCATCCTCGTGCAGGCCGACGCACGAGAGCGAGAGCGCGTGCTGTTCGTGCAGCAGGATGTTCTCGGGCTTGATGTCGCGATGCACGACGTCGTGCCGATGCGCGTAGTCGAGTGCATCCGCAACCTCACTGGCAATCCGCATCGCGGCATCGACCGAAAGCTGGCCTTCCTGTCGCAGCCGATCCCGGAGCGTCTGTCCCTCCATCACCGGCATGACGAAGTACAGGAACCCGGTCGCATCCCCGGAGTCGTAGAGCGGCAGGATGTGTGGATGCGTGAGCTTCGCAGCGAGCCGAATCTCGCGGAGAAAACGGTCGCGGCCTAACGATTCGGCCACATCCTCGCGCAACACCTTGATGGCGACTCGGCGATCATGTCGGAGGTCGTGCGCCAGATAGACGGTTGCCATGCCCCCGGAGCCAAGCTCACGCTCGATGCGATAGCGGTCCGCCAACCCGGCAGCGAGGTTGGCGCGCGTTGCGTCGGTCATCGGGCCACTCGTGACTCCCGTGAGGTCACGCGCCCACGACGCCGGGGCGGCGACGTCCGTGGCCGGTCGCGCGCTCGAACGCGTGAGCCAGCTGGAGCACGCTCCAGTCGTCGCGATGGCGTCCCGCGATCTGGAGCCCGACCGGGAGCCCGCCGCTCGTGAATCCCGCCGGCACCGAGATGGCCGGATTCGCCATGAACGTCACGTACCAGCAACTCCGCATCCAGTCGATGTACGTCGCCATCGGCACGCCCGCCACGGACGTCGGGTACCTGGTGGTCACATCGAATGGCTCGACCTGCGTCACCGGAAGGACGAAGTAGTCATAGCGCGAGAAGAACGCTTCGACCTGCACGTACATCTGATCCTGTCGTGCCGAGGCGCGCGCGACATCTGCAGCGCTCTGACGTTCCGCTTCGTCGATCTCCCAGTGAATCGTGTCCTTGATCCACTCGGGCCGCTGCTTCGCGAGCGCCGCGTAGCTCGCGTGGTACGAGCCGTGGCGCAGCGTGGGGAACGCTTCGTCGACGCCGGTGAAATCGGGCTCCGCCTCCTCGATCACGCAGCCTAACGACTCGAACACGCGCCGAGTGTCGCCGACGACGCGCCGGATCTCGGGCTCGAACGGAATGCCGCCGAGGTCCTTGTACCAGGCGATGCGGGTGCCCTTGAAGTCGCGGTCCAGACGCCCGGCGAAGCGGGACGGATCGTCCGTGAGAGCCGTTGGGGAGTGCGAGTCTGGCGCGGCGAGCACGCTCAGGAAGAGCGCGACGTCCGCGACACTCCGCGCCATCGGGCCACTCGTCGAGAGCGGCGACCATGTATTGCGCCCGGAGCTCACGCGGCCCGGCGACGGCCGAAACCCCACGACGTTGCAGAACGCGGCTGGGTTCCGGAGCGACCCACCGGTGTCGCTGCCGTCAGCGATCGGCACCATGCCGCATGCGAGCGATACCGCTGCGCCACCGCTGCTGCCGCCGCAGGTGCGCGTCACGTCGTACGGGTTCTTCGTTGCGCCGAAGACGGGATTGAACGTATTCGAGCCCGCGCCGAACTCCGGCGTATTCGTCTTCCCGACAGTGAGCGCGCCGCCCTTTCGAATGAGCGTGATGATCGGCGCATCGGCGTCGGGGATATGGTCGCGGAAGAACGGTGATCCCTGTGTCGTGCGAATGCCTTTCGTCGCGACGAGGTCCTTGTGCGCGATGGGGAGTCCGTGCAGCGGCCCGCGCGGCTTGCCGCGCGCGAGCTCCTCGTCGGCGGCCGCGGCGTCCTTCATGGCGCGATCCGCGACGAGCGTGACGATCGAGTTGACGGCGGGATTCACGCGCTCGATTTGTGCGAGGTGCGCCTGCATGACCTCGCGTGCCGAGATCTTCTTCGAGCGAATCATGGCCGCGAGCTCGGTCGCGGGCGTGAAGCAGAGCTCGTTAGGCGCGGTCGTGGTCTCGCCGTCTCCGGCCATGGTCGACCTGTCAGTGCTGTTCATGGAGGTTCCTGCGGCGAGTGCGGCGGCGCCGAGTCGCCGGCCGAATTCGCGGCGGCTGATGGCGTCGGACGGGGTGAGATCCTGCCCGTGGTGCGAGGGCGCGTCGCTCATCGTGGCTCCGCCAGGATGTCGTGTGGATGCATGCTGACGGGTCGAGGCTCCGAAGGGAGGGCCGGTGCCGTCCGAGCGCAGAGTATGCGAAACGGCTGTGGCGTCGGCAACCGCCTGAAGCTAGCGCGGGGCACGAATGTGAGTGTCGTCGCATGTGGAAACACCATTACATCATTACAATCACATCATGGTGCGTACACAGATCCAACTGACACCCGATCAGTACCGCCGCCTCAAGCGCTGGGCGCAGCAGCGGGGCATCTCGCTTTCCGAAGCGGTGCGCCGGTGCGTCGATGAAAAGCTCGATGCTGAGCGCGGCGGGCCGACACGAGCTCTCCTCGTGCGCGACGCGCTGCAGGTGGCGGGAAGCCATGAAGATCCCAAGGGTGCAACCGACGTCGCGCGGGAACACGACCAGCATCTGTACGACGCGTATCGCCGGTGAGCCTGTTCGCCGTCGTAATGGAGGCCGAAGGTCTCACCGACGTGCTCGGGCTCGATCCCGATTTTGCCGCCGAGGGGTTTCGGTTGCTCCCGTAAGGCTCCGCGCCGATGCTCGCCCAGGGTTACTGGCGTGTCATCGTGCGTCGCGCGGACGACCCGCAGCGGTAAAGAGCTCGGCTCTCACCGATCCCACACCTGTCCGCGCATCGACGCGTGGCAGCGTGCTCACGTCGCCCAGGTCGAGATGGTCGCCCGAGCCCGGCGCGCCGGCGTGGTGAAGCTCGCGGCCGTCGAGGCGAAGCCGCACGCTGCCGACATTCGAACGCAGGCGAATCGCGCGGTCGGCAGGGGCGCTCACGTCGATGTCGCCTACCGACACGTCGATTCGAACGTCGTCGATGATCGGAACTCGAACGTCCCACTTAGTGAAGCAGTGGTTGTCGCGGTGGCCGATCGAGAGCCGACCGGGTTCGGCCACCGCGGTCGCACAACCGGAGGGCCGTGTGTCGAAAGACCAGGACACTGAGTCACGCGCTTCGACGACGACGCGGACGTCAGAGACGCCGGCGTCCAGCGTGAGCGCGTTGTTGGCGGGAAGAACACCGGCGGCCGGACCGGTTGCTGCGGCGGTCGCCGGGTTCGCCGAAGGTGGGTGAACGGCACACGCCGCGACCGCCACCGCTGCGATGGGTGCCCACTGCGCTACGAGAATGCGCTGCATGCTCAACGGTAGGGCGCGCTATCTGTGACGTCCAGCGGCGTCGTGTCCGGCCGCTCGCGCCTGCGTGTGCCACTCATGGTCGCACAGCCAGGAACCTGCGATTGGCGGGTAAGCGCCGGGATATCGCGTTGAGGATGTGACACGGCGGCCAATGAGCGATGTATCGGCATGCGTGGCTCACCGGGACCTCCCGTTCGACGCCATGATCGATTCCAGTTCCGCAAGCCAGTTATGTACGACGACAAGGTGTGACCCGGAATCCTCGGCGTTGGCCACAAAGAAGAACCGCTTCGCGTCATGTGTGACGCCGTAGGCAGCGTGTAGCCCTTCCACATAGTAGGGTCGCGTCGAGAACAATCGCCGCTGCCGGCCGAGGCCTAACGACGGCGTTACGGTCACCTCGACCGCGACAAGGTTCAATACGGCATCTCGGTAAAACAGCTCCCGCCCACTCGGCGCCCAGACTGGTTCGATTCCGCCCGCGACGGAGACCTGCACACGCGCCGAGTCGGCGTGCGGGAACGGGCGCAGGTACACCTCGGCGCGACCACTCTCGTCGGACACGTACGCAACCCAACGTCCGTCGGGCGAGAGTGCCGGCGAGTATTCCTCGGCCGGCGTGGCGGCGATCATCACCGGGACCGTGTCGCCCGCGTGGTAGGCGACGACATCGCGGCGCCCGCTGTTCCCCACGCGCAACACCGCCCATTGCTCGTCCGCCGAGAGAGCTCCCTCATCGGCATTGGTAAACGCCTTCGCGACGACGCGGCGACCGCCTGTGCCGTCAGCTCGCATTTTGAAGATCTTCTGGATCCCCTCGACGTCGGACACGAACGTTAGGCTCTTCCCGTCACGAGACCATGCCGGTCGGTAGGTCGAACCGCCGTCATTGGTGAGCCGGGTGAACGGTCCCTTGTCGAGCTGTTTGACCCAGATGTTCTCGGTGCCGGCTCGGGGCACGCTGACCGCCGCCCGCGATCCATCGGGCGAGAGAGCAAGAGTGTTGATTCGCGCGCTCCACGCCGAATCGACGACGTGGGCCGTGCCATCTCGCTCCACCCACGTGGGTCGTCCATCGAACGTACCTGAGATGAGGTGATGCACGAGCGTCCCGGTCTCACTGATCGCGAACACACCATTCGGTGCTACCTGCACGCCGACACGCCGTGGCACGCCGGTGAGCTTCAGAGTCCGCGGGTCGAACGGAACGGCGAGAAGGTTCGCGTCGTAGTCGGAGAAGACCAGGTGACCGGTCCTGACGTAATGGCCGACCTGGCCCCCAACGAGGCGATGGACTTCCCCGGACGAAAAGGCCAGGGCAGCAAGCTCGCTTCCTCCCTTCGCCGGCTGGTAGAGTGTAACGATCGCCGCGCTCGAGCCGGGGAGAACGTCCGGGAGGGTGATCTGGCGGACTCCGCTCGCGGTGTCGGGTTTGGCGAGGATCTCGATATCGCCGCCGTTCTCGTGCACTCGTGCGAGTGCGCCCGAGATCAGCGTGAAGTAGATCCAGCCGTCGCTCGCCCACTGTGCCCACGTGGCAGCCGCGGAATCCCTAACGAGGGTGATCGATGTGCCACCCGAGACCGGCATCTTGCGCAGGTCACCGGGGCTTCCGGACGTATAGGCCACCCAGTCGCCGTTCGGCGAGATGCACACCATTCCTGAAGCGAATCCCGCCACCCCGAGCGACTGCGTCCCGAGCTTCGTGGCGTCGTGTAACCGAAAGGTCGGCGGCCCCTGCGGCGGGAGCGCGAAGTACACGAGACGGGACGCATCGCGCGAGGCCGACACGAACGGAAAGAACGCAGGTCCGACGGGCTCCTCGCCTTTCGGGAATGCAAGGGCATAGCGCGTCACCTGGGGGTCGCGCGCGCGCAGTTGGCGACGCAGGCTCCACGCCGCGACGGCGCTGGCGCCGACTGCCGCCGCCGCGGCCACGAGTGCGATACGCCGCCACCAGACAGATTGCGATCCGCGCGCCTGTGGTCGGGTTCCTGTCGGGTGCCGTGCCGCGCTCGCTGCCGTGGTCGCGCCGCCTAACGCAGCGAGGAACTCGGCGACCGTCGAGAACCGGTCGGCTGGGAGCTTCTCCAGCGCGGTGCGAACCGCGACATCCACGTGTGGCGGTACCGTACGCCGCTGCGCAGTGATGGAAACCGGCTCGGCCGTCAGGACCCGGCCCAGGATCTGTTGGGCAGTGGCACCGGTGAACGGTGGCTCGCCGACCAGCATCTCGTACACCACACAGCCTAACGCATACACATCGGACCGCGCCGTCAGCTCCCGCTCTCCCATCGCCTGCTCGGGGCTCATGTACTGCGGCGTGCCTAACGACATGCCGGTCTCGGTCATGCGGCCGCCGCCGGCGGCGCTCACCGCGAGGGCGATACCGAAATCGGCCACCAGCGCCGGGGCCACGCGCGCTTCGCCCGGGGACCCGGCAAGCAGGATGTTCTCGGGCTTGATGTCGCGATGGATCACGCCGTGGCGATGGGCGTAATCGAGCGCGGAGCCTACTTCGTGCGCGATCCGAAGGGCGTCATCGACGGGCAATTGCTTTTCGCGCTGCAGGCGATCGCGCAGCGACTCGCCCGCCACGTACGGCATGGCGTACCACAGGACGGTCGAAACGCCGTTGCCCCCGGCATCCCCTGCGCGGGCCTCGCCGGAGTCGAGCAGGGCGAGGATGTGCGGGTGCTGCAGGTTCGCCGTCGTTTTGATCTCCTGCAGGAAGCGCTCGGCACCGAGGATCGCAGCGAGCTCGGGGCGAAGGACTTTTACCGCGACGCGCCGGTCGTGGCGGAGGTCGTGCGCGAGATAGACGACGGCCATGCCACCCGCGCCGAGCTCGCGCTCGATGCGGTACTTGCCGGCGAGCGATGTTGTGAGCGTCGACGTGAGGTCCACGCGGTTCACGGGTTCACGGCCAGAAGCGACCCACGCTTTACGGTACGGTGCGCCATCTGTGACGTCCAGCGGCGTCGCGTACCGGGTCAGCCGTCGAATACAGTCAGCTCGAGCCTGGCCAGATGGTCCCGGTCGGCGATGACGTCGATGCCGGCGATCCGCTCACCCACGAAACGGAACTGCAGGACCCTAACGAGTCGGCCGCGCGACCCCCACACAGCGCCAACCTCCCCGTCCACGAGCACCAGCGCGGGTTGCATGAGGCGTGCGCGCCGGGAGAACTCGACGGCCCCCTTCGCCCACTCGGTCGCGCCGCGGACCTCGCGTGGGGCGCCTGCACGTGCACCGGCCTCGTCGACGCGAACGACGACGTCCGGGTCGAGGACCGCGAGGAGCGCCTCGAAGTCGCCGGCGCGGAGGGCCGCGACGAATGCGTCGACGACCTTCCGCTGATGCGCGATGTTGGCGTTAGGTGCGGCCGGCACGTCCTGAACGCGCCGCCGCGCGCGGCTCGCGAGCTGCCGCGCCGCAGCGGGTGAGCGTCCCACGATCTGGCCGATCTCCTCGAATGGCACGGCGAACATGTCGTGCAGCACGAACGCGAGGCGTTCGGCCGGACTCAGCCGCTCGAGCACGACGAGGACGGCGAGCCCCACGGAGTCCGCGAGCATGGCTTCGTGCTCTGGATCGGGCTGCCTTGCGGTGATCGTCTCCGCGAGACCGGGTTGCGCCCCTAACGCTTCCTCGCGGCGGGCGTTGCGCGATCGCAGCATGTCCAGCGATACGCGGGCGACCAGGGTCGTCAGCCACCCACCGAGATTCTCGACGCCGGTCGTGTCCGCTCCGCTCACGCGCAGCCAGGCTTCCTGAAGGGCGTCATCGGCCTCGCTCGCGGAGCCGAGCATTCGGTAGGCGACCCCGCGCAGGTGACTGCGGTGGGCCTCGAATCGTTCGGCCAGCCAGTCGTGCCCGTCGCGTGCGGTCACAGATCCTCGTCGGGGTTATTCTCGTTGACGAAAGCAAGCCGGGGAATGTGACTGGGGACTAGGGACTGGGGACTGGGGACTCGGCTGGGATGCTTCTACTCGCGCGGAGACCTCCTCGGCGGTAGAAGGTTCCTAGGCGAGTCCCTAGTCCCCTGTCCCCAGAAAGCCATCGAGGTAAAGCGATGCGTATCCATCTCGAACCCATCGGGCGAATCGAGTCGGAGTTGAAGGACCTCGCGTCCGCCCCTCGACAAGCCGACGAGGGGGCGCCGGAGGCGTGGCTGGTGTTCGAGCCACACGTGGCAGACGCCCTTCGCGGGCTGCACGCCGGTAGCGAGGTCGTGCTGCTCACCTGGCTCGATCGTGCACGTCGCGACGTGCTGATCGTCCATCCGCGCGGTGACACGTCGCGGCCGCTCGAGGGCGTCTTCAACACGCGTTCGCCGCATCGCCCGAACCCGATCGGGCTCCATCGCGTCGAGTTGGCGGAGGTCGATGGATTGCGCGTGCGGGTCAGGAGCCTCGAGGCGATCGACGGGACGCCAATTATCGATGTGAAGGCCGTGCTCAATGAGGACGTTGCTCGGCGGTAGGACGGACTGCGGACTAATGGGGACATCGGGACTGGGGACTGGGGACTCGGCTGGGAGCCTTCTACCGCTTCGAACATCTCCTCGGCGCCAATAGCGTCCCAGCCGAGTCCCCAGTCCCCAGTCCCCAGTCCCCAGTCCCCGGAGCGTCACATTCCGGTGCCGCGCTCCGTCAATGCGACACTGAACGACACTCAGCGCACCGATCAAGGAGCCGCAACTATGAACCCGCACGTCAGCGTCATCACGCTCGGAGTGAAAGACCTCGCCAAGGCCAAACAGTTTTACGGCAAAGGGCTTGGCTGGATTGCCTACCAGGATTACCCGCAGTGGGTGGCATTCTCCATCAACAACGGATCTTCCGGGCTGGGCCTCCTCGCCTGGGACGCGCTTGCCGCAGACGCGGGCGTGCCGGCAGATGGCAACGGCTTTCGTGGCGTGACGCTCTCGTACCTCGTACGCTCCGAGGAGCGCGTTGCCCAAGTCCTGGCAGAAGCGGAGCGTGCGGGCGGCAAGATCGTGAAAGCGGCGGAACGAGCGCAGTGGGGCGGCTCGACTGGATTCTTCGCCGACCCCGACGGCTACCTCTGGAAGGTCGCGTCAGGCACCGGACAGCAGCCGTTCGCCGAATAGCCGTGCCGGCTCTGAGTCGTTAGGCGATCAAAGAGGTCAGAGTCGTTTGAATTCGAGATCTCAGCAGGGCCAGAGTCCGTGAATTCAAACGACTCTGACCCCTTTGATCAGCGTCCCCGCTCGATAACTTCCGCCCGTTCACCACGACGGAGCGGGCGGATGTTCGAAGGGTTCGTTCAGGCGACCATCGACACCGGGGAAGCTCGGATCAGGGTCCGACATGGCGGCTCGGGCCCGCCAGTCCTTCTGCTGCACGGCATACCCGAGACCCACGTCATGTGGCACGAGGTCGCGCCGCGGCTCGCTCGTGACTTCAGCGTTGTCGCCGCCGACCTGCGCGGCTACGGCGACAGCAGCAAGCCACCCACGACGCCGGACCACGCGCCATACTCGAAGCGCGCGATGGCGTGCGACCAGATCGAAGTCATGCGGCAGCTCGGCTTCGAGACGTTCTCGGTCGTGGGTCACGATCGCGGTGCACGATGCGCGTACCGCATGGCGCTGGATCATCCGGACCGCGTCCACAAGCTCGCCGTGCTCGACATCGTGTCCACCGGCGATGCGTTGCGCGGCGCGAACATGTCGTTCGCGATGGACTTCTGGGTGTGGTTCTTCCTCGCGCAACCGGCCGATCTTCCCGAGCGCATCATTGGCGCGAACCCGCAGGCGATCCTGGACTACATGCTCGATGGCTGGTCCGCGGTTCCGAACGCGTTTCCCCCGGATGTGAGGGCTGAGTACGCGCGCACGTTCTCGAATCCGGAGACGATCCACGCGATCTGCGAGGAGTACCGCGCCGCGGCCTCGCTCGACTACGAGCTGGACGAGGCCGACAAGGGAGCTCGGCGCATTGTATGTCCCGTGCTCGCACTGTGGGGAGGGAAGGGCGCGCTGCCCGGGTGGTATGATGTGCTCGCGGTGTGGCGCGGCTGGGCCGACGACGTTCGCGGCCGAGCCGTCGACTGCGGACACTTCCTTCCCGAAGAGGCGCCGGACGAGACGTATCGCGCGCTCCGTGAGTTCCTCGCATCGTGATGGTAGCTTGAGTGCAACAGGAGGTCATATGTCGACGCCACCAGTCATCCTCTACGACCACGCGTACGCCGACTTCGCGGACGACGCCGAGGCCGCCGTTCGGCGGGAGACCTATGGCGAGGACCTGGGCCAGAGCAGCTGGATGACTGCTCCCGAGTGGCTCGGCTTCGCGGACAAGCTTGGCGTCGGTGCGACATCGAACGTGCTCGAGGTAGGCAGCGGCTCAGGTGGGCCTGGCGTCTACCTCGGGGGCCAACGCGGCTGCCGCCTAACGGGCGTGGATCTGAACGAGCACGGTGTGCGCAACGCAACGGCATTGGCGGAAGCGCGCGGCGTCGCCGATCGCGTTCGGTTTCAGACGGTCGATGCGAGCCGCCCGCTCCCGTTCCCCGACGCGAGCTTCGACGCCGTGATGTCGAACGACGCGATGTGCCACATCCAGGGCCGCGGCGACGTCCTTAGGGACTGGTACCGCGTCCTGCGGCCGGGTGGCCGGGCGTTCTTCACAGACGCGCTCGTCATCACCGGTGTCGTGTCACACGAGGAGATCGCCACGCGGAGCTCGATCGGATTCTACCTGTTCGTCCCACCCGGCGAGAACGAACGAGCGCTCACTGCAGCCGGATTCACCATGCTCGCAGTGGAAGATGTCACGCAGAACGCCGCCGACCTTTCGCGCCGGCGACACGACGCGCGGACACGGTACGCCCGCGAGCTCGTCGAGCGAGAAGGGCAGGAGAACTTCGACGGGCTGCAGCGCTTCCTCATGTGCGTCCACACCCTGTCGGCCGAACGCCGGCTGTCCCGGTTTGCGTATCTGGCCGAGAAACGTTAGGCCTCGTGCGACGTAGCC
>Ga0075434_100006347_pt1 | contig 10841 bp, 13 predicted proteins | sample RhiMethybrSRZTD3_FD_75298 | JGI IMG/M metagenome (GOLD analysis project Ga0075434, IMG submission 75298) | Populus rhizosphere microbial communities from Tennessee, USA - Rhizosphere MetaG P. TD hybrid SRZTD3 | ecosystem: Host-associated > Plants > Roots > Rhizosphere > Soil | place: USA...
CGGCCATGTAGAGGTAGACCAGCTCAGGTCCCTCAGGTGGGATCTGTTCGGGACGGGCGGTCCACCACCATTCCCCGCGGGCCATCTCGTGGAGGGCGTGCTCAGGCAGGGAGGATAGCCACGCCTCTCGGGTGTGTTGCGGGAGGCGGGCAACCCGTTGTGCCAGGGATAGGCCCACATGATCACGATACGGGTGAATTGCTAAGGCGCCTAGATCGGGGTTGCATCCCCACCCCTGGGTATGTGTAGGATGGCGTTCGGCCCTCACGGGCACATCAACTTGAGGAGTTCAGACACATGAGACTGCACCAGGCCATCGCCCTGGAGAAGGGCAACAAGAGCCGCATCGAGACCGAGATGACGGAGAACTTCCGTCAGCTCGCCACCGGCAACGGGATGGCCGGCATCCAGCGCACCTACCGCCCCAAGGACGAGGACGGGGACAGGCTCCCGCCCGAGTCCACCCGCGTGCAGGCCAGCGCAGAGGTTCTCCTCGCGGGGCTTGGAGCCTCCCTGGCGGAACTGTTCGACCTGACCATCACCAAGGACACCGGCAACCAGCTGGCCTCCGCCAACGTGGAGGTGGACGGACAGATCCTCTTGCAGGACGTGCCCGTCACGACGCTGCTCTTCCTGGAGAAGAAGCTCGTGGATCTGCGCACGATCGTGGACCGGCTCCCGGCCCTCGACCCGGCTGAGGTCTGGCACCTGGATGAGGCCACCGGCTACTACCGGACCGAGCCGAACGAGGTGTCTCGGTCGAAGAAGCTTCCCCGCAACCACGTGAAGGCTGAAGCCACGGACCGTCACCCGGCCCAAGTCGAGGTCTACATGGAGGATGTGCAGGTGGGCTTCTGGACCACCACCAAGTTCTCCGGCGCCCTCCCGGTCACCAGGATCAACGAACTGCGGACCCGCGTGATCAAGCTCCAGAACGCGGTGAAGCTCGCTCGCGAGGAGGCGAACTCGGTGGAGATCGCTCGCCGCAAGATCGGCGAGGCGTTCTTCGGGTACCTGCTCGCCCCGTAGGGACATGGCCGACAGCCGGTGAGGCTCAGCATCCGTAGTGTAGGGCTGATGGATGGATGCAACGGGAGACCGTGAGCGCCTTATCCCCCATAGACTCTCGGGGCCTTGCCCCGGGTCGACGCAAACTCAAACTCTTATTTGTAAAAGCTCTGATGGGGTCTGCAACCCATGAGAGCTGACACCTCAATCATCAGGTTCTCGTCGCAAACTCAATAACAGGGTCCTGTTGCCACATCGAATGGGTGTCACCACTGACATGGATGCGGGTTCGAATCCCGCCCTGGCCTCCAAGCATGGCCGGGTAGCTTAATGGTAGAGCGCATATCCTCAGACCTGAGGGCACCCTTAAACGGCGGTGGCGCATGAGGCTCGGACCTCGCGTTAGCTCATCTTGGCAGAGCTATGGTCTGTTAAACCATTGGTAGCGGGTTCGAATCCCGTACGCGAAAACATCACTGGGGCGGGTTCGCAAGGAGAGGCGGCCCGCCCCACCTAAAATGAACAGGGGAAAGCAAGATGAGTGACTGGAGAGAGGGATTCAAGCACGCATTAATCTGGGAAGTGGTCAAGCAGGGCGCACCGGTCAGTGAGACCCCCAGTTACTACGGGTGGATACATCACGACTGGCAGGTCATCAAGAGCAGGGCGCTCAACGGCGATGTTGACTACGAGGCGACGACCATCGAAGAGTCTAGCTGGCAGGAGTTCCAGGGCACGTTCTACGAGGGTGATGAGCGTGAGTATGGCGTCGACGTGCACCTTGTCATGAAGAGCGGGGAAAGTTACCACTTCCGATACATTGGATCAATCGGAGGCCTCATCATGGCCCTCGCAACCGGAGCCAAGGAGGAGTAATGCCTACAACGCATGTGCTCATGGTGACAGACATGTCCGGCTCAATGGCCCCAAGTGTCGCCGCGGTGCGTAGTGGCTTCAATGAGTATGTTGCCAATCTGCCGCGTGACCGTGAGGGTGAGATGAAGTTCCGGGTGACCGCCTGGACCTTCAACACTGAGGCAAAGTGCATAGCCTCTCATGCGAAGCCTGAAGAGGTCCCGATGATGGACCATCACAACTACAATCCCGCTGAGCTGACGGCCCTGATTGACGCGGTCTGGAGCGCCCTCGACGACCTTCAGGACACGGTGACTCTGGAGAAGGACGACAAGGTGCTGGTGTTCATCCAGACTGACGGCGCCGAGAACGCGTCACGTCTGCACACCCAGCCTGAGCTAGCTCGGCGGATCGCCGAGCTGACCGCCGATGGGCAGTGGGGCTTCCTCTACGTGGGGTCCGGCGTGGAGTCCTGGCAGCAGGGCTACGGCCTGGGCGTTCCTGTGGTCCGTAGCAGTGACCGTAGTAGCCAGTGGTATGGGTTCAGCTACGGCACGATGCGCGAGGCCACCGCGCGGTATGCCGGCGGCCAGACAACCAACTCGGTCGCCGACTTCATGGAGGCGGAGAACGTCGGAGCCGGCATGTTGACCCCCGACCCTGAGCCACCCTCCCCAGATCCCGGCAGCCCTGGACCAGCTGGTAACTAGTCCAGGGACGCCTACCTGCCGGTGATCCAGAACCCCCCCGCATTTGCTCCATGCGGGGGGGGTTCTGTTTTGTCGTACCCCTGGCGTATGGTCCTTCCTAGCCCGAGGGAGGGAGGGGTAGATATGATCGCTTGCATGACTGATCCCACACTGATCCGGCGGGACGGTCGAGAGATCGTGGCCGACGGACGACTCCGTCAGCTCCGCGAGCGCCTCGGTCTCACGAGGACCGCCATGGCCGAACTGCTCCACGCCTCCCCCGTCACTTACATCTCGTGGGAGGAGCGGCCCAACTCCGTCAGGCTCTGGCCGTCGACCGCCGAACGCATCTCCCGCTTCTACGCCTCGGCCATGAGGGCGCTAGAGGAGATGGAGAAGATGGGCGTGGGGGTGGACCAGATCATCCCTCTGCACCTGGCTGCCACCTACAGTGGCATCCCGCAGGAGCTGCTGATGAAGTGGTACCGCGAGGGTCACTTCGACGCCGTGGAGCTGGGGATCTTGGGTCTCTGGCTGTACCGGAACGACATGTCGTGGAGGTTCTTTCATTGAACTGTCCGGTGTGCCAGGAAGCGTTGGACCCGGCCGGTGCTGGGCCCTACGCGGCCCACCCTGGGTGCATCACATTCGGGGAGCCGTTTGATGAGGACCCCCTTGCCCGCCGGATCAAGGACAACATGATCCAAATGATTCAGTGGGCTGAGCGGGAGTCTCCACGGTCCAAGCAGCAGCAGATCGGACCCTCCGAGATCGGGGACCCTTGCGACCGGCGCATCGCCTACCGGATCGCAGGGGTCCCCGAAGTCAACACCTCCTTCGACCCTTGGGCCGCGATCGTCGGCACTGCCATCCACTCCTGGCTCGACGACGCGGTGACCGCCTGGACCAAGGCGCACGGCTCGAAGGACTGGATCACTGAGACACCCGTGACGTTGAGCGAGTTCGTCAAGGGCCGCTCCGACCTGTACTGGTTGGGGACAGACTGCGTCATCGACCACAAGGGCGCCGGCCCTGACGTGATGCGTAAGCTCCGCAAGGACGGCCCCGGGCCCGGCTATGTCGTGCAGGTCCAGTGCTACGGCTATGGCTACGAGATGCTGGGCTACCCGGTGAAGAAGGTAGCCCTGGCGTTCTACCCCCGGGCTGGCTGGCTCCGGGACATGTACGTGTGGACTGCCGACTATGACCGCAGTGTGGCTGTGGGCGCGCTGAATCGCCTATCCCGGATCGCCACAGAGTTGATCGATCGAGACGTATTGAATCAGAGTCATCGGTGGGAGGATGTTGTCCCCACACCCTCCAACTCGTGCGGGTTCTGTCCCTGGTATGTACCTGACCGGGACATGGATAGAGGAGCTGACGCCACGGGCTGTCCGGGGCGTTGAGGAAACGAACAGGAACAGGAGCAGAACATGGCGTGGGAGTTCGACGAACCGGACGCTGTCGGCAGTGGAGATCGGCTGAATCCGTCTGACTGCTTGGGTCACCTTCTGGTGGTCTGGGCGTGTGATTACATTGACCACTCACCGACCCGCTTCACGAAGCCGGGCGACAAGTCAGACGTCATCGTGGTGGACGTGGTTGACCTGGATCTGCCTGACGATCAGGGATACCAGGGGGCGCTCTACCGGCGGTGCTGGTGGCGCCAGGCCCGACTGATCGGGGCCCTCCGCAACCGGGTGGGCAACCCCAACCCGTTGCTGGGCTGGATGCAGCAGGGCGTGGCCACCATGGGCCGTCCACCGTATGAGCTGGTGTCGGCAACTTCTGACAAGGACGCGGTGGCTCGGGCTCAGGCTTGGGCGAACGCGCATCCCCGGTTCGAGCCGTCCTTCAACAGCCTGCCGGCGGCCCCGGTGAGCCCGGCCGTCAGCCCCCGGTCACCGGCCCCGAGCCTCATCGAGCAGCAGGCCGGCGCCGCTGCTGGAGGCAACGATTACTTGAAGCGGCTGGCCGATGCGGGCCGGGCGGGGGCGGCGCGGGTGGCACCCCCGCTGCCGCCTCCTCCCCCTCAGGACGACGACCCACCGTTCTAGGGGCGCCAAGCAAGCCAGGCCCCCGCTTGCTAAAGGCGGGGGCCTGGCTTGTCTATATGCACCTGAGGAGTGCTCACTCACGGTACCGCCGACCTGACCGGTTCGGTACTTCCCCCGGACGCCTGCCCAGTGGCATGATGTTGAGCCACACGGCCTTTTACGAAGTTGAGGGGCCCCTGTAAGGAGTTCGTGTCCCAGGGACCCCTCTGAAGGAGTTCGGTGTGACTTTAGCAGAGGTTGGAAACACTTGGCGAGAGGCCGGCGTGTCGGTAATTCCGATCGCGCCCAACTTCCTCAAACGTCCACCTCTGCCCTGGAAGCCTTATCAGGGCCGAATCGCCACCTTGGACGAGGTATCCGAATGGTGGGGCAATGGTCACGCCTACGGTCTGGCCCTGATCTGTGGTGGCGTCTCCCACGGTCTGGAGATGACCGAGGTCGAGGGCCGGGCAATGAAGTCTGGCGGCCTGGTTCAGATCTTCATGGCGTGCGACGAGCTGGGCTGCTCCGACATCCTGGACCGACTGATGAACTCCTACACACAGGAGTCGCCGTCGGGCGGCCTGCATCTGTTCTACCGCATAGCCGATCATGAGGTTCCCGGCAACACGAAGCTCGCGCTGAACGAGGACCGACTCGTGCTGGCCGAGACTCGTGGCGAAGGCGGCTACGTCATCGGCGCCCCGTCACCGGGGACCTGTCACCCGTCGGGCGTGGGATGGCGGTGCAGCTCCGGCGTGTACGGTGAGCTGGAGGTCATCACCTGGGACGAGCGATGCCGGCTCCACGCCGCCATCACGAAGGCCCTGGATCGGTCTGGTCTTGCCGACAAGCCGGTAGTATCACCGCAGCCCACACGGCAACCCGGTACCGATCTAACCTCCCCGGGCCACCTCTCACCAGGTGATGACTTCGCCTTACGGGTGGACTGGGAAGACATCCTGATCCCGGCCGGCTGGCAGCTGCATTCGGTGCGGGGCGGGGAGCGGTTCTGGACCCGTCCTGGCAAGAACCTCAGGGACGGGTTCAGCGCCTCCACCGACTACGAGGGCAAGCCTGGATTCTTCGTGTGGTCCACGTCCGCGGACCTGCCGACGGAGAACCCGCTGTCGAAGCTATTCGTCCTGGCCCACTACCGCTTCGGTGGCGACATGGCCCGGTGCGCGAGGTCCCTTCAGGATGAGGGCTTCGGGACCCGTCGACCGGTGACGCAGCTGGACGACATTGAGCTGTTCGGAACCGTTGAGCCTGAACGGGATGAGCCCAGCTACACGTTTGACGATGTGGGCAACACCGAACGGCTTCTGGCCCGGACGAAGGGGCGGTTCGTCTACCACGCCCAGGAGAAGGTGTTCTACCGGTGGACGGGCATCTCGTGGGAGCGGGATGTTGAGGGCGACATCATGAAGGAGATGGTCCGCGAGACGGACGACATGATGAGCGTCGCCCGGGAGCGTAACGATGAGGTCTTGGCGAAGTGGGCGAAGACGTCGCGGTCCCAAGCTCGACTGAACGCGGCGGTGGGCCTGGCTCCGAGCTTGGGCGCCGCTCGCGACGAACGCATGTTCGACCCTGACCGGCACCTGCTCAATGTCCACAATGGAGTACTTAGCCTGGAGACGTTCGAGCTGGCCCCACACGACCCCGGCTTCATGATGACCCGGGTGGCGCGCGCCTCCTACCAAGCCGCCGCCACCTGCCCCCGGTTCGAACAGTTCATGGAACAGATCCTCCCCAACGCCGAAGTCAGGGACTACGTCCAACGGGCTCTTGGGTACACGCTCCTCGGCGATGCGGACCAACGGGCCCTGTTCGTCGCGTACGGCCCCTCCGGCACCGGCAAGTCCACCCTCATGGAGATCATGCGCCTGGTCCTCGGCGACTACGCGGCCGTCGCGCCCGCTGGCACGTTCAAGCACACCCGGGAGAAGGGCCCCTCCAACGACCTGCACCGCTTGCGGGGCCGCAGGTTCGTCACATCCTCCGAGACGGCCGAGTCGGCCTCCTTCGACGAAGATCTCCTGAAGCGCATCACGGGCCGCGACCAGATCACCTCGCGCGAGCTGTACCAGGAGTTCCGTGAGTGGACGCCGGAGATGGTGCTGTGGCTGGCCACCAACCACCCGCCGCGGTTCAGCTCGGACGACGAGGCCCTGTGGCGCCGCGTGAAGATGGTGCCGTTCACGACGCAGCTGGTGGGGGACGGGGAGATTGCCGACTACGCACGCCGCTTCCTGCTGCCGGAGGCCGACGGCATCCTGGCCTGGTTGGTGCGCGGGCTTCAGGCGTTCCTGAAGGTGGGCCTGAAGGAGCCTGAAGTGATCCGCGACGGGGTCCGTCAGCTCCAGCTCCAGGCGGACAACGTGGCCCGCTTCCTGGAGGACTCCCTCGCCGACAGTCTGGTGATCGAGGACGAGGCCGGGGTGGTGACGACCCGGGACATGTTCATCTTGTACTCGGACTGGTGTCGCGTGTCGGGGGAGAAGCCGTACGGGTCGAGACGCTTCATCCAGCACATTGAGCAGACAGGGAGGGCTACCTACCAACGGGATCGTGGCCGTAGTGTGTGGCTGGGACTTCGGAAGGTGGGCCTCATCCCGACCTGGGGAACCCCCCAAATCGGACAATAGGCTCCGTTCGGCAACGATTTGGCAGCTCCAACATATGGAGGTAGAGTCATCTCATGGCTAAGGTTCCCACCTTGCTGACCGTCCGTGAGCTAGCCCGGCTGAGTGGCGTGACCCGGACAACGGCGTGTCGTTGGATCGACAAGGGAGCAATAGTCCATTTCAGGACCCCGGGTAACCAAATCCGGATTCCCGTTAATCAACCATATGTTCTGTCACTCCTAGCCAGTAGGGGGATCGTTGCAACAAGTCAAGAATCTCTCGCTTGACGAAATGGTCGTCAAGCGAGAGGTGAACCCAGAAAGGGTTAGCTATTTCGCTGACCTGATGAAGGAAAAAGTCACACTACCGCCGGTTCTCGTCGATGCCGACCGAATCGTCATCGACGGCCATGCCCGCGTCCTCGCCGCGCAGAAGCTGGGCCTTCAGGTCATCCCCGGCGTTGTGGCCACCTCACTGGAGGACGCCGTCTTCTGCCTGACGCTCAACCGTCAGACGGAGAGGATGAACCCCGCCCGGGTGTATGACCTCTACATCGACCTGAAGCCCCTGCTTCACCTGTACGCCCTGGCTGCTCGCGGCAAGAGTCTTCCCCGTTCGAGGGATCTGCTGGCGGAGTCACTGGGGATCAAGGAGAGCACCCTGGGCTGTATCACCGCGTTCTACGGCAACGTCTACGGCCCCCGCGGGGATCGTCGGCGCCGGGCTCGTGAGATCCAGGAGAAGGTGGAGTCCGGCGAGCGCACGGCCGCCTGGGCGATCGAGTATGTGGGTCGCGGAGGCACTGTGGCCACTGGTGGGACGGTGACGGATCAGGCGCGTCAGCGCGAGATCCTGAACCACATCACAGGGGCTCTGAGCGGCACGCTGCGGGGTTTGTACGAACTCAACGGCATAAGCCCCGACCTGAAAACGGAGGAGCTACGGGCCTGGCGTGAGTCTCTTGCGCAGTCGCGCAAGACCCTTACCCAGTTCATCAAACTACTTGAGGGGCGCATCAATGTCTGAACCGAAGTTCACCGAGAAGTACCTGGCGGTCAGCGATCTGGAGATGGACCGTCGCGTGCAGCGCGACGGTCTGAACCTGAACAAGGTCGAGAAGATGCTCCGCGAGTGGATCGAAGAGGCCGTTGGGATTGTGACAGTGTCACACCGGGCCAGCGGAGCGCACGTCATCATCGACGGCCAGCACCGCTGGGAGGTGAAACGACGCCTCACAGACAACAACGGTGAGATCCTGTGCCGCGTGTTCGAGGGGCTGACCCTCCAGCAGGAGGCTCGAATGTTCCTGGCCCTGAACACCACATCGCAGCCATCGCTGTTGGAGAAGTTCAAGGTTCGTCTCACGAGCGAGGAGCCGGCGGCGGTCGAAATCGACGCTCTGGTCAAGGCTTATGAGTGGAAGGTGACGTCGACCCCGGGCAACAGCAACATCAACGCGATCGGCGCCCTGGAGCGCGTGTACAACCTGTCACTCCGCAAGGAGATGGAGCCCAACCTGGTTCACCTGGTCATCATGGCCGTGACTAGGGCGTGGGGCCACGACAAGGATGCCGTTCAGGCCGCCATGTTGGATGGTCTCGGGAACGTGTTCGCCCACTACGGGGATCGCATCAACTTCGACGTTCTCGTGCACGCTCTGAAGGGCGTGAAGGGCGGTCCCGGCACCCTGCACACGGAGGCGTCGCAGTACGCGAAGCTCCGCAAGGGGACAGTCGCTAGCGCGGTGTCCGAGCTGGTGGTGAACCAGTACAACAAGGGCCGGCGTACGACGAGCCTGCCGGACTGGCCGGTGCGTAGGTGACTGACCGGAACCTGGTGAAGGTGACGGTGAATCTGAACCCGGAGGCCTGGGCGGCGTTGCATAACGCCGCCCAGGCGCTTGAAATGACCCGGACGGATGTCATCAATCGCGCGCTTCAGATCTACAACTTCTTGATCTCCGAGGAGATTGCCGGTAACAAGATCCAGGTGTATGACGAAGAGCACAACAAGCGTTTCGACATCACTGGACTTGTGGAGTAGAACGCAAGAAGCCCCCACCGGGTCACGGTGGGGGCTTCTTTGGCGTGGGAGGATGGCGCCTACGCAGAGACTAGCTCAGCGCTGTCCGCCCGACGCAGCTCGGTAACGAGCGCGTGTGTGTAGTTGTAGCTGGCGTCGGCGAGCCGGGCGATGTCCCGGATGGCCATGGCCGGGTTCTGGGCCAGGAGGGCGGCTACGCGCTCCCGCTTGTTGGCTTCCTTGGGCTTGGAGGGCTTCACTGTGTCATCGGGCTTGGTGGTCTTCTTCGCGAGCCCTTCGGAGGCGATGTACGCCTCCAGGTCACGGATCTGGAATCCCAGCTCGATGAGGTACACCGAGCCAATGATCATGAGTCCGTCAATCGCCAGCGGCAGCAGGGCCGCCTGTGTGGCGTCACCGTAGCGCCCGAAGGCTTCCTTCTGGTGGAAGTAGCTGTTCCAGGCGGTGATGCCCGAGATCCCGGCCCCGCCGAACAGAGCGCTGATCTTGATGAGCCAGTGCGCCTCGCGACGGATCAGGATGCGTGTGACGATCTCGAACATGGCGCCGAAGATGATCGGCACCAGGACCGCGACCACAATGTAGATGATGACGGTGACAGCTGCCTGTCCTGTGGATATGCCAATGGCGTGGAGTACGTTGCCGCCCGCCGAGGTGATGAACCCGAAGATGACGGCGCCCGAACAAAGCTTCTTCAGCTTGCCCAGCAGCTCCAGTTTCTGTGCACGCATGTGCTTTCCCCTTTCAGGGTTGTTAGTGGGATTGGTCCGGTTCTTCCCCGGGAATGGGAACGGCCCCCGTGGTTGCGGGGGCCGTTCCGTCACCGACGGGAAGGGAATCCGGTTGATGCCAACTATACCCACAGGGAGGGGTGGGTGTCAAGGGCTAACGCTTACTCCTCCTCCTCCTCAACCTGCCTGGCCCTCTTCTCCAGCCTCAGCGGCACCCTCAGCAGGGAGAACAGCAGACAGCAGCCGATGGCAGCCACCGACGCGTACAGGCCGCGCGACGACACCATCAGGCCGACGATGACACCCAAATAGAAGACGCCCCACGAGACGTAGATCCCGATCGTCAAGTCCCTGATCCACTGGTCCAGGCCCTCATCGCTCAGCTCACGTATCATGACCGAGCGTCCAGTTCCGCCAAGGTCCGCTGGTAGAACGACAGGCACGTGTCCCCTGCCGTCACCCCCGGGAAGCCGTAGTTGATGAGCGAGAGCAGACACGTGTGGTCCGGGTGGCGCGTCCGGGCCATGTCGATGCCGTCCAGGTAGCGCATCCTGATGAGGATGCGAGGCTCGACGCTCAGCACGCCCGCCACGACGAACAGCATGGCGTAGCGAGGCGAGCCGGGCCCCCGCTCCCAGTACGACACCGCGGCGCTGGTGACACCGACCCTCCGGGCCAGCGTCCGCTGGCTCCAGTTGCGATCCTGACGAGCGGCCCGGAGATAGGCTCCGACCCTGGTCAGGGGTGGTGACAGGTCCATTCAAAACCTCCTTCACCCCCCCACCTTACTCTCCCCCCACCCCTCCCTGTCTACATCTCTTACGCCAGGATCAACACCCCCACCCGGTT
>Ga0075434_100006349_pt1 | contig 10839 bp, 11 predicted proteins | sample RhiMethybrSRZTD3_FD_75298 | JGI IMG/M metagenome (GOLD analysis project Ga0075434, IMG submission 75298) | Populus rhizosphere microbial communities from Tennessee, USA - Rhizosphere MetaG P. TD hybrid SRZTD3 | ecosystem: Host-associated > Plants > Roots > Rhizosphere > Soil | place: USA...
GGACTGACAGTCCGCGCGAGCACGAAAACCGCGGAGTCACCCGGCTGAATGCTGGCGCTGACACGGTCGACGAAGTCCTCGGAGATCCCGTAGTCTTCCTTCCAGGACTCGGCGTCGATCGCCCCGAACGTCGCGCCGAGGGCCACGCCGCTCAGCGAGCCCGCCGCGAGGGCCGCCGCTGCGCTGGCGCCGCCCGTGAAGGGCGCGGCGATCAGCGCACCGATCATTCCGCCGAAGAGGCCGCCCCAGCCCGCGCCTTCCCCGGTCGTCATCTGATAGCTCTGGTCCACGCGCAGCTTGCCCTTGTAGTCGCGGTAGACCGCGACCGCGTCGCTCAGATCGACCATCCACGTGCTGTTCATGTCCTGGAGCATGTTCAGCGCCTCTGAGGCGCGATACATGTCCTTCTTGAAACCGACCACGATCAATTCCGCCATAGTGCAACTCCTCTCGACGCGCGGTGAGAGCAACGGTGCGGCCAGCGCCCGCCCGCTGATTGCGGCGCGTTTTCGTCCGGCGCGGTGACGCGGCCTGCCAGCGCGCTGGCATTTGCGAGCCGACTGGCAGTCCGTGCCCGGCGCGTCGTTTGCAGCGCCGGTCGGCCATGGCCATCCGATACTCGGTCGATCGCTTTCACAGGCGGCTGATCGCGCACGCCGACGGCGTGCTGACCTTCGACGATATCGACGCGCATCTCGACGAGGAGCAGCGCAATCGCGATCTCGATGTTCCGGAACTGTTCGACGCGCGCGGCGCGAGCACCACGCTGACCACGGAGCAAGTCGAGCGGCTGGTGGGTCGCGCGGTCGACATGCTGCGCGTCACAGATCTCGGTCCCACCGCGATCGTCACCACCAACGACGTGCTCTACGGGATGGCCCGGATGTATGCAGTGCTGGCAGAGGGCGCCGGGGCGCCGGCCGATGTGTTCAGCGACATGAGCGCAGCTTTGAGGTGGCTCGATGGCTTCCGCGACGACGAACGGTGACCAGGCGACTCGGACCGACGATCGAGCTCACGTCGTGACTGCGGCCTGCGTGGGAGCGGTGGTGGGCGGACTGTGGGGATGGCTGTATCTGACGTCGAGCGGCGCGCGCCTGCGCGATCGCATCGATCCGGTCTTCGATGGCGTCGCCGACGCACTCGACAAGGTCCAGTCGTTTCGCGCGATCAGCGCACGAGTAACGACGCTCGTGGTTCTGCTGGTCGGTCTCATGCTCGTTCCGCAGACGGCGCGGGCGGACATTTTCGTCGTGCCGTGGATTGGCGGCCATGGTGGCGACGCGGCGAGCGGAAGCGTCCTCGACCTCGGCGGTGCCATTGGCGTGTCGGCTGCCAGCATCGTCGATGTCGATCTCGACGTCGGCTACTCGCCGGGGTATTTCGGCAGCGGCATCACCAGCTCACTTCTGACGGCGATGGGCGACGTCACGCTCGGCATACCGTTCGGGCCTGGCAATGCGCCCCGCTTTCGGCCGTATCTAACCGGCGGCCTCGGGCTGATTCGTTCTCATCTGGAGATCGCCCCACGCGGGTATGGCTTCACGCGTAACGATTTCGGCGTTGCATTCGGCGGCGGCCTGGCGGTGTTCGCGACCGACCATGTTGGCGTCCGCGGAGATCTTCGGTACGTCCAGAGTCTGCAAGACGGGATGCCGGCAGATGCGTTCGGCGGGCTCACTGCAGGGTCCCTGCACTACTGGCGTACGTCCATCGGCGTCGTCATCCGGTAAGGCGCGAGGGCTTACCATCTGGCATTCTGCCTGCCGGGTGGCAGACCGATCGGTCGCGCTTCAGGTTCGAAGCGACGGGGCCGCAGAGAAAGACGCCACCCCTGTCGTACCAATGTCGATTGTTGACGACGCCCATGTCGTACCGCCGCGATCACGGTCGACGTATCGTGCATACCGTATTCGTCGATCCGAGGTGAGAGCGCTATAACCGTCGTCACCAGCGCAGAGACGATCGCCAGAACGCGCGATCGCCCAGCTTGCGTTAGAGCAGAGTTCCGCGGAGGACGAGATAGCCCACTGAGAAGTAAATGATCAAGCCGGTCACGTCGACGAGCGTGGCGACAAACGGGGCCGATGACGTGGCCGGATCGAAACCGAGCCGCCGGAGGATGAACGGAAGAATCGAACCGACCAGCGATCCCCATAACACCACGCCGACCAGCGCAAAGGCGACGGTGAGCGCAACCAGCAGCCAATGCGGGCCGTAGATTGTGGAGAACGCCGACCAGATCGAAATCCGCAGGAACCCGATCGATCCGAGAATCAGGCCCAGGGCCAATCCTGAAAACAGCTCCCGACGAACGACGCGGAAGAGGTCAGTGAGCTTCAACTCGCCGACGGTGAGCGCGTGAATCACGAGTGTCGACGCTTGAGAGCCAGAGTTTCCTCCGCTCGAAATGATCAGCGGGACGAACAGCGCGAGTACCACGGCACGAGCAATCTAGGGCGCGTGACGTGGCATCAGTTCCGCCACATTCATTCGACGCTGCTCAACGATCTCCGCGTGCCGGTGAAGATCGCGCAGGAACAGCTCGGGCATCTTCGGTACCGAACACGAACTCCTCGAGCGTTGCACGCGGCACAATCCATCGGAGCGGCCGGCGGCGGCCTCCGTTGCGGCCACTCTCGCGTCGGTGCTGAAAAAACCGAAATAGCTCGGAAGTGTGGCGGGCTTTACGCGATTCCGCGCGACACATCCGCCGCCGTCGGACGCTTACTCTGGTCGAATTCGACCATTTCGCGAATCAAAGCGTTCGTTGTCGAATCCGAGCTTGGGTCAGGAAACGCTTTTGCCGCGACAAACGAAGGATCGAGGGTCTGCCCGGTCAGCATCTCATACCAACTGACTCCAAGCGCATAGATGTCGCTGGCGGCAGTAGCCTCGTGCGGCGCGACTCTCTGCTCTGGCGCCATGTAATACCACGATCCCAACTGCACGGCAGCCTTCGTGATGGTCCCAGCGGAGGTAAACGCGGGATTCATGTCAGACCACTTCACGATTCCCAAGTCGCCGAGCACGTATCGACTTCCAAAACGCAGGATATTGTGCGGCTTGACGTCGCGATGGACGCAACCCTCGTCATGAAGATGTTTGATACCAGCTGTGCAATCGCGCACCACGCCGATCGCGTCAGAAACGCTGAGCGGTGCTCGGACAATCCGCGCCGCGAGCGATTCATCGGCAAGCTCCATTACCAAGAAGTCGTGGTGCTCATACTTGCCGTGATCGACATACGGGACGATATGAGGATGTGACAGCTTCCGCCCGTTCTGAGCTTCCCTCGAGAACCGATGCTTCACGTTGTTCAGCGTCGAAGGGTCGAGAAGATCCGCCCGAGGGTCCACAATCTTGACTGCAAAGTTGCGGCGATCGCGAATCCGCAAGCATTTCCACACCTGCGCGACGGCGCCTCGCCCTAGTGCATCAACAAGATCGTAGTCCGCATCGACAGCCTTGAAACGCAGAGCGGGCGACAAGCTGAGTGCCGCCGGTCTGATTTGCGTGAACGCTTTGGTCACGTCCTCTTGCGAAATCGACGCTCCATCGCGATGCATGCGAAACTTCGCCGCGTTAATTGGATTCCCGAATTGTCGTCACACCGTCGGGTTGTCGTCAGCGCCGACGGCAGCTTGCAGCTCGTGCCATTCGAGCTGCTCCGCGAGCCTGGGCGCGCGCTGGTCGGGTCTCTGCTCGACACCCACGTCCTCTCGTACTTCCCTTCCGCCGGTGTTCTTTCGATGTTGCGGACACGAACGACGACAGCGGCGCCGCAGATGGTTCTCGCGATCGGTTCATCGCCAGACCCGAGTACCCCATCGGGCGCCGCCCCGTCTGGACCGCCGATTCGTGGCATCTACGACATCGACGCGTCGCATCTCCGGCCATTACCGTTGGCGACTGAAGAAGCTCGATTTGTCGGTACCGCTTTCGGCGAGCGCGCCTCGCGTGTGTTGGTCAGAGATGAGGCGACCGAGGAGGCGCTGAAGGCAGGTCGCGTATCCGACTATAGAGTTATTCATCTAGCGGCACACGGGATCATGAGCACGAAATTCCCTGCGCGTTCTGCGATCGTCCTGCGGCCGTCAGGCGCGGAAGACGGACTGCTCCAAGCACGAGAGATACTTGAGCTCCGTCTGACGCCGCGCTCGTGACGCTGTCGGCATGCGACACGAGTACCGGTGCCGATCAGGGCCAGGACGGCGTCGCCAGCCTGGTGCCTGACATTGGCGATCGCGCCAATGGCGGCCAGTCGCTCGAATTGTGACGTGTTCGATCGCCTGTTCGGCGCCAAGCTCGCCACCTCGCGATTCCTTCAGATAATGGTAACGTGTATGTTACCATATGAACGGTGACGGTCCTCGAGTACCTCGACCACAGCGGATCGAGTCCGTTCGCGGGCTGGTTTCAGACTCTCGACGCCGCCGCAGCCGCGAAGGTGACCACCGCGGTTCGCCGACTGGAGCTGGGCAACTTCTCGAGCGTCAAAGGCGTCGGTGCCGGCGTGTTCGAGTACCGCATCGATTTCGGGTCGGGATATCGGGTCTACTTCGGCAAAAACGGCGACGCTATTGTGATTTTGCTCGGCGGCGGGACGAAGAAGCGCCAGGATCGCGACATCGCGAGCGCCCGGGAGCGATGGGCCGATTACAAGAAGCGGAGAACGCGGGAGAAGTGAAATGCCTCTGACGCGAGAGTTCAAGGAAACGGTGCAGGCACGGCTGCGAGCCGATCGGAAGTACCGGAAGGAGCTGCTGCGGGAAGGCGTCGAATCCCTTCTAGCCGGGGATCTCGACACCGGAAAGGCGATCCTTCGCGACTACATCAACGCGACGATCGGGTTCGACGAGCTGAGCCGCCGAACGAAGCGGCCCGCGAAGAGCCTGATGAGAATGCTCGGTCCGAGCGGCAATCCGCAGGCGCGAAATCTGTTCGAAGTCATTCAGCACCTTCAGAGAGAAGAGGGCCTCCATTTCGAGCTGTCGCTTCGCGCCGCCAGCTAACGTTGGACGAGTCTGGCCAGGCATGGGCTCGCGCTTTAATGCAACACGCAGGTTTGCCGCTGCTCAAATCGTTGAATGGTTCGCGAGCCGACGAGATCCTCGTCGAAGGTGAATCCGAGAACTAGCACTCGGGCCTGCGACTCCATCAGGATCGACACGATCGTGCTCTGCGTAAGGTGGTCATAGCCGCCGAGATAGAGAATAGAAACTTGCCGCGGCCGAAATGGACGAGGACTTCATCAGCAGGGCCCGAGAAGTGGAAATCGGACCGCCTGCCCGCTGATGATTCCCTGACCAGGTCCGAAGCCTGGCAGGAGCCGCTCGTCGCTCTCTAGCAGATTCTCCATTACCGAACGGACGTAACTCTGATCCTTCGGGTTTACGAGTCGCATCCTCCTTTCCTGTTCTCTGAGTGGTCTGCACCTCGCGTTCACGCCTCGATGACGTCACAGTTGGCGTCGCTCCGATAAATGCCGACCGCGAAAGCGCGCCGGACGGATCAAGGGCGCGACGAACGATTCATGGAGCGGCGAAGCGGACCCTTGAACCGTCCAAGCGCTTCCGCACAATCTCTGGTCGGAGCGACGTACTCCGTCAACGACGGATCTCCATCGTCTGATTGACGCTCCTCTCCCGTGATTCGTGGTTGGCACTGCGACTTGAGGGTGGTGACCCATACATCTGTTCCAACGCTGACCGATGCGACACGTCGCGATCGAGCGCACGTCCGAGCCGCACCTTGTCGTCGGTGTAGATCCGCGCGTCGTACTGGCCACGCGAGACGGCGACGTAAGCCAAGCGTTGATTGACCAGCTTCTCGCTCGCGCGTTTCGTGTCGACATGCACCAGGACGCGACCCGCAGTCTGCCCCTGGCTGCTGTGGCTTGTAACGGCGTACCCGTAATCCAAGTGGCGGCGCTCGCTTGGCTCGAAGGATGACGTTCGACCGGAATCCCACTGCACGTCGATGCGCCCCGCCCTGTCGACGCGCTCGACGGTGCCGAGCTCCCGGTTCGGGACGCCGCGCTCGCGATCGGGAGCGGTCATCTGCACCCGATCGCCCGCGGCAAAGGCGCGCTCCGTCTCTCGATAGAGCGTGACGCCTTGCAGCCGCCGCGGGTCATAACTCAGCCGGCGGTCGTCATCGGTCTTGACCGTGACCTGGTTGGCCTTCGCGTCTACTTGCTCGACGCGTGCGTAGTCGCCGGCCTCGATGCCCAAGGCCTTGCTGCCGCGGCTGTAACGAACCACATCACCTTCCTCGTACCTCTCCGCGCATTGCCGATCCGCTCCGGTGATCTCCTGGCGCGGCGAGAGCACGGTTGTCTGATGCTCGTCGCGACCGATTTGTCCGTCGTGCTGCATCGCGCGATGGATAACGTCGTTGAGGACCTGGCGCGACTGGTTGTCCGGTGATACGACGAGCGTCGAGTGCGGGTCCTTGACGTATTCGTTCGCGATGGCGTCGAGGCGCTCTTCGCGTGGACCGATTTCGTGCACGCGCCCTTGCCGATCGAGACGTTCGACGGCACTCGAAACCTCGCCACGCGACAGCTGTTCGACAACGGCCTTCAACTCGGGATCGCGCTGCCGCACGATTTCGTCCAGATGCGCGGTGCGGACACCCGCCTCCTGGAGCTGGTGATAGGGTCGACCCGCGTCGACGGCCTCGTGCTGGCGAACGTCACCGACGAGCAGCACCCGGTCCTCCGGCCCCAGGCGCTCCAGAAACGTGTGCATCTGCTTCGTGCTCGCGAGACTGGATTCATCCACAACGTACAAGTGCTTTTGATCGGCGGCTGATGATTCCGAGTCGCCGCGCGCGAGATGCCGCTGCAGTGTGGCCGATTCGATGCCGGCCTCCGCGAGCTTGTGCGCCGCCCGCGACGTCGGCGCAAACCCTTCGACCTGGTAGCCCTCGCGTTCGGCCGCATCCCGAACCGCTGCGAGCGCCGTCGTCTTGCCTGAGCCGGCGGCGCCTTCGAGCGCCGTGACCTGGTCGCGGCTGGCCAGAATCTCCTCGACTGCGGTGCGCTGGCTTTGATTGAGATAGGAGTAGTCGCCGGCGATCGCTTCTCGTGTACGTTCGGTCGCGAGCTCCGAATACTGGCCCTGGCCGGCCCGCATCGAGTCAATCGTTTCCTGCTCGAGCTGCATCATGGCTGGCGTCGTGAACGAACGTCCCGGCGTGCCTGATTCGTGCGGTACGTCGAGAAATTCGCCCCGCTCGATCCGGCGATTGACCTCCTCCTTGATGTTATCGACGCGCCCTTCGCCGAGCGAACGCTGGAGCGCGTCGCGCAGGATGGCGCGCTCTTCCACGACGGCTTCACGTTCCAGGTTGCGATCGCGCGCGAACGTAACGGCCTCCCGCGCGACGTCCGCCGGCTCACGTTCGTGCTCCAGGTGATGCGCGCGCTCGTGTTCAACGGCTTCCACGACCTTAGACGGCTGGTTCCCAAACTGCTCCGCGAGTTCCAAGTGTCGCCGCTGCATCTCCTCGTGAGAGACGTCCAGCTTGGCGTCGCGTGTCTGGTGCGCCGCGATCTGCGCGGCAGCCGCGCCGGTTCGATCCGCCTCGGCGAGGTAGGCTTCGATCTGCTGACGACGAGGGCTCGAGGCATCGAGGTACTCACGGGAGTAGCCGGCGATCTCGGGCTGACCGCTGCGACCGCGTTCGACCTCGTACCCCAGCGCGGTCAATCGCGCCGCCAGTTCGGAACGGTACACCGCGGTCGCGTACTGCTGCGTGCGGTACAGCTCGCGTGGCTGAAGCGGGCGAACGGTACCATCGGCGGTTTCGGTCAGGTTGAAGACGACGGCGTGCGTGTGGAGTTGCGGCGCGGCGTAACCGTTCACTGGCCGCGCGCTGTCGTGTTCGAAGAGCGCCGCGACGAACTTACCGGTCGTTTCCGGTCGACGGTTGCCGCCGAGTCGAGCCTGCACGTACGGCTCCAGCTCGTTGAGCGCGACGCGCACACTCTCGCGGTGAGCCTCGCGCACTCTGTCATCGCCGCCGACCAGGGCGGTAATCGATACGCTCTTCGGTGCGGAGAACGTCGCGTCCCACCCGGCACGATGCTCCATCGTGGTGACGGTCTCTCCACGGGCGTTCTTCGTCTCGCGGGCGGTCTGGTGGCGGACGAGTTGTTCGCCCGTCACCGGATGCTGCCCCTCGGCGAGCCGCGCGAAGTGCTCCTCACGAACCTCGCCGGTCAGGCCCCACGGATCCGCGAGCTGTCCGTGCCACTGGCCACGAATCAGTTCGCCTTCGCTGTAGTAGTTCTCACGCCCGTTCTGGAATTCTTCTTCGTGATAGCGACGAGCCTGCCCGGCGCTCAAAGGCTTCGAGATCGTGAGCATGGCCGTGCGCTATTGGAAGAACGGTTGTTGTCCCGCAGCCGGAGACGACGGCCGTTCGTGAGCGATGACCGTCTCGGGGACTAGCGACTGAATGACCGGTGCAAGCGGTCTAGCGGCTGTTGCGGCGACCGTCGGCCGGCGCTTCGTCTCGACGATCGACCGTTCAACGAACGCCGGATGCCGTGCCGGCAAATCGAGAAATGGAGAGTGCAGCCGAACGACCAGGTTCTCAAGTTTCAGGTAGCCCCGTAGGGACGGGAGCCCGCTGATTTCGCTCGGCATGACCAGCGGCTCGACTTGCCGTTCCAGGCCGAAGCTCCGTTGACCGTGCTTCCCTTTCGACCGGCTCTCACGCATGCGCTCGATCTCAACTTCACCGATCGTGTCTGAGATCCACTTCGCCGCGTGGGGCTCGCTCGTGCGAAGGAATATCTTGGTCGCGGGCTGCGAGAGCATCGCCTCGGCGTCGTGGCCGTAGCGCGTCTCGAGCTGGCTCCGTCCCTGGAAGCCGAGCACCACCGGGTTATTCGATTTCCGATTCTCTGTCACAGCCGTGTGGAGCTGCGGGAGCCGCTGCAAGCTGGCGAGCTCGTCGAGGACGAACCACACCGGTCGATGACCGGGTTGGCCGCGGTTCATCAGCCGCAACACCAGCATGTCGAGCCAGAGGCTCGTCAACGGCACGAGACGGGTGCGCGTCTCGGGTGTGCTCGTGAGAAACAGCCATCCGCACCGGCTGCGAGCCCACGATTCCGCACTCCAGCGCCTGGTCGTCTCCGACTCGCGCGGAAGCAGCTTCAGCGTGTCGGCGACCATGTTGAGCGCAGCCAGGACGCCGCTCCGCTGCGCAGGCGCCTGCCGGTCGATGATCGAGGCGTACGGCGTCGCCTGCACACGGCGATCGAGCTCGTCGTCATGACACAGCCATGACGCCAGTTCTTCGGCGGTCGGCCGGAACGTGAGCAGGTGCGCGAAGATGCGCCGCGGACCTTCGGTGAAGAACGGGTTCTCGTTCGCCCGATCGGGAAAGAGCGACGTGGCCAGCGTGAGCGCTTCGGCTTCGTGCCGGAGCTCGTCGCCGGGACTCCAATACGGGGACCGGGCATCGATAGGATTCAAGATCACGTCTCCACGTTCTGGCGTGTAGAACTGCGGCGTGTATTCCAGCGCCGGGTCGTACACGATGGCCGTGTCGCCGCGGTCTTCGAGCTGTTGAAGCATCTGTCGAATCAGCACGGACTTCCCGGTTCCGGAGTCACCCATAACGAGCAGGTGGCTCGACTCGATCGCGCGCGGGATCTTGAGCACCGGCCGGACACCCAGCAGCCTGGCCGGGAGACGCGGCATCTGCACGAACCGGATGCCGTTCGCGCGCGTCCGCCGATTGAACCGGCGGACGGTCACCAGCTCGGGCCTCTTCAGGCGGCGACCGTGGCGACGCGAGCGTGACCACTGGACATCCTTCGGGATCGCGACCAGGAGGCCGAGGATCAAGACGCCGAGAGCCGTGAAAAGCGACGGCCGCGCAAGGTCCGTCAGGGTCTGATTGCCATAGATCCACACTTCCAAATCGGTGTGGAGACGGGCGTGATCCACAACGGAATCGCGCCACACGAGCCGGCCCGTACGAGCCTGTCGCGCGAGCTCGGAGAGCGCGAACGTCGCCTCGCCCGTGGATGTCGACATCGGGATGACCTCGTCGTCGATCGCCAGTCGGGTGCCGCCGCGGCGGTTCTCCATGAGGAGTAGGCGATATCGACCGGTCCGAAGCGCGAGCGAACTTGCCAGCGCACTCCGTACGTACGCAGACAGGTAGAACTGTTGCAGCGGCGTCCAGACGACCGTCTGACGGACCCACCACGTTCCGCCACCGCTGGCGACGACCACGAGGATCACGCTCATCAGCCAGATCGGCACGGCCCGTTGCCATCGGCCCGCTTCGGGCGCGCGGCCCCATTCATAGCTCACAGGTCCCTCCGTCCTGATGCAGCCAGCCGCGCCTCGGCTTGCTGTTGCTTGTCCTGGTCAGCACGCTCGATCAGGCGTTGCATCGTTTCCGCGGTGACGGTCGTGCCGCTGCAGAGATGGAAGTGCAGGTTGAGCAAGATGGTGCGCAGGGCGAGCACTTCGGCAAGCAGCGTCGCGTCACCGGCCGGCGGGTCTGCCGCCTTCAGGAGGGCGCTGCGCACCCATTCGCTGACCGGCTGTTCACCGGCGAGCGTTTGAATGCGCGCGTACTCCTCGGGCGTGACTTTCGTGCCGATGGACTTGGTCCGTCGCGATGCCATGCGACGACTCCTTGCAGCGTGGCGCGCGAGACTGCGCACCGTCGAACGTGGTTATCTGCGGTTCCCATAGAGGAACCGAATCCAGCGAGGGCCACGAATCTTGAACAATTCGCATGGTTCCTATCGGGGAACCGCCGTTCCTGTGCAGCACCCGAAACGGGGTGACGTGTCAC
>Ga0075434_100006353_pt1 | contig 10834 bp, 2 predicted proteins | sample RhiMethybrSRZTD3_FD_75298 | JGI IMG/M metagenome (GOLD analysis project Ga0075434, IMG submission 75298) | Populus rhizosphere microbial communities from Tennessee, USA - Rhizosphere MetaG P. TD hybrid SRZTD3 | ecosystem: Host-associated > Plants > Roots > Rhizosphere > Soil | place: USA...
CCCGCACCCCAGCTTCCTGAGCCAGGGAACGACGCTCCGATCCGGATCCCGCTCCTCCGCCTCCTGCGCCCGCTTCTCCGCCTCCCGCGCCCGCTTCTCCGCCTGCTGCGCCAGCTTTTCCTCCGCCACTTGCGCTCGCTTCTCCGCCGCCGCCTGCCGCGCCGTCTTGCGCTTCGTCTCCATGAATCCGGCGCCGAAGATGCGCTTCGCCTCGTACAAGTTATGCGCCCGGCAGCGCAGCCGGATGTTGTCCACCGTGGCCTCGCCGCCGATGGCGACCGGGTCGATGTGGTCGAACTCTACGCGGGCCACGGCACCGCAACGATGCCCGCCCTCGCCGACGAACGTGCACTGCCCGCCGTCGCGCTCCACCACCGCGCGCTTCACTTGCGCGGGGATGTGCCGCGGGTCCACCGAGGAACGCAGGGTGCCGGGCCGGCTCGTCTTCGCGAACTTCTGCTTTTCGAGCTGGGCGATGAGCGCGTCGTAGGCGCGTTCGATCGACGCAGGGAGCTCCGTGGCAGGAACCGAATGACCCAGCAGCGCCTGCGCGTAGGCGATCTTCTCGTAGAGGGCGGCTGATGGACGCATGCATCTCGAAGGATTCCGCGGACAGCGGTTCCAGCCTGGGACGCGGAGCCTCGACGGGTGCCGGCGCCACCTGGGCCACCGAACACGCCCAAGCGTGTTCATCCATTGTCACGTCAACTGGTTTTGAAACCAGTAAAGTTTGGCAGGACGAAACTCGCCCGCTCGGCAGTGGCTCGATTCGGGCCGGCAGATCCGGCTGCGGGAAGCGCTCGGCGATCAGCATCTTGATCTCGAAGGTGGTCTTGAACTCGGCAGCCTGGAGCAGCTCGGCGGCGTTCTCGGGTCTCAGATGCTTGGCGAGCAGGACCACGGCGGTCAGGCTCAACCGGCCGTCGGCCAGGGCGTCGAGGATGGCGGGATAGTCGAGCGCCGCCCGCGCCGCGCGGATCCGCTTGAAGGCCGCGTCGTTCGACAGGTGGAGCTCGTGGAGGCAATAGGCGTGCATCGAGTCGTAACCGGCGGGTCGGAAGAGGCCGCGCTTCTCGACCTCGGCGATGCAGACGACCAGCTCTACGGTGACGGAGCGTTCATCGGCGACGAGGATCTTGAGCCGGCACATCAGGTCCTGGTCGCTGTAGTGGAAGTAGGAGCGCGTGCGCATACCCGATTCTCCTGCGGGGGCAGGTAATGTTCTCGGGGGCGCATCCGTGCGCGGGGGCGCACTTTCTTTGTACCACGAGCGTTTTCGGCCCTCGCAGCGCCCCGCAGAGCCCATCGGACGCCGCGCTCCGAGATTCTTGCAGCGACAGCGGAATCTTGAGGCAGGAGCCGCCCCTGCGCGTTTTATCGAGTTTTCCAGAGGAGCCTCACTCGCGCCCAACAACCCCCTCCCTCTCTGCGCGTCAAGCTCTTTTTTTCGTCCACGCTTCGGCCGAGTGTCCCGCCGCCCGGGGCGTGACCCCTCCGCCTCCCTTTGTTATATTCCGCGCTTCGCGCGGCAAGCCCGCCCGCGAAGCGCGCGCTCTGCCCCGCCGGGGGCGGGCTCGCGGCGTGAGTTTCCCCTTACCGCCCGGGGATGACCCAGCCCTCGTTCCTCTCACGCGTCATCGGCCAGCCGCTCGAAACCTTCGTCGGGCTGAGCCACGCGCAACGGGCGGCTGCGATTCGCGAGTCGATCCGGGACCTCCACTTCTTCTTCGACGAGGGCCGGCCGCTCGAGCAGCGCGACGCCCCGGAACGCACCCGCGCGCTGGCGCAGTCGCTGCGCCAGGCGCTGGAGGCCGAGCCCGAAGCCGGCGGCCCGCCCCGGAATCTCGCGGAGCGCATCGTCACCGATGCGCTGCTGCGCGGTGAGGCGGACCGCGACCAGAACGTCTACCTCGGCAAGCTCTTCACGCGCACGCTGACGCGCGCGGTGCCGGACCTGATCTTCCAGCCCGAGGGACTGGCGGAGATCTCATGCGCCCTGCGCTGGGCGCGGACGCAGGGTGTGCCGGTCACCCTGCGCGGCGCGGCCTCCACGGCGATGGGCGGGGCGGTGCCGAACGAGGGCGGGCTCACGCTCGATCTCTCGCGCCTCGACGAGATCGAGATCGAAGCTGCGGCCGGCGTGTGCGTAGTGGGGGCGGGCGCACGCATGCGCACGATCCACCGGCGGCTGGCCGAGCAAAACCTCGCGCTGCGCGTCTACCCCTCGAACCTCGGGGGCACGCTCGCGGGCTGGTTCGCGACCGGCGGCGTGGGCCTCAACGCCTTCGAGCATGGCCGCGCGCTGAACCACGTGCGCGCGGCGGACGTCGTGCTCCCGGCCGGCGAGCACGTGCGCCTGCACGACGACGGCCGCGTGGACGTGCCGGATGGCGGTCACCGCAGGACGCTCGCCGAATCCGGGGAGATCGCAGCTTGGTTCCGCGGCAGGGGCTACGAGCCGCTCGCGCTCGCCGACTTCGCGCGCAGCGAGGGGGTGCTCGGCGTGCTGGTGCGGCTCACGGTGCGGATCGAGCCGCGTCCCACGATCGGCGCCTTCCTGCTCTCGTTCGCGGCCCGCGACCATGCGCTCGCGGCCGCCGAGTGGATCATGCAGTCGGTCGGGGTTCGATTCCCGGCGCCGGGGAACCTCAAGCTCTTCTCGGGGTCGCACATGCGTCACGTGCGGCACGTGTGGGAGGACGAGGACGCGCGCGAGTGGCGCGAGCGGCCCGGCGCGCTCTCGGACGGGAGCGCCATGCCGTGGCGGCGCATCGTGGGGCCCGACGAAGCGGGTGCGACGACCGCGCCCGATCGCGTGGGCGCAGCGAGCTACCTGTTCGTGGACTTCCTCGACAAGATCGCGGCGCGCCAGTTCGCGGAGGCTCTGGGCGCCATGCCGGGTGCGCCGCTTACACTGGGCCGCGAGAGCGTGCGCGTGGCGGCGGAGCGCTTCCGGCCGCAGCAGACCAAGCGCCTCGGCCCCGGGCTGCTCGCGGCCGAGATCCTGATGCCGTCCGCGGAGGTGAAGGCGTTCCTGCCGCGCGCGGAGCGGATCGCCCACGGCGCGGGCAGCGAGCTGGACGCCGAGGTCTACTACATTGCCGGCGGTGAGGCGCTGGTGATCGGCGGCTACCTCACCGACCACCGCAGCGCGGCGTTCGCGGTGGATCTGGTGATCGCTCCGGCGCTCGTGAGCCTGGCGATGAAGCGCCATCGCGGCCGGCCCTATGTGCTGGGGCGCTGGCAGGCGGCGTGGTTCGAGCGCGCCTTCGGCGTAGCCGGGGCGGCGAAGGTGCGCAGCGCCAAGCGCGCGCTCGACCCCGCGGCGATCGTGAACCGCGGCGTGCTCACGGGGCTCAAGCTCAAGGGCCCGCTGGGCGCGGCGTTCGGGTTGGGGTTCGGTCCGGGCATCGCGATGGCGCGCATCGTGTACGGAAGCGCCCTGCTGTCGCCGCTCGCGCGCGCCGCGAAGGCGCTGATGCGCGGCGGCATGGGCCCCGCGCACGGGCGCGGCGAGCCGGCGCTGGTGGGCGCCGCGTTCCGCGTGCAGTCGCCCGAGGAATCGGGCGGCGCGGTGGTCGGCGCCGTCTCCGGGGCGAATACGAAACAGGTTGCATCAGCGCGGGCGCTCAACTGCGTGAACTGCGGCGAGTGCAACTCGGTGTGCCCGATCTTCGTCGAGGCCAAGATCCGGCTGCCGCAAACCCTCACCCATATCGGCGAGGCGCTGCACGCGGGCGCGGCGATCGGCCCCGCGGGCGCAGCGCTGCTCGACCTGTGCATGCGCTGCGGCAACTGCGAGGAGGTGTGCCAGGCCGGCATCCCGCACCTGCCGCTCTACGAGCGCATGCAGAAGGCCGCGGACCAAGAGCGGCCGCCGGATCGCGAACGCCACGTCGCGGTGCTGGCGTCGCTGCGCTCCTCGCCGCGCTACCTGCGCGAGTTCCTCGACGTGCGGCCCGGCGGCTACATCAAGCGCGCGCCGGCCTCGCTGCCGGGAGTTGCGCGCTACCTGCTGCTGCGCGCCGAAAACGACGCGGGCCCGGCCGCGACCTGCATCCACTGCGGGGCGTGCGTCGCGGTCTGCCCCACGGGGGCGAACCACGAGTTCGAGGGCGGAGATCCGCGCTGGATCACGACCGACCAGATGCGCTGCATCGGCTGCGGCACCTGCGTCGAGGTGTGCCCGGCGAACCTCGCCAACGGCGGGCAGACGCTGCGCGTGATGGAGGCGCCGGCCGCCGACTGGTTCGTCGCGATCGACGAGCTGGAGCGGGAGGTGGGGGCGTGAGCGTCGCGATCGGGCGGCTGAGCGCCGACCTCGTGCCGGGGCCTGCGGGCGACGGCCGTGCGCTGCGCGAGCGGATTGCGCTGTGGGAGGACCTGCTCACGCTGGTCGTGGATCCCGACAGCGCAGCGGTGGCGGACCGCGCGCGCAAGCGCTCGATCCTCTCCGCGCTGCTCGCGCGCGCGAACGTGGCGGAGGAGCGCTTCTGGAAGCTTCCGCGCGGCCGGCGCGGGCGGCTCTTCCTGTCGCGCTGGTCGCGGGTGTCGCGCGATGTGCCGGGGCTCGAGATCACCTCATTCGACGTCGACAAGCTGCTGAAGGAGCGCTTCCGCCAGGAGCCGCTCACGCTCGGGGCGGCGTGGCACTACGGTTTCTGGCGCTCGTACTTCTCTCACGCCGCGATCACGCATCCCGCGAACGACGGGCTGCGCGAAGAGTTCTCGACCGCGTGGGGCCTGGTGCGCAAGCACCCGGCGGTGTTGTTCCGCAGCGCGGAGGGGCAGCGCAAGGCCACGCTCGAAAGCGTGCGGCTCGACCTGCCGATGATCGTGGGCCCGCTGCCGCACGGCGACGGCGTGACCCTCGAGCGCGCCTACCTCGACGCGATGGCGGCGGCCGATCCCGGCCGCGACCTGCACACCGCTTCGCTGGTGGTGGTCGATGCGCGCGCCTGCATCGCAGGTCTCGGGCTCTACCGCATGCGCGCGAAGCACGTGATGCCGCGCTTGACTCCGGGCGACGCCGACAAGCTGATCGGCGCGGGGACGGACGCCGATGCGCTGCGTTCGCTGATCGGGTCGGTGCGGGTGGTGGAGCTGGAGTGGAGCGACGCGCTCGAGATGTCGACGGCGGCGGTGCGCGGCACCAACTCCAAGGCGCTGCTCTCGGTGTACCTGCGCTACGGCGACTTCCCGGCCGCAGCGGGTGAGCGCCCCGGCTTCTGGCGCGCGCTCGAGGAGTCGGTGCGGCTCGAGCAGGTGGCGGCGGTGCACGTGCACTCCGGCCCGGTCAAGTCCTACCGGCTGATCCCGCGCATCGACGCGTTCCTCAAGGCGCGCTACCTCAGGGCGCGCGTCCAGCTCATCTCGGCCGGCGGCGATACCGACACGCTGGCATCGGCTGCCGCGGTCTACGAGGCCGTGCTGCTGGGCGCCAACGGCGGGGCGATGACGCACGCCGCAGCGCTCGCCTTGGTGCCGGAGCTGGTGGACGTGCTGCGCGGCGCCGATCCCGCGCCGGTCACGGCCTCGCTCGCGCGGCGCGATCCGGGCGAGCTCGAGACGCTGGCGCTGAACACGCTCACGTGCTGGCAGCACAGCATCCTCGACTTCCTGTCGTGCATGGGGATCGACGACATCCAGAAGACCTCGGGCAACACCATGGCGATCACGCTCACCGCGGAGTGGATCCGCGAGGTGGACCGGCTCGCCACACCCGATTTCGCGGGGCTCAACTTCGAGCTGAACGAGCGGCGCGTCGCGGCCGAGCCCGTGCCGCTCGCGGTGCGCGAGCGCTTCCGGGTCTCCGCGCTGCTGCAGCAGGTCCAGCCCGACCTGCCGCTGGTGCACGCGGCGCGCACGCTGGCGCACGAGAACGCGAACTATCACCTCGAGAACTCGAACCGCAACCTCAGCGCCGACTTCCTCGAGGTGATCTACCGCATGGCCGCGGGGCAGTCCCCCGAGGCGGACGACTTCTTCATCGAAAGCGACATGGGCGAGCTGTCGCTCGATGGCATCGGGGTCGCGCTCACCCGCGAATCCATCGCGTGGTCGCTCGAGCGCGTACGGCGCGACCCGCGGCTCCTCGACTACGTCTCGCTGGCGGTGCCGCGCGGCTTCACCCGTCCGGGCGCGGTCGCCCCGGGCGCAGCCGTGACGCTGCACGCGATTCCCTCAGGCCCCGCGCTGCTGTCGCTCACCGCCGATACGCGCGGCGGCTTCGAGCGCGCGTTCGATGCGGCCCCGCCGCTGGGCGCGGCACTCGCGACCGAGGCGGCGCTGTGGCTCGTGGCGCGCGACGCCGAGGGCGCCGAGGCGCGCATCGAGCTCGTGCCGCCGGGCGAGCACGCCACCGGCCGCACCGTGTTGCGCGCATCGCGCGACGGCACCGTGACCCTGAGGCGCGACCCGCGCGGCCCGCTCGTGCTCGCGGGCTTCGGCTTCCGCGAGCCGGTGTGGCACGGGCCGGTGAGCCACGCCAGCATCTCGCTGGGGGCGGCGTCCGAGGACTTCCTGATGGCGCGCATCGAGGGGAACAGCGGCCTCGCGATGACATCTTCGGGCGAGGGCGGGCCGCTCCGCCTCGCGAGCGACGAGGACATGAAGTGGGAGAGCCTGCAGGCCGCGAGCGGTCATTTCGGCATCCATGCCGCCGACCTGCGACGCGTGCGCGACGTCGAGATCAAGATCAACCAGGGCGCCAAGCCCGGCAAGGGCGGGAGACTCTCGGGGGCCAAGGTCACTCCCACGGTGAGCCGCGCGCGCAACATCCCGGTCGGGACCGATGCGCTCTCGCCCGATCCCAAGCACGACATCTACTCGATCGAGGACATGCCGGCGGAAGTGTGGCTGTGGCTGCTCTACCACAACCATTGCGGCATCAAGATCACCGGCTCCAACTACACGCGCTACGTCGCGGCCGGCATGTGGTCCAACTTCGTCGTGGACTACCTGCTGGTCGACTCCGGGCTGGGCGGCTCCGGCAACTATCACGCCGACTCCTCGCACGTGGGCTGGCCCGACATCTTCCGCACCATGCTCCACACCCACCACGCGCTGGTGCACGAGAAGGTGGACCTCGACGGCTCAGGTCTGCTGCGCCCGATCCGCGACCTGAACGGCGCGCCGTTCGGCGCGGGTGGCGGCACGCGGCTCTTCGCATCCGGCGGGCTGCGCGGCGAGATCGACATGCTGAAGGTGCTGATCGCGGGGGCCGACGGGCTGGTCGAGGCCAGCATCGGCAAGGCGGTGGCGTTCGGCTGCAACCAGTGCGGCAACTGCCACCTCGATTGCCCGCGCGGCGGGATCACCACCAAGCAGGAGCTGACGCTGCAGAACGACCGCGAGCTGATGCGCAAGCGCTTCCGCAACTGGACGGCGCTCAACCTGGTGAAGCTCGCGGTGCTGGTCGACGCGCTCAACCTCGAGCATGGGGCGCTCGACGCCGACGGCAACCTGGCGGACCCGACGCGGCTGATCGACGACGTGCGCAAGCTGCGCGGGCGCGTGGACCTGCTGGTGATGCCGGAGCACGAGGGCGAAGCGGCGCCGGCGGCGGGGCGCGCCCCGAATGCCACGGCCGGATCCGAGGGCAACGGGCGCGCCGCCGAGTCCCACAAAGTGGAGGCGGAGCACGACTCCTGCCGCGTCGGCTCGCTGGCGGTGAGCGAGCCGGTGACCGTGGGCGCGATCTGGGAGGCGGCGCGGCTCTCGTACAACGGCGGCAACAACCGGGGCGGCGGGATCGATTTCGCCGGCTTCGCGCCCGCGCCGCTCGCCGACAAGACCTGCATGGTCTTCAACACCATCGGGCCCGACCGCGTCGCGACCATGCACGAGATACTCGGCCACTTGGAGGGCTGCCGTTTCTGGGACGCTGGTGGATCCGAGCTGACGCTCGTCGAGGTGCACGACCGTCTCGCCCAGTTCCGCCTGCCGGTGCGCGAGCGCTACGCTTCACCCGAAGGCTGGCGCGCGGCGATGCTGCGCGAGAATCCGGGCGACTACTACACCTTCTTCGTGGATCTCGAGCCCTCAGTGCTCCAGCGCTACGGTCTGGCGCTGCTCCAGAGCGAGCACTGGCTCCAGCGCCGCACCAAGTACGAGGACGTGCCGCAGGAAGTGCTCGAGTTCGCGCTCGACCACATGCCGGGGCCCGAGAATCCCGACCTCGACCGGCTCGCGGAGTTCGTGGCCGACGTGCGGGAGGAGTACTTCACCGCGCTCGCCCACGTCCTCGACTCGCGCTACTACCGCACGCACGCTCCGGAGCCCGATCCGGTGGCCGCGACCCGCCCGGTGCCGCAGGGCAAGTACGCGAAGAAGCGGCGCGGCTTCGTGGTCTCGATGGGGGAGGACCTGGCCGCGATCAAGATCTCGGGCTGGACCCACACCATCCCCGAGTACTTCGACCTCGACCGTTTCTGGGCCGATTATCCCGGAGCCCAGGGCGGGATCGCGGTCACGGTGAAGGGCAAGACCTTCCGTACCGCCGCCCTCTACGCCCACGTGTGGGGCATGCACCATCGCTACCCCACGAACTCGCCCGCGATCGACGCCGAGGGCCGCGGCAACCCGGCGGGCGCGCACCCGTTCAAGGCGTACAACGTGCTGCTGATGCACAACGGCGAGCAGGTGGGCGTGGACTCGACCTCGCCGTTCCTGAACGAGTTCGGCTACGTGCACGCCGATCCCTCGATGGGCGAAGGCCACGAGATGTATCACGGCGATTCGGTGTACGAGCGCAAGGCCCTCACCGATACCGAGTACGCCGCCTACCTCGTGGACTTCACGCGCCGCGTGCTCGGGCTCACCACCGAGGAGGCGAGCCAGATCGTCTCGCCCATCACCGGGCTCGACCTGGCGGCGATGGAAGAGCCGCGCCGCGCCAAGCTCGCGCTGCTGATGACGAACTACGTGCAGCTCACGCCCACCGGTCCCTACAAGTTCACGATCGTCGAGTCACGGCCGGCCGCGGCCGCGGGCGACGGAGCCGGCGCGGCCGGCCGGCGGCGGCGGGTGGGCTTCCGCGAGAACATGGACATCAAGTTCCTGCGCCCGCACGAGATCATCGTGACGCGTGACACCGCCCGGGGCGGCGTGCAGGCGGTGGCGAACGGGAGCGAGGCCAAGATCGCGGACAGCATGCTGCGCATGCTGCACGACCAGGGCGTGCTCGGCGACGCGGCCGCCGACCTGCGCTTCAGTATGCGCCCCGGCGGCAACCCGGGCCGGGGCGACTTCGGCGGTGTGTTCGAGGCGTTCACGATCCCGGGCAGCGGCGCGATCGACCTCGCGAACCGCTTCGGCGAGGAGGTGCGGGTCGAGCGCGCCGGAAGCAAGGTGAACCTCGCCACCTCCCTCGAAGAAGCGCTGGCCGGGATCACGCCGGCCTGGAAGCACCTGATCCAGGAGCGCCTGGAGCAGCTCGTGCACGCGCTCGCGCGCGAGGCCGAAGACGAAGCACGGCGCCGGTTCGGCCCCGACCAGCCGCTGCCCGCACCCGCGAACGAGCTGGTCGATGTCACGCTCGAGCACGCGCGCACGCTGAGCTTCGACGAGTATCGCGCGCTGGTGGAGCGCGCGCTCCCCAATCTCGCGGAGCGCGGTGAGCCGCAGCGTGCGATCGCGATCCGCATGCTCGCAGAGCTGCGCAAGCGGCTCGCCTTCGCCGACCTCGGCGGCAAGTCGCTCTCGAGCATGGAGTACCTGACCGACGGCGGGCGGGCCGCCGACGGGTCGCCCGAGGGCGGACTCTACCGCCTGCTCGACCAGGTGCCGCCGATCCACGAGGCGCTCGCGCAACCCGTCCCGGGCGCGTGGCGCCACGCGCGCCTCACGCTCGCGACCCGCGACGACCTGTGCGCCCCCAACGATTCCGCGCGCGACGTGCTGGTGGTCGACTTCGCGGGGTTCAAGGGCGAGTCGTTCCGGCTCGACTCCGCTTCGCGCATCCTGTCGAAGGCCGTCGCGCTCGGCTGGAAGAACGTCATCGGCTACGACTTCTTGGGTGGACCGCGCTACGTCGGCACCAACCTCGCGGGCCCCGACGGAAGCGCCGCCGCCGGGGTCTCGATCGAGCTGTTCGGGCGCGAGTTCGGCGACTTCATGGGCGCGCTGCTCGAGGGCGCGGAGCTCAGGGTCTACGGGCAGGGGCAGAGCCACTTCGGGCTCAAGGCCGATTCCGGCTACTTGTTCGTGCTGCAGGATGCGCTCAACACCTGCATGTACGCGGCGCACGGCGGCACGATCAGCCTGTGGGACTCGGGCTCGCGCTTCGCGGTGGCGGGCCAGAACAAGGTCCACCTCGCCGACGGCAAGACCCAGGCGCCGGGGTTCAAGTCGATCCATTTCGGCACGCCCAACGAGTACGCGTTCGAATACCTGATGTCGGGCGGCGAGAACTCGCTGCACGTGGTGATGGGATTCCGCAAGCCCGACGCGCGCGGCGAGATCGCGCTCCGGCCCAAGCCCTACGGCGGGAAGTTCTTCATGTCGGGCGCCGCCGCCGGGCGGGTGTACGTATTCGATCCCGGCGTGAAGCTCGATCCCGACCAGTACCGTGGGAACGTCCTGTCCGCGATCGCGCCCGCGGAGTGGGCCCAGGAGCTGGGACCGTTCGTGGCGCGCGAGGCCGCGCGCCGCGGCGTGCCGGTGCGGATCGAGGGCGAGCACATCACGGTGCGGCTCGAGGGCCAGTGGCGCCGCTGGCGCTACGACGAGGCGTTCGCCAAGCTCATCCCGCTCAAGGTGGCGAAGGCCGCGCAGGAGCAGGGCGTGGTCGCGCCGCAGCTCGCGCAGATCGTGGCGGAGTAAGGCGGGCGGC
>Ga0075434_100006354_pt1 | contig 10834 bp, 8 predicted proteins | sample RhiMethybrSRZTD3_FD_75298 | JGI IMG/M metagenome (GOLD analysis project Ga0075434, IMG submission 75298) | Populus rhizosphere microbial communities from Tennessee, USA - Rhizosphere MetaG P. TD hybrid SRZTD3 | ecosystem: Host-associated > Plants > Roots > Rhizosphere > Soil | place: USA...
CCCTTGGCGTTGATGCCGTCGCAGTTGATCGTGCCCCAGAGGTGCTCGGCGCGGATGAGCCCCTCGCGGACCATCTGCAGCGCCGCCTGGTGTCCCGCCTCGGCGCGCTTGTGGGGATCGAGATAATGATTCGGGTCCACCCGGCGCTTCCATTCGAGCCAGAGGCGGCGGGACTTCTCGGTGTTGAGGTCGTCCTCGATCTTGAATCCCATGTTGCGGGCGAAGTCCTGTGCGCCCTTGCCTACCAGGAGGTGATGGTCCGTCTGCTCCAGGACCGCCTTGGCGACGAGCGACGGCGTGCGCACTCCTTCGAGTGAGGCCACAGCCCCGGCCTGCCGCCGCGGCCCGTGCATGCAGGACGAGTCGAGTTGGACGACGCCTTCGGCGTTCGGCAGGCCGCCATAGCCGACGCTGTCCTCTTCCGGGTCGAGCTCGAGGATGTTCACTCCGGCGACCACGGCGTCGAGCACGTCGGACCCTTGAGTGATCATCCCGAAAGCCTTCTGGACGCCGGTCAAGTCGCCGCCGTTCTTGAAGACGTTGCCGTTGGCCGACGAGATGACGACCGGCCTTGCGCTCTTCGGGGCGATCACGGCCGGAGCCTGCCCGAGCAACGTCCGCGGAGCCGCCGCCGTCAGTCCGGCGGCGGCCCCCGCAAGGATGAAGTCGCGACGGTTCAGCTTCTCGATCATCGGCGCCTCCACCCGCTTACAGCTTGGCCTCGATCTCCGTGATGTCCTTCTCCAACTCCACGATGCGCAAGCGCTTGGTGGCGACGCGGGCGTCGACCTCGGTGATCTTGCCGTCCAGCTCGGCACGGGTCTCGTCGGCGAACGGGCCGGGACGCAGGCCTTCGAGGCGGGAGCGCCAGCGGGCGAGGTTCTCGTCGTCGCGGCCGATCGACTCCCGTAGGCGCTCGAGCTGCTCCTGCTTGTAGGTCCGCGTCTCCTGTAGGCGTTCCTTGAGCTCGTTCTTGCGCTGCTCGCGGTCCTTCTCGCGCTCCTCGTACCAAGCGGTGCGGCGCGCGAAGAACTGGTCCATCGCGCCCCGGAATCGCTTCCAGAGGGCTTCGGACTTCTGCTTCGGCACCGGGCCGACGGCCTTCCACTCGGCCTGAAGCGCTTTCAGGGCCTCGCCCGTTTCCTTGAAGCTTGTGGAGGTGCAGAGCTCCTCGGCCCGCCGGCAGAGATCCTCCTTTTTGCGGATGTTCTCCTTGTTTTCCTTATCCACCTGCTCGTAGTGAACCTGGCGGCGCTCGAAGAACTGGTCGTTGGCCTTGCGGAAACGCTGCCATATCGCATCGGCGTCGTCGCGAGGGACGGGGCCGATCTCCTTCCACTGCGCTTGCAGGGCCTTGATCGCCTCGCCCGCGGTTTTCCACTCCGTCGAGGTGCAGATTTCCTCGGCCTGGACGCAGAGCGCCTGCTTCTTCTGGAGGTTCTCCTCCAGCTCTTTCTGGCGGTCCTGGAAGTGGACCTGGCGGCGCTCGAAAAAGTGGTTTCCGGCCTTGCGGAAGCGCTCCCAGAGCTCCGTCGACCGCTCCTTCGGCGCCGGGCCGATGGTCTTCCATTCGGCCTGGAGGGCCTTGACGGCCACGGCGGTGGCCTTCCACTCGGTGGACTCGCTCAGAGTCTCGGCGCGAACGCAAAGCTCTTCCTTACGCGCCAGGTTGGCTTCGAGCTGCTCCGGGCTGACCTTGGGCGCGCCGGCGGGCCGTTCGTCCTTCTCGGTGACGGCCATCCGTTCGCTGAGGTGAGCGTCGAGGTGGATCTCTTCGCCGAGGTTCACCTCCTCGCCGAGGTTGACGTCCTCGCCGGGATTGACCTCTTCACCCGGGGTGACCTCTTCGCCGGGCGTGACGACCACTTCGCCGGGGGTGACCACCTCGACGGGCTCTTCTGCGGGTAGGGAAGGAGTGGTTTCCCGGGGAGGGACGGGAACATCTTCGGTAGCTTCGGGGGTGTCGGGAATGTGCGGGGGCACCGCCGCGGGCGGGACCCCCGCTGCCTGAGGGGTGTCGGAGTCGGGTTCGTTGAAGTCTGCCATGTTGGTCCTCGGAGGGAGAGAATACTCTTTCGTCTGGGCTCTGCAAGAGGCCGCCTCTATTATCCTATAGACATGAAGGCAATGATCCTTCGCGCGCTCGGCCCGGTTGGAGAGAACGGGATTCCGCTGGAAGCGGCGGAGTTACCGGAACCGGTGCCGGGTCCGGGCGAGGTTCGCCTCCAGGTGACGGTCTGCGGTGTCTGCCACACGGAGTTGGACGAGATCGAGGGACGCACGCCGCCGCCCCGGCTTCCCATCGTCCTTGGCCACCAGGTGGTGGGCCGGGTGGACGCCCTGGGTCCTGGTGTGACCTCGCCCGGCGTAGGGGACCGGGTCGGCGTCGCCTGGATCGGCTCGACCGATGGCCGCTGCAAGTTCTGCCGCGAGGGGAACGAGAACCTCTGCGTCGCCTTCCAGGCCACGGGCCGGGACCTCGACGGCGGCTACGCCGAACGGATGATCGCGCGGGCGGAGTACGTCCACCCGATCCCGGAGGTCTTTTCAGACGTCGAAGCCGCGCCCCTCCTTTGCGCCGGCGCCATCGGCTACCGGTCGATGCGGCTCACGGGCCTGCGGGACGGCGAGTCCCTGGGCCTCACCGGCTTCGGCGCCTCGGCCCACCTGGTGCTGAAGATGGTGCGCCACAGCTATCCCAACTCGCGCGTCTACGTCTTTGCGAGAAGCGAAGGGGAGCGCGCCTTCGCCCGCGAGCTGGGCGCCGCCTGGGCAGGTGAAGTCCAGGACGAGCCGCCGGAGAAGCTCGCCGCCATCATTGATACGACCCCCACCTGGCAACCCGTCGTCGAGGCGCTGAAGAACCTGGAGCCCAAGGGACGGCTGGTGATCAATGCCATCCGCAAGGAGGAGGGCGACAAGGAGGCCCTCCTGCGGCTCGACTACCCGCGGGACTTGTGGCTGGAGAAGGAGATCAAGAGCGTCGCTAACGTCGCCCGCAGCGACGTGCGGGAGTTCCTATCCCTGGCGGCGGAGATTCCCATCCGCCCGGAGACCCAGGAATACCCTCTGGAGGAAGCGAACCAGGCCCTGCGAGAGCTGAAAGCGCGGCAGATTCGGGGCGCCAAGGTGCTGCGGATCGCGAGGCCGTCTCCGTAAAGCATGGTTTGAAGCGACGCCGCTCGTCTCACCGCCACCTGATATCCGGCTTGCCGCGACTTCGGAGCGTTCCGTGGAGACCGCGGACGCTTCCAGCTCCATTCGCCTATATATCGCGTCGAGTCCCCCATATAATTTGGAGGGGTCTGAGCGCCCCATAGAGACCATTTCATATGATTTGCTAGTGAATCTATAGGAGATGGACGGCTCCCGTCTTCTCGGGGAGCCCGATCCATATGAAATGGTAGCCATTCCATATAGAAAACTGTCTCGCGTCGCCTCCGAGCGCTACCGCAGACAGAGGCGAGCCTCCCCCTTATGGGGGAAGTTGGACTTTCTATGGGGGTAATTCGTTCGCCGCTGGCGGCGGGTCGACTCTGCATATAGAAAGTTGGATTCTCTATATGGGAAGTTGTCTCGCCGGTGCCGGCGGCCGGCTTCTCCATATCAAAACTTGGCTGAAGTAATGGCCGGGATGGCCGAAGGGAGGGGAAGAAGCGAGACAAGCGGAGAACGCCGAGCAGCGGGCCGCCGGTGCTCCCAGGGGCGCGCGGGGGAACGCTGGTGGAGGGGACGGGGGCGTCCCGGTGCGGGCTGGGAGCCGCGCCTTACTTTCTTCGGCTCGTCCTCCGACCACAAGTCGTCGTCGTAGCCGTCGCCGCGCGGAGACCGGAGGAGTTATCCTCTGGACGAAGCGAACCCAGGCCCCTGTGAGAGCTGAAGGCGAGGCAGATTCGGGACGCCAAGGTACTGCGGCTCGGGTGAGGCGGGGGAATCGCTATGGAGACGGTTGCGCGCCTGCGTGTCTCGGGTAGGGAATCTGCTCCTGCCCCTCCTCTGCGGAGCGTTCACCATGGCCCAGGGGCCTCGCCCAATCACCGCGAGCTGCACCTCAAGCGACCCGGACACCTGCCCGCCCGTCGATTCTGCGGACGGGTGTGCCACTGCTGAAGTGGGGGCAAGTGGGGAAGTGGGGGTTGGGGATCGCTGTTACCCATGTCTCCGGCCGTCCATCCTCTCCGAGGAGTCAGCGGTAAAGAGTGTGTCTCCCGGTCCGACTCTACTAGTCACGAAACCAAAGGCGGGGTTTCGTGCGAGAGCTGCGAGCCGACTCCCGAAAGTGGACGGACAATCCGGGCCTGAAAGGGCGGTGCGGATGTCCTGCCAACTTTCTCGCAGCGCCTCACGTGGTATACTGCGAACTACGGAGGAGTTGCGATCAGTGTGGTCAGATAACGAGACGTCGATTGATCTTCTGGGATTTCAGCACCTCAAAGGTGCTGTCTGCGCGATTGTTAAGAACGGAAGTCTCCTTCCTGCCACGGTTGGAATTTATGGAGACTGGGGCAGCGGAAAATCCAGCCTTATTCAGATGGTGCAGGAAGAATTTGAGAAAGAGGAAGGTATTCTGGTGTTGCCATTCAACGGCTGGCTCTTCGAAGGATATGAGGACGCGAAGACCGCCTTGACAGGTACTGTTTTGGAAGAACTACTTAGCCACCGCAAATTTCTCGCCAAAGCGGATGATGCCGTCAAGAGGTTTGGAAGGCGACTCTTGCAGCGCGCGAACCTGCTCAAGGTGGCAAGCGCCTTGGGTAAGTTTGCACTAGCCGCAAAAACAGCCGGAATTGGCCCGCTTCTTCTGGGGCTTTCTGGTAGCAAGGATGTGGTTGAGGTAGGTAAGGAGCTCCTCGAAGAAGGAAAGGAGGTCGAGCCTGGCAATCTGGTCGAATTCATAAAAGAGAAAAACAAAGGGGAAGAGTTAGAGGAGGGAGAGTATAGTATTCGCAAGAGCGTTCGCGAATTCCGTAAAGACTTTGATGAGCTGTTGCGGAGATCAAGGATTGAGACTCTTGTCATCGTAATCGATGATCTAGACCGATGCCTCCCTGACAGCATCATCGAGACTCTTGAAGCGATCAAGCTTTTTCTCTTTGTGAAGCGCACAGCTTTCATCATCGGTGCAGACGAAGAGCTGGTTCGCTATGCCGTCAGAAAGCGCTTCCCTGAGTTTCCTGGCGACCGACGTGAAGTCGGAACTGCCTATCTGGAAAAATTGATTCAGTTTCCTATTCGAGTTCCACCTTTGGGCCGATCTGAAGTCGAGGCGTATATCAGCCTTCTTTTCGCGAGCATTTCCGGCATGTCTGAAGATCGCCTCAGTATCGCGAGAGAATTCGTCACCAAAGGTACGCCTGGGGATCTGATCAGCCCGTCTTTTAATCTTACAGTGGCTCAAAAGGCCTTTCCCGACCTAGATCCGGCCTTGGTCGAGCGGTTAGCCCTTGCACAGCGTATTTCTCCCATCCTTGGTACTGGCATGAACGGCAATCCTCGCCAATGTAAGAGGTTTCTGAATACACTGTTGATGCGACTTGACATGGGCAAGTCGCGCGGAGTTGCTCTGAGCCAGCGCGTGCTCGCAAAGCTAATGTTGCTCGAGTACTTCAAACCCGAGATGTTCAAGCAATTGGCAGGGGCCCAAGCTGCCCAAAGCGGAAAGCCGCAGGAGCTGGCGCGGCTGGAAAGGATTGTGCTCGGAAAGGCCGCTGAGGCCGTAGTAGTCTTGGAATCTGAGCCTAAAACAACTGATTCGACGCCTGACGGAAAGCCTAGAAAGGCGCAAGTGAGGAAGGATTCATCAGCGGAGTTGGATCTGCCGGCAGATTTTCACCTTTGGCTAACAGACCCCTGGACGCATGACTGGCTGGCATCTGAGCCCGCACTTGCGAATACCGATCTGCGAGTGTACTTTTTCTTCTCACGTGATGTTCTTGGTGTTTTGGGCAGTATAATCCAACGGCTCAGCGCTCCTGCTCAGCAGATAGTACAAAAGTTGCTTAGCGAGAGCGAGGCAGTGCGCGGCAACGCTATTAAAGACGGCGAGCGACTCAGCCCGGCTGAGGCTGCTAGCATTTTCGAGGCGCTCGCTAGCCGTGCACGTGAGGAGGAAGACCTCAGCAGAGATAACTCGGCGCTTTCAGCCCTACTGAAGTGGACTGGAGCACACTCTGAACTTTGGTCACAACTGGTCGCATTGTTGACGTCGCTTCCTAGAAAGGGATTGCCAATTAACACGCCAACTCAACTTGTTCTGTTATCTCGGAATTCCGAGGCAGAACAGGCCATCAAACAACTGCTGGATACCTGGAGCAAGAATACTGTTAACACAGGTCTTGCAAAGAGTGCTCAGAATGCATTGACGCGGCTAATGGGGAAAAAATGAAATGGGTACCTCGAAATCCTATGGCGGACCTGGAGATCGTACACCGCTTCTGCCTGCTTGGGCACGACCTCCGGCCGACACCAGTGCACCGCTTATTCCTATTGATGCACCTCCTCCTCCCGGTGAACCTCTTGATTATCCCTTTCCGGAAGTCCCGCTTGAAGGAGACGCGTCAGAAGCTGGGGTAGGGCGTCCTTCACAACCTCAACTCATTGATCCTCATACTTCCTCGACTTATGGTCCGTGGTCTCTGGCGCGAAGAGGCATGACTAGTCTATCCACGCACGGTGGAAGTGGCCGGATGCGTGAAGCTGGAAGGCGCTATGTATATGCGAAGGGAGGTAGCCGGAGCGCAGCCCGGGCGGCCTCAAGCGGGCGCTCGGCAACAGTCCTGTTGGGTGGCTTCCTGTCGGACGTTGCACGGCGTGGGTTCGATGAGGCGTCGAGAGCACTCGGTCTTTCGAATTTGGTTGGGCAATCTGCTGCAATCGTTTTCACAGCAATCCTGAATGCGCTTGCGCCCGCGGGAGCAACGAACGATGACGCAGTCGCGCGTCGTGCCACCGCTGAGGTATTGACGAAATTGTTTGAGCGATTTGGAGTCGAGGAAGGTGGCGTCAGCCAACTCGACAACATGGATGCAAGCACGGTCGCGAATGCAGTTGAAGGCTCTGTCTCCGCGTTTATCTATCAGCGCTGGCTGTTAGATTTGGGGAAAAAAGTTGAAGAGGGAGCATTCTCCGTCGGTGAGGCAGTCCGTCTGGAACGAGAGGTTAGTGCGTACGTCCTTGACTTGGTCGAGATCGACCTTCAAGGGCGCGATGTCTTAACGATAGACTGGGGCGGAACTGAGGGCCAACAATTCTGTGAACGAATTTATAGAGAAGCCTATGAGCTCCTGGAGGTAAGCTGATGCGTTGGCACATCGTCACGCAAGTGGGCCAAGGAGATGACTTCCTTCCAGATATTCCGGAGGGTGACGGGCGGCTCGTGGTTGCAATTGATAAACCTGGTCACCAGGGTCTCGTGGCCAACCAACTCTTGAGGTCTGTTCGAAAGGCAGGCTATATACCTCCGCAGCCCGCTTTAGACCTCCTTCACCTAGCTTTGGCAATTTATTTTGCGGATCTGCGGGTATGGCGTGGCTACACAAAAGACCGTTGGACGCGCGACATAGTCGTATATGGTCCTGTTGAGGACCCAGGAAGCTGGTCGGTCGCTTCCCCAATACTTAGCCGCATTCTATCCTTTCTCACTGGCGATAGTTGGGAGATCGTGCTGCGAGAGCGGGCTGTTAGTGAGCCGGAAGCGCCTCGGGATGCTAGCGAATCTCGTCCTCAGTTCGTCAGTCTATTCTCGGGTGGTCTTGACTCGTTTGTGGGTGCGATCGATCTCCTCGGCGGCAAGGGCCAGCTAGCTCTGGTTGGCCAATACGCAACTAGAATGGATCAGACGAGAGCCTATGCAGCCATCGATCGCGCGCACTTCGGCCGTACCATTCCTTTTTGGTTTCATATCTTGCCACCTCGGGGGCGAGACATGGATGGCAGCAAACGGAAATCCGAAGATACGATGCGCTCACGGTCGCTTCTCTTTTTTGCCCTGGGTACCACCGTCGCCAGTGCGTTTGGGCAGGAAACCCCACTCTATGTTCCTGAGAATGGCTTAATCTCTCTCAATATCCCGCTGACACTTTCGAGAATTGGCAGCTCTAGCACGCGTACAACGCACCCCTACGTTATCGAGCTCTACCGCGAACTCCTGGCGGCGCTTGGGATCGGGGTTCGCATCGAAACACCTTATCGTTTTTTGACTAAGGGAGAGATGCTGGCAGGGGTTAGCGATGCCGGCCTTCTTGCAAGCGGTATTCACGAAACTATGTCGTGCTCGCGGCCGGTTGTCGGGAGGTACCGTAGACTTCCCGTAGGGGTTCACTGCGGCTACTGTGTTCCCTGCATTATTCGACGTGCCGCTCTTCGGGTGATTGGAATGGACACCGAAGCGCACCATTACGATGTTCTTGGAGGCGACGCGGACCCTCGTCAGACGCGTGGCTCGGACCGAAGGGCTTTCGAAATTGCCATTGCGCGAGCTAGAGTAATGAGACCGCTGGAGCTCGTATCTGAGGTGGTGAGTACCGGGCCAATCTCTCCCCATGATACTGCTGCTTCGGTCGCCGTATTTCAGCGAGGGCTAGAAGAAGTTGCACAATTTTTGGAGGCTTGACAATTGAATGAATCGGCGATCAATGGCGGGAGTCTAGTCGATGCACATTGTCACCTCGATCTATACTCAGATCTGGAGAGGATCGTCTCTGAGACGGAAGCGAAGCACATCTACACGATAGCGGTGACTAATGCTCCGTCGGTATTTTTTCACACGGCAGAATTTACGGCTGGGCGTAAGTATGTGCGCCCTGCGCTCGGTCTACATCCGGAGCTTGTTTCGTCACACGGGCACGAGTTAAGTCACATGCGTGATTTATTGAAGGAGACTCGCTATGTGGGCGAGGTCGGCCTAGACTACCAGACAAGTGATTTGGGGCTGCGCAAGGCACAGAGAGAGGTGTTGAGTTGTATTCTCGAATGGTGCGCTGATTATGGTGACAAGATCCTGACCTTGCATTCGCGTCGAGCAGCTTCGGATGTCACTGCCATGGTGGGCGACGGCTTTCCTGGGAAAGCAATCCTCCATTGGTTCAGCGGCTCCAGGAAAGAATTGGATCAGGCGTCTCGTATTGGGCTTTATTTCTCTGTGAACCCAGCGATGATGCGGTCGGAGAAGGGCAGATCTCTGGTAACACTAATGCCTTCCGACCGAGTGCTTACCGAGACAGATGGACCGTTCGTCAAGATAGGGAAACGCCTCGCCGAGCCTGCCGACGTGCAGGATGTAGTTAAGGAGCTAGCAAGTATTTGGAATTTGCCAGTCGAAAGAGCTAGGGAACGAGTTCTCAAAAACTTTGGTACCATGCTACGCTAGCTATCACACTGGCGGAAGTGATATATTAGGATTAGACGCGATTTAGAGGTGTGCAAAGATTTCCTGCACAGACGGTTTACCTCTATGCCATGACATCGTAGGATCGCTATCTCAAGTCGTCGCTTTCATCAACTCTGGGCACAGGAACCTGATCTCCACCCCGTGCCGGCCTAACACCGCTCGATAATCCCACCAGTCGGTATCCGAAGCGTTGAGGATAGGCGGATGCTCTTCACTGGCGATCGCTACGGCCACGAACTTCCGGTCCTCACGATCGAACTTCGCGAGGTCGGGGTCGTCCGGGAACTCTTCGAAGCTTCGAGATCCGCCTTTCACAGGGGTGATGGAGACCTGCCGGCATTGATCCAGATTCCCCTGGTTGTCCCAGAGCCACTTGAAGAACGCGTCTCCGGGTCCGGGTTGACCCGACGGCGAGAGGTGCCGTCGATATTCGTCGAGAATCAAACCTTGCTCGTCCAGGAGCACCCGTTGATGGTCTCGCATCTCGATCAGCGTGGTGATGCAGGCCTCCATGCATCGATCGCCTGCTTGAGGTGTCCTACCATTTGCTACGATGGCGACGTTGGTGTCCATGACGACGGCCGCCCTCACCTTTTCCCCTTCTTCTTTCGCTCCAGTGCAGCCTGGCTCATTGCGGCGATCTCGCCGAACTCGTCGCCGAAGAAGTCCTTCGGCCAGTTCTTGATGTTTCCGAACGAGTCCAGGTCCAACGGCGTCAGGCGCGATTCACCCATATCCGTGGAGCAGAAGTAGAGGGCCGCTTGCTCCGGATCGATGGTTTCGTCCGCAACGCGGCGTTGTAGGCGGCGCAGCAGGTGCTCGCTGTGACTCTCCAGGATGATCTGGATGTTTCTCGTCTTCATCGCATCGACGAGCACGTCCGCAAGCCCCGCCTGCACCTTCGGGTGGAGATGGATCTCTGGCTGTTCGAGCAGGAGTGTTGAGCCCTCGGGGGCGTAGTAGCAAAGGGTGATCACGGGAAGGATCTGCGACACGCCGAAGCCCACATCCGTGATCAAGACCTCGGCCGCCTTGGGGTCGCGCCGCACCCAGACCTGGAAGAGCCTTCCGTCCTTGGTGATGGGACGCACGTGAAACGAGTCGATCAGTCCAAGATCCTTGAGCCATTCGGCGACGCGCTCCTCGACCGTCTGGCGCTTCTTCCCCTGGCCGCGGGACAGTTTCACTCCGGATTCGCGGGACGCCAGCAGCGCATCCACAACTCTTTCCCCGCGCCGGCCCATGTCCGCGGGCTGTGCGCCCGCCCAGGAGTACTGGCGCTTCGGGTACTCCCGTAAAGGTCCCAGATAGAAGACGCGCGCGAAAAGCTCTTCGAACTGCAATTCGAAGTCAGAGAGGAAGCTCGCATTCTGATAGTAGGCCCGCACCTGGTCAGGGAAGCCATAGCACTTGGCGGGCGGTGGCAACTTCCACACTCGTCCCGGA
>Ga0075434_100006356_pt1 | contig 10831 bp, 12 predicted proteins | sample RhiMethybrSRZTD3_FD_75298 | JGI IMG/M metagenome (GOLD analysis project Ga0075434, IMG submission 75298) | Populus rhizosphere microbial communities from Tennessee, USA - Rhizosphere MetaG P. TD hybrid SRZTD3 | ecosystem: Host-associated > Plants > Roots > Rhizosphere > Soil | place: USA...
ACGATGCCGACGAGCCAGCTCAGGTCCGCGCCGCCGAGCAGCTTGGTCGAGATGGGGCCCTGGAGGGCGGGCACGAGACCGTCCTCGACCGACCAGCCCGCCACCAGCCCCACGAGGAACGCCACGATAGCGCCCCAGTTGATGTCGCCGTAGGCGCTCCGGGCCGGGTCCTTGTAGAGCTCGTCGACGTCGATCCGGCTCCGGCGGACGAGGAAGAAGTCGGCGAGGATCACGCCCGCCCACGGGCTCATCCACAGGAGCAGGCTGATCATCCAGTTGTCGAAGGCCTTGGCGAAGGAGGGCTGGAAGACGAAGTAGATGGTGACCAGGTACCCGACGACACCCGCCACCAGGGCCATGGCCGTCCGCGAGACGTGCAGACCCATGCTGAGTGCGGCCAGCGCCGCGGAGTAGACGTTCAGGATGTTGGTGGCGATGGGACCGTGCAGCACGAGGAGGAGCACGAGGATGCTGGTGATCCCGCCGAAGACCGCGCTGACCATCTTGGCCGGATCGGTGTCCATGGTGGTGCTGGCCACGGTGGCGCCGAGGATGGCCAGCCACACGGTGGGGACGAACATGCCGACGTAGCTGTACCAGAACACCGAGGACGAGGGCACGCGACGCGGGACGAAGCGCGAGTAGTCCGAGGCCCACGTCACCCACGAGATGCCCCAGCCCACTCCGATCGCCGTCATGAGGAGGGTCAGCATCGCGAAGTGGGCGCCAGGGGGGAGGGAGGTGACGTGCCCCCAGTTGACCACCCCAGGGCGGGTCCAGGCGAGGACGCTCATGAGGAGCATGATGGCGGCGGTCACGGGCACCGTGTACTTCTCGAAGGTGCGGATGGCGTAGAAGCCGTAGATGCCGATCAGGACCTGGATCACCATGACCACCGTCACCACCACGAAGTTGGTGAGCCACGTGTCTCCGATCCCGAACTGCCCGAGGATGGCCACCGCGATCTTCACGGGGAAGTAGGTGTTGACCCCGATCCACCCCAGCGTCATGAGGAACATGAGCAGGCTGGGCAGGTAGGCGCCGCGCCGGCCGAAGGCGGAGCGGCTCAGAACCATCTGGTTCACGCCGGTCTTGTGACCCATCACCGTGAAGGCGCCGAAGATCGCGCAACCCACGAGGTTGCCGAGCACGACGACGGCGATGGTCTCCCACAGGCCGAGCTTGAGCACGATACCGAGGGCCCCCAGAGCCCAGTTGATGGGGGCGATGTTGGCCCCCGCCCAGATCCACATCTGCTGGAGGCCGGTGGAGTCCTTGTCGGCTTCGGGGATGGGCTCGATGCTGTGGAGGTCGGATCGGAGCTCGCCGGTGGATTCGGTCGCCATGATTGCCCCCCTGGGCCCGCGGTGTGGGTGCGGTTCAGTTGTGGGCGCGGACGACGCCGTCGTGGCCGGGGCGATACTGCGCCGCCGTCGCGAACAAGTCAAGCGCGGGGGCAGAGGCGAGCGGCTACTTCGTGCCGAACAACCGATCGCCCGCGTCGCCGAGGCCGGGCACGATGTAGCCGTGCTCGTTGAGCTTCAGGTCGATGGCGGCGGTGAAGATCGGGACGTCGGCATTTGCGGCCTGGAAGGCGGCCACGCCCTCGGGGGCCGCGACCAGGCAGACGTACTTGATGCTGCGGGCGCCGCGCGTCTTGAGGCGGCGTACGGCGGCGATCGCGGAGTTCGCGGTGGCGAGCATGGGATCGACGACGATCACGTCACGCTCCGGCACGTCGTCCGGCACCTTGAAGTAGTACTCGATGGCCTCGAGGGTGCGGGGATCGCGGTAGAGCCCGATGTGCCCGACCCGCGCCGACGGCACGAGGTCGAGCATGCCCTCGAGAATGCCGTTGCCCGCGCGCAGCACGGACACGAAGCAGAGCTTCTTGCCCGCGAGGGCCGGCGCGCGCATGGGGGCGATGGGAGTCTCGATGTCGACGAGCTTGGTGGGGAGGTTGCGGGTGACCTCGTAGGCGAGGAGGAGGCTGATCTCGCGCAGCAGCCGCCGAAAGTCGGCCGTAGAGGTCTCGGCCCGGCGCATCAGAGTCAGCTTGTGTTGGACGAGCGGATGATCGACCACGGTCACCGTGCTCATGATCGCCGCCCCCTTCCGTACCGTCTGGAGTCCGGGATGCCTACGCCCCGGTCAGCGGCGCCGCGAGCCGCCGAGGATGCCGCCCAGCACCCCGCGCAGGATCCGCCGGCCGACCTCGCTGCCCACGGTGCGTGCGGCCTGCTTGGCCATGGCTTCGAGCATGCCTTGCCGCCGCTTCGTCCCCCACAGAAGATCATTGACCGCGTCGCCCACTCCCGACGACGCCGGCACCGTGTCCGGCTTCGCGGCGGGCGCTTCCCCCGGCGCGTTGCGCTTGGTCAGGATCTCGTACGCCGACTCGCGGTTCACCGGCGTGTCGTACTTCGCGCCCACCGGGCTGCGCCGGCGCACCGCGGCCCGTTCCTCGGCCGTGAGGGCGCCCATCCGGCAGCGCGGCGGGCACATGAGCGCGCGCTCCACGGGCATGGGCACCGCCTTGTCCTGGAGCGTGGAGATCAGGGCCTCGCCGACGGCGAGCTGGCCGATGGCCCGGGCGACGTCGAGCTTCGGATTGGCCACGAAGGTCTCGGCCGCCGTGCGCACGGCCTTCTGGTCGCGGGGCGTGTAGGCACGCAGGGCGTGCTGGATGCGGTTGCCGAGCTGACCCAGGATCTCGTCGGGCACGTCGTCGGGAAACTGGGAGCAGAAGTAGACGCCCACGCCTTTGGACCGGATGATGCGCACCACCTGCTCGACGCGCTGGCGCAGCGCGGGCGGGGCGTCCGCGAAGAGCAGGTGCGCCTCGTCGAAGAAGAAGACGAGCTTGGGCTTCTCGACGTCACCCACCTCGGGCAGCGTCTCGAAGTGCTCGGAGAGGAGCCAGAGGAGAAAGCTCGAGTACAGGCGCGGCTTCAGGATGAGCTGGTCGGCGGCGAGGATGTTCACGATGCCGCGCCCACTCAGGTCGGTCCGCAGGAGATCGGCCAGCTCGAGGGCGGGCTCCCCGAAGAAGCTTGCCCCGCCCTCCCGCTCGATAGTCAGGAGGGCACGCTGGATGGCCGCGATGGATGGCGCGCTGACCAGCCCGTACTGCGTCGAGATCTCCTTGCGCTGATCGGCCACGAAGCCCAAAAGGGCGCGCAGGTCGTCGAGGTCGAGGAGGAGGAGGCCGCGGTCGTCGGCGAGCTTGAAAGCGATCTCGAGCACGCCCGCCTGCGTGTCGTTGATCTCGAGCATGCGGGCGAGGAGGCTGGGTCCGATCTCGCTGATGGTGCTGCGCACGGGATGCCCGGCCTTGCCGTAGAGGTCCCAAAACACCACCGGGCTCGCCTCAGGCGCGTAGCCCGGCATGCCGATCCGCGTCACGCGCTCCTGGAGCATCTCGCTGGCGCTGCCCGCCGCGGCGAGGCCGGCCACGTCTCCCTTCACGTCCGCCATGAAGACGGGGACGCCCAGCCGCGAGAAGCCTTCCGCCAGCACCATGAGCGACACGGTCTTGCCGGTGCCGGTGGCGCCGGCGATCAGGCCGTGCCGGTTCCCGTAGCGCGCGAGCAGAGTAACGGGCCGCTCCCCCTTGCCGAGGAGGATCCGCTCGTCGCTCACGCGGGCTTTCCCGGTTCTGGAGCGGACGGCGGCACCACGGGACGCCGCTGTGGCATGGCCACGTTGCGGAGCCCATCGAGATCGATGCTCGGCATGTCGAGGGCGAGCGCGCGCAGCACGCTGTTGGCCAGCAAGGTGTAATCGGGGAAGGCGCGGCGGAGGCGCGCGCGCCAGGCCTGCATGCCGCCGTTGGCGTGAAGCTCGAAGGCCGACTCGCGTCCATCGAGGGCGGAGGCGACGTGGTCGGAGGCGAGCTGGAGGAGTGCGGCGCGCTGGAGCGCGGTGTAGCCGCCGCCCCCGAAGGATTCCTCGAGGCCGGCGGCGACCTCGGGCGCGGCGAGATCCTTGTCCGACGGCGCCACCACGAGGGAGGAGCCGGGCACGATGCGCAGGATCTCCGCCATGCGCTGCCGCGCCTTCTGCATGGCGATGCTGCCCGCCGCCACGTGCGCGCGACCGGGGACGCAGTAGCCGTCCTCGGTCAGGTCCGGCTCGTGCTCTGCGGCGGCCTGGCAGCTCCGCACCGTCTGCACGTCGACGACGAGGTCCATCAGGTACTCGAGCGTCGGCTCGTGCTCCTTGAGCCCCATGGCATGCGCGCAGGCCAGGGCGAGGCCCAGGGTGAACTCCGCCTTGGCGAGCCAGCAGTAGAGCTGATGCCAGAAACACCAGGCGGCGATGGGATCGGGCGAGGCCTCGGTGAGGAACACCCGCTCCCAGGGCACGAGGACGTTGTCGAGCCACATTTGCCCGTCGAGCTCGTCGAAGCGGCTGCTGAGCGGCGCCAGGAACGGGTTGGGGTGCCGCGCGGCGATCTTCCGGCAGAGGAGCGTCACCCCGGGAGCATCGACGGCCACCACGAAAGTCGCGCGATGCCCGGCGTGATCGACGCCGGAGTGGGCCCCGATGTAAACGTCCTCCGCGTAGGCGGGGCTCGTGTGCATGCCGACCTTCCCGCTCAGGATCAGACCCGCGTCGGTCTCGCGCACCACGCGAAGGGCCGCCCGCTCGGCGGGATCGGAACGGAGCCGGTAGCCGATGGTGGCGGCGCCCGCGCAGAAGGTGAGGAAGCGCCCGGTGCGGGCGATCAGCTCACGATAGCGGGTAGCGTGGTCGAGCTGCTCCGCCGAGACCTTCCGCTGGAGCACGACGTCGCGGATGCCGAGGGCGATGAGATTGCCGTAGCCCGGCGTGTGCGTCATGTTCCCCGCGGTGAGGAACACGGTGGCGGCGTAGGAGCGTCCCATCGCGTGGAGGTCCGCCGGGCGGCGAGGGGCCACGAAGGCCCAGGGCGTGCGCGCGCCGTTCTCGTCGGGGGCGGTGAGGAGGAGGTCCCGCCACTCCGGATCCTGGTGCCGGTCGTACCACGCGATGTACTCGTCTACCATGGGCCGCGTCGCGGGATGCACGGTGACGTCCTCGACCAGCCCCTCACCGATGACCCAGACGCGGCGGCCGTCACGGAGCGCCTCGCGATACTCGCTGCCCGTTCTCATCGGCGCTTATCCTATCCCAAGGATCCGGGGCATGCATGCCGCCGCGCTTTCCTCGTTGACAAGGCAGGCGAGGTGCACTTCCGGACGCAGGGCAACCAGGCCATCCGCCGCATCGCGCTGGCGAGCCTCGACTTCTCCTGCGCCACGCCCGTCCGCATGCTCGACGTCACGGCGGGGAGCGCGGGCGACGTGGGAGCGGCGTTCGTCGACTACAGCACGAGCGGCATGCGGGCCCTGATGGAGGCGACCTTCTCCAAGACGCTGTTCCTCCAGGCGGTGCCCGCCGCCGCGCGCGACGCGGCCGCGGCCCATCCCGCCCTCACGTCGTCGTGCAGCCCCGCGTGAGCTCCTCCGCTCACTCGTCGGCGCGGCGCAGCGCGGGGCGCCAGTCGCCGCCGTCCGGCCAGGGCCCGAGCGTCCGGTCGGCTTCCTCGGCGTCGGCCTGAAGGTCGCACCAGGCGCGGCAATCCGTGCAGAAGACGTGACGGACGTTGAGGGTGTCCGCCTCCAGCATGACGGTGGTCCGCGCGGGGTCGTGGGGCCGCCGCAGCACGCGGTGCTCGCGGAGGAGCGCGTGCAGTCGGCGTAGGAAGGCGTTGTCGTGTCGGGCGTCCTCCCGGGGGATACGCGCGCTCGCCAGCACCCAGCGCGTCCCGTCGGGCAGGCGCAGATAGCCTTCACCGTTGCGGAGCCAGCCCACCTCGTCGAGGAGTACGGCGGGGAAGAAGCTCCGCGGGTCGCCGTTGGGTGCGATCTGGAGCGTCTCCCACTCGCGCCAGTAGTCCTCGATGGAGTCGGCGGGGATCTCGCGGGCGGGAAGCAGGGCCATGGACTGGGCCTTGATGCGGTCGGAGACCTCGGCCGCCGTCACCGGCGCCTTCCAGAGGATGTCCGGCGTGCTCATGCTCACCCGGGGCGACGACGTCGCCGCATGAGCAACATTGTACCTTCAGGTCATCCGTGTGACGGAAGGGGAATCGGCGCGCCGTCCGCCCGCCGATTCAGCTCGTGGGCGGCGGCTCCGGAGCGGGGGAGCGCGCGAGCTGACGCAGGCGCGCCTCGGCCTCTGTGATGGGCATGGGGCCATGGATCATGCCCCGCGCGATCTCGAGCATGGGATAGCCGTTCGCGGCCTCGTCCTGGAAGCGCCGGGCGAAGCCCCCCGTCTTGATGTCCTCCAGGGTGGCACGGAAGGCGGTGAGCATGGCCTCGCGGTCCATCTCGAGCGTGCGGAGGATGCCGCCGAACACCGCGGTGGGCCCGTGATCCCCCGACGAGCGGAAGAAGCCCGTCTCGCGGAAGGCGCGGAAGACGATCTCCATCTCGCCCGACATGTACATCTCCATGACCAGCGCCTCCGCAGGAATGCCTGCGTCGCGCCCGATCTCGAAGGCCGTCATGACGGCCTGGCCGAGCACCGCCCCCACGCTCTGCTCGACGAAGAGGTCGAGTGTCGCCTCCGCCTTGGCGGTCATCTCGATCGCGCCCGCGCGAAGGACGCCCAACCCCTCCGCGAGCCCCAGCATGCGCTGCTGAGCCCGGCCGCTGCGGTCGGCTTCCACGCCCACGCAGCCCCAGAAGCCCTCGCCGGCCACGAAGCGCGAACGCGCCGACACGCCGGACATGCGCGGCGCCACCAGCAGCACGTCCACGGAGTCCGGTGGGCGAATGAGGTCGAAGGCCAAGCTGTAGCCCGAGCCGAAGGCGATGGCCGCGCCCGGCCGCAGGGCGGGGGCGATCTCGCGCTCGAAGACGGCAGGGATGACCTCGTCGGGCAGGAGCACGAAGACCACGTCAGCAGCGGCGCCCATGGCGATGGGCATGACCTCGAACCCGTCGGCCCGCGCGCGCTCCGCGTATTCGTCCTCCTGGTTGCCCACGCACACCTTCACCCCCGAGTCGCGGAGATTGAGGGCGGCGGTACGTCCCAGGTTCCCGTAGCCGAGCACCGCGACCGAGTCTCCCGCGAGGGCGCGGGGCGGGGCGTCGACGCTCCGGTACACCTTGACCTGCGGCTCTGGTGGATTGGTCATGTCGGCGTCGATCTCACTCCTCCCCGCGCTTCATGTGCCGTGCGACTCCGCCACGGGCAGCTGCCCGCTCAGGACACCCCGGACCTTGCTCGAGAGCTCCGCCACCGCGAAGGGCTTCACCACGAACGGCTCGCCGGGGGCGAGGCGGATGCCGTAGTTCTCCACCGTCTCCGCGCTGTAGGCTGACATGAACAGCACCTTGATGCCGGGCCGGAAGACGCGGAGCCGGCCCACCAGCTCGCGCCCGTTCATCCCGGGCATCACTACGTCGGTGAGCAGGAGATCGAGCGGCTCGGGCCGCGAGCGCGCGATGCGGAGCGCCTCGCGCGGGTCGCCGGTGGCCACGATCGTGTACCCTTCCGCCCGCAGGACGCTGGTGGTCAGGGCCAGCACCTCGGGCTCGTCGTCCACTACCAGGATGGTTTCCATGCGCCCGAAAACGTGAGCCATCACCGCGAACATGTGCCTCCGGCCGGAGCAGGTGAGCGAGATTCCCGCGATTCGAGCGGGCGGCCTCGCGAGCGTCGCCGAGACCAATCTGCATGATAACCCAAATCGGCGCCGGCAAGTCGGATGCTGCGCGCCGTCGTCACGTTCCGCACGGAACCTCGACGCATCACTGTGCTACCATTCGCCGCGTGACGCGCCGGGGCAGCGCTCGGCGCATGCGTGCGCTCGACCAGCACGTGCCCGACCCGCGCACGACCGGCGCCGCGTCGGTGGAGGATAGCGAATGATCGGAGGCAGCAAGCGCGCGGCGCGGGGGTGGCTCGTGGGTCTCGTTGCCGCCTGGCCCTCTCCGGGCGCCGCCCAGCCGCAGGCCTACGCGGCGCAGCAGCAGAACGCGCTGGCCCAGGGACGGGCGAACTACGAACGCGCCTTCGGGGCCTGCATGTCCTGGCGCGGCTACTCGGTGCGGTGACGAGTCAGGGGAGGGTGATCATGAATCGCGTCGTCGTGCTGGGTCTGGCCGTGCTCGGAGTCCTGACCGTCGCCGCTCCGCCTTCCGTGGCGGCGGCAGGCAAGTACGACGGCTCCGCTTCGATGGTGTGCGCGGTATCGTCGGTGAGCGAGTGCGTCGCCACCGGCCGCTGTGAGCTGCGCACGGCGAGCAACGTGAACTTTCCCGGCATCATCCGCGTCGACGTCAAGGGCATGAAGATGAGCGATCTCGCCTCGGAGAAGCCGCGGGAGTCGGCCATCCGCAACGTCGACCATGCCAATGGCAAGGTGATCCTGAGCGGCGCCGAGGGCGAGCGCGGCTGGATCCTCCTCATCAACGAAACGAGCGGCACGATGTCGGCGACGGCGGCGGGCGATGGTGAGGGATTCGTCCTCTTCGGTCAGTGCGCCCTTCCCTGAACGGCCTCACCAGGTTGTGCGAGGGGGCCTCGTGGTGACGGCCGCAACCTTCCGAGGAGGCGACGGCATGCTCAAGTGGATCGCCGGTGCAGTTTTCATCGCGGCCCAGCTCGTGATCGGCTGCGCGGGCCAGGGTGGCGGCTACTCGCCACCGCCGGCCATGCCGCCGCCCATGGCCACGAATCCTCCGCCCGCCGCGTATTCGCCACCCCCTCCGGCCTACACGCCGCCTCCGCCGGCCTACGCGCCGCCGCCCGTGTACTCGACGCAGCCCTACATCTATCCGGCGCGAGGCCAGTCTCCGCAGCAGGAGGAGTCGGACAAGGGCCAGTGCTATGGCTGGGCCGTGCAGCAGACGGGCTTCGATCCCGCGAATCCGCGGGTGGCCATGCCGCCTCCGCCTCCCGGCGACGCGCCGCCGCCGCAGCAGTCGCTCGCCGGCGGCGCGCTCGAGGGCGGGTTGGGCGGCGGGGCGCTCGGCGCGGTGGGCGGCGCCATCGGCGGCAATGCGGGAGAGGGCGCGGCCATCGGCGCGGCCGTGGGTGGGCTCTTCGGCCTGATGCGCCGAGCGCGCCTCCAGGAGGAGCAGCAGCAGCAGATGCAGCAGCAACAGCGGCAGCAACAGGCGTACATGGCGCAGCAGCAGAACGCGATGGCGCAGGGACGCGCCAACTACAACCGGGCGTTCAGCGCCTGCATGACGGCTCGCGGCTACACGGTCAACTGAAGCTCTCGTGCGATGTCGCGCCCGCGCCACGCCACCGCGTGGAAGGAGGGCAGCATGGCGCGAGGAAGCCGATCCGGGACCTGGCGATGCTCGAACGGCTGCCTCGCGAAGGCGCGGGTCCGAGCAAGACGATGCGGCGGGTTCAGCCCGGCTCACGCGTCGCGTCGTGCGCGCCGGGGTGCTGCTTTCCGACGCCGCCTGCTCACCGAGCCCAATGGCCTCGACGCAACATCTACACCGTCGGGCGAGAGCCGATCCCCCTCCGCCCGAGGTGGGTGGATGGAGAGATCATAAGCCAGCACCCACGAAAGAGAGGAAGACCATGCGAATAACGATCGGCTGGACGAGGGCAGGAGCGGTCGCCGGTGTCCTCCTGCTAGGCAGCGGCCCCGGTGTGGCGCAGACGTTCGTGTACCCGCAGAAGGGTCAGACGCCGCAGCGGCAGGCGCAGGACCAGGCGGAATGTCAGGCCTGGGCGACGCAGCAAACCGGTATAAATCCAGGCATGCCCGCCGCGCCCCCGCCGCCCGCCCAGGCGCCCCAGGGCGGACTCGTGCGCGGCGGCGCGCGAGGGGCGGCGGTGGGCGCGGTGGGTGGCGCCATCGCCGGGGACGCGGGCAAGGGTGCGGCCATCGGGGCGGCTAGCGGTGCCATGATCGGCGGCATGCGCCGGCGCGATCAGATGCGCCAGCAGGAGGCGGAGCAGCAGCAGTATCAGCAGGCGCAGGCGCAGAACATGAGCACCTTCAATCGTGCCCAGGCCACATGCCTCCAGGCCCGCGGCTACTCGGTCAACTAGCATGAGGAGATCGACGATGACGAGGCTCCTGGCAGCGGTGGTGTGCGTCGTGGTGACCTGCCTCGGAATCACCTGGCCCGTGGCGGCCCAGACCAAGTTCGACGGTTCCGCGCCCATGCTCTGCGCCGTCACCTCGATGAGCGAGTGCACGGCGGACGGCAAGTGCGAGCGGAGCGCGCCGCAGGAGGGCAACAACCTGCCGACCTTCCTGCGCGTGGACGTGAAGGGCGGCATGCTCAACGCCAATGACAGCAGCGGACGCAAGACGGCCATCCGCGCCTCCACGGTGGTGGACGGTCAGCTCCTGCTCCAGGGCTACGAGAACGGCAAGGCGTGGAACATGGTGATCGGCACGCAGACGGGTCGGTGGGGCGGCTCCGTGGTCGAGGACGACGGCTCCTTCGCGCTCTTCGGCGCGTGCACGCTCCCGTAGCGGTCTCCGAGTGTGCTAGGTTCCAGCCCATGAGCGAGGGCGCATTCCGGGTGCCCGGGCCTCCGTGAGCGACGCGGTCGCTGCCGCGCCGGAGTGGGCGCAAGGCGGCGTCCGCTGGGGGCGTCGTGTGCGCCGCGTGGCGCGCAGCGGCGTAGTGGCGGTGGGTGCCCTCGTCGCCCTGCTCGTGATCGCGGTCGCCGTGTTCGCTCCCGTGATCGCCCCGCATCCGCCCGACGAGCCCAACTTCGACCTGATCGAGGCGCCGCCGAGCTACAAGGCCTGGTTCGGGACGGACCGCCTGGGCCGCGATGTCCTGAGCCGCGTCATCTACGGCTCGCG
>Ga0075434_100006358_pt1 | contig 10828 bp, 7 predicted proteins | sample RhiMethybrSRZTD3_FD_75298 | JGI IMG/M metagenome (GOLD analysis project Ga0075434, IMG submission 75298) | Populus rhizosphere microbial communities from Tennessee, USA - Rhizosphere MetaG P. TD hybrid SRZTD3 | ecosystem: Host-associated > Plants > Roots > Rhizosphere > Soil | place: USA...
CCGTCGAAGCGTCCAGTCCCGCACTGATCGAACGGGTCCGCGTCGCATCCACCGACGGCGAGGGGCGCTACAACATCGTCAACCTGCCACCCGGCACCTACACAGTCACCTTCACGCTGCAGGGATTCGGCACGCTGCGCCGCGAGGGCATCGTGCTGACGGCCGGCTTCACGGCGCCGGTCAACGCGGATCTGCAGGTCAGCACGATCGCAGAGACGATCACCGTGAGCGGCGAGACGCCGCTCGTCGATACGCAGAACGTGCGGCGGCAGACGGTGCTCACCGCCGAGACGCTCGACGTGCTGCCGACGAGCATCAAGAACCCGAATGCGCTCATCGGCGTCACGCTCGGCCTCAGCGGCATCGCCGATGTCGGCGGCATCTATGCGACGCAGGTCGGCGGCAACTTCCACGGCAAGGGCGGCACGCGCACGCAGTTCGACGGCATGAGCGTGCAGAACATGACCGGCAACGCCGGCTATCAACTGAATCCAGCGCTCGTTTCCGAGATGACGCTCCAGGCCAGCGGCATCACCGCCGAAGGCAATGCGGAAGGCGTCCTGATCAACATGGTGCCGAAAGATGGCGGCAACGTCTTCTCGGGCACGCTGTCCGGTCTGTATACCAACAGCCATCTTGCGTCGGACAACCTGACGGACGCACTGAAGTTGCGCGGCCTGACGTCCGTGAACAAGCCGCTCAACGTCTATGACGCGACGGCCACGCTCGGTGGACCGATCAAGAAGGACAAGGTGTGGTTCTTCGCGTCCGCGCGCGAATGGGGCAACAACTACATCTTCGCCGGCTTCTACTGGAACAAGACGCAGGGGACGCCGTTCTACACGCCCGATCCGGCGCGCCCCGCCAACCGCACGCAGTGGTTCGAATCGAAAGCCGCACGCGTGACGTGGCAGGCGACGCAGAAACAGAAGTTCAGCTTCTTCGGCGATTTCCAGGATGCCTGCATCTGCCGAACGGGGACGATCAGCTCCGGCGTAGGCATGGCGCCAGAAGCGATCCGCGCGTATCACTTCCGTCCGACCGGGTTTTATCAGACGTCATGGACGGCGCCGCTCACGAGCCGCCTGTTGATGGACGCGGCGTGGTCGGCCACCATCAACCACTGGCCCGAGTTCAGGCAGCCGGGCGTCACGAAGGACACGATTTCCATTCTCGAGCAGACGACCAGCGTCAGATTCAACGCCCGCGAGACCTACGACGATCCCAACGTCCAGGACCGGTACGGCGAGCGCTTCTCGCTGTCCTATGTCACCGGCTCGCATGCGCTGAAGTTCGGCTTCCAGGACGAGCAGGGTGTGCTGAAGGCGTACCGCGTCGCCTCGTCCAGCAGCGTGAGCTACACGTTCAGCAACGGCATGCCCGTCAGCGTGACGCAGTACGCGACGCCGTACGAGCTGCAGAACCGCTTTCGCCACGACATGGGACTCTACGCGCAGGACCAGTGGGCGATTCGCCGGCTCACGCTGAACCTCGGTCTGCGCTACGACTACTTCAACGGGTACGTGCCGGCGCAGCACGTCGCGGCGACGCCCAACGGCTGGCTGCCCGAGCGCGACTACGCGCAGGTCAACAACGTGCCGCTCTGGAAGGATTTGAACCCGCGCGTCGGCGCCGCCTACGACCTGTTCGGCGACGGCAAGACCGCGCTCAAGGCCTCGCTCGGCCGCTATGTGAACCGATCGGTGGTCGAGATCGCCAACGCGAACAACCCGATCGTCGCGTCGGTCAATCAGGTCAATCGCGCGTGGACGGATTCCAACGGCAATTACGTTCCCGACTGCAACCTCGCCAGCCGCGTGCAGAACGGCGAATGCGGCCCGCTGCAGAATCAGAATTTCGGCAACCCGGTCGTCACCACGCGCTACGCCGACTCCGTGCTGAAGGGATTCGGCGTCCGGCCGTACAACTGGGATATGAGCGCCGAGGTGCAGCGTCAGATCGGCCGTGACATGTCGATGACCGTGGGCTATTACCGCAACTGGTACGGCAACTTCCGGGCGACCGACAACCTGGCGGTCTCGCCGGCGGATTTCAATTCGTTCTGCGTCAACGCGCCCAAAGATGCGCGCCTGCCGAACGGCGGTGGGTATCAGGTGTGCGACCTCTATGACATCTCACCCGCGAAATTCGGACAGTCGAACAATCTGGTGAGGCCCGCGAAGGATTTCGGCAAGCAGACGCAGGTATCCAACTTCGTCACCTTCGCGCTGGATGCGCGCTTTGCGTCGGGCGTCCGCTTCGGCGGCGGCGTCGACACAGGGCGCACGACGACGGATATCTGCGAGGTGCGCAAGGCGCTGCCCGAGCTGAACATCAGCGGCAGCGTCACGCCGACCAATCCGTACTGCCACGTCAGCTCGCCGTTTTCAGGCAACACACAGATCAAGCTGAATGGCAGCTATCCGCTGCCGCACGAGTTCTTCATCAGCGCGCTCTATCAGAATCTGTCAGGCCCTGCGTATACGGCCGACTGGGCGGCGCCGACGGCGCTGATTGCGCCGTCGCTCGGACGCGATCTCGCCGGCGGCAGCCGGACAGCGACAGTCGGCCTGCTCGCGCCGAACACGCACTATGACGATCGGACTATGCGTCTGGACATGCGCTTTGGAAAGAGCGTCCGGCTGACGCAGCGCGTCAAGGTGCAGGGCAACGTCGACCTGTACAACGTGACGAACTCGGGCTCCGTGCTGGCCGATACCAATGCTTTCGGCGCGCGGTGGCTGGTGCCGACGCTGGTGCTGGAGCCGCGGATTCTGCAGTTCAGCGCCCAGATCACGTTCTGACTTATCCTGTCGCAGAGTGGAGGCTGGCATGAGGCAGATTCTGGGGAGCGCGCTGGGACTCGCAATCGCGCTGCTGGGCGCGGCGGCTCCGGCGCTGGCGCATCACTCCCTCCAGTCGGAATACGACATCAACCAATCGATCACGTTGAAGGGGACCGTCACGAAGGTTGACTGGGTCAACCCTCACGTCTACGTCTACCTCGACGTCAAGGACGACAAAGGCGCCGTGACGAAGTGGGCGGTGACGACGCTGCCGCCGGGCAACCTGCGGCGCGGCGGGTTGACGCGCGATCTCCTTGGATACGGCGAGACCGTCAGCATCCTCGCGTTCCGCGCGCGCGACGGCGCCAACCTCGCGTTCCTGCGCACGATTACCTTCGCCGACGGCCACAAGCTGGAAATCTGGCTCGGCGATGCCACGAAAGAGGCACCGTAGGGCGCCCTTGACGGGCCGCCAGGTGAGGAGGCAACGGTGACCAGGCGATTCATCTTCAACCTCGCAGCGATCGCGATCGCCGCGTTGTGCGCGTCACCCGCGCTGGCACAGCGCGGACCGCAACGCGGCGCTGGTGGCGCAGATGCGAACGCGGCGGCTGCTGCGAAGCCGACGCCACGCACGGCGGATGGCCATCCCGATCTGACCGGCGTCTGGGCCGGCAGCGCGGAGCCGGTCAAAACCCTCGCACCAGGTGAATCCACGCGCATCCTTTTCCCGGTGCGCACCGGCCCTGACGACAAGCGCATCTTCGATGAGATGGACCGCGCGGCGAAAGAGCGTCAGGCCGCCGAACCGAACAAACCGCCGTACAAACCGGAACTGATGGAGAAGGTGCAGCTGCTGTCCGACAAACGGCAGTTCAACGATCCGTCGTTTTACTGCAAGCCGCTCGGGGTGCCGCGTATGGGGCCGCCGAGTCAGATCGTGCAGACGCCGGGCCTCGTGGTCCTCCTCTATCAGGGACGCAACACGTTCCGCACGATTCCCACCGACGGCCGCGCGCACAATCCGGATGCGGACTGGACGTGGGCGGGCGATTCGGTCGCCCACTGGGACGGCGATGCCCTGGTCGTCGACACGACACGCCTCGTCGAGGACAGCTGGTTGGGCGCCGACGGCTGGTTCCACAGCAACAAGATGCACGTCGTCGAGCGGCTCTCGCGTCAGGGCGACACACTGACGTGGAAGGCGACCGTCGAGGATCCGGTCGTCTTCACGAAATCCTGGGAGATGACGCCGAGGACCTTGCGGCTGAATCCGAATCCCAAGGCGCTGCTCGAAGAAGATCCGCCCTGTCTCGAACAGGACGGGCCGCACATCGTGACGGATGACCATCACTGACCTTTTCGTGACCTTCGCGATTTTCGTGGCCTTCGTGGTTAAAGCCGAGCTTTGCCGGCGACCTTGCCGGCCTAGAATGTCGGGCATGCATCGATCGATTGCGCTTCTGGCGATTTCGGCGTGCGTCTTCCTTTCCGCCTGCGATGACAACGAGACGACCGCGCCGTCGGCTGCGCCCGTGGTCTTCTCGGCGGCTCTGATCCCTGCGAACGAAGTTCCGCCGGTGGCCGGCGCTGAATCGACCGGCCGCGGCGCCGTGCAGGTCCAATTCGATTTCACGCGCGATGCAGCGGGTGCGATCACCGCGGCCACGGGAACGTTCTACTTTCAGCTGACGGGTTATCCCGCAGGCACGACCATCGTCGGTGCGCACATCCATCCCGCGCCGGCCGGCGTGAACGGCCCCGTGATCATCAGCACCGGACTCACGACTGCCAACACGCGTGTCCTGGAAAACGGATCGGGCGAGTTCATCTTCCGCGGAGTGTTCTCCGATCCGGCGATCGTGCAGCAGATCATCAACAACCCGGCGGCGTTCTACTTCAACGTCCACTCGCCGAGTAATCCGGGCGGCTTCTCGCGCGGACAGCTCGCTCGCGTCCAGTAGACCACGAAGGTCACGAAAGAAACGAAGGTCACGAAACTTGTTTTCGTGATCTTCGCTCTCTTCGTGCGCTTCGTGGTTAAAACTGGAATCTCACTCCAACCTCCACTTCCCTCGGATCGGAAGCGCTCGTGTACTTCCCGAAGTTATCCGAGCTCATCGACGAGGCCGGGTTGTTGTAGTGCACCTGGTTGAACTGGTTCGTGATGTTGGCGAACACGTTGACGTTCTTGCGGGTCCCCGCACTCCCGGCGCCGCCGATGAAGAACGCCTTCGAGATGTTCAGATCGAAGTTGAGGCGGCCAGGACCAAGCGCGCTGTTGCGGCCCACCCCCGCGGGGCGATCGTTCTTCGTCCCGTCCTGGTTGTCGTCTTTCCCCGTCGTGATCGTGTAATAGCGTCCGGTGTTGCCGGCGATTGACTGCGTCAGGAAGATGCCGAACGGCATTGCCGCGTTGATGCTGCTGTTGAACCCATGGTGCGGCTGGTTGCCGGTGCTCCAGTCCGCGCGCGGGTCAAGGCTGTTGGTCGACTGGCAGTAGGGGCAGTTGTCCTCGAAGCGGTTCTGGTAGACGTAATTCCCCGTGATGTTGAAGATGCTGAAGCGATCGCGGACGCTGAGCCGGATCGTGTGCGTGTTCTCGAAGCTCACATTGGTCAAGTTCAGCACGCTGCCTTTGGTGAGGTCGGGGCGCAGACAGCTCTCGACCGGCGTCGCGAGCGTGCACGGCCTCGGCGCCGACACCCGAACGTCGAGCGGCGGGTTCAAGTCCCTGAGCGCATACCGGCTGTTGACGTCCTCGTAGTCGTACATCGCGGTCACGAGCAGCGTCCGGCGGAACGTCTTCTCGACCGAGACCATCGCGGTGGACGACATCTGGTTGTGCAGGCGCGGGTCGCTCACACGAATCGACGGGAACGTGTTGCGGAGCGCGCCCGAGAACGGATCCGGGTACAGCGGTTTGTCGATGACGATCTCGTACTGCTGAATGCCGTCGTAGCGCCGCTGCTCGGCGACGCGGTTGATCCCCATCTGCTCGCTGTACATCCCCCACCCGCCGCGGAACACGAGCCCGCGGCCGGCGCCGTAGGCCAGCGAGACGCGCGGCGAGAAGTTATTGCGGTCCGACAGATTCGTCTGCGTGTCGTAGCGGAGTCCGTACATCAACGTCAACTGACGCGTGATCGCGTAATCGTTCTGCATGAACCCCGACAGCTCGAGCTGTGTCGTCCGTTGAGAAGGATTCCCGCGAGCGACCCGGTAGGTGTCCGCGATCCCGTTGATGAAGGCATCCAGGTTGGGGAACGTGAAGGTCCCGCCGAAGTTCGTGGTCGAAAACGATCGGGCTTCCCGGTATTGCCCTTCCATGCCCGTCTTGATCGTGAGCTTCTCTCCGAGCCGCGTGTAGAGGTTGCCGAACTGGTAGGTGCGGTTGTTGTCCTGGTAACGGTTCTGCGACCCGCCGCTGTTGAACGTGTCCGACACATCCACCTTGACCGCGTCGCTGAAGGGGACGATGTTGGTCCGGCTGCCGAACACCGCGAAACGCGTTTCGTAGAGACTTCCGGTTCCGAGCGCGGAGAACTGCCGCACTTCCGCATTCCAGTTCGTCCCGTTGCGATGCGAGGCGCGGTCGCGCAGCGTGAAGCCGCCGATCCCTTCGTCCTTGTGATCGTCGGTGAAATATCGGGAGTTGAAGCCGAGCGAATGCGAGTCGGCCAGCTGCAGCGTGTTGCGCGACTGAATCGATCGGTTCGTCGTCGGCCGGGTGATGCCGAGCGCGAACGGACCCTCGGGCAGGATGGCGTTGATCGTGTCCACGTTCTGCGCGAGGCTGTACTGCACCACCATGTTCGTGGTCAGCCGGCCCGGAACCGCGGGGCCGCCGACATCGACATTGATCTGCCGTTCCTGATACGGCGGCTTGTTCGCCGCGAACACGTTTCTCGCGTTCAGCGCGTCGTCCTTGAACAGTCCCTGCGTCGTGCCGTGCCATGCGCCCGCGCCGCCACGCTCGATGACCTCGGTGCCCTGATTGTCGCGGTTGTTGTTGAAGTTGTTGAAGTTCGGGTTGAAGTTGTTGTTGTTGAAGTTGCCCTGAAACGTGCCGGCGCCGCCGCGGAACTGGACGTCCTCGGCCGTGAAGCGGTTGTTGTTGATGCGTACGTACTGTGTCTGCTGTGGCCGCTGCGCGCTCGGCGTCTCGACGCCGCTGTCGGCTGACGCCGTCGTGGAGCTGCGATAGCCGTTCCACACCGTCTGCTGCTCGGGCGTCAGGTAGTCGATGACGCGCGTGAGGAACTCGTTGCGCAGCCATCCGATTGCCGACTGGAGGCGCTCGGCATCCTGTCCGCTGGTGGGGCCGCCTCGGAAATCCATGAGGCCGCCGAAAAGCGTCTCCGATGCCTGAAGGCGATCTTCCATCATGAGGGTGATCGCGCGGTCCTGTTCCGTCTCGAACGGAAGGTTCGCGCCGGCGAGGACGCGGGTGAGATCGGCTTTCAGCGTCGCGAGCGGATTATCAGCGCTCGCCACTGACTCCTGCGCCATGGCCGGAACGACCGCGAACAGCAGGACGAACACGACGGGGACAACGCGCAAGAACACACCTCCAACCGCAGGGTTGACCGATGGGGGTACGCCGGGAAAGTGATGGGATTCTAACGCGATTCGCGCGTTCTCGCGGTCTGCTGGCCGGTCGCGCGCAGCGTCAGTTTCTGCACGCGCCAGTTGGACGTCTCCGCCACGTAGACCTCGGTTTCCGACGGACACGCCAGCGCGTGCGCGCCGGAGAACTGTTTCAGTTGACGTCCCGAGCGGCCGATCACGCCGAGCACGTTGCCGTCGAGCGACACCTTGAACACGCGCCCGGGAAACGTCGTCTCTCCGACGAACATCACCTGACTGCCCGGAGGAATGCACAACGAATTCGGCGCGCCGATCAGTTCCTTCAACCGATCACCGGCCGGCGTGTTGCCGTTGACCGCCTTGGTGCCGGGCACCGGGGGCACGTCGATGCTGAACATCCGGAGGAATTTGCCGTCGGTGTCGAACACCTGGATGCGGTGATTCGATCGATCGCCGACGTAGATGTTGTTGTTGCGATCGATGGCAATCGCATGTGGAAGACGGAACTGTCCCGGCCCGGTGCCCTTCGTGCCCCACGACTTCACCCAGTCGCCGTTGCGGTCGTACTTCGCGACACGCGAGTTGACGTAGCCGTCGGTGATGTAGATGTTCCCCTCCGAGTCCCACGCAACGTCGGTTGGCTGGCGGAAGAGACCGTCGATTGGCGGCAGCGGCGGATCGACGTCCTCCCACGGCTTCGTTTCGGCATCAGCCGACTCCTTGCGCCGGCCGAAGACCATCAGGACCCGTCCGTCCTGATTGAACTTGATGACCATGTCCGACCCCTTGTCGATCGCCCAGATATTGTCGTCCCTGTCGATACGGACGCTGTGCGCGAACGACCAGCCGTACAGGCCTCTGCCGACCTCGCGGATGAACTCGCCCTTCGGGCCGAACTCGAGCAGCTGCGCGGCCGCCGGCGCGAACGCCGGACCGCCGGCGCTGTTGGAGCGCGTGAACACGAAGACGTGCCCCTTCGAGTTCACGGCCACACCCGGCACCTCGCCGAAATTCATCCCGGCTGGCAGCTTCAGGAAGTCAGCGCTCGAATCGAACGGGAGGTCGGGAACGGGTTGCTGCGCGATCGCGGGCACCGCGACCAGCGCGAACAAGCTGAACAGGACTGCCTTCATGATGCCTCCTTGCGTGGACGCCTATCGTATTCGAGCCGGAAAAGAGCGCGGTGAACATTCGGCGCAGTCATTGCACCGGTCAGCCGCATGAGACACGCAAAACACGCCCTGCTCGTGACGTTGCTCGCCGTCTCGCTTGCTCCGGGTGTCGCCTTCGCCGGACAGGGGCGCGGCCGCGGCCATGCCAACGGGCGCGGCGCGGCGGCCAGCGACGAGGCAGTAGTCATCGATCGCGACGGCCATCGCCGGATCGTTCGCGACTACTACAGAAACAACGCTTTGCCGCCGGGTCTTGCCAGGCGCCGGTCGCTGCCGCCCGGACTCGAGAAGCAGCTGCGCGAACGTGGCGAGCTGCCGCCGGGGCTGGAGAAGCGCCTGACGGCCGTGCCGTCACCGCTGGCGGCTCGGCTTCCGGGCCTGCCGCCGTACTACTCGCGGTATTTCGCAGGATCCGACCTGCTTGTGGTGGACACGCGATCCAACCGCATCGTGTCGGTGATTCCGAACATCTTCTGATGTAAAGTTGCCTCCCCCGGAGGCAACCATGCATCGAGCGAAACTTCTCGTCCTCGCGGCGATGGCCGCATCAACGGCCGCCGTGCTGGCGCAGGCGCCGGCAGGCGTTACCGTCTTCGAGGGCGCCCGCGTCATCGTCGGTGACGGACGCGCCCCCATCGAGAACGCTACCTTCGTTGTGACCGGCAACCGCTTCACGGCGGTGGGCCGCGCGGGTGACGTGCGCGTGCCCGCAGGCGCGACGCGCGTCAATCTTGCCGGCAAGACCGTGATGCCGTCGCTCATCGACACACACAACCATCTCAGTCAGACGCGCGAGATGCTCATCGACGACTTGAAGCGGCGCGTCTACTACGGCGTCACCGCGGCGCAGAGCATGGGACAGGACACGACGAACGTCTCGTTCCAGGTTCGCGAGGAAACGCGCGAGGGGAAGATCCCGGGCGCGGCGCGCTTTTTCACTGCGGGCCGGGGCATCACCGGCGTCGAGCCCGGACGCACGATGGCGCCCCACTGGGTCTCGAGCCCTGCGGAAGCGCGCGCCGCGGTTGACGAGGAAGCCGCGAAGAAAGTCGACATCATCAAGATCTGGGTCGACGATCGGATGGGCACCGTGAAGAAGCTGACGCCCGACATCTACGGCGCGGCCATCGACGAAGCCCACAAGAAGGGGCTTCGCACGATCACGCACATCTACACGCTCGAGGATGCGAAGGGAATGCTGCGCGCCGGCGTCGACGCCTTTGCGCATGATGTCCGCGACAAGGACGTTGACGAGGAGTTCATGGCGCTCGTCAAGAAGAACCCGAACTTCGTCATCGGGCCGAACATGCCGGAGCGGGGCGTGAAGACCGATCTCAGCTTCCTGCGCGAGAGCATCCCGGCGGCCGATCTCGCCAAGATCGAAGCGGCGAACAAGGACGATGCGAAGGCGCACGAGTTCTGGAGCATCCAGGCGCGCAACCTCGCGAAGCTGAACGCCGCGGGCGTGAAGATTGTGGTGGGCACCGACGGCAACACGCCGTATGCGCCGCATATCGAGATGGAAGACATGGTTGCGGCGGGGATGACGCCGATGCAGGTGATCGTCGCGGCGACGCGCAACGGCGCGCAGTTCCTGCGGCTGACCGACGTCGGCACGATCGAGGCGAACAAAAGCGCGGACTTCCTGGTGCTCGACGCCAACCCGCTCGACAGCATCACGAACACGCGGAAGATCAACTCCGTCTACTTCCGCGGCGGGAAGATCGACCGCACGGCGTTCCGCGTCAACACGACGAACTGAGCTCTCTGAACGGTCCGCGCGACACCGTGCATTTCGCTCCGGCCGCGTGCAAACGCGTCCTCCGCGAAACGCACGGCGCCGCGCAGACCGAACCCTGGTTTCCGGGTTCACGGCGCGGCGTGCTCCGAACGGCGTCGTCAGGTCTCGCCGCTTATAAAGCAATCGCAGTGGCGGGAACTTCAGGCCGGCCGTCCGCGTTTCGTGAGCTTCGGCTTGCCGATTCGCAAGCGGTTACCGTCAAGGTCGGTGAGCTCGAAATGCCACGCCACAGGTGTTTCGTTCACCTCGATGCCAAACTCTTCGGCTATAGCTTCCGGGTCTGAGACGCGCAAGTAGACCAACCCGCTGGAATGCGCATCCTCCTCGAGGTTCGACAGGATCAGCACCAGTTCTCCTCGACTGAGAGCGATCGTCGTACGGCTGAACGCAGGACCCGAGGCATGCTCGTAGCTCGCAACGAAGCCAAGGCGCTGATACCAGGCGACCGCGGCGTCGGTGTCGGCGACACGAAAGACGGG
>Ga0075434_100006360_pt1 | contig 10826 bp, 10 predicted proteins | sample RhiMethybrSRZTD3_FD_75298 | JGI IMG/M metagenome (GOLD analysis project Ga0075434, IMG submission 75298) | Populus rhizosphere microbial communities from Tennessee, USA - Rhizosphere MetaG P. TD hybrid SRZTD3 | ecosystem: Host-associated > Plants > Roots > Rhizosphere > Soil | place: USA...
GTGGCCCCAACGGGATTCGAACCCGTGTTTCCACATCGCCGCGCGCTTTTGCCAGCGAATCAAAGACTTGCGGCGTGTTGAGTCAACGAGTATCGGGAGGGGACGGAAATCCTGCGCGCGAAACGTGACGGTTTTCGGTCCTGCACCGCGCCTAACCCGCGCCAATGGTTTTCTTGGCTTCGGCGACGGTGATCATCAGCGTCATGGGGTCGATTGGGGACTCGACGAACCCGTGGCGCTCGTAAAAGCGCTTGGCGTCCTCCGAGATTGCGTGCACGAGGATGGCACGAATGCCACCGACCGCGGCAGCCTGCAGCGTTCGAAGAATCGCGTCGCGCAGGAGGCCGCTACCGAGACCGCGGCCGTGATACACGCGGTCCACCGCAAGGCGGCCGAGCACCATGACTGGCACCGGATCTGGCATGTTCCGCCGCACGCGGCCGGTCGCCGCGGCCTGCGCCACGCCGCCGGTCGCGAGCGCGTAGTACCCCACGACTCGGCCGCCGGCACAGACGACGTACGTGCGGGATGCGCCCGCTTGTTCGTTGGCGAGGGCGTGCCGCTTCAGCCAGTCGTCGAGCGCGGGCACTCCGGAATCAAAGGCGGCAACGTCATGCTCGGGCGTGAGATGTTCTGGTGCGCTGATTTCCCCAGCGCGGGCGGTCATCGCTCCCAGGGGACCTTCGAGGCCAGGAGACGGCGCAACTTGGGATTGTCCGCCGGCGGCCTGTCGAGGGCGGCGGCAAAGCGCTTGTACGCCTTCTCATCCAGCAGGAAGAATCGGCGATCGACCAGCACGGCGTCCGCTTCGCGACAGGCCACCTCGAGCATGAAATCCGACCGGTTCTTCCCGAGGGTCTCGGCCGCTCGGTCGATCAGAGCGCGCTGGCGCTGGTTAGCCCGCAGGTTGATGGTGACATCGCGGCGCTGGCGCTCTCTCATCCGGGTGCTGGCCATCGCTTATCCTCTTGTTAGTCCCTGCTGGTCGCGGACGAATATAGTATGTACAATGAGAATACATTCGTGTGTACACACTGTCAATACGTGACCTGGGCGTTCCAGCCGTAAAGTAGCTGTGCCTTCCACTTATTCGTCCGATCGGGCCTTATGCCGCCCGCCGCCGGTATTCGTGATGCAGTCCACCCACGCGCGGCACCTTCACTACACTGCCCTGACTCGGCAGCTGCACAGTCGACAGCGATAAATGTGTCCGCGTCCCGTTGTAGTAGTCGACGTACTTCGACAGGATCTCTCGAAGATGCCGTTCGCCGATCGCGCGAGATTCTCCAGCGCCAACTCGCGGCGCGTGCGAACCGCGGAGCGCAATGTCCGAAGAAGGATCCCAAGCCATCTGACCATGACCGGCCAAATAGCCCATCACTTCGCAAAACGCAAGATCGTTGCGAGAGACGGGTTTTTAGAAGGGACAGCCTCATCGAGATCTCCTCTGCTCCGCCTGTCCAGCGGTCGGCCTTGGAGGAACACGAACCGAGGGCTCACCGGAAGCCGGCGGACGCGCCGGCTTCCGGTCTCCCTCGCTGTCATCCTGCGACACAACCGCGCGCCGCTTCCCCCCTCTACTGCCCGGTGTACGTGATCTTCCAGATCACGCCAGAGCGCGGCGTGGTGAAGAACGGCGAAGGCATCGAGTAGTCGATGTAGAGCTCGCCGTAGTCGACCACGTACATGGTCTTGCCGTCGTTGGAGAAGACGACGTCGTTCGTACGCTCCAGGCCGCCCCGGTTCTCGGGCTTCTGATAGGCGTTCGGCCCCGGATCGCGGTTGCGCATGAAGTACGACCACTTGACCCCGGCGGGCTGCAAGAACTCGATCTTAATGACGGCCGGCCAGGTCGGCACCAGGCTCTCCGGACCGTTGTCGATGATCCCGAAGATCGCCGCGAAGATCGTGTCCTTGACGCCGAACCGCTCGTCGCCCCAGGCGATGCCATCCATGGGGTTGTTGGTGTCCCACTCGAGCACCGGATTGATGTAGCCGTTTGGGTTCGGATTGGCCACGATGAGGGGCACACCACGGATCCCCTCGACGTGGGGCGGGAAGCGATACGGCGGCATCTCGGGCACCCACGGCTTGTCGCCGATGTAGAGGCGCGGGTACGGCGAGTCGATCTTGGAGCCGTTGTACGGCTTCAGCGAGAAGCGCTTGTTGGTGACGAATCCCATACCTTCCTTGTCCGGGAAGCCCGCGTCTTGCCCCTTCTCAGTCACGATCCAGAGCTTCTCGGCGCCGTTGGCGATACGCCGGTGGCCGAGGTCGTTGACGCCGTTGTCGCTGACGGCCAGAGCCTTTTCGAACCGACTCCCCTTCGGGCCGAACTTCACGCCCGACTGGTTTCGAAAACCCATCGCATAGACTTCCATGTCCTCGTGCTTGTACATCCCGTCGGAACCCTGCTTGTCGATCTTCACGCGCATGACCGAGCCGCCACATGGTACTTGAGCCTTGATGACCATGCCCGGCTTGGCCTGCGTGCCTGCCGGCAGCAGGGCACCCGTGAGACGTCCGTCAGACGAGAGCACATTGAGCCCGGTGTGGACGATGTCTCGGCAGACGGGATCCCGGGCCGTCTTGGGCAGTGCCGGGTCACCGTGCTTCTCCCAGAACGGATCGATCTCCGCCGTCCAGCCGTGATTGTCCGGGTCGGCGAACCCGCTGTTGCTCGGGAAGCCCTGCCCCCAGTAGATGTAGCCGTCCTTGCACGTAATGCCGCCGATCTGATGATCGCCGATGGGAAGGTCGGTGATGATCTTCTTCAGTTCGCCGTTGACTCCGCTGATCTCCCAGATGTGCTTCGAGTATTCCGGGATGTAGACCTTGTTGTTCTCCGAGCAGTAACCGATCGTGTTCATCACGAATCCGAACTTGCCGACCCCGATGTCCTTGAGGTGTTTGCCGTCCTTGTCGAACACCTTGACGTGCGGTCCTGACACCGGGTTCTTGATGCGCTGGCCGTTGTACTCATATTCGAACGGACCGAACAAGTTACCCGAGATCGCGACCCAGACGTTGCCTTCTCTGTCCACGGTGGCGGAGCTCGGGGTGTCGAGTCCGGCCACAAACACTTCAGCCTTGTAACCCTTGGGAACTGTGAGCTTGCTCGGGTCGGGCGTCAGCGCCGTGCGCGGCACCCAACCGCCGGACTTGCTCGTTCCCGCGTTCTGCGTCGAAGCAAGCGTGGCCGACAGCAGGATGGCGGCGACCATCAGTGGGGCAATCCGGAGAATCCTCATCGATGCTCCTCCTCGACCGTTCAGGTTGCGGGGCCCGTGATCGCCACGAGGAACGCCGGTCCCGTCTTCATCGGCCCGGCCGATCAGCGGCGGGCGAGCGTGCGGACAAAGGCCACGACGTCGCGGATGTCGTCGTCACCGAGCTGCGCGCTCCAGGCCGGCATGGCGGCGTTCTTGCCGACGGCTGCGCCTCCCTTCTGGATGACGGTGAAGAGATACTCGTCAGAGAGCTCGTCCATGAGCTGCTTGACGGAGAGATTGCCGACGTTGGGCCGGAAAGTCTTTGCTTCGCCGCGACCGTCCTCGCCATGACAGCCCGCGCAGTAGCGAAGATAGATGTCCCGGCCCTTCGCCGCGCTTCCCGCGAACCCGTTCTGAGCAATCGCCACGTGAATGGCCAGCAGCGCCGGCGCGAGGAGCGCCAGCCCGACGAGCGTTCCGTGTCGCCACCGCATGTCTTCGTCGCCCTTATAATTGACGCGACGCCCCGCCTCGGTCGCCGGAGCGCCAGAGAATGGCCAGAGAATATATGGCGCCGTCGCACGTTGAGCAAGAACAGCGGACGGTCGTTTTGTTGACAACCCCCTCCTGCGGTCCTAGGATGAGCCGCCCTTGGAAGGCAGGCTCGACCATGAATGGTGCCGTTCGTGTTGCCCTCGACCGGACGCCGTAGAGACCTAGCATGACGACCGATCAGCGGGAATCGGTTGCGGGACCGCTTGGGGTATGGCTGATCGGCGCACGTGGTGCCGTGGCCACCACAACAATCGTCGGCACCATCGCTATCAGGCGCGGCCACACGGGCACCGTTGGACTCGTGACCGAGACCGACGCTTTCGTCGGATCCGGGCTGGCGCCGCTCGACGCGCTCGTCTTCGGGGGTCACGATCTTCTCGACACGCCTCTGGTCAAGGCCGCACATGCGCTCTGCCGCGACGTCGGGCCCCTCTCGCCGGACCTCGTCCGCGTGGTCGAGGACGACTTGGCCGGCAGCGAGCAGCATCTGCGGCTCGCGCCTGCGATCGTCGACGGCCAGCCACCGCGCGAGTTCGTGAGAGCCGTCCAGCGCGATTTGCAAGCATTCGTCGCGGCGTCGGGGGTGCGGCGCGTGATCGTGGTGAACGTCGCGACCACCGAGCCGCTGCCCCCCGTCGACGTGCTCGCACTCGACCTGCCCGGACTCGAGCTGATGCTGGACGTCCGCGGCGCCCGCGTGCCGACGAGCGCGCTCTACGCGTACGCGGCGATCGACATGGGTCTACCCTATGTGAACTTCACGCCGTCGGTCGGCGCTTCGCTCGCCGCACTCGAAACGCTCGCGCTCGCCCGCGGTGTGCCACACGCAGGGCGTGACGGAAAGACGGGCGAGACGCTGCTCAAGAGTGCGGTGGCACCGATGTTCCGCATGCGCAATCTCCAGGTACGCAGTTGGGTGGGCTTCAACGTGCTGGGCAACGCCGACGGCCTCGCGCTGGCCGACCCCGTCACCGCCGAATCGAAGACCGAGTCGAAGGGCAAGGTGGTGCCGTCTATCCTCGGCTACGATCCGCACACACTCGTGCGGATCGATTACGTACCGACCCTGGGCGACTGGAAAACCGCGTGGGACATGATCCAGTTCGAAGGCTTCTTGAAGACGCCGATGACGCTGCAGTTCACGTGGCAGGGCGCCGACTCGGCGCTCGCGGCGCCGCTTGTACTGGATCTGGTGCGCCTGGTCGACCTGGCCGCCTCGCGGGGTGAGCGTGGTGGGCTCGGGCACCTCGCCTTCTTTTTCAAGTCCCCGGTGCGCTGCGAGGTCCACGATCTGGCGGAGCAGTACGCACGTCTGTGCCACCACGTAAAGGGGTCCTGACCAACGTTCTTCAACTGATCCGCCTTCCCAACGTCTTCACGGCGCCCTCGGACGTGGCGATGGGGATGGCGGTCAGCGGCGTTGCGCTCACCCCGTCACACGCGGCACTCCTGCTGGCCTCGGCATGCGCGTATGCAGGCGGCATGGCGCTCAACGACGCCTGCGACGCGCCGCTCGACGCCCGCGAGCGGCCCGAGCGTCCCATCCCCTCTGGACGAATTTCGCGAGCGACGGCGTTTGGGCTCGCCGCCGTCCTCCTCGCGCTCAGCGTCGGCCTGGCCGCCATCGCCGGCTGGCGGCCCTTCGTGGTGTCGCTCCTGCTGGTCGCCGCCATCGTCCTCTATGACGCGGCGGCCAAGGGTACCGCGGCCGGGCCTCCGGTGATGGCGTCCTGCCGCGCCCTGAACGTCGGCGTGGGCATCGCGCTCGGCGCGCTGGCCTGGGTAGCCATCGGGGCGGCGGCCGTCGTGTTTGCGTACGTCTTGGTCCTCACGCTGGTGAGCCGCTTCGAGGTGATGACCGCGCCCGTCACGCTCGTCCGCAGCGCCGCCGTGGCCTTCGCCGTGCTGCTGGCGGCGGCGATCGGGCTGTTCGTGCTCGGTTGGGGACCGAGCGGCGCCGTCGGCGTCGTTTTCGTGGCCCTGCTGGTGTTGTGGATCGGCCCCCCGTTGCGAGCGGCCATCGGCGAGCCGGTGCCGAAACGGATCATCGCGGTCATCAAGACGACCGTGCTCGGCATCATCCTCGTCGACGCCGCCTTCACGAGCGCGGCGCGGGGCCTCGTTGCAGGAGTGCTGGTCGCCGCGTTGTTCATTCCCGCCTACGTGCTCGGGCGACGCTTCGCCAGCGCATGAACCGTTCGTTCCGTTACGGATACAACACGAACGGCCTCGCCCATCATCGGCTTGACGACGCGCTTCGACTGCTGGCCGACCTCGGATATGAGGGCTGCGCCATCACTCTCGATCACGCGCACCTCGATCCATTCGCCAAGGACCTCGCTCATGATGTCGCGCGCACGACCCACCTAGCCCAGGCGCTGGGCCTCTCCCTGGTGGTCGAGACCGGAGCGCGGTTCCTCCTCGACCCAGGTCGCAAGCACTCGCCGACACTGCTAAGCGACGACGCCGACGGTCGCCGCCGGCGCCGCGACTTTTTAGAGCGTGCGGTCACAATCGCACGGGACCTCGGCGCACGCGTGGTCTCCCTCTGGAGCGGTGTGGCTCCCCCGGCGGCGCCCGAGGTGTGCCGACAGCGCCTCGTGGCGGGCGTTGCAGCGGTCGCGCGATACGCAGAAAGTCGCGGCATCGTGCTCGGCTTCGAGCCCGAGCCAGGCATGCTCGTGGAGAGCGTTGCCGACTTTCTCGACCTGCGGGCGGCGGTCGATTCGCCCGCTCTGGCGCTGACCCTCGATCTTGGTCATTGCCTGCTGACAGAACCTGAGCCGCCGGAGAAGGTCGTCCATCGCGTGGCCGCGACGCTCGTCAACGTCCACGCCGAGGACATGCGGCGGCCGATCCACGAGCACCTCCCATTCGGGAGTGGCGAGATGAGCTACGCCCCGATCCTCAGGTCGCTTTGCGAGGTCAAGTATCGTGGGCTGATCGGCGTTGAGCTGAGCCGCGACAGTCACCGCGCGCCCGACATGGCTCGGGCTGCGCTTGCGTACCTGACCGCGGCCGAGCGGGAGGCCGCATGACGACCACGGTGACGCAGACGAGCTGCGATCAGGCGCTGAAGAAGCTGATCGACACGGTGGGCGCTACGGGTGGCGCGGTGTACCTGGGAGATCGTGAGCGGTCGGTCCTCAAGCTCGCCGCCGCAGTGGGCCAGCGCGTTGCCAATGATGCGTCGTGGCCAACCGAGATGTCGTGGGGCAAGGACGCGGCGAAACGGTTAATCGAAGTCGAGCGCGACCGCGCGCCACTCACCGTGCCGCTGCTCCTCGGAGAGGAAGAGGTCGGCGCTGTGATCGTCTCGGGTGGAAGGCACGTCGCCCGCGGTACCGAGACGGAAGAGCTGTCGAACGAGTGTCGTGCACTCGCCCGTGCGCTGGCGCCGGAACCGCTGCCAGCGCTCGAGGACGAGCTTCGACGGCGAATTCCCGCCGGCGCATGCGAGTGGCTGAAGGCCGTTATCGCCGCCGCGGCGCGTGGCGACCGGGACGCGGTCATGACGGCCTTTCCGGCCATGGGTCGCCGCGTTGGCCGTGAGCCGCTCGGCTCGCAGTCGGCGCTGGTGCGGCGCGATGGCGACGTGGAGATCTACTTGCGCGCGTGGCGACTGGATGACGCCGGCCGCGTCGCCCTGCTCTGCGCCTTTGCCGGCGACGCCGAGGCGCTCGCTCGAGAGCTGTATTTCAGCGGCGATCTCCGCGAGCGCTGCGGCGCGCTGCGCGGCCTGGCGGTCGTGGGCCGCACGGCCAGCGCCCTCGATCCCGTGCGCGACGCGATCCGGTCGAGCGCGGCGGAGCTGTTCGAGGCGGCGCTGGCCGAGAACCCCTACGCGAGCCGTTTCCTGCCCGACGACGAGTTCCGCCACGCGGTACTGAAGGCCGCGTTCGTTGGTATCTCGATCGCGCGTGTGCCCGGGGTCGAGTCGCGCGCCGACGCGGAGCTCTCGCGTATGCTGCTGTCGTACGTCACCGAGCGAGAGGTGGCGGGACGCTCGGTGCCGCCGGACGTCTGGCCGGTGGCCGCAATGCATCCCACTGCCGGCCTGGTCGCCAAGCTGTGCGGCTACCTGGAGCATCCGGCCACCAACCACCGCATAGGTGCTGCGCAGGCGCTCGGTCGGATCGGCGACCGGCACGCGCGGCCTTTCATGAGCGACCGGCTTGCCCGCGAGGATGATCGCACGGTCCGGCGCATCCTCGAACGCGCCTTGGCTTAATCGGACACAGGAGGCTCTCATGAGAATGTTCGAGCCCCACGCGCACATGCTGTCCCGGGTCACCGACGACTACGAGCAAATGGCGCTCGCAGGCATCGTGGCGGTGCTGGAGCCGGCGTTCTGGCTGGGACAGCCCCGCACGTCGGTCGGCTCCTTCGTCGACTACTTCGACGCGATCATCGGCTGGGAGCGCTTCCGTGCCGAGCAGTTCGGGATGCGCCACTACTGCACGATCTCGCTCAATCCGAAAGAGGCCAACGACGATCGGTTCAACGAGGACGTCCTGCGCCTACTGCCGCGCTACCTCGAGAAGGACGGCGTCCTCGGCGTCGGCGAGATCGGCTTCGACGACATCACGCCTCGGGAGGAGCGCTTCCTGGCCGCGCAGCTCGAGCTGGCCCGCGCCCACGATCTCCCCGCGCTCGTGCATACGCCACACCGCGACAAGGTCCGTGGCGTCGAGCGGACGCTGGCGATCATGCGCGAGGTCAACTTCCCACCCGAGCGCGTCCTGATCGATCACAACACCGAGCAGACGGTGCCGCTGGTGATCGACACTGGCTGCACGATGGGGTTTTCGATCTACCCTGACACCAAGATGGACGAGCCGCGAATGGTGGAAATCCTCAAGACATGGGGCACCGACCGCATGGTCATCAATAGCGCGGCTGACTGGGGGAAGAGCGATCCGCTCAAAATTCCAAAGACTGTGAACCTCATGCGCCAGAAGGGCATGCCCGAGCACGAGATAGAGAAGGTGGTCTGGCACAACCCAGTCTCGTTCTACGCCAAGAGCGGGCGCCTCGACCTCCGCGAGCTGGACACGCCGGTGACGCCGTCGGGGCAGCTGTTTCAGGGCAACTCGATCCTGCGCGGACCACGCGCCTGATGCGTCTGCCGGGCAATGCGCACCTTGGGTACTGCACCAACGCCCACGCGGCCGAGACGGCGGCGGAGGTCGTGGACACGCTCCGCCGCGTCGCCGCCGGCGTGCGCGAACGTCTCGACGTCTCCGCGCTCGGCCTCGGTCTCTATCTGAGCCATCGGGCCGTATCGGAGACAGATGCTGGCAAGCTGCGCGACGAGCTGGCCAGGCTCGGACTCTACGCGTTCACGTTCAACGGATTTCCCTATGGCGGCTTTCACGCAGAGCGCGTGAAGCAGGCGGTCTATCTGCCCGACTGGACCGATCCGCGACGCGCGGAGCACACACTGAAGCTGGCGGCGATCCTCGACATCATGGCCCCGCCCGACGTGACCGAACCGACCATCTCTAGCCTCCCACTGGGCTGGCGCGTCGGCTGGACGGACGAGCACATGGATGCGTCAGCTCGCGCACTCATCGGTGTGGCGCGCGAGCTGCGCGCGCGGGCGGATCGCGGAGGCCGGCGCATCCGCATTTGCCTGGAGGCCGAGCCGGGCTGCGCGCTGGAGCTGACACCCCACGTCATCCGGTTTTTCGAGGGCCCACTCGCCCGAGCGGCCGGGACCGAGCGCGAATTGATCGATGCCCACCTAGGCGTCTGCTATGACCTCTGCCACCAGGCGGTCGCCTTCGAGGATCCGGCCGACGTCATCGGAGCTATCACGCGCGCCGGGATCCGCATCGGCAAGGTGCAGGTCTCCAGCGCGCTAGAGCTACGCAATCCCGCGGACGACGCGGCCCGGGCTCGCCTGGCCACCTTCGATGAGCCACGCTACCTGCACCAGGCGCGCGCGCGTGACGGCGGCTACGTCGACGATCTGCCCCAGACGTTCGACCACCTGCCGCGTGACCGTCCGTGGCGCGTGCACTTCCACAGTCCGATCGACCGCGACTTCGACGGCCCGTTGGGCACGACGCGCAGCGAGCTGACGCGGGCGCTCGCGCTGCTGAAGAACACCAACGTGACGACCCAGTACGAGTGCGAAACCTACACGTGGTCGGTGCTCCCCGAGGCGGATCGGCCGACCGACGACGCCGCCCTCGCCCGCGGCATCGCTCGCGAGGTGGCCTCGGCACGGGACGCGCTGGGCTGACGCCGCTCGTCGTCCTCGACGTCGTCGGGCTCACGCCCGCTCAGATCGGTGCCGACACTCCGGCTCTCGCCGCGCTTGCGCGCGACGGCTTCATGATGCCGCTGGGAGGCATCCTTCCCGCGGTCACCTGCAGCGCGCAGTCCACGATGGTCACCGGCACCCTGCCGCGGCAGCACGGCATCGTGGGCAATGGCTGGTACTTCAGAAAGCAGTCGGAAATCTGGCTGTGGCGACAGTCCAACCGGCTCGTGGCCGGCGAAAAGGTGTGGGAAGCGGCGCGCCGGCGTTTGCCCGGGTTCACGTGCGCCAAGTTGTTCTGGTGGTACAACATGTATTCGAGCGCGGACTGGTCCATCACGCCGCGCCCCACCTACCCCGCCGACGGCCGCAAGATCCCGGGCATCTACACGCAGCCTCACGATCTCAAGTACACACTGGAGCGTACGCTCGGTCCGTTTCCGCTTTTCCAGTTCTGGGGTCCCGGAGCCAATCTCACGTCGTCGCGCTGGATCGCCGACGCCGCACGGCTCGTCATCGACCAGCACCACCCGACGCTGACGCTCGTGTACCTGCCGCACCTCGACTACGACCACCAACGCTACGGGCCCGACGATTCGCGCAGCCGCGCGGCCCTGCGCGCGGTGGACGGGCTCGTTGCCGATCTTGTTGCAGACGCGCGTCGCGCCGGCGCGGACGTGCTCGTCGTGTCGGAATATGGCATTCGTCCGGTCCGCCGGCGCGTCGACATCAACCGCGCGCTGCGACGCGCGGGCCTGCTCGCGATTCAGGAAACGGTCGCCGGCGAGTTA
>Ga0075434_100006364_pt1 | contig 10824 bp, 8 predicted proteins | sample RhiMethybrSRZTD3_FD_75298 | JGI IMG/M metagenome (GOLD analysis project Ga0075434, IMG submission 75298) | Populus rhizosphere microbial communities from Tennessee, USA - Rhizosphere MetaG P. TD hybrid SRZTD3 | ecosystem: Host-associated > Plants > Roots > Rhizosphere > Soil | place: USA...
GTGAACATCATCGCGCAGAAAAACATCCGCGCGAACTTCCTCCGGATCAAGCAGCCGGGCGAGCCGAACATCACGTTCGGGAACGAGGCCGAGGTCTACCTCGGCGGTGTCGAGGTCAGGTTGCACTGGTTTGGCCGGGCCCACACCAACGGCGACACCGTCATCGAGTTTCCGGACCTGAAGACAATCCACACGGGCGACATCATCATCGATGCGATTCCCGTCATCGACTACCCAGGCGGCGGAAGCGCGGTCGAGTTCCTCACGACGATCGACCGGATGCTCACGCTCGATTTCGACACGGCCATCCTCGGCCACGGGCGGACGATGACGAAGCAGGAAGTGCGCGACTACCGGATGCGATTCGCGGAGATGAACCGCCGGATGAAGGCCCTCATCGACCGTGGCGTGACGAAGGATGGGCTCAAGACGTGGGACCAGGCACGCGCCGCGCTGAAGCTCGAGGAGCTGGGCTGGGAGAACACCGTCAGTTGGACGACCTTCTTCGCCGGCTTCCCGGCCTATTTCGACGAGATCGCGGCCTCGAAATAACGCAGATCGTCCCTGAGGATCGAACGATGGTGCGACCAAGACCGGCACGGTCTGTCGCAGCCGTCAGATCCGGAATGAAGGTTCCGAGGGCGTCCGTGACGCGGACGTCCAGTTGAACCTCTGGAGATGACCATTGACGACCCGGGCGCCTAATGCACTTCGAGGCACGCGCCGATCCCACAACACCGAAAGCCCACCGGCAACTCGATGCGACGGTTGCGTACGGTGTTCCGATACTCCTTTTAAGGAGCACTTCACCACTCTCACCATCGTCGTGGCCTCAACTCGGCTCTCCTGCGACGGATCTCCGAAGGCCTGTCCCATTGGCCTAACTGTCCTAAGTATTTCTACCCGGATGAACTTTCGGATCTAAATATTCGATCAGGTAAGAAGTCTTGAGCCTGTTGGGCCACTTGGGCCACCATCCCAGGTCTTGCCTCGCTGGAGGGAAGCGCGATTTTTCTCGGGAAGAGTCGGTGTATATGTCCGGTGAAGAGATCTGAAACGCAACGGATGCTACGCCCCACTCTGACGACCCCGTCCCCTTGGAAAATGAGCGTGCATTGAGCCGGTTGCAAGCTGATCGCCCGACCGCTTACGCTTTGCTCCCATGCGAATCCTGATGTGCGCCAAGCGCACCCCCAGTGGACATAGCCTGCCCCGTGCATGGAATGAAAAACTCAGACCTGTTGTTTATTTATTTTCTGGGGAAGAGAGGTTAGGAAAGGCTCTCACCTTTCACCGTTCTCACCATGGCTAAGGACCGGAATTGGCCACTCCAGCGCGATGCGCCTTCGAAGCCGATCCGGTTCTGCCGAGAACGCGACGAGCTCCATAGGGTTTGGTGGATTACAGGCCGGGTGTGAGACCTCTGAGTGGTCACCGATCCGGATCGAGAATAAAAACATAGTCGAGCGGACGTTTGCAGAAACCCACTGGACCGGGTCTCCTGCTACGCGGGAGGCAATGGGCAAAGGCCATCAAGCGTGATGCCGTCACGATCTCGATAGCGGCGCGAGACCCGCGTGTGCCTTGGTATGCGAAGGTGCTGGCGGGAGCGGTGGCAGCATACGCGCTCAGTCCTATCGATCTGATTCCGGACTTCGTCTGGGGGTGGGGGAACGCCTGCGTTCTTCATGATCTTCGCGATCGTCGTCCGAGCCACCCGGTGGCCCAGATTCCGAAGCGCTCCCTGTCCGCGTATAGCCCCACCCAGGGTTCTCCGACGCCGTCCGGAGAACGAGCTCGCGAATCTCGCGTTGCACGCCCGGTCGGCCGGGCCGCCGTTTCCAGCAGCTCCACGTCTGCGCGACCAGTTCGCGATGCCAGCGGAGGATCGTGTCCGGTGTCACCAGCGTCGCGATGTGGCGAAGGGCGCACCGGCCGATCTGGTGGCCGAGCACAGCCAGTCGCCGACGCTGATCATCGGTCAGTCGAATGCGATGGCCGAGCAACTGCGCCTTCAGGGCCCGGTTCTCTTCGCGAAGAAAATCGATGACCGTACGCTGCTCACGCTCGACCCATCCAAGGAACGCCACGAGCAGGAGGTGGAAAGGAAGCACGCGCCAGAATCTATCCGAAACTCGATACACCTCCCCCATGCCGCCGGCACCAATTTGGGCAACAATTTCATACGGGCCGAGGCGCGTCCCGGCAGTCAGCAACACGATGATCGACTCGGATGATACGGGTGAAGCCGGCTTTGGGGAGGCTAATCAGCGCGCGATGCCGCACGCTAATCGACTTCAACTGTCCGCGGCGGCAAATTTATGGGAGCCTCCGACAATCTTCCTGTCAGGTTTTCCTCATGCATGGGCGGCTATTGTTTCCACCGTTAGGAGGGTGAAAAATGGTGAGAAGGTGAGAAGGTGAGAAGGTGAGAGACTTTACCTCTCTGTTCTCCACTACAGGTAATCAGGTCTGGATATCTTCATTTCTGAGGAGCAGAGGATATAGACTGCTCTCACCCTGTCACCATCTCACCATCGAACACCGCAACCTTGCAGTCGTCGGAGGCCACATTGCCCACATTCGATCTGAAAGCCTATGCCCGCCGTGGCGCGGAAGCCCGTATCGCAGAACTCACCACAGAACTGAATGAGATTTACAGAGCGTTCCCGGACCTGAGACGTGACTCGGCGCGTTCGGCTCCAGCGACGACTGGTGCTCGTGGGCGACGCCGACGACGGAAGCCAATGTCAGCGGCACAGAAGGCGGCAGTGTCGAAGCGGATGAAGGCGTATTGGGCTGCGAGGCGAGGAGGCAAGAAGGGCCGCTGACCCGAACACGGTGATGAGCGTATCCTGTTCTCACGAGGTAACGCGATGGCGGGAAACAGAAAGCTTGCAGAAGTTGCCCGAAGTATACACAGAGCATCGGAACGACTGTGGGCTCGGGTGGTGCAGGGTGAGAAATACGACGTGGCTCCTCGGGATGTCGAGACGCTTCAACGACTGACGACTGAGTTGAGCAGGGCGATCACGAAGCTGAAGCTAAAAGGCAAGAAATAGACTTGCCGAATCGACGAACGAGCGAACCACCACGGCACACGAGCATCAAACGAACTGGCATAGGCCGCCCGCAGTGCCAAGGGGCAATGGAGTCATCGGGGATGCGATAGCTACACGGGGCAGAAGTCGCGTCGAAACAGTCGCGCAATGGAAGCAGTCGATGTCGAAGCCCGCGCTGACCTGTGGCAAGTGCGATCAGGGATGGATTTGCGAGCGGCATCCGCACCTTCCGTAGCCACACGATCAGTGTCCCGGGCCGGCGATGCCGTGCGATATCACAACGTGTCCCCACCGAGTCGAGCCCAGCGAAAACAACCGGCTTGGGCTGTATACGCTGCCGTCAGGCGGTGACTGACATCGGCATAGTCTTGAACCCTTCCCTCACGCCGGAACAGTCACCCGAAGGTCTCAGAAGCCTTGAAGAAACTCATCGACTCGTCGACATTGTTTGCCTCCAGTGCGGATGCGCCAGTGAGGCCCCTGTTTCATTGCGTGCGCGTATTTGAACATTGGGCGACCACCGTTCCTGTCTGTGTTCAAGTTTGTGAACACGAGACTTCGTCATCGACGTTCTGTCCGATGGTTGTGCAGTTTCCCTAGCTTCATTCATGCCAGGGCACGCCCTGTGCGTCGTGTCCAGTGAGGGGTCGGCTATGCGTTTCCGACATGTGGTTGAGACCTCCACCACCTATGGCGGATTCGCGCCGTTCCCCTCACGACCTCGCCGTTGAAAGGCGCGTCGGTCGGGCTCTCGCCGGGAGACTTGCTTCCAAAATGGTTTCAGCTCGAACTACTGTCCACAATGTAACCGCCGTCATGTCTTGCAGCTCAAGCGCGTCCAGGTATCCGGCCTGATCCGTAAAGCGTTGCTGCAGCCGCCGGACACACCTGTATGCGCTCAGGGTGTTGAAGCCGAGTTCCCACCTTCCTCACCGTCTCGTCTTTCCTCGAACCGCACTGGATGACCGGAGCGTGCCGGATGCTCGTTGAGCACGGTCATAACCATCCGTTCGACAACACGAAAAGTCTTCTCCATCACGTTACGCGGATCCCGCTGTCGCTCCGCTTCAGGTCTGTCATCGACACCGGCATGGGCGGCAAGAGCGCGGGCTTCCTCAAGCAGCTTCACACTACTCTGACCAGGACGAGCAAGTGGTAGCAACTATCGAATCGGGCAACGAACGTGCGCCACTCTGGTGAGCGAAAGAGCTCCGCGCGATTACGACGAAGTGCCACTCAAGCAAGCTGTCCAGTGTGCATCATCACGGCCGTGTAGCAGCCTCTCCAGAAGCGAGGACACTGGGAGAACACTGGACGTGTTGAGCAGCAACTTGGCGGCGGGACATGTAGAATCCCTGATCTGGGAAGCCCTCAACTGGTTTGTTTGAATGCGCCTGAAACGTGACCGTCTGATTCGTGCGAAACGGAAGCACTCTAGGGGAGGCTGAGTGGCGAAATTCGATCTGAATGCATATGCGAGGCAGGGAGCGATTGCCAGAGTGGCGGAACTCAATGCGGAACTGGCAGCGATCTACCGAGTGTTTTCTGATCTGCGCGGCGGTGCCAGTAAACCTACGGCGGGCAGGACACGTAAGCGCCGAGCGATGACAGCCGCTCAGAAGGCTGAAGTATCGAAGCGGATGAAGAAGTATTGGGCCGCGAGGCGAGCGACGAAAGGCTGACGAGCCGTGCCAATGAAGCAGATCGCATTTATCGTCGTAAGCAAGGAGTGGTTCAACACGGCTGGAATCAATCATATACTCGCCAACGGGCGAGAAAGTCAGGGAAGCGGAGAGGCCCATCTCATCATGGCTGATAACGCTGACCTGAGCGACCACAGAGGCATCTGGCTAACAAACGTCATAACAACAGCCGTCTTGAACCGTCGCGACGACTCGCCCGTGAAGATGAAGTTCATGATTCCATGGCATTACGTGTTGGGTCTGGGGCTGCCGGACGTGCAGTCGGAAGAATCTACGATTGGGTTCAAGGCTGGGGCGGGGACAACCTTGGTTGATTCGAAAGGCGAAGTCGAATGAAAGGACCGTTCTAGTGGCAGGCGTCCATCAGGACGGGGCTCATGCGGACAAAACGGTGACGGCACACCGTTTCTGGTGACACTTTGGCTGGCTGATTACCTCACAGCAACCGATCAGCAAACGCCTCCCTTCCGCAACGCAAACGCACGGAGCCGCCGAGTGATGTAGCCGCCCGTAGGATCCCGGCTCATCGACATTTCGCCGGTGCCACCAACTGCCGCCCCCCGCGGATCCATCAGTCGAAAGTACGCGGTCGCCAGTAGCAATTCCGGCGACCGGTTCTGCAGTGTCTTCGTCTTCGCGTCGCCCGAGGTCGATCGATGACGCTTCGCCTCGTGCGCCGCCGTTTGTCGCACGCGACGTCACGCACGTGGGGAAGCTGAGTCTTCACGCGGTCTGCGGTATGGCGGATGTGTCAATCGTCGCGGACGGTACGTTCTCGTTTGTGTAAGTGGTGGTGAGCGACGGTTCGACGCGTACGTCGCTGGCAGAGTCTGCGTCCGGTCCATTGTGTGCGGGCCCACCGCCCCACATCGGCCACCCATCGTCTTTGGGATCGCCAGTTTCGAACGCGATGAGCGTTCCGTCCTCGAGCCCGGCAAAGATGCGGCCACCAGACATGACCGGCTGCCAATGACACGGAGCTCCCACGCGAACTTCCCATCGCACCTGGCCCGTCAGTGCGTCGAAGCTGATAACCCGACCGTCCCAGGTGCCCACGAGCACCCGGTCGTTCGCAACTGCGGGAGGCGTGAGACGACGCTCGCCTTCTTCGGATCTGGCGTCGTCCCATGTCCAACGACGCTGCCCGCTGGCGAGGTCGGTCGCCACGAGCCGGTCGCCGGTCGTTTCGAACAACACACCGTTGCTGACCGTCGGGCGCGAGCCCTGGAAACGGAACGCGCGTGAGACGTGCGCCTCCCCGACGAGCCTTCGGACCGAGTCCATCTTGGCAGCGGCGGGGGCGTGCGCGAAGCCGACGGCGGCATCGTCTTGCGTGTAGCGCGCCTTGCGCTGCTGTCCCCATTCCGAGCCCGGAATAGAGCGGTAGCAGGAGAACCGCGCAGTCCATGGTTTTTATACGCGGTCACACAGGAAAGATGTGACCGCAGCGCCGGCACACACACCAGAAGCCTGATAGACCCATCCCGAGCGCCCGCACGTCGCCCAGTCCGCAACGAAGACACCTCACAGCCCGAGGCAAATCGAATCGACGTCGCCCCCCACGCGGGACGCTGCGTCTATCTCCCTCCGCGGAACGACGCCGCTCAATCTCCGGCCAGGTCGCGTCGTGGTTCATACTCACTTCGCACGACCGTCGCAGGCGCTAAAGGCGTCCTCACAACGACGGCATGCGTGAGCGTTGGTGCAAAATGTGTGTGCCCCACAATGGCGCACGATTGCACGGACCCGCGGGTCGATGTCCGACTCGATACAGACGTCCGTCTGGATCGGCAGGCTGCTTTTGCGCCGCTCAGTCTTTGCGGTGATCTAACCCGGCGAGTTGGCGCACGCAGTCCGTATGCGCAGGTGCAGCGACAATCGCGTCACGCGGCGCCACCGCGACAATCCCGCGACGAGTGGGTCTCCCCAGGATTACGTCGGTTGCGAGGCGTCGCTCACACCACTGTCACTGACCGCTCAGGAGGCTGCCCGTGGACTGGCATACGTTGACCGTCAACCTGTTTCATTTCGGCACAAGCGATCTGAGCATCTCCGTTCTGGAGAAGATCATCAGGCCCGCGGTCGTCTACCTGTTCCTGGTCTTCGCGCTGCGTGCCGTTGGCAAGCGCATCCTGGCACAGCTCAATCCGTTCGATCTGGTCGTGCTGCTCACGCTGTCGAACACTGTGCAGAACGCGATCATCGGCAACGACACCTCACTCTGGGGCGGCATCGTCGGCGCGGTGGCGCTGCTGGGGATCAATACGGTGCTGGTCCGCTTGTACTATCGCGGCCCGAAAGCCGAGCACTGGATGCTGGAGGACAAAGACATATACCTGATTCGCGAGCATCAGCTTCAGGAAGATGCGCTGCGCAGGCTCCACATCAACGTGGGAGAACTGACCGCGCGGGCACACGAGCGTGGGTTCGATGATCTCCACGACGTGAATACCGCAGTCCTCTATCCGAACGGCACGATCTACATGAAGGGCGACGCGTCGAGCGATTCTTCTCGTCTCGACAACATCCTGCGACAGCTCCACGCGCTGCGACAGGAGGTCGCGGCGCTTCGCTAATGTCGAACGCGCGGGGTGGCAAGCGACCGATCTCCCTCTCCGCCTTCCCATGCATAGTCTTCTGGCACTTCGTCGAACGGCATAATCTGGACTTGCGTCGTTTCGATAATACACACCGGAGTATCGCTATCCACGATCACGATCCAGTGATCTCCCGCGATCGGCAGGCGTTTCTTGTCGGCCTCGTACGACCGCAGCACGGAGCCGGTAGCGGTCTTGGTTCCGCTGAGCACGAGAGCAGCGATCTCGAGAGCATCCGCCGGTGTGAAGCCGAACGAAAACGACTCAACATAGCGACAGGGTCGATTCTCCCCGAGGGCCTTGCGAGCGGCACCGGCTTCCGAGACGAGTCGCTCCAGCCCTTCGGCGACGCCGTCGTTGAGCACGGACGCAAACGGCGGGGCGACGATCGAGTCGGCGTTGATCCGGCGGCCCCCATCTCTCAACGCGCTTTCGAGCGTCGAGACGCCGGTGATCCATTGCACGCGGTCAGAATAGGCGACGACAAATCCCTCGGCTGAAAGGCCTTCGAACGCACTCGAAATCGCGTTGACGACCTGTCGCTCGAAATCGATGACCGGCATCTGGTCGGGCCGGACATCCACGACAACGCCGATCACAAGCTTTGGCAGTGATGCGCTGGCACCTGCCTGATCGCCATACGCCGCAGCGCTCGGAATCGAGAGACACGTCCCGACTGCAAGCCACCACGTCGACGTGCGCATCTTCAGACTCGAGTGTGTGCGTGGCATCGGTCGCGCGGACGACTAGGGCGCCGGCGGGGCGTTGAGACCAGCGACAGCAAGCAGTTCCTCCTCGGCCAACTTGGTCGTCTCGAGCTGTTTCAGGTGCAGCAATTGGATTTCTTTCAGCGACCGGTTCGCATCGAGCAGTTCGAGAATGCCGTCCCGGCCTTCCCGGTACGCGTCCTCGGCCATCCGGCGGAGCGTGGGCACCTGATCCAGGAGATCGTTTTCGATCGTCGCGAGCGTCTCGCGTTTGCTCACGAATGTCGCGCGCGTGCGCTCGACCTCCGCACGTGCTTCCGCGACTTCGGCATTCACCGCACGCGTCCTGGCGTCCACCTCCGCAGTCGCGCGCGCAATGGCACCACGATTCCGATCGAACAGCGGCAATGGCAATGAGGCGCCAAAGTATGCCGACGTGCCGTCCACTTCTCTCGTCGTCACAACACCACCGCTCACCACTGGTACGGGGAGGCGCTCCCGGTGGGCGAGCACGAGCTCGCCGCGCGCCGCCGTCTCCTGCCTCTGGAGGGCAACCAGCTCCGGACGCCTCCGTTGCGTAGCGTCCCAGAGCACGTCGAAATCGGTGGGGGTATTACCAGGCTGTAGCGAGCCATCTGCCTGCGGGCGCCAGCCTGAAAATCCCATGATGGCTGCCAGGTGACCCGAAGCATTCTCGGCTTCTGTTGTTGCATTCCTGACCTCGATGTCGAGCGTGCGGGCCTCCGTGTCGATGCGCAGCACGTCGTACTCACTTCGATCGCCTTCCGAGGCGCGCCCATGCACGACTTCCTGAACGCGCTGCAGTTCGACGTGGCTCTGCTGCAAAATTCGCAGCTCCTCCTGGCGCGCGAGGAGCGATGCGAACGCCTGCCGCACCGCGAAACGTCTCTCGGCGAGCGACGCATCCACGCGGCCTTGCTCGGCTGCCACGTTCAATTCGGCCAGATCGCGCCGCGTCTGGCGTTGCCCGAAGAGCAACAGCGGCTGATCGACGACGAACTGATGCGATGTGACGGCGCCGGTGCTGGAGCCAGCGAACAGATGAACGCCGCCGTAGCTGATCGTCGGGTTCGGCAAGGTGCCGGCTGTGATTCGATCGGCGGCGACGACATCCACTGTCGCTCGTTCGGCCGCCGTTCGCGGACTGCGGTCGTTCAGCAATTGCAGCACCTGGTCGAGCGTCACGCGCAGGGGAAGGCTCTCCCCAACCTGGCTCTCACTTGCAAACACCCGATTGGTCAGCCCGACAAGCACTGCCATCATCACTGTTGCCATACCACGCGTCACGATGCGGTTACCTCACTCGATTCCCACGCCATGTCTTCCTCGGACATGAGCGCGGGCACCTTGCGGACGATGAAGCTGTAGAGGACGGGCAACACGAACAGGGTGACGGGCACCGCGGTCATGAGCCCGCCAATGATCACGACGGCGAAGGGGCGCTGCGTCTCGCTGCCGACGCCGGACGAGACGGCGGCCGGCATCAGCCCGAGAATCGCCAGCAGCGCGGTCATGAGCACGACACGGAATCGGCTCGTCGCCCCGGCTGCAAGCGCCGGAATCATCGCCTCGCCGCCCCGCCGCCGTTCATCCACGACGCTGACGACCAGCAGCGATGCCAGGCACGCCTGTCCGAGCAGTGCGATGAACCCGACGGCCGCGCTGACCGAGAGCGGGATCCCGGCCACGGCCAGGGCGAACACGCCGCCAGTCATGGCAAAGGGCGTTGTGATCAGCACCGCGCATGCGCTGGGGAACGACGCCAGCGCGGTATACAGCAGGCCGAAGACGACGATTGCGGAAAGCGGCACGATGACCGACAGACGCCGCATCGCGCGTTGTTGATTTTCGAATTCACCCGCCCATTGAAAGAAGTGACCCTCGGGAACCTTCACGTCGCGCGCGACCGCCGCCTGTGCGTCGGCGATGACGGAGCCCATGTCGCGCCCTTCGACGTTGAACTTGAGCGAGAGCACCCGGCTGTTGGCCTCGCGATTGATGCTGGCGCGACCGACGGCCCGCTCGATCTTCGCGATCTCCCGCAGCGGTACCCGAGCGCCGTCCACGGCGGGCACGAGGATCTCGCCGATGCGCGCCTGATCCTCTCGTTCGGCGAGCGGCAGAATGACGCGAATCGGGACCGGACGTTCGCCCTCCCACAACTCAGTCGCCACGTGTCCGCCGAGCGCGGTTTCGACAACGTCCTCGGCTGCCCCCACCGTGATCCCGGCACGCGCAAGCGCGGGTCGATCGAGAATGACCTGCAGTTGCGGCACGCTCGCGTCGCGATAGAGTCCCAGGTCGACGACGCCCGGCACCGACTTCAGAGCGGTCACGGCCTTCTCCAGCGTCTGCTTCATCAGGTCGAGATCGGTGCCGAAAATCTTGAGCACCACCTGGCCACGGACGCCGCTCACCGCTTCCTCGACGTTGTCCTTGATCGGCTGCGAAAAATTGAAATCCACGCCCGGCAGCTCGGACAGCGACGCGCGCATGGCCTCGATCAGACGGTCTTTGTCGAAGCCCGGGCGCCACTTGTCCTTCGGCAAGAGACGCACGAACGTCTCGCTCATGTTCACGCCTTCATCGTCGGTGCCGTCCTCGGGCCGGCCCTGCTCGCTCAACGTGCTCGAGACCTCGGGAAAGGCGAGGATGCGGCGGCGCACTTCGCGGAGAATCTGGGTGCCTTTGTCGAGCGCAATGCTTGGCGGCATCTCGACGAAGATCACGAAGT
>Ga0075434_100006366_pt1 | contig 10823 bp, 7 predicted proteins | sample RhiMethybrSRZTD3_FD_75298 | JGI IMG/M metagenome (GOLD analysis project Ga0075434, IMG submission 75298) | Populus rhizosphere microbial communities from Tennessee, USA - Rhizosphere MetaG P. TD hybrid SRZTD3 | ecosystem: Host-associated > Plants > Roots > Rhizosphere > Soil | place: USA...
GCTCTCGCCCACGCCCTTGGCGCCGATCGGGTGATGCGGCGAGGGCGTCACCGTGTGGTCAGTCTCCCAACGCGGCGTTTCCACGGCTGTGGGGACAAAGAAGTCCTGAAATGAACCGGTGATTACGTTGCCGATCTCGTCGTAGCGGATCTCTTGTCCCATGGCGATGGCGAACGCCTCAGTGAGCCCGCCGTGCACCTGCCCCTCGATGATCATGGGATTAATGCGGGTACCGCAGTCGTCGAGCGCGTAGAAGCGACGCACCTTGTAGACGCCGGTGTCGACGTCGATGTCCATGACGCAGATGTAGGCGCCGAACGGGTAGGTCATATTGGGCGGATCGTAGTAGCTGACGGCCTCCAGCCCCGGCTCCATACCCGGCGGCGGGGAATTGTAGGCGGCCCAGGCTATCTCCTTCATGCCCTTGAATTTCTCGGGCAGGCCCTTGACGCGGAAGCCGTCGATGTCCCATTCCAGATCGCTCTCGTGCACCTCCAACATGTAGGCGGCGATCATCTGCGCCTTATTGCGGATCTTGCGCGCCGCCATGGCAATGGCGGCGCCGGCCACAGGTGTGGAGCGCGAGCCGAAGGTGCCTATCCCATAAGGAGCCGTGTCCGTGTTGCCCTCTTCCACCATGATGTCGTCAGCGGGAACGCCGATCTCGGTGGCGATGATCTGCGGATAGGTGGTCTCGTGACCTTGACCCTGTGATTTGGAGCCCATGCGCGCGATCGCCGAGCCGGTCGGGTGCACGCGGATCTCGCAGCTGTCGAACATGGCAAGGCCCAGCACGTCGCAGTTCTTGGAGGGGCCGGCGCCGACAATCTCGGTGAAGAAGGAAACGCCGATGCCCATGATCTCGCGCGTCTCGCCGCGCTTGAAGGCGGCGCGCTTCTCTGCCTGCTCGGCACGCAGCTGCCGATAGCTCACCGCCTCCATCGCCTTCTGCAAGGCGGTGTGATAGTCGCCGGAGTCGTACTCCCAGCCCAGTGCCGACATGTAGGGAAACTGCTCGCGGCGGACAAAGTTCTTCAGACGCAGCTCCGTCGGGTCCATGTTGAGCTTCTGCGCCAGGATGTCCATGCCCCGCTCAATGGCGTAAGCGGCCTCCGTGACTCTCAGCGAGCAGCGGTAAGCGACACCGCCCGGCGCCTTGTTGGTGTAGACGCCGTCGACCACCGCATGGGCGACCGGAAAATCATAGGAGCCGGTAACGATGGCGAAGAAGCCTGCCGGGAACTTGGAGGGGTCGGCACAGGCATCGAAGCCGCCGTGGTCGGCAATCACGTGCACACGCAATCCTGTCACTCTGCCGTCCCTGGTCGCGGCGATCTCGGTCGTCATGTGATAGTCGCGCGCGAACGAGGTTGAGGTGAGATTTTCGATGCGGTCCTCCACCCATTTTACTGGCTTGCCGGTGACAATCGAGGCGACGATGGCGCAAATGTAGCCGGGATAGGCGCCGACCTTGTTGCCGAAGCCGCCGCCGATATCGGGCGAGATTACGTGGATCTTGTGCTCGGGGATCTTGGACAAGAGCGAGGCGACGGTGCGAATCACGTGCGGCGCCTGAAAGGTGCCCCAGACCGTCAGCTCGCCCTTGATCTTGTCGAAGGAGGCGACGCACTGGCATGTCTCGAGCGGAGAGGGATGTGTGCGGTGATAGGTGATCAGTTCCTTGATGGCTGCCTCGGCATTGGCAAACGCGGCATCGGTGCCCGCTTTGTCGCCTATCGACCACTCGAAGATGTGGTTGTGGTGCTTGCGCGGCCCGTGTGCGCCCGAAGTCTTGCCGGCGAGATCCTCGCGGAGCACAGGCGCGTCGGGCGCCATGGCCTTCAGCGCGTCAACGAGGACTGGAAGAGCCTCGTACTCGACTTCGACGGCTTCCACCCCGTCGGCAGCCGCATAGCGGTCCTCGGCGACGACGAAGGCGACCTCTTGATTCTGGAACAGCACCTTGCCGTCGGCCAGTACCATCTGGACGTCCTGGGCGAGCGTCGGCATCCAGGCGAGGTTCACTCCCTTCAATTCCTCCGCCGTCAGCACCGCGAGCACGCCCGGCACCTTGAGCGCCTTGGATGTGTCGATGTGTTTGACGCGGGCGTGGGCGTGCTGCGAGCGGACGAAATCGCCAAACAGCATTCCGGGCAACTTCAAATCATCGATGTAGGTGCCCTTGCCCTGGGTAAAGCGGATGTCCTCGACCCGCTTCCTCTTGCAGCCCATGCCTTCGAGCTTGGCTTCGCGCTGTTCACGCGTGAGGGTCGCCGTGGTCATTCTGCCGCCTCCTTGCGGGCTCCACCGCGCATCTTCGGTGCCGCGTACTGTATGGCCTTGACGATATTCTGGTAGCCCGTGCATCGGCAGAGGTTACCCGAGATGCCGAAGCGGATCTCCTCCTCCGACGGGTTGGGGTTCTCCTGCAGCAGCCTGTGGGCTCGCATGATCATGCCGGGCGTACAGAACCCGCACTGCAGGCCATGCTCCATGCGGAAACCCTCCTGCAGTGGGTGCAGCGTGCCGTCAGCGCCGGCCATGCCCTCGATGGTGGTGATCTTTGATCCCTCGGCCTGCACGGCGAACATGGTGCAGCTCTTCACCGATTTGTCGTCGAGATCGACCGTGCAGGCGCCGCAATGGGTGGTGTCGCAGCCGATATGCGCGCCAGTGAGGTTGAGGTGCTCGCGAAGATAGTGGATGAGTAGCATGCGGGGCTCGACGAGGCTTTCGACTTCCCGGCCGTTTACGCTCATCTTCACCTGGATCTTTGCCATAGTGTTTTCGTCCCCCAATCGGGCGGTGCAATCAACCCTTGGCGCGCGCAAAGGCATTTTTGAGCGCCCGTTGCACCATCACGCCGCCGACCGAGACGCGATACTCGGCAGACCCGCGTGTGTCCGAGGCCGGCGCCATGATGCGTTGCGCGGCCGCAGCCGCGGCATCGAGCGCGCCCTTTTCCAGAGCCGTACCGACGACCGCTGCCGCGGCGTCCTCGGCTAAGAGAGGTCTGTCAGCAAGATTGGAGAGCGCTATCGCTGACGTCGCCACCTTGCCGTGGCGAAGGGTGAGCACAGCTGCGGCAGCCGCAGTGGCAAAGTCGCCAACCTTGCGCTTGAGCTTCTCGTAAGCATGGCCATGGCCGGCGGGCTGCACCGGAATCTCGATGGCTGTTACGAACGTGCCGGGGCTCAGGGCGGTGGCGTAGGTGCCGAGGTAGAAGTCGCGGGCCTTGATGGTGGGCGAAGGCCATCGGCCGTACAGGCGATAGCTGGCGTCGAGACACATCATGATGGCTGGCATGTCGTTGCCGGGATCACCGTTGGCGACATTGCCGCCGAGGGTGCCGACGTAGCGCACCTGAGGGTCCGCGACCAGCAGTGCGGCCTCGCGGACGATCGGCACGGCATCGGCAATGAGTTCAGATCGCACGAGCTCATGCTGGGTCGTCATGGCGCCGACGACGATGGTGCTGCCGCTGCGCTGAATGCCCTTCAGCTCGGCAATTCCAGCCAAGTCGACCAGATGCTCAGGTGTCGCTAGCCTAAGCTTCATCAATGGGATCAAGCTCTGCCCGCCGGCGAGAACCCGTCCACTTTCGCCGTGCTGGGCGACCAGGGCGGCAGCTTCAGCAAGAGTCTTGGGGCGGTGGTATGAGAAGGGAGGCGGTATCACGGTCATACCTCCTGAGCACAACGGTCGGCCGAAGTTGATGCACTCGAGCCCCAGCAACCCAGCCAAGAGAATACTTGGCCGCAGCTTCAAATCTGCTGCACTAGCCTTGTGCACCATACACTATACTATGGTGTTTCCAGGTGGCCAACTGATCCTCCGACAGAGGCATTTCGATGCTGTGTGAGAGCGTGCGCGGTGAGCCAAGCCGGCCAATAGTGCCAGGCCGAGCGCAAGAGGTTCGGCATCGATACCTTGAGCGTAGCGGAGTGGTGGCGGCCGGCGCGGTTCACCGCTGGCCGTCCGCAGCGAAGGATCGTTCGGTTCGGGTGTCGGGGTCGAGGAACAGACGAAGAGACCAGAATACGAAGCTGTTTGAGTGAGCCCGACGGGCTGCGGTGGGCGTCTTCTACTATTCCAGGCACGGCGCGGCCGATGGCGGTACCACCCACCTCATCCCAACTGACGTAAACACGACGGAGACGGCGAGTTGCGGGACCAGTCGACCAATCGCTGCTCTTAACCAAGTTACCGCAAACGTTTTGATCACCTACGCGACTGTAGAGGGCGAGCTTGCATCCGATGTCGAGGCGTGCAGAACCTTATGCCGAGGCGCTGGCCGAGGAGATCGCTAAGCCGGGCATGGCCTCGCCATGTTCCGCGCGGTGCAGCGGCACGCACTTTCCGCACATAGGAGGTGCCAGCGTTTGTCTTTGTAGCTACGCCAAGCTTTGTAGCGCATGGCACTCTATGTCACGGGCGTCCCGATTGAGACAAAGTGGCAGATGTCCGTCGCGACTTCTGTCGTTTCACTCATCGCCCCTTCCCTCCTGATGTTCAATCTCTCGCTCTGCGCGTTCTACCGCTTCACGCCAAATGCGCTCAGCCGTCTTTTCATCTTGTGCCGCCTTGTCAATTGCGGCCTGCATCCACATGCATCGTTCCTCGAACTCTGCCTTCTCCTCCGCGGACAGATTCTGCCTCTCTTTGAACTGCTCAAGTGCGTATTCCGCATCGGCGCGCAGCTCAGTCGCGCGATCCCAGGCCGCACGTTTGGCAGCGACTGCATCACGAATTTTGAGCGCTCGCTGTCTCTCGTCAGTCATCGATGCCTCCATTATTGATCTACGCGGGTCGTACCCGACCTACGTCCTCGAAGAATCCGGCCCATGCTTCCTTGGGTGCATCTCGCCCCCGTTCGAGAATTCGCGACTTCACCAGCTCGACGAACTCGCAAGCGAGGTTGATGGCATCGTCGCCCGCGAGATCGGTTGTTTCCTCAATGCCGCGGGCGAAGTCCTGCACAAGGCTGCAGCCGAAGCACAGCCTGTCAGCGTCGACTTGCTGAAATTGCCCCTTACAGCAATCGCACTTGACCATGAGCAGCCGCACCTTCCCCCTTACACCGACAGTCGCACGCCCGGACCGCCTCCTAAGACTTTGTGTCCGCATCAATGAACCCGACGCCAGCTATTTCAAGAGGCCCAAGGCGCTTATTCAGGGTAGAAATGGACGCCACTACATTAGCGTGCGGCCGGGGCCCAGACATGATGCATTTGTAACGCACGGGAACCCCAATCGGGACTGTGGGTAAGTCGGCAAGGCGCGCAGCGGCCACGAACTGCCCGCGTAGCTTCTATGCCCCGCATACTTATCTGGGAGCCAGCGACGCGATCAAGATGGACAAGCAACACGTGGGAGACGTTCGCAGGCTCGAAGCGCTTGGACGACGCTTGACGCTTAGGAAATCGTTCGTTGGCCGCTCGGAATAGAGCCGTTAGGCAAGGGTTAGCTGACTGAAGCGGCTTCAGCGTCAGGGCGTCAGTCTTGGCTAGGGTCATTGCAGAGATTGCACCAGTTCTAGCGTCGAGCTGAGCCGGTGGGTCTGCGCTTGAGATCGCACAACAATGTCTGCGCAGCCAGCGACCGCCAAGGACGCAACCAGAGCCAAAACTAGAGGAGTACGGGCTCGCTTTTTCTTAGCCCCGAAGGTTCCTAGTCGTCATAGCACATCCAATTACCAGTTGAGGTTTCTAGCCATCTTCTTGGCACGTGCACGATGCTTGCGACACTATGGAGTTCATCGTCCGCGTAACCGAGGCTCCGCGTCTCCCCGCCAATTGGCGCAGCGCGGATACACGAGGTCAAGCTCGACGGCTGGCATTCAGCTGCTCAAGGATGGCGATCGAAGCGTCGGTGAGCGCGACGTTCATCAACACGACGATCTGCAGGCAGGCGGCACCTTAGGGGTCAGGGCCTCCTTTTTCGACGCTGGCCTGTCGAAGACCGCCAATTGTTGACGGAATTTGCTGCCCAGCCAAAGTGGCTCGCCTTCGGCCTGTTGCGCGGTCCCACCGTGCATCGCAACACAGATTGAGGCCTTGAGCACTTGCGCTCGACGCTAGGTTACGCAATTCGCGCCTCGGCGTTACCGGGGGAACAGCGGTCAGTCCTTTCAACTGCGACACTCTCCGTCAGCACAACAACATCGGACTCTGCAGGAGACGGGTGCAATGCTTCAATCTTTGATAGTCCCCAGCAGGCAGCCTCCTACCGCTCGTCGCTACTACACGTACCTGCGCCCTTCGGGAACCCAAGGTAGAATTGAGGCGGAAGTTCTGGCGCTCTACATCGCCGGCTGGTCCGAGGCGGACCCCTACAAGATCGCTGACGCGACCGCTTCAGAGTATGTCCTCGAGGATGCGATGGTGGGCAGGTTCTCCAGTCACATGCTGGGGAAGTATTTTGAGATTCTGCGCTCCCGATTTGGCACCACGGCTCCGACCGCACAGAAAGACGTGGCCTTTGAGCTTCGCGGTCCGATGGATGGTCCGAGCGGCGCGCCCAGCCGTCAGTATTGGCGCGAGGCCCCTCGTCTGGGTCTCACGGGTGTGACCTGGATCACCGTGACGCCAAGAGGCGTTGCGGCTGACTCGGTTGCGTACGATCTCAATATGGCCTGTGAGATATTGCGCTCGGGCCAGAGCTCTTTCGAAATCCAGTGCATAGGTTGACTCAGCAGCTGCAGGATCAAGCTGACCAAGTGAAGCCCAAATTCCCCAACGTTGGAACGGGCAAGAGCTGGTCGGGGCGCGGCCAGATGGCGGCTTGGGCTCAAGCAGAAGCCACACGCCGGCGAGGGTATCGAGAGATATCTTGTCAAGGCAGACGGCTTCAACGTTTGCCTGGCACCCCGGGGTTGCTCTTGACGATGGATTGAAGAGGAGGGTGGAACTTACAAATCCGTCGCAGCTCATATTGTTTTTGACCGACCCAATGGTCCATCGTACTGGCGGCCTATGCTGGGCCGAACACAGCGGGGACGTTTGCACCTGGCAAGACAAGCCCCCCGCGCGAGGAGCTACGTGATGAAGATCTTGTTGCTGGGCGCGACTGGGCAGGTCGGCCATGCTCTGGCCTGGAAGCTATCACAGGCGGGCCACCAGCTCACAATATTGGTGAGAAAAGCTGCCGGACAACAATTGCCCGACGGTGCCATTATACTCGAGCGGAACGAGTTCGATGCAGAAAGCTTCAAATCGGCTCTGCGCGGGATGGATCACGTGATTTACGGCGTCGGTCTGCCGGAGCAATTCTTGTTCGACGACAGCGTGTTCGAGAAGATCAACTGCCGCATGCTGCAAGTATTCCTGGGCGCGTTGCAGAGCTCTGACGTCCGCAGATTGACTTACATATCTACCTATGAGGTCTTTAGGGCCATCAACGGTGCGATCGATGAGAGCCATCCAATCGCCGATGAAAGCGAAATGACGCCCTACTTCCAGTCGATGATTCGGGCTTATCGGATTGCAGTCGATTTCGCTCAGACCAACGACATTTCACTCACGACGATTCACCCCGCAGCGGTGTACGGAGGACGTAACACCGGCGGAGGCATCACCGACTACGTAGAAAATCTGACATCCCGCAACTGGCATAGGCTACCGTTCATAAGCCCGAGTAGCTTCCCGGTAGTGCATGTCGACTCCCTCACTGACGCTATCCTCAAGTCATTGGACAAGTCCGGCCCGTACATCGTGAGCGACGGTATGACATCGCTGCGCGACATCGCCGAGACCATGCGCAAGCAGACTTGGTCATACATTCCGCTGACGGTGCCGCTTTGGTTCGCGATGATCGGCGTCTACCTTCTTGAGGGATTAGCGCGGATCGTCAAAGTCAAGCCGTTCGCTTCGGCGGTTCAGATGGCGTTTCTTACAAAGGGCTGGAGACCAAGTGCAGGCAGAGCCATCGCAAACTTGGCCTGGAGACCGATGCCGTTAGACGAGGGTATCGGGCGGTTCTTGTCAGCGAGGCGGTCGGCACACGCCGATGCGTTAGCGTCTCGATCTCTCGCTGTGAAGGGTTTGGAGCGAGTTCGGTTTATTGCGGGACTCGAGCTTCTAACAGCCGTCGGACTTTTCTTTTATTGGATTTTGTACTTCACTGTTGGAGTCGCGCCAGCAAATCCGCCTTCAGGATATTTCGTTTTCCAGAATACGTTCACAGTTGCCGATGTCGTTCTAGGCGTGATTCTTGTGCGAGCTGCGACCTTATTGCTTCGTCCAGACCCGATCCATCGAGTGCTGGGTCGTGGGCTATCTTTGATTTGCTCGGGGGCTTTGCTCTTCCTGGGTGGATTGGATATCAGTTTCAATCTTCAGCACGCAATCTACTTCGTCGCTTCCTTAGACATGTTCCTCGAAGTGGCAATCAACATCTGGTGTTTGGCCTTTGGTTTCCTGCTGGCGTACGAGTTTGCGTTCGATGCCTACCAACGATATTGATGACGAGAGTAAGGTATGAAACTGGCGTGGGGTTAGTGAAAAGATCGGAGCAAGGGACGGGTAGAGAGCCCAGACCGAGCGTACGAATAGCTAGCCACGATGTGCCACCTGAGGGGATGATTGGGAGTGTTTCACGCCGTCATGCGTGAGACTGAACCGCCTCAAGGAACGACATGAATCGGGTTGGCATGAATCGGGTCACCATGTCCGGCCGCCCCTGCCCCATTTCCGCAAATGCCCGATCCGCGCTGAGGTTGCGAATGACACCGTTAACGATGCTTTCCCCAGCCTAGCACGGCTCAGGGCAGCGGTTAGGGATAAGCTTGGCTATTCAATCCTAGGAGCCAATGGCGCTACCTGCGGGATCCGCTCCATGGGAGGAGCGATTTCAGAGTGGGGGGCATAGTAGGGACGATCAGGAGGAAGTGGAGGCCCGCGCCCCCATGGATCGAATTGGAAGCTCTGCGGGTTGGGCGGAGGTGAAGAACTCCGTTGGGCATGTGCTGGCGTGTTTGCAGCGAGCACTGTCAGAACCAACAAGACTGCTCGGATGATGCTCATTTCAGACCACATCTGATATCATTTGCATGACAACAACTTGGGGTTACCACTCTCAGCTGAGAAGGCATGTGAGACAAGATGACCATCACGATCTCGTGCACAGTCGCCAGGGCGGAAGCGTCTTTTCTTGAGCTCTGTAAAAAATACTGCGGGGGCGACTGCAGTAAGGAGAATCACTGTTTCTCACTCCTCCGTGAACATCTATTGCTCCCCATTGGCAGCAACCGACATCACGGTTTGATCAACGCCAATTATGAGCACGAGGTCTCCCTGTGTGTTTCGCGTCGCAATCTGTGCTATCTGCGATTGTCGGGGGGACCTGGATCTTTGGTCTAGGGCTTGCGCCGGCACAAGCCTCGACGGCAGGTGACTGCAGCTGGGTTCCGGACGATCCGGCGGCAGTTGTCCAATCCTGCACTGGGTTTCTCAATATCAATAAATCACCATCGGCATGGATGTATTTCAATCGCGGCCTTGCTTTCAGGGCAATCGGCCGGCTCGAGGATGCGCATCGAGACTACTCGAAGGCGATTGAGCTCGATCCAGCGTTTGCGGCTGCCTACGCCAACCGCGGGAACGTCAGAATTCTACGCAATGATATTCGCGGTGGGATCGCCGATCTTCGCAAAGCACTTGCGCTCGATCCAACAGACAACGTGACGCGTGCTAATGTCGACGCCATTGAAACGGCACTTCGGAAAATAGGTGGACGGAAATCACTAAGCGACATTTCGTCAGGGGCAGCGCCATAGGCGGACAACGAAGAGCAGGTTGCGCCTCTTGCAGAATTGTGCGGATGCATGAAAGTGGCGAGTGGGAATCACACGAAAACAGATGCGCGGTGCCCAGCGGTGGCGCCAATGGCCGCGGACGCCTGGACAAGAACAAGACTTCTCAGCAGAAGAAATTGGCTCCTGCAGAAGCAAAAAACGTCATCGTCACTGTAGACGTGATTACGCCGACGTGAAGGCAATCGAGATCACACCAGCGAGGCTGTCGAGGGCAATCTCCGCATTCTAAAATAGTGGCGGCGAGATCTACATTGGGGACAAAAAGGATGGCAGCCAAGATCCCGCGCGCATAGACCCGGTACTACAAAGCTAAACTAGAGCCTTACATTGATGGCGATCAGATCAGGCTCGTGGGTCAACCCAACGATGCGGACAAAGGCCACTTGCTTAGAGGCGCGTCGGCGCTGCTCTTTCCGATCGATTGGCCAGAGCCTTTCGGCCTTGTCATGATCGAGGCAATGGCATGCGGCACTCCGGGGATCGTGTTTCGCTGCGGCTCAGTCGCAGAAGTCATCGATGACGGTGTGGCGGGCTTCAGCGCTGACGGAGCGATGCCTGCGACAGCGTCAGCTTCGCTTCGCGCCCTGGCGAACACGTCTTCATGATTCCACACCAAGTGCGCGCGGATCGCCGTCTGCGCAGATGGCGATCGGAGATATGCATCTCGAGTGCCAAACGCGAGAGAGCCAATCCCAGTTGATGAGCGCAACAGCCAATTCACCACGGCGCGCTTGTCGTTTTGGGTCGGCTTCGCCTGCCGCTGGAATGCGCCCGCCATTCTTGTCGTTTTCTGCCGGCATGAGGCGTCTTGGAGCCGCACAAGCCCATTGCGTCGACGGAGCGACTGCCCCGGATCAATTCGACGGCGACCATGTTCAACGTGGTTCCCATGATGGGCGCTTCTGCTCGACGCACGGAGTGCAGAGGCCCCGAATCAGTGTTTCTCCTGATTCTGCGCCTCGCATGGCAGCGCGATACTGGAGGTGCGCTTACAAGCAAGCGCGTCCCG
>Ga0075434_100006368_pt1 | contig 10819 bp, 7 predicted proteins | sample RhiMethybrSRZTD3_FD_75298 | JGI IMG/M metagenome (GOLD analysis project Ga0075434, IMG submission 75298) | Populus rhizosphere microbial communities from Tennessee, USA - Rhizosphere MetaG P. TD hybrid SRZTD3 | ecosystem: Host-associated > Plants > Roots > Rhizosphere > Soil | place: USA...
TTCTGTACTGCGAGGCGCCACACCAAATATCGGCCCGATGAGCGAAATGTCATGTCGTATTCTTTGCCGCCGGAATTCGCGAGGTTCCTGAGTGTGTCGGTTGAATCGCCAAATGAGGCGCCAAAAATCTCGTCGCCCATCTGCAGAAACGAAGGATCGCGGGTGATGAGGTGCGCGTAGCCAAACGCGTGGTGGATGGTCGAGTTCAAGTGGCGCGCGCCGCGGATAACGTTTGGGTCGCCGTTTGTGGATCGATCTCCCCACCCGCGTTCATACGCGCGTGGGTTCGCGAGGTTGCCGCCACCCCAGAAATACCACAAGCCCCGCCAGCGATACTGCGGCATGTCTGAGACCACTTCTTTGCCGCGATACGTATCACGATAGAGATGGCGGCATGAGCGCGTGATTTGGTCGCGCAGATTGGCTTTCACCCCTGCGTCGGCGGTGAGTTGATGCAGCAGAATCGCGCTCTCGAGATACAGTCCGACCATGAACGGCTGCTCCGTATTCTGATGCTTGTCAGTTGGCGCGGACCCAACATCCGCATCCCAACGCCAGGAGCCGTCCGGCTTCTGCAATCTGCCAAAAAACTTGACCGCAATATCTTCCGCGTCGGCAAGCAGGGTCGCGCGTTTACGCGCGCCGTCACTCGCGACACCGGTTGCTGGTCTCATTGTCCCATTGGCAAACAACTCGTAACGATTCGGCAGCACGCGCGCCAACATCACCGCATAGAGTTGCCCATACCCATCTTCGCGCAGGTCGTAGTAAAGCGTCGCGTTGTCGCGGCGTTTCTTCAGCCACTCGTCGAACGTCGCGCGCACTTCGCGATAAAGGTAATCCCAATACTCAGGCTTGCCGTCGAGCGCGCGCAGCATCAATCCCGCGAACGCTTGCGAACGCGGCTGCAAGTGATTCGGCCCTGACGTTACTGTTCCATAATCGATGTACGGCGAACCCCACAACGAATCGGCAATCTTGCGAGCTGCGTTGAGAAACGCGACGTCGCCCGTGCGGTAGTAATTGATGTATTCAACCAGCGCGGTGTCGTAGTAAGTCGCGCGCAAGTAGTGATCGTAATTCCAGGACGCTTGCTGCGCATCACGATGATAGGTGTCAGCTTTGGCGCTGCTGACACTTGGGAACTTCCAGGGCGCTGACAGAGTTAGCTGGCTATCGGATTCGACGGAAGCTACCTTCACGTCGCGCTCCACGATCCGGAGCCACCCGTCATAAAACGGAGCAGGGCCGCTCGGATCGATTTCCGATCTGAATCGAGTTCCCACACCGGTCACGATTCGATCGTTGCGACTAACGCTGACGGCCCCAGTCAGAATCCGGGGCGCTATCTTCGGAGCTTCGCGTGCCTGCACGCGGCCTTGCGCAATCTCTGTCTCGTCAAACCACGGGAAGGGATTCAGACGGCTGCGCGCTTTCAACTGCGGCCCGCAGATGAAGCCGATTTCGGCGCTCGGATAACTGACGAGTTCATCTCGGACCTCGACCGGGAAGGTCGTGCTTGTGTCGGCCGCTGCCGCACGGCGCGGCCGCACCTGGTTTTGCGCGCCAAGGCGCACGTGCGCCGCTGCCACGAGTGCCGCGACACAGCCGAAAACCGAAAGCAGTGCGATCTTTTGCCGCATTTAACGAAAATAAGGCGAATTCGCGGTTTATTCTATTCCGGGGGAGGCTGCTTTGTGCGATGATGTTTTAGCGGCAACGCCGCCCACGTCACTGCTGAAGCCTCGACGGCCTTCCCACCAATTTCCCAGCACGCCAATGATCAGAATTCTCAGCATCATCGAAGCGACAACTGTCACCGGTCCGGCGAAGAATCTTTTGAATTTCTGCCGGCTGATGCAGTCGCCTGAATTTGTCGTTGACGGCAAACCGCTCGTGGAGGTTTCGATTGTCACGTTTCATCGCACCGTGTCAGAACCCGGAGCGGTCGCGATGGGCTCAAACACTCACGATCGAGTTAGTGATCCGGTCGCTATCCCGACGCATCGGGATTCTGACACTTCGCCTAATGCCTTCGTCGAGGCCGCGCGCGACCTCGGTATCACTGTCGACGTAATTAACGAGCGGTTCCGCTTCGATCGATCAGTCGTAAGTCAGCTTCGCGACATTGTCGCACGACGCACGCCTGACGTGATTCAAACTCACATGATCAAGTCTCATTTCCTCGTGAAGCTTGCCGGGCTCAACAAGCAGCATCCGTGGATTGCGTACCATCACGGCTATACCAGCACAGACGCAAAGATGCTCGTTTACAATCAGCTCAACCGCTGGTCTTTGCCGTCTGCCGATCGCGTGATTACGGTTTGCGACGCGTTCGCGCAACAACTTGTGCGCGCCGGCGTCCGCCGCGAGCGCATCAGCGTGTGTCACAACTCAGTAAAGGCGCCACGGACGATTTCAAAAGACGAACAACAAACGTTACGCAACAAGTTTCAGATCGCGGATGATGAACGAGTAATCATTTCGGTCGGCCGCTTGTCGCGCGAAAAGGGACACAACGATCTTATCCATGCAATCGCACTAATTCACGAAATGGAGCCTACGCTGAAATTCAAGTTGCTATTAGTTGGTGACGGTCCGGAGCGTGAACATCTCGAAACTGTGGTTCGGGACCTGCGAATTCAGGAACAGGTCGTCTTTGTCGGTCATGTCGCTGACGTCGCGCCTTTCTATTCGATCGCTAACGTGCTCACGCTGCCGTCCCACAGCGAAGGCTCGCCGAATGTTCTGCTCGAAGCGATGGCTGCCGGACTTCCTATTGTCGCCACAACCGTCGGCGGTGTCCCGGAAATCGCCACATCTGGCGAGAATGCTTTGCTGACTTCACCGCGGCAACCCCAGGAATTCTCCGATGTCTTACTTACAGTTTTGACCGATGACGTGCTGGCTGAAGAGCTTGCGACCAACGCGATCATGCGGGCGCGCGCGTTTTCGCCTGACGCTCACGCGTTGCAGTTAGTTTGTATCTATCAGGAACTTCTGTCAGAGCGCGGAGCAATATCGAAGGGATCATCAATTCAACCCCGCCTTTATGATTCGGTCGCGACCCCTGCCGGTTCTGACCTTGCGATCTAATGCCGCGCATCTCCGTCATCATTCCACTCTTCAACAAAGAGCCGTTCGTCGCTCGCGCCTTGCGATCTGTTGTCGCGCAGACGTTCACCGATTTCGAACTAATCGTCGTGGATGACGGTTCGATGGATGACGGCGCGCGAGTGGTTGAGCAATTCGAGGATTCACGGATTCGCTTAGTTCGACAAGACAATGCTGGTCCAGGCTCCGCGCGTAACCGTGGCCTGGCGGAAGCTCGCGGCGAATTAATTGCGTTTCTTGATGCCGACGATGAGTGGCTGCCGGAGTTTCTGGCTGAAAGTGTGCGCTCGCTGGATGAAGAACCAAACGCCGCCGCGCTCACTTCGGGTTATATCGAATATCCGGCAGGTATCTCGCGCGCGCAGATGTGGCACGAGCGCGGATTGCGCGCCGGATTGACGCGGCTGAGTCCGTTCACAGATCCAAAGGTCGCGATTGCTCTACTTGCTTACATGACACCGTGCACGACAGTCGTGCGCGCTGATGTAGTACGAAAGCTCGGTGGATTTTATGAACGCGATCGATGCGCTTACGGCGAGGACGCGCATCTGTGGCTCAAACTACTCTTCAATGAAGGTGTGAACGTTAATTTGAAGCCGCTCGCGAAGATCCATTTTGAAGCGTCAGGCGCGACCCAAACCCGTCGCAGCGTGCGCCCGATCGAACCCTTTCTCGTTGACCCGCGCGAAGTTCAGGCGAACTGTCCGCCACATTTACGCGCTCTGCTCGCGCGCGTGCTGGCGATTCGGGCGTTCAAGACTGCCTGCATGCTGGGATATTGGGGACGTTGGCGCGAAGCGCGCGAACTGGTCTCGCGTTTCAGGACAACACGCGCCTGGCAGCTTCCTTACTACACGTCTTCGCTCGTTTGTCGTACACCGATCGCCGCCGTCATCGGCAAGGTTTGGCGCACCGCAACATCGGTCGGGTGAGAATCCTCAGTTAACGTCTCAAAGCTCACTCGCAGAATATCTCGGTACAATCGATCGTCTCCACCTGCAACGTCAGCATACTTCCGTCCACGATTGGCGATCGCATTTCGTTCAGCGTCGTCGTTCCACAAGAGTTTTATCTGCTTCGCCAACGCCTGAACATCTTCCGGCGGAACGATCGCTGCTTCATCGGTGAGCACGTCACCTACACCCGGACCGTCGCTGACAATCACACACTTGTTCATTGCCATGGCAATCAGATACGTCGCGATGCCGGCGGGCCCGATGTCATGCTTGTACCGCGGAATCACGACGAGCCGGGCTTTCGCAACGTAGTCGAGAAAGACTTCATGGCTGTTCGAGTCGTCGACCACGAGCTTCACATTCGCCGGCAACTCGTCATCCCATGTAACCGTTCCGTGCGCAGCCATCAAATCTTTCGGCTGCTGATGCAGGATCCCTGGACAGCCCGCTTGTCGCATCGCTTCGACAAATGTCTTCACGTCACGCATCGTGCGGCCGGCGCACATCACGTATTCACCTTCGGGCGGCGCGCCTCGCGCCATACGCTGTTGAATTGACGGAAGCGCGTTGACTTTGAAAGGGACAAAAACCGCGCGGTCAGCGCCAATGCCATAAAAACGTTCGCAGCCACGCAGATCTTTGAAATAGAGAATGAACCGATCGACGCGCTTGAAAAGTAATTTTTGGACCCGCGTCTTGATGCGTTTCCGCAGAGAGTTCGGCGTCCGCACAATCAGATCGACTGAGACAATCCTGAAGCGCGTGAAGGGCATCAACCACTTCAACGCGCACGCGAGCATGAGATGCTGTGGGTCTGTATTAACAACCAGGACGTCGCTGGCGAGGCATCTCTTCAGAAAACCAATCGGCGTGACATCGTTGTTGAAGTAATCAAAACGAGTCGGCACTTCACGCGCGTGCGATTGCTTCAAATCGTGAAAGTTCGTGAGAACTCGGACTGGCGAATTTGCTGACATGATGTCGCAGCGACGGCAAGGTGTGGACTAAGTGCTGGTGAGATCAGGCGCGAGTGAACGCTTGCGCGTGAACGATTGCCGGAAAGAGCCGCAGGCAAGCCGAATCTTTTCGCGCTCGTCGGCGGCTGGGATTCCCAATGTTAAGACGAAGAATGCGTAAGCGGCCGAGAACACCAATCCGCAAAGGACAAGTACGACGAACGGACGCTGCCCAACCACGAACATCCGCATGAGGGCCGTCAGCGATGCCGCGGCCAACGCCGCCACTGCCAACTTGCCCACGTCCTTTAGCAAGACGATATCGCGCCACCGGACGTTCACAATGTGACAGGCCTTGGCGCCTTCGATCAGGCGATCGGCGAGATTTACGCCAACCATCACCGTGATCGCACCTATCAGTCCGAAATACTTCGTACCAAAGAAGAGGCCGACAGACAGCACGACGATTGTCAGCAGTCGAACCTTCAAGAGAAAGAATCGGTGTTCAGCGTGCGAGCGAATGATCGGATCGGCGAGCACGATCAGGAACGGCAGCGTCGTTAAATTGATCGCGAAGATCGGCCAGCTCGCGAGGTACTGATCGGTAAACAGGAAAGAGATGAAATCTTTCCCTACTATCATTAACAGTGCATAGAGCGGAAAATAAATGGCGGCAAGCTTGCGCATACCGGCAGCAGTGATGGCAATAATTTCGCTCGTCTTCGATTGTTTTTGCAGTTCGCTGACGCGAGATATCAAAACCGGACCAACCGATTCGCCGATAATTCCCACGAAGGGCAGACTGAAACAGCCGATTGAGTAGAGCGCAAAAGGCGCGGGTCCGAATCTGTATGAGACGAAATAATTGTGCAGATCGGTGAGCACAATATAGAGCAGCGCACTGAACCCAAATGGTAACCCGTACGCTAATTGCCGGCGCATCGTCGGCCAACTGAACCCACTCCAAAATGACCCGAAACGCGAACGCAGATAGCAGACCAGTGTGATGACTTGCAGGACTGCCCAAATTACGGTCGCAACGAGCAGCGCCTGGATCGATCCAAAGAAAATCGCCGCGCATACAAGCATCGCCGTCTTAAATATCTGCGTGCTGACAATAAAAACGGTGGCGAGTCTCGGTTCGCCATGCGCGATCGAGGCCACTTCCAAAAAGCTTCCGAGGATAAGCAGCAGAATTAGCAGCCCGATGTAGCCGGCGTAAGGCACGAGTGACTGACTGTTCAGAATCAGCACCAGTGATTGGGGCGCGATGAGAAATAGAATCACCGCCAAGCCGCCGACGATGCAGTTGAACAGGATGATGTTCAGCACGATCGCGCCGCCGTTTTCGCGTTCGCGGGGCAGGAAATAGAACGCGCTCGTCGCAAAGCCCAGCGGAAGAATTCCCGAGACCGTGCCGATGACCAGAAATGCCTGCTTGTAGAGACCAAAATCGTTCTGACTCAGGCGGCGGACCAAAAGCAACGGCAGCGCAAAGCCAAAGACAAACGCCGCGGTCTTCGCCACGATGAGCCATGACGCGCGCGACGTAAGTGAAATGTTCTGCTTCGCGTTGTCTATCATCAGCTTTGCACCGTCTCGCTTTGGCCGCACGCATTTATCAGCCTCAACAGCGCGGACGCTTGTGCTTCCCAAGTCAATTCTTCTGCGACAAGGTCTTGCACCTCAGCCAATCTGGATTTGAAGGCGCTTGGATTATCGAGGTAAGCGAGAATCGTGTCGGCCATCGCACGCGGCGAATCGGCAACCAGCAAGCGCTCGCGAATTTCAGAATCCAGAAATTCGACCGCCATGCTCGTGCCGACCACAAATGTGCCATTCGTGATCGCCTCGACAACTTTGTTCTTGAAACCGCTGCCGCAAACGAGCGGCGCGACGTAAAGATCGCTCTGTGCAATTTCACGCGACAAGTCTTCGACGAATCCAGTCACGTCAATTCGATCGCCGGCGCGCGATACCAATTCCGGAACCGGATTCGCGCCGGCAATCACCAGACGAACGTCGGCGCGATCTTTCAGAAGCGGAAAGACCTGATCGATGAACCAAATCGCTGACTGGTAATTCGGCGGAAAGTCCATGTTGCCGGTGAAGATCAGCTGACCTTTCACCTTTGCCGGTGCAGTTCGCGTCGATGTGGCAACACCATTCGCCACCACGTGACGGTTCGAGTTGCGATTGAGGTAACTCTTGTCGACGGAAGAGACCGCGAGGTTTAGTTCAGCTCGTCGCGAATAATATCTTTCGTGAATAGATGCTTCGGCGGCGAGTTGCAGCGATCGCAGGAGCTTTGCAGGATGCGCGGCTTTCCAATGCAGACGGGCTTCGCGCAAATGATAGAGCACGTATGAATCGACCCAATCGATGACGGTCGTTGTTTGCGAGCTAAGGTCCGGTAATGCGAACAGAAGGTCTCGCGACATGAAAATGCAAACATCGATCGCATTTGCCGCGATAAGGCGCTTCACGTGATCGATGAAAGGCTCTTGAGCCGAACGCAGCAACCTGTTCGCCGCGCCCGGATAGAGAATGGCGTGCGCAACCTTTCCTTTCGCTTTTGGATGTCGATACTCAATCGAAAAGCAATTGGTGATGATGCCTGCTTCCTTCAAGCCGTCCAGAAACGCTCGCTTCTCAGCCTCGTCATCAGTCTTTCTCTTCGGTACCGCGAAATAGGTTTCGTGGCCTTGCTTGCGGAACTCTCTCGCAAAGTTAATCAGCCTCAGATTCCCACCATGTGCAGCGCCCAGGCGATAGTCCACATCGGCGATCCACAGAATCTTCAAAGTCTGCCGTGGATTCAGCACGGGATGAATCGGTGATACAGCCGTCAGAGCAAACGGAATTTCCGCGGCGGACGCAGTGGCCGACACGTGATCCAATTCGCGCTGTGCTTGTCGCATTGCCATCGGTTCAATATCGCAGACGGTAATAAACCAACTTTACGTATTCGCCGGCGACCATCTTCCACCCCCAGCGTGACGTCCACCACGTGGACGGCGCCGGTGTCAGCCATCCTGGCGGCGGCCCATCAATGCCAATTAGCGAATCCGCGTTCGCCACCTGATCAATCGACCACAACGCGCGGCGTGTGTGGTATGCAGACGTGACGAGCATCAATCGATGAAGACCGTGCTCGGTCGCGAACTGACTAATCCGCGCACACTCCAGAAACGTGCCGGCGCCGATGTCCGAGACGACTTGAATGTTTTGCTTCGGCACGCCCTGTCGTTCCAACTCACGAATCGCCAATTCATAGAAGAATGGGTTGCGCTGTTCAGCTTGCGACCACGGGCTCATCAGCTTTTCGTCGGTAACGATTACGAGCGGCGCCTTGTTCTCGCGATAGAGTTTTGCCGCCCAACTCGTGCGCTCGATGTAGGTCGCCGAGCCACTCAAAACCACAATCGCGTCAGCCGTCGGCAAGTCCTGCTTGACGATCAGCATTCGTGCCGCACCCCAAGCGGCCATTGGCCACAACGCGAGCAGCATCGACGCGACAACCAGTGCGATGCGCAGTCGCGATCTCGTTCTCACGCGACGCGCAGACGGCGCGGCCATGAATTCGCCTGCTACTGATTCGATTGATTGAGTTGCCATTGCTGAGTGATTGGAGAGGTTGCGCTCTTTGAAGACAACAGTTCGTCGTATAGCTCCAGTGTGTTTCGCAGGTGATGTTCGGATGCGAACCTTTGTTCGGCGATGGACTTTCCGCGAGCGCCCATCGATTTCGCGCGCTCAGGATCGTTCAGAAGCCGAATCATTCGATCCGCCATTGCTTCGTGATCGCCTGACTGCACGAGGAAGCCGGTCTCGCCCTCGGCGACTGCTTCACGCAGACCGCCGACATCGGTGGCCACAACCGGCAAACCAGCGGCCATGTATTCGAGGACTGCGTTCGCGAAGCCTTCCGCTTTCGAACTCAGCACTCCGATGTCGGAGGCGAAGAGTAACTCGGCGACGCGATCGCATCGGCCGATGAAAAACACGTCGTTCGCAATACCTAGTTCCGCTGCGAACTCGCGCAACATCGGCTCTAAACTACCTTCGCCGGCGATGACGAAGGCCGCGTCAGGAATTGTGCGACGCACAAGGGTGGCCGCGCGCAAAAACATCGGATGGGCTTTCACCGGATTGTGCAGGTTCGCGACGATCGTCATGAACCGCCGATTGTCCGGCAAGCCAAACATCGCACGCGCGTCTTCACGTCGAAGACCTGCGGGGACTTTCAACCGATTCAGATCGAGTCCGTTGTAGTGCTGGATGATTCTGTTCGCCCCGAGGCCTTCATGAATTAGCTGGTTCTGGACCATCTTGCAGTTAGCGATGACGCGATCTGCCATCCGAAACGCCATGCGTTCGACCCGCTTCTGCATTGGCGTACGAAAACCTTCAGTTTCGCCCTTCGAAGTCACCCGCGCCGGCACGCGGGCGAGGAATGCGCCGGTCATCCCGAACACGTTCGTGTAGAAACAGTGCGTGTGCACTACGTCAATTTGGTTCTTTTTCACGAACTTCGTGAAACGTCGAAGCTGCTTGAGGAAATTCAAGTCGTAAAAACTGGTGAGTGCGTATTCGGGAATTTCGCCGACGCCCAACGCTTGCGCGTCGCTCTTCAGCGAACCCTTGTCCTGCAAGCACGCGATGCGCACAGTGCATCGCCCGCTGTCGTGCAGTTGACGCAGAAGTTGCAGCGCCTGACGCTCGCTGCCGCCTTGCTCAAAACTGTCGATGATGAAAAGGACGTTGGGCTTCATTTCGCCTCTGCGGGTTTCATTGCTTGACCGGCTCGCGAATCGGCTCCCAGCGCGCGTAACGCTCGCCACGCGCCAGCTTGTAAAGCGCAAGCACTGAAGCCACGTTCGTCAGCACAAAGTATTGCGGGAACGCGAGGAGTTGGCTGCGCAAACCGAACCGCTCCAAAATCAATCCCGTCACCGCGCCGCCGTAACAGATCAGTTGGACGGTGAACATCAATCGATAACTCAACGCACTCGACGCCAACAGACCGCACGATACCAACGCAATCATCAAGAACAGCGGCACGAGATATCGCATCACTTTGTGAGAGAAGAGTTCCACGGCGTAGAACCCGCTTCGAAACGGATTCATCATCGCGCGGTGTTGCCAAAGGTCGTTGAGCGTTTGCGTGATGACCCGCACACGCATGCGCAGTTCGTTGTCTACGCGCCGGTTGGTTTCTTCGATGCAGACCGCATCAGGCTCGAACACGGTGCGCAGACCCTGTTGAATCATCTTCGTCGCAATAAGAAAATCGCCGTGCGCTTCGGGATACAGCGGCAGGTAAGCCGATTTGCGCACGGCGTACATGCAGCCGGACGTGCCGATCAAAGAACAGGCGCGGCTCTCTTGCCGCCGCAGAAACACTTCATAATTCCAGTAAGAAACGGCGCCGCGCCCGATACTGGAGCCGGTCGGGTCGACATAGATCAAACGGCCCGCAACCGAGCCAACTGTTGGATCAGAAAAATTGCGAACCATCGCGCGCACCACGTTTGGCTGGTACATCGTGGTCGCGTCAGAGAAAACCAGAACCTCGCCTTGAGCGCGCTCAACCGCAGAGTTCTGTGCCGTCGTTTTCCCGAACCTTTGCGGTTGCCGATAGAGCTTCACGCCGCGCGATGCAAACGTTTGTACAATTTCGTCGGTATGGTCGCTTGAACAATCGGACGCGACAATCACCTCCAGACGATCTTTTGGATACTCGAGCGCCAGGGTGTTTTCGAGCTTCGCCGCGATGTCGCGCTCTTCGTT
>Ga0075434_100006373_pt1 | contig 10814 bp, 8 predicted proteins | sample RhiMethybrSRZTD3_FD_75298 | JGI IMG/M metagenome (GOLD analysis project Ga0075434, IMG submission 75298) | Populus rhizosphere microbial communities from Tennessee, USA - Rhizosphere MetaG P. TD hybrid SRZTD3 | ecosystem: Host-associated > Plants > Roots > Rhizosphere > Soil | place: USA...
CACCCGACGCGGCGGGCCGATGGTTCCATCTGCCGCTATCTCCGAATAGCGCACATGGAAACTGCCACGTTCGTCGATCATAAACAGGAGAAACCGACTGTCCTGAGATACGACGGGCCGCAAGAGCGCTTCATACGACGGACCTACCTCACGGCGCATCGATTCGCGCCGGCTTCGAGATCGGTCGGATCGATGTTGGGAATCTCCCCTGACTCGTTCAGGTCCACGATGCGGGAGAAGCTCGGCGGCGTAGGCGGGAGCTTGGAAGTGACGCGCTCCACGAATCCCGATTCCGACGCGAGCCACTCAGACAACCAGCTGGCCACGTCGCCGCATGACGCAGCGATCGGTTGACCATCGAACGCGATTGGGTCGCTCGCGTGTGCTGGCAAGACCAGCGTGGTGGAAGGCAGCCCTCGCAAGCGAACGAGCGAGTGGAACAAGGCGCGGGCCAGTTCGCGCGCCGCTTCCGCGTCCGCATGGAGATCCGGACGTCCCACTCCGTTGGTGAAGAGAGTGTCCCCGGTAAACACCGCCGCGGCATCGTTCAGGACGAATGACGTGCTTTCGCCCGTGTGACCCGGTGTGTGTGCGGCCGCGAGCGTCGCGGCTCCGATTTGGATGCGATCGCCATCCGCGACTGCCGTGAAAGGAAACTTGGTTCGCTGTTGCACTGGTAGGAGCAGCGCGGCACCCGTCCGTGTGGCGAGCTCCCTGGCGCGCGACAAATGGTCCGCGTGGATATGGGTGTCCAGAACATATCGAATCGTCCATCCATGTCGGTGGGCCAGATCCACGTAGATGTCCGGCGGCAACGCCGGATCGATCACCGCCGCCTCGTCAACGGAGCCGACGAGATACGACAAGCAACCCTTGCCAGTCCGGCGCACCTGTACAACGAGAACCGTCGGGTCCTGAAGCGGTATGTCCGCCGTGTTCCATGCGAGGCTCCACGCCTTCATGCCGCCGACCAGCGTGCGTGCATCGAAGCCGCGATCAGCGAGTATCGCCGCCGCCGTCTGGCTCACACGACCGGCGTTGCATACTGTGATCACCGGTCGGTCGGTTGGCAGTATCGCTCCGGCCAAGGCGCCTGGCTGTCCGCTCTTCAGTGCGTCGTAGGCGTTGATGTGCATGCTGCCAGGAATGGCCCACTGGGCACGATCCGCGTCGCTGCGCACGTCCACCACAACGACGGGTTCATGGGATTCGAGCCAGTCTCGCAAAGTGTTCGCCTCGATCGTGTTGGTCATGGCAATCCCCGCTGAGAATCAAGGTGTCTGAGGTGTCGCAGAATCCCGCGTGGCGGCCTCGATTCCGAGTGCAGCAGTGTCAGTGCCCATGCGGGTACGTGGCAACGTTTCGCTCATCTGTGCCCAAGCCAGAAGCCCCGACAGCGCCGTCAGAATCCCGGCGACGTGCACCGCCCAGACGAGACCCAGAAAGCTTGCGACCACACCAGCCATCAGCGCGCCCACCGCGTAGCCGAGATCGCGCCAGAACCGATAGACACCGACGGACGTGGCGCGCCACGCTGGGTGAGCGACATCGCCGACGGCCGCGAGCAGCGCGGGGTACACCATCGCGGTCCCAAGGCCCAGCAGGATCGAGCCCACAAGACCTGCAAGTAGTGGAGCGGCAAGTCCGAGCCCGATGACTCCATGTCCAGCTGCTTGAACCAGCATGCCCGACACAATCAACGGCTTCCGTCCGATGCGATCGGCCAGGGATCCAGTGACGATTTGACCAGCACCCCAAATAACGGGATAGACAGCCTTGATCAGGCCGACTCCCTCCAAACTCACGCCATGTGCCACGAACAGCAGCGGGAACACGCCCCACGACATGCCGTCGTTCAGGTTGTTGACGAGTCCTGCTTGCGACGCGGCGAAGAGGGTCTTGTTTCGCCAGCTCGTTTCGGCGAAGACGTGTGCCGTCGAGGGCCGGTTGATCGACGCGGATGGACTGTGGGCCGACGCCTCCAACCTGGCATGTCCGCGCGTGTCACGGACGAGGAAGACCGAGAGGGCTAGACCCAGGATGGAATAGACGATGCCGAAATAGAAAGGCTCGGGCCGAAGCCCGGACCGTGCGGCCACGTAGCCCGTGGCCAGCGCCGTCAGGCCAAGCGCACCGTAGCCAGCCGCCTCGTTCAACCCCATGGCAAAACCGCGACGGCCAGGCCCGACCAGATCGATCTTCATATTCACGGTCATCGACCACGCGAGCCCCTGGCTGATGCCCAAGAGCACATTTGCGCCGACGATCCAGGCCCACGACGGTCCGTACGCGAGCATGAATGGCACCGGTAAGCCGACGACCCAGCCGGCCACCAGCACCGTCTTCCTCGTGTACCGGTCAGCGAGCAAGCCGGAGACGAGATTGACGCAGGCTTTGATCAGACCGAAGGTGATGATGAAGGAGAAGACGACGACCTCTGAGCCGATCCCGAACTCCTGGGTGCCGATAAGCGGGACGACCGTACGCTCGAGGCCCACCATGCCGCCGACGAAGGCGTTGACCAGGACCAGGAGCGAAAACTGCGCGAGGTTCTCCCAAAGGCCAAGTCGCAAGGTACTCGTCGTGGCGTGCACCGGTGTCAGGACTTCAGCGCGTGTACGTTCACGCCTCTGACACCGTACTTGCGCGCGACGCGCTCCTTCGAGGTGCCGCCAAACGGATCGAAGTACTCGGTGATGCGAACGGATGCGAACCCGACTGACTCCAACACCACCTGGAGCTCTGCCTCCGGCAGAGCGCCGGCGATTCAACCCGTCCAGAGATCGATATCGCGTCTGATCGACTCGGAGAGCTCGCTTGCCACGATGATGTCCGCGTAGAGGAACTGACCACTAGGCTTGAGGATCCGGAACACCTCACCGAATGCCTGTCGCTTGTCAGTCGCCAGATTCAGCACACCGTTACTGATCACGAAGTCGGCGCTCTCCGAATCGACCGGCAGGTCCAGTGCGTCGCCAGCCCGCACGTCGACGTTGCCGAAACCCAGCGCGCGGGCCGCCGCCCGGGCTCGTTCCGACATGGGCTCGGTCATGTCGACGCCGATCGCGTGCCCGCCCGGCCCGACAGCGCCCGCCGCGAGCATCAGGTCCATGCCCGCGCCGCAGCCGATGTCCACCACGGTCGCGCCTGCCGGCAGCGCGGCCACCCGAAGCGGGTTTGCGACGCCGGCAAAGGAAGCCGTCGCCTCAGACGGGAGGGCGGCGAGTGCAGCGGCGTCGTATCCGAGCCGCCCGGCGGCATAGGCGGGCCCACGATGGAAGTGGAACTCGCTCAGGGGGTCACTCGCAACCCGCGCGTAGATCGATCGAATCTCGTGCCGAAGCCTGGCGGTATCGAGATCGATCGGACATGTGGTGGCCATGCGGCTTCCTTTCAGCCTGCGGACGTTCCAGGTGATCGACGCGGGCGCGAGCGGTTCAGTGGGTCTGGCTGTTCTCCTTGCGACACCGGGAATCCTGCCGACCGCCATTCCGGGAATCCCTCGGCCAGGCGTCGTGCGCGACGGCCGTGGGCCCGCAGAATCTCGACCGCCCGATCGGCGTAGATGCAATAGGGACCGCGGCAATACGCCACGTATTCTCTGCTCTTGGTCAGCTCCTTCAGGCGACGCTGCAGATCGTCGACCGGAACGGACAGCGCGCCTGGGATGTGTCCAGCGAGGTACTCGCGTGCCGGCCGCGTGTCGAGAATCACGACCTGCTTCGAGCGAGCGCGTTTGAGGAGCTCGGCCATCGGCACGGCCTCCGCATCGGCGCGATTGCCAAAATGCTCGTTCACCAGTCGTTCGAGTTCAGCCAGACGCCGTTCGGCCACCGATCGAATGACCTTCGACAGATCGAACACCTCTGGGCCCGCAAGGCGATAGTGCACGAACAACCCGTCCTTCCGGCTGTCAACGAGGGCAGCCTGTCGGAGTGCCTGTAGGTGTTGGGACGCGTTCGCCACGGAAATACCGAGCTCGGTCGCAAGCGAATCAACAGTCCGCTCGCTTTGCGCCAGCAGTTCGAGTATCTCGAGACGATGTGGATTCGACAGGGCTTTCCCGAGGCGCGCGAACTGGTCGTATAAGCGGTCCTTGAACTTTCGGTGGGCATCCGTCATAATCAAGTATTCAATATACTACTTGAATATAACCTGTCAAGTAACGATGCAAGACCGGCGAACGCGTGGTTCAGATCGCCATGAAATACATGTTCTAACGAGTCTGATTAGCCTTTGCCGCCTGCGGGTCATCGGGCCCGCAGGCGGGCCGTAGATTGGGTCGCGACTAACGAGCCGCTAATCGAATTGCAGATCCTTCCAGAGTCCGGTCAAGTAAAACCAAACACAGAGAATCGCGAACAGGGCCAGCGCGACTGCGACCCTCCAACGCACGCTGCCTTTCGTCTTGCGCGTCGTCATTTTTTTCATAAGCCGCGACACCGCGAGTGGCGAAGCGCCGCCCTCAATTGCGACTCTTATACGGTTGAGGATTTCGCTCACCCGAGCGGCCGGAACGGAGCTGGCGGCGAAGCGCCAGCGGAGTGAAGGCCGCCAGGCGGGGTGCAGGGGTCCCCGACGATTCAAAATTGGAGGCGCCGCCCGGATTTGAACCGGGGATGGAGGTTTTGCAGACCTCTGCCTTACCACTTGGCGACGGCGCCGATCGGAACTGAATAGGTAGGGACCTTCTCCGTCTCGGACAAAAGGTGATCTTACCCTCGGTCTGACAGCCCGATCAACTTGACGGCGGATCCGATCGCAACCTAACCCCCACGAACAGCCACCGTCAAACAGTCAGCCGTCGCGGCGCTGCCAGGAGGGACGTGTGGACCAGCTCATTCAGGATCTCCGATTCGGTCTGCGATCGCTTCGCCGCCAGCCGGGATTCGTCGCCGTCGCGCTCGCAACGCTCGCGCTGGGAATCGGGACCGCGACCGCCATGTTCACCGTCGTCAACGGCGTGCTGCTCAAGCCGCTTCCCTTTCGCGATCCCGCGTCGCTGGTCACGATTCAGATTCGCGGCGGCCAGGACGGGATCTTTCCGCTGCCGGATGCGGACTTCCTCGCGCTGCGGGCGAATCGACCGGCATTCGAGAGCCTCGCGGTCTACGCGCCGACCTCGTTCAACCTGACCGGCCCCGGCACGCCGGACGTCGTGCGTGCGGCGTGGGCCACAGGCGACTTCTTCACCACCCTCGGCGTGCAGCCGTACCTCGGACGTTTCTTCACAGCCGCCGACGATGCGCCGGGAGCGGCGAACGCCGTGGTGCTGAGTCATCGGTTCTGGAGCTCGCGCTTCGGCGCCAACCCGGCGATCGTCGGACAGGCGATCCGGCTTGATGATCTCCCGTGCACGGTGATCGGAGTCGGGCCACCCGGTCTGCAGTTTCCACGACGAGAGCTCGATCTCTGGAGAAACCGGATCATCGGGCCACCACCACGCCGGGGACCGTTCTACCTGACGGGGCTCGCGCGGTTGCGCGCCGGCGAATCCGCTGCAACACCGGCGGTACGCGGCAATCTCGACGCGGTCGTCGCCGCCATCAAGCAGCAGCATGGACCCGGAAGCTGGACGTTCCAGGTTCTGCCGCTGACGGACGCGCTCGTGGGCGACGTGCGGACCCCGCTGTATCTGCTGCTCGCGGCCGTCGGTTTCCTCCTGTTGATCGCGGTGGCCAACGTCGCGAATCTGCTCCTGTCGCGGTCCGCGGCGCGGCAGCGGGAGATCGCCGTCAGGGTCGCGCTTGGCGCGAGCCGGCGCCGTCTGGCGAGGCAGCTGCTGACCGAATCGGCCGTGCTGAGCGGTACCGGCGGCGTTCTTGGCGTTCTCCTTGGATTCGGCCTCACGCGAGTGCTGTTGCCGCTCGGCGCAACGATGATTCCGCGCCTCGCCGAAATCAGAATGGATGGGCGGGTACTCGGCTTCGCCGCGCTCGTTTCGGTCGGGGCCGGCCTGCTGTTCGGCATTGCGCCGGCGCTTCAGCTGTCCCGCGACGAGGCGGCGGATCCGCTGCGCGAGGGGCAGCGAGTCGGCGCGTCGCGCTCTCGACGACGGCTTCAACGCACGTTCGTCGTCGCGGAGATCGCGCTGGCGCTGGTTCTGTCGGTTGGTTCGGGGCTCCTCGTCAAAAGCCTGATCAGGTTGCAGCATGTCGATGTTGGATTTTTTCCAGCGCGATTGCTCACGTTCGCACTGACGCTCCCCGAGGCGCGCTACCGTGACGAGAATGCCAGCCGAACGTTTTATCAGCGCCTGCTCGAGCGGCTCGACACCATGCCCGGCGTGCAGTCGGCGGCCGTGGCGGTGAGCCTTCCGCCGGATCAGGTCACCGTCACTGACAACTTCACCGCGGAAGGACAGCACTACGCGCCAGGCGAGTCAGCGCCGGTCGGCACGTTGATGGTGATCAGTCCCTCGTACTTCAAGACCATGGGCATTCCGCTCCTGCGCGGACGGCTCTTCGACGATCGCGATCGTCCCGGAGCTGAGCGCGTCGTAATCGTCTCGAAGGCGCTCGCCGATCGCTATTATCCGAACGGGGATGCGGTTGGCCGGCGCTTTCGCAATGGCGGCCCCGAGCGTCCCAACAACCAATGGATGCGCGTCATCGGCATTGTCGGCGACGTGAAGTACGACGGCCTCGCGGCCGCCCCGCCGCCCGCTTATTACTGGCCGTTCCCGCAGAATCCGTGGAGCGATCAATTCGTGGTGATCCGCACCTCGCTCGATCCGGCCTCCATTGTCCCGGCCGCGCGAGAGGCCGTGTGGGCGGTCGATCGCGAACTGCCACTGGCGCGCGTCCGGACGATGGATGAAATCATGGCGGAGGCGTCGGCGGATCCCACGTTCCGGACATACCTCCTGGGATCGTTCGGCGCGCTCGGCCTGGTGCTCGCGCTGATCGGCGTCTACGGTGTGATGTCGTATGCCGTCACCCAGCGGGCACACGAGATGGGAGTGCGCGCCGCGCTCGGCGCGCGCCCCGCGGATCTCGTGATCCTGATCTTGAAGGATGCGGGGTGGCTCGCCGCGATAGGCGTAACGCTCGGCACTGGCAGCGCGCTTGCCGTCACGACCACGATCGAGAAACTGCTGTTCGGCGTTACGCCGAGGGATCCGATCACCTTCGTCGGCGTCGCCGTGTTGCTCAGCATGGCCGCCCTGCTCGCATCATGGATTCCCGCGCGCCGCGCGTCACGCGTCGATCCGTTGTCCGTGATTCGGGACATGTAGGGCCGCCTTGCGACGTCGCGGAGTGCTGTGGTACGATAACTCCTTCTGAGACAGCAGTGTACGGCGAGTCCCGTGCACGGCTGACGTCCTTCAGAGCGGGAATAACTCAGTGGTAGAGTGCGACCTTGCCAAGGTCGAAGTCGCGGGTTCGAATCCCGTTTCCCGCTCCAATCTTGATTCGGCGGGGTCCCCTGCACCCCGCCTGGCTCACTTCGCTGCGCTCGCGCTGCGCCGCTCGCTCCGCTCCGTTCGCTCGGGCGAGCGACATCTACATTTCTGACCCTCGCTTCAGCCGCAGGCGCTGCTGATGGCGCGGTGGTTCACCAAGCCTTCATGGGCGGCGCCTCCAAAAAGCAAATCAGAGAGGGCGTAGAATGCGCGCTGTATTCAGCGGCAACGGCACGCATTCTCGCAGATCGGAAACACGATGACTACGCGAGCGATCAATCCGGCATTGACGTCCACCACCTTTACGATTGAGGGACAACAGATCGTCAAGACGCTCGGGATCGTGAGAGGCATCATCGTCCGCTCGCGATCGGTCTTCGGCACGATCGGCGCCGGGCTTCAGACGCTCGTCGGCGGCGACATCACGCTCTTCAGCGATCTGTGCGAGAAGACACGCAGCGACGCATTCGCATTGATGCTCGAACACGCGGCCGCCGTTGGCGCGAACGCCGTCGTTGGCGTCAGGTACGATGCGACCGAGGTGATGAACGGCGTGACCGAAGTGCTCTGCTACGGCACGGCGGTCGTTGTCACGGAATGAGCGCGGCACCTCGTGCCGCACGTCTGCGGAACACGCTCAGATTAGAGGACTCGCGTGTTTGAGAATTTGGGGTTGAGCAAACCGGCCCAGTATCTCTACCTCGGCTGCCTTGTTCTTGCCTTTGGCATCGCGCTTTACTGGACAATGACAAACACCGGCCTGGCGCAGCCACTGATCTGGCTTCAGTCGAAGATTTTCTTTGGCCGGTATTTCGGCGTGCTCACTGTTTTTTTGTGCGCTCTGCCGATCGCGTTGGTCGGGCAACTTTTCGCTTATGCACTGGATGCATCCTTGAAACGCAATCGCAGATAACGGCTGGGCGCGTCAGCGGCCGGCGCGCGGAGAACCGATGGGCAAGCCTTGACATCTCAGGTATCGAGCCATACGATGCCTAAGATAATTAGGCATGGGTCCATCGGTGACGACACTCGCCGGAGGTGCGACGTGAGTACTCCGAGGGCCAACCTGCTCCAGGGCACGCTCGACCTGCTGATCCTCAAGGCCCTGAGCGTCGGCCCGCGACACGGCTACGGGATGATCCAGCGCATCCGTCAGTTGTCGGACGAAATGCTCGCCGTCGAGCAGGGGGCCTTGTACCCCGCGCTCTATCGGATCGAGCAGAAAGGCTGGGTCTCGTCTCGATGGCGGGTCACCGAAACCGGCCGCAAAGCCAAGTTCTATTCGCTCACCCGTGCCGGGCGCAAGCAGCTCCGGATCGAAGAGGAGAGCTGGGATCGCCTGGCGATGGCCATCGCCAAAGTGCGACAGGCGATGTAGGAAACGGTGATGGAGTGGCTCAACGGTGTCGTGGCCCGGCTGCGCGCGTTGTTCCGCCGCGCGGCTGTCATCGACGATATCGACGAGGAACTGCGCTCCCATATCGAGCTCGAGACCGAAGCCCTCGTCGAGCGCGGGATGACGCCGGAGGCAGCGCGCCGCGTGGCGCACGGTAATTTCGGCCACATCGCGCCGATAAGAGAGCTCGCCTACGAAGTGCGTGGCGGCGGGATGCTCGAGTCGTTGTGGCAGGACATCCGGTATGGCGGCCGGACGTTGCGCAAGCATCCGGGATTCGCCGCCGCGGCGGTGCTGACCCTCGCGCTCGGCATCGGAGCGAACGCCGCCATCTTCAGCATCGTCGATGCTGTCCTTTTTCAGCGCCTGCCATTCCCGGACGCCGATCGGCTGGTGCTGATTGGGGAAGCCGACGCTCGCGGTCAGGGAGATGCCGCCGCACCGGCTAATTTCCTCGACTGGAAACGAGAGAGCCGGCTTCTCGAGCATATGGCGGCCAAACTGGACTGGACTGGCTACGAGCTCACCGGCGATCCGGAACCGGAGCAGGTGATCGGCGTCCCCGTTTCCGCCGACATGTTTCGATTGCTCCGGGTGCAACCGCTATTGGGTCGCATCTTTTCAGTCGACGAGGACCGGCCTGGCGGTGCCGCCGTGGTGCTGGTGAGCCACTACTTGTGGCAGCGTCGCTTCAACAGCGATCGCGGAATCGTCGGGCGTTCGATTTCGATCAACGGCACGCTGCGATCGATCGTCGGCGTGATGCCTGCCGGGTTCTATCTCAATCGCGATCAAGTCACGTTGCCCGACAGCGATCAGCTCTGGATTCCTCTGGCTCAGGAGCTGGGCGCGCAGCGGATGGCGTGGCGCGATGTGCGCAACTTGCGGGTTTGGGCAAGGCTGAAACCGGGCACCAGCCGAGAAGAGGCGCAGGCTGAAATGGAGGTCATCCAGGACCGGACGCGGACGCAGCGACAGGTTTCGTCGTCCAACGACCGGCGCGGTGTGAGGGTCGTGGCGTTGGGTGAATGGCGGATCGAAAACATCCGACGCCAGTATGGATTGCTGACAACGCTGGCGGGAGCTGTCACGTTCGTTCTGCTCATCGCGTGCGCGAACGTGGCGAACCTGCAGCTGGCGCGAGCCGTCGCGCGATCTCAGGAGATCGCCATTCGTCTCGCACTGGGTGCACGCCGCGTCCGCATCGTTCGGCAGTTGCTGACCGAGAGTCTGCTCCTGTCCGCGATGGCGGCGGGCGTCGGGCTGCTCGTGGCTTACTGGGCAACGGCAGCTCTGAGAACGCTCATTCCCGATACGATCGCGATCCCGCGCCTCGATCAGCTCGCCATCGACCGCCGCGTCCTTGTCGCCACGCTTCTGATCGCCGCGTTGGCGGGTCTCACATTCGGTCTGGCGCCCGCTGTTGAATCGCTTGGGATAGCTGGCGGGGATCTGAAAGAACGGCCGCGCGGCTCGACTTCCGGAGTTCGTGGCCGGCGGTTCGGCGGGCTCCTGGTCGTTTCGCAGATCGCGTTGGCTTCGGTGCTCCTCGCCGGAGCTGGTCTGCTGGTCCGAAGTTTCCTGCAATTGCAGCGAGTCGATCCCGGCATCAGCGTGTCAAATCTCCTCACTCTCAGAATTCCCGCGCCGGACCGCCCTGCAGACGTCGATCCCGCCGAGCTCCGCAAGCGTGACCTCTTCGTCAACCAACTGCTGCCGAGACTTCAGGCACTGCCGGGAGTGAAATCCGCCGCGTATGCCGACGCCTTGCCGTTGACCAGAGGAAGCCGGTCGCACGACTTCGAGATCGGCGCGGCGAGACACCGGGCGCCGTCAAAGGTCATCACGCACGTGGTCAGCGTCGGATACTTCCAGACGATGGCCATCCCTCTCAAGCAGGGACGCTTCTTCGACGACGGCGACGCTCGAGGAAACGTACCCGTCGCTGTGATCAACGAGACGATGGCCGGCCAATTCTGGCCCGGCAAGGATCCGATCGGCGAACGCATCAGG
>Ga0075434_100006374_pt1 | contig 10814 bp, 8 predicted proteins | sample RhiMethybrSRZTD3_FD_75298 | JGI IMG/M metagenome (GOLD analysis project Ga0075434, IMG submission 75298) | Populus rhizosphere microbial communities from Tennessee, USA - Rhizosphere MetaG P. TD hybrid SRZTD3 | ecosystem: Host-associated > Plants > Roots > Rhizosphere > Soil | place: USA...
GACGTCCTGGACTGCCAGTGGATCCAGCAGTTGCACACGTTCGGACTGCTGGCGGCCGCTTTTCGCCCCGACGACCAGATCTGCGTGCTGCGCAGCTATCTCCGCCAGCGGGCGATGCTCGTGACCTACGCTGCCCAGCATATTCAGCACATGCAGAAAGCCCTCGAGTTGATGAACCTCAAGCTCGCCCACGTCGTCAGCGACATCGCCGGCCGCACCGGCCTGGCGATCATCCGGGCCATCCTGGACGGGCAGCGCGACCCCCGCGCCCTCGCTACCCTGCGCGATCCCCACTGCAAGGCGGACGCGGCGACGATTGCCCGCGCGCTGGAGGGCAGCTGGCGTGCGGAGCATTTGTTCGAGTTGCGCCAAGCCGTGGAACTTCTCGAGTTCTACCAAAAGCAGATCGCGGCGTGCGATCGTGAGATCGAGGCGCAACTCACGCGCTTCGCGGACAAACTCGGCGCGCCGCCCGTGGCCGACGCGCCCCGTCGGCGTAAGGCCCGACGCACGGCCCTCAGCTTCGACGCCCGCCAGCACCTGCACCGTCTCACCGGGGTCGACCTCACCCGGATCGATGGCATCGACGCCCCCACCGCCCTCACCGTGGTCGGCGAGATCGGCCTCGACATGACCCGGTGGCCCACGGAAAAACACTTCGCCTCCTGGCTCGGCCTCGCCCCCGGCAGCCACCTCTCCGGCGGCAAGCAGCGCAGCAGCCGCACCAAACCCTCCTCGAGCCGCGCGGCTGCCGCGCTCCGCCTCGCCGCCAGCTCCCTCTACCACAGCCCCTCCGCGCTCGGGGCCTTCCATCGCCGCTTGAAGGCTCGTCTCGGCGCGCCCAAAGCCATTACCGCCACCGCCCACAAGCTCGCCTGCCTGATCTACCGCATGCTCCGCTTCGGCACCGACTACGTCGACCGCGGCCAGGACTACTACGAGCGCCGCTACCAGGGCCGAGTCGTCTCCAATCTCATGCGCCGCGCTCAGGAGCTCGGCTATACCCTCACCATGAACCCCAGCCCCGCAACCCCTTCCCCGCCGGCACCGTGAGGAAGTTACTTGGAAGCCAGTGTGGAACCGGACCACCCACTCAGGCGTGATGCAGGCCACGGTGCGTCCGTTGACGCTTCCGGTTCCGGCCAGGGCCTCGGCCGGATAGAACTCTCCGTTCTCCGCCGGTCCGTACACACCGCGCCCTTGCTGGTCCAGCAAGATGACGTGGAAGTCCACCTGATGCCCGTGTCGTCGCCCATGACGAAATTCCAGGCGCGGCTGTCGTCGCGTGGTACGAGGGCGTAGCCATGTTCCTTCAGGGCTGCTACGACGACCGGCATATCGCGCTCTTCGAGCACGATGTCGAGATCGCCGTGAGATCTCGTCTGGGAGCCGAGGCACGCGTCCACTGCCCACCCGCCGTCTAGCCAGGCGCGAACACCACGGGCGTTCATCAGGTCGAGAAAGTCGCAGACATCGTCGGCAGTCATCTCCGACCTCCTCGACGAGCCGGTCATCGCAGAGCGTTCCCCTCGCGGATTGCAAGCGACAGGGGTCCGCCGCGGCGTCAGCGGTCACTCAACCGCTGCCGTAGCCGTCACGCGTGGCGCTTCGACGCTCGTGGCGTTCGGCGCGCCGCTCAAACGTATCGAGCCGAAGCAATGTTACCCTGTCCAGCGGTGCATTCGACCAACGCTGGAGGCTAGGCCAACGAGTAATTCACACGCGAGCATAAAGCCGGACCTTCGCCTGACCCCTGCGGATGCGCAGACCATTGTGGGCCTGGCATGAATGTCGTCGGCCTCTCCGAGTTGCACGGAGGTGACATCAGCCGTGTGTACGAGGTGAAGCTCGCGCGCGAGGCGCCAAGCCTCATCATCAAGATCTACCCTGAAGTGTTCCACTGGAAGCTGGCGAAGGAGGTCTCCATCTATCGCCGGCTTGCCGAGTGTCCCTCTTTGCCGGTGCCACGGGTCGTCCTGCACGACGATTCACGAGCGATCGTGCCGTTGAACCTGCTGGTGATGACCAAGATCGATGGACGAGTCCTTCGCCCGCTGGAGCCGTCGCTGATGGATGGCGAGCTTTTCGGTCTGTACGCGCAGATGGGGCGAACGCTGCGCCGCTTCCATGATGTCCGGATGGAGAGCTTCGGCTATCTCGTCGCCGACGGAGTCATGGACCCGCATCTGACCAATGAAGCCTACATGCTCTTCCAATTCGGCAAGAAGCTCAGGGAATTTCGAGACCTTGGTGGAGACCTGCGGCTGAGCGAGCGAATGGAGCGGCACGTGGCGTTGCACGGGACACTGTTGAAGGATTGTGCCTGGCCGGTCTTCTGCCATGACGACTTCCACACGGCGAACGTCATCGTGTCGACGGGGCCGAACGGCACATGGCGACTGTCCGGAGTCGTCGACGTGGAGAATGCCGTCGCCGGTGACCCCCTGATCGACGTGGCCAAGACACTGCTCTACAGCGTGGGCAAGAGCCGGGCGAAGCGGGACGGATTCTTGACCGGCTACGGACCCATCGAGCACCAAGGCTGGGAGGAATCGAGCACCAAGGCTGGGAGGAGACGATCAATCTCTATCGCCTCTACCATGCGCTCGAATGGTGGGATTGGGTCGCGCTGATCGGCGCTGAGAGGCCTTCTGCTCTGATCGAGGAGATGGAGCAGATCAACGCCTCGACGTGAGGGCTCACCGGCCCCGCGAGCCGACACTGGCTCTCGGACGCCGCGGGCATCGGCTCTGACAGCTGGCCGGGCGTCTCGTCTTTCTCAGTTGCCGCGGCTGTTGATCACGAATGCTCGTGCGCGCGCCGTGAGCATGCCGACCGACCACGCCCGGCGCAGGCGTCACCTCACGCTGAGCGTGCCCGGCAGACTCGCTTGTCCTCCCGGACGAAATGGGCGCGGAGAGGCACGCGCATGCTACATCATGTGCCTCCACTGCATGCCGCACTTGCAGGCATGCAGGTCGTCGGCGTGCCCTGGGGGCTTCTCGCAGTGATGACGCTTGCCGTCTTCGGCCAGCTTGTCCGTCCCGCACTGGCCCTGCTCGTTGGGTTTCGCCTGGGAACACCAATTGGTGACGGGCTTTGCTTGCACGCGAGCCATGGCATGTCCTCCTTTCTGATGAGGGGATACCCCTCACCCGCCGCCGTCAAGCTGGCATGCCGGGGCGCGTCGAGAGACTCCAGGCGGCCGCCCCGGTGTCGCCGCGCCCGTGCTACAAGACATCAGCGGGGCCCAGGAGGTGACTGGGCTCCGGCCGACCAGAAGGGGGCCGCAGTGGAATCCTCGGTCGTGAGAGTCGTCGCTCACGTCGATATGGACGCCTTCTACGCAGCGGTGGAGGAACGCTACCACCCTGAGCTCCGCGGACGTCCGGTCGTCGTCGGGGCGGACCCGAAAGGCGGACGAGGGCGAGGCGTGGTCACGGCGGCGAACTATGCGGCACGAAGGTACGGCATCCGGTCGGCCCTTCCCATCTCGCGAGCCTGGCGGCTCGCGGAGTCCGCACGACGCAAGGGCGAGCCGGAGGCCGTGTTCGTCAGGGGCGACCGAACTCTCTATCGAGAGGTCTCGGGACGGATCATGGCCATCATCGCCGAAGGCGCCGACGCGTTCGAGGAGGCGAGCATCGACGAGGCGTACCTGGATCTGTCATCCCTCGGGGGGATGCTTGAGGCCGAAGCGCATGCCCGGAGGCTCAAGGCCGAGATCCTGGCCCGAGAGGGGCTGACGTGCTCGATCGGCATCGGGCCGAACAAGCTGGTGGCCAAGATCGCGTCGGACTTCCGGAAGCCGGACGGCCTCACGGTGATCATGCCTCACGAGGTCCAGACCTTCCTGGATGCCTTGCCGATCCGGGTCATCCCGGGAATCGGGCCGAAAACGGAAGCCCTGCTCCAGCGAGAGGCCATTCGAACCGTGGCCGAGCTCCGTCGCCTCGAGCTCGCGACCCTTCGAGAACGGTTCGGCAAGTGGGGACATGATCTCTTCGAGCGGGCGCGCGGACGGTCCGATGCTCCCGTGTCGAACGAGTGGGAGCGAAAGTCCGTGGGGGAGCAGGAGACGTTCGAGCAGGATACGCTCGAGCCGGTCTTCATCCTCGATCGAGCCCACGCCCTGGCCGCGGAAGTGTATCGGCGGCTGGTCGCCGAGGGTTTCCGAGCATTCCGGGCAGTCACGGTGACGGTCCGCTTCACAGGATTCGTGACCGTCAGTCGTTCACACACGGGCCAAGACCCTGCTTCCAAAGTGGAGCAGCTTCAGGCTGACGTCCAGCGGCTGCTGGAGCCCTTCTTCGACGCCCGCGAAAACCCCAAGGGAAAGAAGATCCGTCTCATCGGGGTGCGGGTGGAGAAGTTGCTGCGAACCCCCGAAGCGATTCAGCCGGGTCTCTCAGAGGATCCGGCTCCCTAGACTGCGACCAGGGCGTAGTACAGCCGAGCGGGCAACGGGCGCCCCGAGGGTAGCCGAGATGCCGGCCTTCCGCTCGACTCGCGACGCCTATGGTCGCGAGTCGTTGACCGTCAGCGGAACGCTCCCCAGCAGCGTATAGGTCAAGTCGCCGGTTTGGAGGTAGACCTGGGCTTGCACGCTGCCCGCCGACAGGCCGGGGAGATTCGGCGCGATGGCCGTGGCCGCCGTCGGGAACGGTACGGTGAGCATCGTGCTGCCCGTCATCCCGGCGGCTCGGGCCTGAGCGAGGACAGTGGTCCCTCGCGTGAAGTTCACCACGGGCAGGCCGAAGCCCTGGTTCGCGAAGCCATTGCCCGTGATCGTGAAGCTGGTAGGCGGCGATATCAGGTCGATCGTGCTCGGCGTGATGGCGCTGACGCCGGAGACCGGCCGCGTGTCGGTGATTGTCAGCGGGACGCTGCCGATCAGCGTGTACGTCACGCTCCCCGTCTGGACGTAGACCTGGGCCTGCACCGGACCCGCCGACAGCCCTGGCAGATTGGGGGCGATGGCCGTGGCCGCCGTCGGGAACGGCACCGTGAGCGTCGTGCTGCCTGCCATCGCCGTGGCCCGAGCCTGGGCGAGCACCGTGGTGCCGCGAGCGAAGTTCACCACGGGCAGGCCGAAGCCCTGGTTCGCGAAGCCGTTGCCCGTGATGGTGAAGGTGGCGGGCGGCGTCGCCAGATCCGCCGTGTTCGGCGTGATGGTGCTGACGCCGGGGGTCACCGGTGTGTTGTTGACCGTGAGGTTGACGCTTCCGAGCAGGTTGTAGTTGTTGGCGCCGATCTGCAGATAGACCTGGACCACCACCGCGCCCGCCGAGAGGCCGGGGAGATTCGGGGCGATGGCCGTGCTCGCCGTCGGGAACGGCACGGTGAGCGTCGTGCTGCCCGTCAAGGAGCTCGCGCGGGCCTGCGCGATCAAGACGCCCCCGCGCGTGAAATTCGCCACGGGCAGACCGAACCCGAGATCCGCGAAGCCCGTACCCGTGATCGCGAAGCTCGCCGGTGGCGCGGACAGGTCGACGGTGCTGGGCGTGATGGCGCTCACGTTGCCCGGCTGCGCGCCGGTGATCGTGAGCGCCACGCTGCCGATCAGCGTATATGTCAAGTCGCCCGTCTGGATATAGACCTGAGCCTGCACCGGACCCGGCGACAGGCCGGGCAGATTCGGCGCGATAGCGGTGGCCGCCGTCGGGAACGGCACGGTGAGTGTCGTGCTACCCGTCATCGCCGTGGCTCGAGCCTGGGCGAGGACGGTGCTGCCGCGTGCGAAGTTCACCACGGGCAGGCCAAAGCCCTGATTCACGAAGCCGTTGCCGGTGATGGTGAAGCTGGTCGGCGGAGCAGAGAGATCGACCGTGTTGGGCGTGATGCTGTTCACCCCCGAGACGACGCGCGTGTCGGTGATCGTCAAAGGGACGCTGCCGATCAGCGTGTACGTCACGTTTCCCGTCTGGACGTAGACCTGGGCCTGCACCAGACCCGCCGACAGGCCGGGCAGATTCGGCGCGATCGCCGTGGCCGCCGTCGGGAGCGGGACGGTGAGCGTCGTGCTACCCGTCATCGCCGTGGCGCGGGCCTGGGCGAGAACGGTGGTGCCGCGCGTGAAGTTCACCACGGGCAGGCCAAAGCCGTTGTTCGCAAAGCCGTTGCCGGTGATGGTGAAGCTGGTCGGCGGCGTCGCGAGATCAATCGCACCGGGCGTGATGGTGTTGACGCCGGGAGACGGTGTGGTGTCGACGACGGTGAGCGGCACGCCGCCGATCAGGCTGTAGCTCGTGCTGCTCGTTTGGAGATACACCTGGGCCTGCACGGCGCCCACCGATAGCCCGGCGAGATTCGGCGCGATGGCCGTGGCCGCCGTCGGGAACGGCACGGTCAGGGTCGTGCCGCCCGTCATGGAGCTGGCGCGAGCCTGGGCAATCAGGATCCCGCCACGCGTGAAGTTCACCACCGGCAAACCGAAGCCGAGATTCGCAAAGCCCGTGCCCGTGACGGTAAAGCTGGCCGGCGGTGCGGCAAGGTCCACGGTGCTGGGCGTGATGCTGGCGACGCCGGGAACCGTGCCCGTGACCACACGCTGGAGATCACCCGCGTTGGACGTGAAACTCACATTCGAGGATATGACGCCCGAGATCGTCGGCGTAAAGCGCACGACCACCGTCTGCGTGGCGCCGAGAGTCAGGCTGAAGGAGCCGCCCGAGAGGATGCTGAACGGAGGGGCCGCGGAGACGGTACCGGTGAGCGTCCCTCCTCCCGTGTTCTGGACGACGAAACTCCGGTCCGCCGAGTTTCCGATGCCCACCGTGCCGAAGTTCTGGGAGGTGGGGGTTACGGACAGGCTCGGGGGAACCGGGGTTCCGCCGATCTGGATGGCGCTGATCCAGGTGCCCCAGGTCGTTTCGCCCTTCACATACTCCTGGATGTGCCAGATCGTCAGGTTGTCATGGGGGTCGAGCGCCGTGGAAGCATAGTCGCCGTACCGTGTCGACTGAAAGGTCGCCTGGCCCGTCTTCAGCACGGTCTCCCCTCCCACCTCCCCCGTCGGAGAGATGGTCGTGTACGCGACGCCGGCATACTCCGTGGCCGACGAGTAGCCGTAACCCAGCACCACGTTGCCATTCTGGTCGACGGCCACGCTCGGGAAGTACCGCTGGCGGCCGGGATTCACCTGGTTGTCGACGATTCCCTGCCGCAGGAGCGACGGGGCGCTGTCGAGGTTCCCGAGCTGATACCAGCCGACGCATGTCGCCGGCGCTCCTCCCTGCAGGCAACCCATGGTGTGCGCCCCCCACACGGTGTTGCCGAACCAGTACGCGGTGAGGTTCCGCGTATCGTTCGTCTCGATGCAGGCGGCGCCGGCCTGCTCGCAGTCCGTCACGCCCAGCGGGAAGCTACCCTGCTGGATGCCCGGCGGAGGCTGTGTGTAGTCGGCGACCGTGACGAAGCCCTGACGGGTGAACACGTTGCTGCCGAACGGATCGCTCCACTTCCAGAGGGTGATCGCCGACCCCGTGCTCGGGCTCGTCGGGTTCGAGGCGGACACGAAGTACATGCCGGCCGGCCCGACGCCCCGCGCGGGTGTGAGCGAATCGGCGGGCAGGCCGGTTTGGGGATCGTTGCCGACGGTCGCGATCTGCGGCGTGGTATCGAGTCCCGCGTACAGATCGGCCGTCTTGAACGCATAGACGCGGGCGGAGTCGAAGGTAGCGTTGCCCCGCCGATCGAGCCGGAAGAGGTTGCCCGTCGCATAGAGCTGCCCGTCGGCGCCAAAGACCGCCCGGGGAAAATCGAGCAGGGACGAGGCAGGCGAGATCGGGAACGCATAGACGAACCAGCCGGCGGTGGGATCGCCGGTTTCCGTCACGGCGACGCAGAGGCTTGACCTCCGGAGCAGCGAGTCGAACGAGATCATCGAGACCATGAACCGGTCACGTGCGGCGTCGTAGTCCACCGAGGGATCCGACACAAGCCCGGCAAGGCTGTTGGTGCCGCTCAGGCAACCCGAGTTCTGGCCGAGGAATGCGTTGAGGTCGATCGCGAGCACGGCCGCGGTCACCGCCGAGAGGCGACCGCCCTGGTCGTAGCCCTTCGTCCACACGCTGATGGCTGTGTTCACCGCTTCGACCACGTGCGACGGGCCCACCGCGATAGCGCCGTCGGGCGGGTCGGCAAAGGTCGCGTTCTCGTCGATGCCGTCGAAGCCGGTGAGCTCCGAGGCGGACGGAAGAAGGGTCGCGGTGGGCGGGCTCGGATTGGTGAGCAGCGTCCGCTGCTGCGCGAGGAATCCAAGCGCGTCGTGCTTCGACTGGCGCAGCTTGTCCGGCCCCCAGCGGTGCAGGAATTGCTTGTGCTGAGCGGGCTCGCCTTTCCGCTGCGGTGAATCCTTGAGACGCACAGCGACGGGAACTTCGGCCGTGACGGACTCCGTCACACCGAGCAAAAGCGCGCCGAGGAGCAGCGCAGATATGATCTTCATCGGGTGCTCCCTGTTGGACGCGCGACCGCCCTTCCTTCGGTAGCCCGGCTGTCAGGCTCATTCGCCTACGCCGTGACGTCGCGTCCTCATGTCGCGGCAGCTTGCCCAGATCGGGAAGGGGCCTGCGATGAGGGACTGTCTTGCGAGAAGCAGGCCGGAGAGGCTACGCACGCGGCCGTGTGCACGGTAGGTGCCAGAAAAGAAACGGCTATCAGAATCCTCGGCAAATGCACCGACAGGCGAGAACGCTGCAAATTTTGCTAACGTGGCCGCATGCTGACAGGAGTTGTCCGCGGTGTGACATGGGACGAGGTAGCATGACCGCGTTGAGGATGGAGCGCGGAGAGAGCGTCTCAGATCAGAGGCGATCGATGGTGCGACGATCCACGACAATCACTCGTCTGGCCTTCGGCCTCGCGCTCCAGACGGCTGCCCTCCTGATCGTCACTGAGACCATCGCCCAGCTCGAGCGTCCCAGTCCGGCCGGTGCACACGGGAGCGAGATGAAGACTCAGGAGATTCCCGTGGCGGTCTACGATCCGACCAGGCAATCGCCCGCCGAAATGATGTGGCAGCCGTATCCGGCGCCGCCGCCCGCTGGCTTCCATTGGCAGCACACCGGGAACCCGGCGATCAAGGTCGATCCCGCCACCGGCCAGCCGCTCCCTGGCCAGCCGGTCGGCAGCTGGATCCTCGTGCGCGACGGCTACTCGATGCCGAAGGTGCGCTAGTGCAGGAGGGCCGAGTGACCTGTCAGCCTGTCGTCAACATCACGACTAGCAGCTTCAGATCCGCCATCGTAGAGACCCACCGCGACGTTCGCTCACTGCACCGGAACCGCCAAAGGTTCGCCCCTCTTCGCCACGTGGAACACCAGGAACTTCAGTGGGACAGTTTGGCTGGCGTTCTTGTCGTCGTGCACGGTCCGCGGAGGGAGGCTGCCCCCCTGTCCCGCCTTCAGGGTGACCGAGTCCTTTCCGGCGATCTCGAGCAGCATCGTCCCCTCGAGGATATACGCGAAGGCGTCACCGGGGTGGTAGTGCTTGCCCATGTTCGCCCCAGGCCCGAGCTCGGCGAGGAACATACTCCCTTCGTTCCCCTCACTCGTGACGAGGTTAGCTTTGTAGACCTCCGTGACCTTGACATGCTGCATGGCGTTTACAAAGCTCGTCATGCCCGCACCAATTGCGATACCGAAAGCAAGCGTTACCGCGACCGTAGAGATCGACCGCTTCATAGCAAGCCTCCTGTTAGACGAGACCCTTTGCGTCTCCCTCCGCCTGCTCCAACCAGAACCGCATATCCATCTCTCGGCACATCGACGTCGCGACGGCAAGGTGCCGCAGGGCCTCCTCGCGGTCGCCCGTACGGATGGACAGTCTACCGAGGCCGAGGTGGCAATGCGCCACGAGGGGCGCATCTCGAGCGCGCCAGCGAGCGCCTTCGCTTCGCGATAGCGTTCCTGCGCGGCGGCGGCATCCGGTGACTGCGCCGCCAGAGCGATCTTCGCGCGGCCGCGGACATATCGCGCCATGGGTTCGTGTTGTCACGGGAGCGAGGCGAGCAATGTGATGCCCGATAAGGGGCTTCATGTCACTCCGATCGGGAACCGTATTGACGCAAAGACCCGGGCCCCCGCACGCGCTCTCCCGCCTAACTACGCGCGCCTCGATCGTCGAGAGAGCACGACCCACGCGTTGAGGGCTTGAGCGCGGCGGAGGCATCCACCACAGGATGGTATCCCTACCGCTGACGTCATGCGCTTGATGACGTCACCGAGTCCGATGTCGTCCCCGATGAACCCGGGGAGGCTCATGCGGTACGGTCGACGACCGGTCTCATCGTTCGCCGCACCCTGCTCCGCGGTTGCGAGAGCACGGGGCTCGCCGGGGCGGCCTCTGCCCTGTTCCAGAATGTCCTCCTGCTCGCCGATCGCTGCCTCCGCACTGAAGCCTGGTATGGTCATATGGTCCCCGTGAAATTTCGACTTCGCCCCGGGTGGCTGGGCGCAACGTTGCGCCCAGCCATCGTGTTGCACAGTCCCGCGAGTTCAGTGTCCTCGGGCTAGGGCACGCAGAAGCTTCTGTTAAACCCAAGACACGAGAAGCTCAGGCAGGCCCGTGGAAAGGGGAAGACCCTGGCCGTGACGCAGACTCGACAGGGGCCGATGTTCACGCACGCCTGCGGCACGACTTGCGCCCCGGCGGTCGGAGCCTCGAAGACCCCCGTCATTGCATACGGCTGGTCCCTGCGGTCGAGGGAGGCTTCGGCCGTAAACCCTGGCGTGTGCATGTCTACCTTCCTTTCTCTTCGTGAGCCGTTTCGGTGATTGAGCTCCCTCTAGCAACCATCTGGGGAAATAGCT
>Ga0075434_100006375_pt1 | contig 10813 bp, 15 predicted proteins | sample RhiMethybrSRZTD3_FD_75298 | JGI IMG/M metagenome (GOLD analysis project Ga0075434, IMG submission 75298) | Populus rhizosphere microbial communities from Tennessee, USA - Rhizosphere MetaG P. TD hybrid SRZTD3 | ecosystem: Host-associated > Plants > Roots > Rhizosphere > Soil | place: USA...
GTATAGATAGATGAATAGTCTGCACCGAACAATTTGCCAGTTCCCTGATAGGTCGCTTCCACTTTTCCGTCGGGGAGTGCCCTTATTCCTGCGAACTTTCCAGTTTCTTCGAATGCTAAATCTCCCAGAGCCATGTGACCGTAGAATCTATGATTACTATTTATGCGTTCTCACTTCCCGAAAGGATTTCATAAGAATTGCCTTTTTCACTTTATCTCTTACTCTGAAACTGCAATTGAGAATCTCATAAGAGTCTTCGCCAAAGAATGCCCTCGCAGTCATCACATAATTGTCATAAAAACTTTGTAGGAGGGTGGGTTCAAGCTTAGCTGTAAACTGTGAACTACAAAATCTTAGTACTTTGACTTTAACTTCTAGTTATTTAGAGATTTAGTACGATGGCAGTCCCAAGCCTTGTGATTTCACAACAGGTAGTGTATCACGAATACAGGCTCAGGCTATATTCATATTGATAATAAATACTAAGGAATATTGACGAGTTAATCCCTCGGTGATGAGGCCAACTCTTCTTTCCAAGAGCGGATCCGTGTCATAAGCGGTAATAGGTGCGGTTAAGATATTGTCATTGTTGATGTTATTGATGTTATTGATGTTATTAATGGTAGCCTTTAATAATCTGTTGCTCTTTGATGTTGTTAATAAACTAGTATTCTATTCTAGACTATATACTTCAAGACTGCTATTGTGCATGCAATACAATATTACTACTATTTTTCATTTGAGCCTTTTGCTCCTGCCTTTCTATTTGTTTCAATATCCTTAGCTTTGCTTTAAACTTAAAGCTTCTAGGTCCATTTCTTAATCTATATCCGCAACAGGGACATGATAAGCCATCCCACTTTATAAACATCTCACATATCTGACAGCGTTTCTGTCCATTGGCATAATTATTTGATGCAGCTTTATGACGTATACATATTCCTTTACAAGACATTTTTTATTACTTCTGTGCTGTTGTTAAATATCACATACGAAATTTTGTTATTAACTGTAGACTAACCATGTTAAGCCAGATTTTTTAGTAGGCAATTTGCAGAGTACACACAAATATTTTTTCGTTATTTGGGGGAACTCCATTTTCTCATCCATAGCAGCGACAAGTTAATTATAGATTCGCTATTATCTAGCCCCTAGAACTATTTTGTATATTTTTCCTTGGGAGTATGAAACAGCATATAGGTATCCATCATATGGACTAACTTGAAGGTCTGTAATTGCACCCATCCCTTCTACAAATTTTATACCTTCAAGTTCTTGAGGGTTATTTGCTATTTTGTCTGCAAGTGTACCATTTAGTACTAATCCAGTTCTATTTTGATTTAGTTTAAAATGGTAAATATTTCCACCATGATAGTCTGCTACAAACATGTCATTTTGATATTGTTTTCCTAGTTTGTCAGAATTAAGAAACTTAATTGCAGTAGGACCAGTAGTATTAAGCCATGTAAATTTGGGAGGGCTATACTTTCCTTCCCCATCAAAGTTGACAAGGTTAGTAGGATTTTGTACTAGCTTGCCATATGTATTTCCCTTAACTTCCCAAAATCCCTGTACTTGTCTCCATCCGCTATTAAATCCCGGTTTGACTAGATTAATCTCATCGCAGCAATTGTCGCCATTTTCTGTATCCCACAAGTTACCAGTCACGGGGTCAAAATCAATTCCAAGACTATTGCGTATACCATAAGCATAGTACAAGTTTAGCGGAAACTTGTCTACTATGATGCCTGTTCCAACCGGCTTACCATCTTGAGTAATTCTAAGTATACCACCAGTTCCATTTGTATTAGGATTGTTTGGAAAGTTCTCAGTCTGACTCTTATAGCCAACATCGCCAACAGTTATGTATATGTAATTGTCAGGTCCAATTATCATTTTTTGACCATTATGACCTGGTCCTGGAACAGCAGCTACATCTAAAATTAGTTTAGGATTTACTAATTTACCAGTATTATTATCGAATTCATATCTATAAAGACGGTTACCAATTGGGTCATGACCAGCTAAACAATAAGATGGTTTAGGACAAATATCGCTACCTTCTACTTTAGTTTCTGTGAATGATGCAAATACGTATGTAGGAGATGATTTGCCATTGGTGCTATTAGGCTTGGCTACGGCTATTCCAATCATTCCTCTTTCGACTTTGTTTGCTACACTAACATCCAGTACTGGTTGTGGTTGTATTTTACCATCTATAATTCTCTGTACTGTACCATTATTTTTTTCATTTACCAGAATATCATTTGGTCCTAAAAATGCCATCGTTGTTGGGAATCGAAGCCCACTGGCTACTACTTCAGCTTTTAGATTGGGGTCATGTAGATTTATTCCTCCTTTGGACCTAGCTATCTTGGCATATACAGGTGTAAAAAAATGATAATATTTATTATTATTATTATTATTAGTATGCCATGCCAAAGCCAATATCATAATCAATACTGCTGAAAATAAAGCTGTCTTGTAGTAACTCAATAATAATGACATGTCTTATGAACATGTAGCAATAATAAGGCATCTATAAGAGTTTAACTTATTATAGTTAGTCCAACTTAAGAGAGATTTTAAAACTAGTCCTCATACAAGAACTTTTTAATCCCAAGGATGAGAATTTATCACTGCTAACTTAAAAAGGAAACTTACACTATGATTGATATTTTGGAATAGATCTGCTGCCTGTCTTTCCATTGGACTACAACTTCTGTGTACTGATATTGTATACCCACTTAAATACGATATCATTGATTTTCAATGCCAGTTGTTCATGAATCCTGCAACTTGTATCACGGGACATCATGTGATAACATCCGTCGCGTTTATTTGTAACCCACTTCAAGAATAGCAAGTCATCTTCCTGTGACCATAAATCAGAAGGTTTGTAACATGCTTTACAATAAAAAGCATTACTAATTGATAAATCAAGATCTCGTAAGCATATTATTATAATTTATACCCGATTTGACAGAGAAGAAATTCGTACCCCATTATTATTCATATTGTTTCTTTTTCTTCCTATTATTCGCATAAAATACTGTTATATGATTATTAAATATTTATGGCCTATTTATATGTGGGCCTAATTTATACTCTTTACATTGTAACCATGAAACTTTTTTAACCTTTAATGCACACTTAGATAAAGTAACTATGAATGAATCTTATCATTGCAATCCATGTAACCTAGATTTTCCTGATAAAGAAACTGCGACAGAACATAGGGATGCTACTGGTCATGAATTAAATATAGTAAAGCTAGAAAATGAAAATAAGTAAAAAATACTTTCTTAAAATGAGCACGTAGTATTTTGTTGAAATTTGGAATAACTGGGATGTTAGATAAATGAGTAAACTAACTTACTGCTACAGAATAAAGTCTTACTAGCCTATTATGGGACTAGTATATTAGACGTCTTAAAGATTGACATCTTATTTTTTGGCTGCAGCTTATTCTTTCTCTTTTTTTATATTAGCACAATACCGACGTCGGATAGCATTTGTACAATAATTAAAAGCTCTAAGATATGCTTCACGAGCGCTAACTTCGTAACCTGCAGATAGGCTGTTATCCCCATATTTGCTAACTCGTTCGGCAGTTGCTAGCCATTGCTATGCCAGCTATCAAAATCGCCTTCCTTGATACGATATGCGGTCGATAAGCATTCTCCAATATCTGCACCACCATAATATGCGGAAAAACTAGAACGCGAAGCAATAAATGCAAAAACAATTGTAATCTACCGCAAAGTAACTGGTTCTTTTTATTCACTAACTGTCCAAAACATACTGTTTACAAAGCAAGACAAAGAAAACTGACTGTTTATTTTATACTATATCCAATAGTGTTTACTCATGAATAAAATAGAATTGGAGTTTGATAGTAAATTAGGTGGTACGCAACAAGTTTTAGAAAAGATTTCTCAGGTGGTAAAGTATGCCGAAGAACAGGGATTGCATCTAACGGAATTAGAGTTAGAAAATGAAGAAGACGATGACGAAGAAGACAATTAATTTTAGTTTGTGTTTGTGGTTTTGATTAGTTAAAGGACATTAAAAAGTCTTGGTTAACTTGGTTATATAAAATTAATAAATTGATGAATTGTATTTGTATCCTGCTGTTAGCACAAGTACACGCCTACAAATCTCGTACTGTCCCCCGTGGTGTACACTAACATACTTTACGATTTAAGTTTTCAAGTTCAATTTGATTTCATATGACAGATAGATAAACAGATAAAGCTAAAAATCTGGATACCTAAATATTTACGAAGGAAAAATCTGGAATTTGAGCACGAAAACTAAAGCTAAACAATTGCAGTGTCGCAGGTCTAAGGTTATAGAGATGCGGTCAAGAGGCCTGAGTCAAATAGAGATAGCTCGTGAATTAAAGGTATCGGACTCTTCCATTAGCTCAGATGTGCAATATCTGTGTGAGCAGGCTAAAGGAACTATTAACTTGTGTCAATTTCTAGGTTATTTAGACTGTCAAGCTATATCTTAGCAAAAGATAATTTGGAAATGTTACAAAAATTGAAGGAAAATACATCACTTACTTTACTACCACTGATCCAGTCATCCATGGATGTACCTGACATATGTAGTGATATGTACCTGCCTTTTGGAATTTTATCGTAAATGTATTTGAAGCACCAGGGTACAATTGTTCTTGTCCTTTTGGCACTAGCCAGCCTGAATTAACATACTTCTCATTTCCAGTCATAGTATAAGACGCACTTGGTGGTGCAAACTGCTTTACACTTCCTTGTGAATCAATTACAGTTGGAATATATGACCTTGCGTTAACTGCTATTACCACATCGTTTTGAGCAGCTGGTCTAAGTGGCTGACTGTTCGAGTTAGAAGGTATAGATGTGAATTGTGTAGAGTTTGGTACTGCAAATGGTGAAACTATATTTGTAGCAGTTTTATTATCTAAAATGAACGTAGCTGTGTGTGGTTCGCCTACTGTTGAAGGATTGTCCCATGTTACGCTTTGACCTACACTAACTTCTATCTGCTGTGGTACAAACACAGTTAGTGGAGCCGTAGAATTCCCCCCTCCTGCATGTACCGTTATCGATGATGTTGCTGTTGTCGTGGTGGTGTTATTGCTACTAGTGGTATCCTGTGCGCTTACGACCTTAAAGCTAGTTGTTGTTGTTATTGTCAGCAGAGTGATTGATAGTGTAGCTACGACAGCAACTGCTGCCAGTATAGACTTTATAGTCATTAATGCTGAAGAGCAAATTGTAAGATATATAACTTATCAAAGCCAAGGTCCAGCAACTCTGCGAGTTCTGCTTTACTGTAAATGTTCTATGTGGTCATATAGAAATATCCTATATAATCTATGAAGAATATTGTTTATTAGATAGACACTAGAGTATTGATATACAATGCAAAAATGACCCAATAAATTTAGCTTTTAGTATTATGGCGCTGTTTAGTCTCTTATTACATTACCAACAATTAAATCCTTATATACAGATTGATTGCCCTAAATCGGGCCTTTCTTGGGAATGATAGAATTCAATGTTAAACATAATAGCAAATATGAAGCTGTTATTATATCATGTGATGTACATACTAAATGGGTGTAATAGTATAATTGGGAAATAGCAATATCTCAACTGATAAACAGTATCCAAAATTATCAAAGGCTGCTTCAGGTTATTTAGAAATTGAACACTTTAAGAATTCAGACCTACATACTGGTTATTTTTGTTACAATTGTACTTATTTTATCAAAACCAATCATTGTGCAATAGTTGAGGATAGCGGACCTGATGTATACAATAAAGAATCGGGGGTTATAGCACCATATGGGCTATGTACGTTATGGGATCCTAATGAAGAGGAGACACGCTAACAAAAGCAAGGGAGAAGGCTGGTAACTAATATATGTCAAAAATTACTGACAAAATCAAAGAAAAAGTAGGAGCTATTGACAATCTTTCAAAATTTCAGAAATTCACCAAGCTCAAAGCATCGTATATAGAGTATGACAAGTTTGCAGATTCTAATCTACATGAGGGTTATTTCTGCTACAACTGTATTTATTGGATTAACGCCAGTGGTGGAAAATGTATGCTAGTAGAGGATAATGGTCCGGATGTATTAGGAAAAGTTTCAGATGTCATTGCACCACATGGATGTTGCGCAGGTTACGAATCTAATTACGACAAGCTACATGACACCAGGAATCCAAGTGAAGCGCAAGGCGTAGATCCTGAAAAGAATAAAGATAAAGTAACTACTGCGGACGTTACCTGAAAATAAATTACAAACCAACTACTACTACAATACTTACGCGAATGCGCAAAGCAGAACATCAGAAAATATATTGACGAGTGCCTACTAGAAGAATGCGAAAAATGTCTTGTAGGAATAACAGCAATTCTTAGAGAAGCGTGGACTACTTCAAATGAGGCACATGACAAAAGAGAAAAGATACAAGCGTTGTCGTTAGCAAAAGATTACTATTCTATGAAGCTTGACCTGCTAACTAATGCTACTGTAGTTGACGATGCTATTAAGTTTGTATCTGAGAAATCCAAAGAGAAATTGAAGTCATCGGCTAATGACAGTGAACACCATAAAGAAGAATCAAACGAGCCTGACTATATGAAAACAAAGATCAGCTAGAAGAAGAGCAGGAAGAGGAAACTGGAGAAACGAGAACCAGTTAAGCCTTATGGTGATTTTTGCTTAAATATTTTATATTACATAACTTTCTATGATTATCTGACTAATGTCATATATCATTTTTGTAAGCATGCGAATGTGGAGAATTATTGGCATGATGGTAATGATACTGGCAAAGACGAGGATCTCAACGAACTAAGACAAGGACTTGCAGATTTACTAGAAGAAGATGCCAAATATGATAAACTCCGAAGCTTACCTTTGTATATCTGCAGAAATTCTGGCTGGAAATTCGTATGTTCAAAGTGTTAGTCTTGGTCTAGGTCATATTCTGATACAATATTCCTATCTATCTCTTCTCTTTTCTTTATGAACATACCATATCTCTTGTTCCAGGATTTTATAGATCGATATTGTCTGATTCCCATAACAAGCCAGATTGAAGATACTATAATAATACCAATTAACAAGATGCTAAGAAAAATTCCAAATTCATCTTCATTTTCGAGGGCGACAAAGAATGAAGGATGTAACAATAAATAGATTGAAAGCCCTACTGCAAGGGGAGCTAGTATTATCGAAGAGATGGAGAGAGTAAATGCTACCACCAAAGTTCTTCTTGCTTGAAGTAATTGTTCGATAAAATTATCCATCAAGCTTATGATATTTTGGCGAGAAGTATTATTGATACCTTCATTACCTTCTTTCAATATACATGTCACGGATGACTCTTTTAAGTTAAAAAAGTTTTGTAATATTCAGGTCAGTGATAATAGGCAAATTCTCTACTTTATGAAATGGAAGAATGACCGTCATTCATAGAGTATCGAAACTATAATTACTCATCCTATGACAGTCTGTTTACGGCAACAACTTGCTAGCAATACGATTGTTGCTGGTATTAACCAGAGAGTATGAGTATGCTCAAATTAATCTAGCAGCAGTCAGTGATGTTATTGTGTTCCTTGATCTGTTGTCAATGGTGGCGTTAAGGTATCAGTGCCTTTGTGATGTTTTGAAGACGATGTGCTACCTCCAGTTAATGGTAGTTCTGCTGTTGTCCCCCACTGCCCTTATTATGTTTAGAAGGCGTATTGTTATCTCCAGTTGTCGGCGGTGTTGGCATATGCGTAGATTGTGTTGTTCCTTGATCTGTAGGTGATGAGCCTTTTTTAACTGCAGTCAAGAAATAACCTATAGAGGTAGAATCAGTAGACAGTACTTGTAGATTATGCTCTTCAATCTTTTTACGTAGCTGAGATGGCGGATATAATTTGGCTCCAGTATGAAATAGATTCTCACAAAACTTGAGGCGCTTTCCCCTAGGTGTATTTGGATCAATTTCTAGGATAATTATCTTTCCATCTGGCTTCAATACCCTTTTCATTTCTTCTAAAGCCTTGTCATGATCTGAAAAATGATGGAATGAAGCACTTGCTACTACCTTGTCAAAATACTCGTCTGGCAAAGGTATATTTTCTACTTGTCCTTCTACGAATTTAATATTTGGTCTATGAGATTTTCCATACTCTACAACATTGCGTTTTGGCTCCAGTACAACGACCTCTTTGCAGTTATTAGAATAGGCTTCTGTTACTTTACCTGTATTTCCACCTACATCTAATATAACATCATCGGATCTTATGTCTACATACTCTGATATGACCTGAATTCTTTTTGCGGCACCAATTGTGTATGTTAATTCTTGTAGTTTGACAATGAAGTTATTGTACAATTCTCTGACGTTTTTCATTACGATGATCCCTTCTTTTTAATTCAGATCGGGTCACTATAAGGTAGTCAGAGGCTGTTTTTATTGCGCTTGCGGCGTCATTTAAAATGAATAAACGACCTTTTGAAGAAATGTCAGATATATTATACGGTAGTCACACTCATATTATAATTCTCCCAGTTTATCATTTGCCACTACGCGGCCTTTGCTTTTGACATCTGTTCGAAAAAAGCTTGGCCTGCCTTTCTAAGCTCGTCTGGAGATAGATCTTTTTTGTGAGTTGCTATCGACCACAAATGTCCAAATGGATCTTTTAAGTATCCAGAACGATCTCCATAGAATTGGTCATTGACTGGATGCAATATCGTAGCCCCTTCAGATACAGCCTCATTAAATATAGAATCTACATCTTTAACGTAAACGTACAAGCTAACTGGACTTCCACCAATTGATTCAGGAGAAAGAGCTTTCATATCTGGAGATTCTTCTGTTAACATAAATAGAGTCGCCTATTTTGAGCTCTGCATGCATAATAGCCTTACCATCAGGTCCATGCATACGAAAACGCTCTTCAGCACCAAATGCTCTCTTATAAAATTCTATTGCTCTATCTGCATTTCTTACAACTAGATAAGGGTTGACTGAATGGTACCCTTCTGGAATAATTTTTACATTTTCGCTCATGGGCACTGGTATTCAAGTATAGTTAATAAATACACAAGAGATCAAAAGTATAGTTGGAATTTGGCAGCAGCATGCTGGCTGCTGGACAAAAGCAATGAGACGACCTGAATAGTCAATAATAATAACATACCCAACTCTAAAATCATACCTTCTTCTCCTATAAGTCGAGGCATGGTTGTTATAACAACGTCAGATTACATTCAATTATTACAGCAGGAATATATGCAGCAGCATTATTCTACACTGTTATAACGTTTAGACGTTCGAAGATCTTCTGATAGCTTTTCCCAGAAGATATCTATTTCTTGTTGGGTTTCACAACTTACTAAAAATGATATTGCTGGCGAGAATTTGAAAATAGGACCTCCATTTAACGCTAGAAATTGTTGTCCTTCAATCTCAAAGGTCACAGTCATTACGGTTCCTTTTTGTCTTCCAGAGACCTCTGCAGCTGATTCTCCATAATGGGTAATATCTAGTATTCTTGAGTTTTTAAAAATAGATGTGTAAAATTTTGCTGCTTCTTCGGCATTATCTTCAAACCACAGATGAGGACTGATTTTTCGTATATTCATTTTTGTTTCATCTAGTTTGCTCATGCGCAGCACTATTCAAAGTATGGTTAATAAATACACAAGAGATCAAAAGTATAGTTATAACAAAATTAACCTGCCAAACAAGAAGAGGACAAATCTACTACTGATTACGAACCCACTATGCTATCCTATGTAGAAATATATCCCTCAAACTTACAGATTGATTGACTTTAATCAATTCTCTCTTGAAAACTATAGAACTTTAGAGCTAATGTAAAAGCAACAAATATGTCGTTATACGATGTTGCTTCCTTGTCTAGTGTTCCGTCATTATGTACTGCCTAAATGAGGTGATTAGTTTATCAACTTTTATAGGATTGGTGTATGAATTCTTATACGTTCAAACTATTAGGATACCATAATGGAAATAGATGACTTCAAGGAATTATTCACTTATAACCACACAATAAGACAAAATTATATTGATACATTTAAACAAAAATTATCATGGGAAGATATGATCAAGAACCGGGAAACTGGCTGGCTATCATTAAAAGATACGCTACTGCATATAATTTGGGTTGAAGATTCATGGATTAATTATTCTGTCCAAGGTCTAGAAGATCCCAATAGGCCATTTCCTTATTCCAATTACCATTCATGGAACGCAATTGACAACTATAACCTTAATTCTACATCAAGGGTCGACAAATATTTACAGTCTATTGCTCCAAACGATTTATGGAAACCAGTTTCAAGATTGAATATTGATGGAATAAGAAGAAGTACAAAAGCCAGAGACGTGCTAATTCACGTCATAGCCGAAGAACTCCATCATAGAGGAGAGATAATTGCTATTCTTTGGCAAATGAATTTCCAACCACCGGATATGGGCTGGCTTTCAGTTATGAAAAAGACAGATCCTATATGGATATTAAAGTAAATGAAAGGAAGAAGTATATTAAAAATCATGAATCGAAGTCCATTGAATTTCGTAATGACGTTCTATTCTGTACGGTTCTTGCTTTTCCTTTTGCCAATACTATTCCAAATAATACTTGGCACTAGTTACTGGAAACAATGCAGAGAGGGTTTCGATTGTAAAGTGACGTCGCAGACTAGATCAGAGCAAAGTACTCGCGAGCTACGTGTAGATGTACAGATAAACATGCTTACTGAGATGTAATTTAAAATTCAT
>Ga0075434_100006378_pt1 | contig 10811 bp, 10 predicted proteins | sample RhiMethybrSRZTD3_FD_75298 | JGI IMG/M metagenome (GOLD analysis project Ga0075434, IMG submission 75298) | Populus rhizosphere microbial communities from Tennessee, USA - Rhizosphere MetaG P. TD hybrid SRZTD3 | ecosystem: Host-associated > Plants > Roots > Rhizosphere > Soil | place: USA...
TCAAAGCCGCGAACACGCCGACGCGGTGATAGCCGAAGGTCATTCCATGATGCGACGGCTTCGTCGCCATCTTCAGGGCGTACCAACTGAGACCAAGTGCGCCGGCGTCGGCGAAGTTGTGGCCGGCGTCCGAGAGCAGGGCGAGGCTGTTGCCCAGCCAGCCAGCGAGCGCTTCAGCGATCACGAACGCCAGCGTGACCCCCATCGCAGCGCTCATCGTGCCCGTCGACACGTGCACGTCACGGGCGGAGTGGTGGTGGACGTGAGCGCTCAAGGATTGGTAGTTGGACACGAGAGCTCGAGTGACTCGATAGCCTGATTCAGCTCGCCCTCGAGGCGAGACAACCTGCTCCCGGGCACGAAGCGCTGCGACACGCCTGTGAGGTTGGAACCGGTATAGACGATGAGCGTCGCCGCCGGACCGACGTCGAAGTTGCGAATCCGTTTTCGCCAGTCGACCTGATCGACGCGCAACCGTTCCAGCGTGCGCCATCGTTCGGGACCATTCAGAACCACGCGATCGCCTCGAAAGTCGGGCCGATCGTAGGCGAAGACATAGCAGCCGTTGGGATTCGGGGCAGGCCCGCCGAAACCGAGGCGGACGGCCTCGTGTCTGCAGGCACAGAGTCCGAGCAACAAAGCGACGGCGATGTATCGACGGCTTCTAACGAGGCGTTGGTGGGTAATAGCCATTGTTGGGGCGAGGGGTAAGGTTCGGCGGTAAGGCGCGAGCTGCAAGAATTCGCATGCTAGCAGAGTGCCTGCTCTGTGGATTAAAACGAACCAGCGCGCTCCCTCACCAGGGATCCGTTCGCTTCCCGTTCTTGTGGAAATCGTTCACCAACTCCAACACGGGCTCGACATCGGCGCGTCGACCACCACCGCGAGCATCTTGTACACGTTGCGGGACATGACCGCGCGCAGTTTTCGCAATCGCGATCGCCGATGCCATGATCAAGACGGCAAGCGTGCTCATGGACTGCTTTTCGGCTGGAACGCCGGAGTCGCACAGGTTCGGGCAAAGCCTTCTGAACCAACTGCACCCACTAACGGTTCACAAATTCCGTCCAAGCGCCGCGTGTCTTGCGCAGCAGCAGCTCGTCGTGACCAGGCACGATCAGCTCGGGCAGCAAGCCCACTTGCTGAAACCCCAGCCGCTCGTAGAGACGACGTGCATTCGGGTTGAACGACGACACACAGATGAAGACATTCGGGCTCTCACGGAAAATGCGCTCCTCGGCAAAGCGCAGCAAGCTCGATCCCACTCCCGAGCCGCGCCGATCGGGTCGCACGCACACGGTCTGGATGTAGCCGCGGATCAGGCCTCGCATGTCGATGATCACGAAGCCCGAGACGCCGCGCCCGTCGCGGGCCGCATAGACCTCCTTGGCGTGGTCGTACAGCGTGGCGAGTGCGTTCTCGCGCGTGAGCTGGAGCGTGATCCACGGCTCCGTGGTCAACATCATCTCGGCGCATGCCGCCGCTTCGCGTCCGCGATCGAGCGGACCGATCGCGTCTGGCGCGTTCGTCGACGCGCTCATCGACGCACCGGGCCAGTCAGAATGTGTCCGCACGGAACGAAGCCGGCCTTCTGCAGCGTGCGCTGCGACGCGATGTTGTCCGTGTTGGTGCGCGCGGCAGGAATGTGCCCGTTCTCGTAGCAGATGCGCTTCAACTCCTGCACGATGAACGAACCGCATCCGCGGCGCCGAAACGGCTCGTTCACGTCCATGTAGATGTCGCCGAACGGCCGGTTGTAGTGAAACATCACGCCGCCGGTCGCGGCGACCTGTCCGTCGATCTCGACAACGCCGCGATACAACAGCTCCTGGGGCGGCACATCCGGAGCCTCTGCGGCAGTCGCGGCGCGATACGTCGCACCGGCGGGAGCCAGGGTCGTCACTAGCCGGTCGTGGAACAGGATCGCATTGCTCGTCGCCTGCGTCACCCACGCGTGCAGCATCACCGTGGCCAGCGGATCGTTGCTTTGAATCGTGATCTGCACGGCCTCGCTCACCTCGACAAGCCGGCCATAGAGATCCAGGAGGCGCTGCCGGTGAGTCGGCACGACGTACACCTGGTAGAGAGTCGGCGAATCCTTCCACGGCCCGCCAATCGCCAGCGAGCCGTAGCCGACCGGCGTCTCACCGACTGCCAACAGAAATTCCTGCGTCCACCCGGGACGGTCATGAATCGAATCGTGCACCACCTGGCAGTTCATCTCGAAGCGGTGCATGTCGCGCCACAGGTGGATGCGCTCGAGAGTCGTTGCCGAGACTGAAACGTTCATCGATGACTCGTGTCGCACGTGCGAGCCGATGTTCAACGAACATCGTGCCGTGCGCTCTGAAACAGGCGCCGGTCGGACAGACGCATCGCCGTCAACACACCATGTGCAATCGTGTCGAGACCGATGGTCGACCCGATGATGCGCGGGCGCGGCCATCCGTCGCCGTCGATCGCGGCGTTATTGAGATGCCCATACGCGACGACCTCGTCGCCGCAGTAGTCCTCGGGAAATCCGTCGGTGCCCCAGATGCACGCTCGCACATCCTGGTCCTCGAGCCGCGCGACGCTCGCATCGAGACCGCCGTGCACGCAGATGCCATCGGGTCCCCGGTAGTAGGGCTGCAGGCGGTCGAAGAACATCCGATGCGTCGTCGGCATGCTGTCGACGAACACGTCATACGGCAACGGTACCCGCTCGAGGTAGACGCCGAGGCCGGCCTCTCTCTGGGCATCGCGAATGATTCGCGCCGCGTCGGGCGAGTAGCTGCGAATGGTGTCGTACCCATCCATGCCCAGTACCCAGGAATGCCGATAGAAATCTCGGAACGTCTGCAACAGCCAATCCTCATGATTCCCGCGCAGGTAGACAACGGTGCCAGCGATGTCCTGCTCGAACCCGAGCATCGCGTCGATGCATCCTTTCGAGTCGGGTCCTCTGTCGATATAGTCGCCCAGAAAGACCACGGTGTCGTCCCGTGCGACCTCGGCGCGAAGCTGCGTCAACAGATCGCTCAGAGGTGCGAGGTAGCCATGGATGTCGCCAACGGCGATCGTCGCCACGCGCTTCGGTCCCCTACGCTTTTCGATACGATCGGCCCACACGACGTCCGATGTAGCGCACCACGCTCTGCGGCACGTGGCGCACCATCATCTCGATCGATCGATTGACGCGGCCGTTGATATAGATCGGCACGCCGGCCATGACCGCCTCGTAGCCTTGCTCGGCGACCGTCGGCGCATCCATCCACATCCACGACGGCATCTGCTTCATCATCTCGCGCGTGCCGGTCACGTCGTGAAACTCGCTGAGGGTGAACCCCGGGCACAGCGCGGTGACATGCACGCCGTGCTGACGAACTTCGTGCGACAGTGCTTCCGAGAACTTGATGACCATCGCCTTCGACGCCGCGTACAACGTGTGCCCTGCCGGGGCGGGCACGAGGCCCGCCAGCGAAGCCACATTGATGATGCGTCCGTAGCGCCGCTCGATCATGCCCGGAAGCAGTCGATGCGTCAGCTCGGCGAGGCCCACCACCATCACCTGCAGCATCGCTTCGTGACGTGCCCATGGGGACGACAGATAACTTCCGGGGATGCCGTAGCCGGCGTTGTTGACGAGCACATCGATCGTCAGCCCAAGCCCGGCCAACGCGTCGCACAACTCCTGCGGCGTCTCACGACGCGAATGATCCGCTGCGATCGCGGCCACGCGCACGCTATGTCGCTTCCTCGCCTGATCCGCCACCTGCTGGAGACGATCCTCGCGTCGAGCCGTGATCACCAGGTCGTAGCCGTGCGACGCGAAAACATTGGCGAACGCCGCGCCGATGCCGGCTGAGGCGCCGGTGATCAGAGCGGTTCGTCGGTGCTCTCGTGCTTCGGTACTCGGGTGCTGGGTCATAGGGTCGGGTTCTCGTGCGGCCCTTTCGCGTAACATGCATGCTCGATGTTCCGCGCCGCCGCTGCTCTCGTGCTCCTCGTGCTGGTTGTGTCGTGGCAGTCGCCGGCTCACGCCGCTCGGCGCGAGCCGTTCTCCATCATCGAAGCCACCATCGCCGACATGCGCACGGCGCTGCAGAAGCGCCGGGTCACGTCGAGAGAGATTGTGACTCAGGCGCTGGCCCGGATCGCCACTTATGAAGATCGGCTGCATGCGGCCCTGTACGTGAACCCGCAGGCGCTCGAAGAGGCCGATCAGCTCGATCGCGAACGGCGCAACGGTCGCATCCGCGGTCCTCTCCACGGCATTCCAGTGGCGCTCAAGGACAACATCCACACCACCAACATGCCGACCACGGGCGGCGCGCTCGCCTTCGCCGGTCTGGTGCCTCCCTACGAGGCGACGCTCACCAAGAACCTGCGCGACGCCGGCGCCATCATCATCGCCAAGACCACGATGACCGAGCTGGCCAATTGGGTGAGCGACAACATGCCGGCCAACTACAACTCGCAGTCCGGCTTCGCGTTCAATCCCTACGATCCGCGACGCGATCCGCGCGACGCGACGTTCGACGGCCGCCCCGTGCTCGGCACCGGCGGATCGAGCTCCGGCATCGGCACCGCCATGAGCTTCTGGATGGCCAACGTCGGCACCGAAACGTCGGGCTCGATCCTCAGTCCGTCGAATCAAACGATGCTGGTGGGAATCAAACCGACGGTGGGTCGAATCAGCCGCTACGGCGTCATCCCGATCGCCGCCGACCAGGACACCCCGGGACCGATGGCGCGAACCGTAGCCGACGCCGCGATCATGCTGGGCGCGCTGGAAGGCGCGAAACCCGACGAGCACGATGCGGCCACGAACGCATGCACACCACCGCCCAATCGCGATTACACGCGTTTCCTGAAGCGTGGTGGACTCAAGGGCGCGCGACTCGGGATTCCACGCGCGTTCTTCTACGATGCCGTGACGCCACCGGGGGCGACCGCATCGAACGGCGGTTTGAACGATGCCCAGAAAATGGTGATGGCCGAGGCGATCACCGCCATGTCCGCGCAGGGCGCGTCCATCGTCGACAACGCCGACATTCCTTCAATCGTCGCGACCGATCCGATGCGGAACCTGCTGCTGTGGCCGGTGTGCAGCGGACCCAACGATGCAAAGGGGCGCGACGAGGATTGCTCGGTGGTTTTCAAGTACGGGATGAAACGCGATTTCAACGCCTGGCTGGCGTCGCTGGGCGACCGCGCGCCGGTGAAGACACTCGCTGATCTGCGCGCCTGGAATCGCGCGCACGAGCGCGCGGGGACGTTGAAGTACGGACAGTCGAACCTGGACAACTCCGACGAGATGGACCTCGAGGCCGATCGCGCCCGATACGAAGCCGACCGCAAGAAGGATCTCGCACTCTCGCGCGAGGAAGGCATCGACGCCGTGCTCAAGGCAAACAACCTCGATGCGGTGGTGTTCCCCGGCGTGCTCGGCGCGGCGATCGCCGCCAAGGCCGGCTACCCGACGATCGTGGTCCCGTTCGGGATGGTGCCGGCTGCGCCGATGCCGGCCGGTTTCGACGCCAAGCCCGCGCCCATGGGTGTGAGCTTCACCGGCACGGCATGTAGCGAGCCGCGGTTGATCGAAATCGCTTATGCGTTCGAACAGGCGACTAAGAGACGTGTGCCGCCGAAGCTGGATTAAGTGCAAGAAGTGGAAAAGTGGAAAAGTGGAAAAAGTGGAAAAAGTGAAAGTACTTAACTTTTTAAGTTGGCGGAAAGTACAACGAGCTAATTAGTCGCGTTGGGATCTACTCGGATTTCCCTCGCAAATCCACAGGGCACGGCTCATGCGATCTGGATCGCCGTGCCGCCTCACGATCTTTACGATCGGACGCGTTTGTTCGCGCTGGCCATCATCAGGTTCTGCCGCGCGCTGCCTCAAACCCGTGAAGCGCAGGAAGCCGCCGGGCAGCTGGGTCGAGCCGCCCCGATCGCACCGGCCGCCGACGGCTGCAAACGCCTGTTAGCCAGCCCACTCAACGCGGCACTCCGCGTGCGACGGAGCCAAATGCTCGAGGCACTCACGAAGGAGCCTGGCCTCGCGCGGCAGGCGTGTAGCGAGCAGTGAGCCCCCGACGATGCGCAGCACGCCCGGCAGCGGCGCGCTATCCCATTCGCCGAAACAATCAATGAACGCGTCCCAATTCATACCGTAGTAGCCTGGGAAGCCAAGCTGGTCGGACAGGAGAACGTGCAGCGTCGCTGAATCGAATACGTCGGATAGGTCGATGACGAGGAGCGTCTGCGTTCCGGCCTTCCGGTACTCCAACACGCCCTGCCAGATCTCAGTAGCTAGAGCCACGTAAGCGGCACGAGGGCCCGCAGCCGATTCGCTGAATTGGCACACGAATTCAGTGTGAAGAATGTCAACGACCTCGTCGAGAGCGTGCGAACGCGCCACGCGGGGCACGACCGTGGCGATCTCAATCGAATACACGTCACCCGGCGCACCGTTCTTGAGCAGGCCGATCGGATCCTCGTCGTGGACGGCCATCGCAACAGCTACGAACAGCAGACGGTATCGAGAGCGCGGTTCGTGCTGGTTGATGTCTAAGCCAATGGGCCGGTCTGGGGCCATGAATCGTTGTCTGGCTAACTAGTAGTAGACCGACCGGCACTCTCGGCCGGCCCTGCGGCGCTCGCAGCATAACGCGAAAACCGCGCTTGGCAGGAAAGTCCAGCGAGGCCAACGATGACGAGCACTTGTCTCACGGACGGACTCGCACGAACACATGATTATCCCGACCCGCATACACCTGACGCGCGCGCCGCCGCTCGCGGCCACGACTGGCGCGCGGATCGTGCGAGTGGCCTCGAATCGCTCGTGCGCACTTTCCGTCCACTTCCCCACTTGAGCACTTCACTTCTTCCACTTTTCCACTTCTTCCACTTTTCCACTTGCGCGTGCGCGCGCGAGCGTCAGGTCTCCCGCAACCAAGCGAGCATCGAGCGTGTACTTTCCGCCGCCGATCCACTCGAACGACCGCTTGATGCCGCCTTTCTCGATGCCGAGCGGACTCGCATCGATGTCGCCGAACGTCACCGATCCGTGTGCGTACCACAGCGTGTCGGGACGCACGCCGATGGTCAGATCGCCCGCGGTCATCCGGATGTCCTTGTTGCCCTCGATGCCGTGCATGTCGATGTCGCCAGCCTTCATGCGCAGATACACATCCGATCGCGCCGGCATTTCGATCGTGAAGCGGACGTGCTTCGTCGGACCGTCGGTCGTCACGCTCGCCATGCGACCGTCCACGTGCACGTCGACCGACAGCTTCCGCAGATCCTTGACGCGCACCTCGTCATCCGCCGACCACCGCACCACGATTCGATCAGCGTCGCCAGCTCGCAGATCGTAGTCGCCGGACGCAAGGTCCAATCGCACGCAACCGCGCTCTTCGAACGGCCGCTCGATCGTGTTGCGATCGACAGCGACCTGCCCCGACACGAGCGAACCGCCAACCCACACACCCACCATCGCCAGCATTACGCGCGTCATGAGGAGCCTCCGCCTTTGAACGCGGGGGCTGAAGCCCCCGCTCTACGAGCGCCCGCGTAGTGCACGACTCTTGCCGACTTGTGAACTTGCTCTTTCACTTGAAAACTTCAACTTCTTCCACTTTTTCCACTTTTCCACTTCTTCCACTTCTTCCACTTCTTCACAGGTGTGCCCCCTCGTCACAGTCCGCCGCCACGGCAATGCCGGACGTTCGAGGAAATGCGCGTCCCGCTACAATGGCCCGCCGCTTGCCTTACTCGCCGACATGCGAATCGTCACGCTCCTCCTGCTCCTTGCATCGCTAGCCGTCCCCTGCGCGGTCGCTCGCGCCCAGGAGCCCGAACCGGCCGAAGGCACGCGCATCGAATCCGCCGAGGTCTCGGGCTTCGCGATCGACCAGCTCAGTCCGGGACTCCAGCGGGATATCGAAAGCCTCAAAGGCGAACGCTTCGAACGCGATCGCATCAACCGGCTCGTTGAACGAATCGAGGAAGAACATCCGGAAGTCGTCGCCGCGGTGCGAACCGTGTCGCGCCCGGACGACCAGGTGCGCGTGATCTTCCTCATTGCGCGCATCAGCGACGATGGCGATCTCGTCTCGAACATCAACGCGCGCTACACAGTCGAGAGCGTCGAGATTCAAGGCGTCCCCGAAGGCACCATCAGCCAGAGTCTTCGCGATCGCCTCCAGCGGCTCGTCGGCGGACGGCTTGATACCGAAGCCGACGATCTCATCGACGAGCTCAGGGCCGAACGCCCGGGCTACGACGTCAGCCGCCGCATCCAGCGAGGCACCAAGCCCGGTCAGATCCGCGTCGTCTTCGAATTCTCCGAGACCGAGCGCTTGCGGTGGATTCCGTTCATTCGATCGCGCTCGCGCTATGTCTACCACTCCGAGCAGGGGTGGAGTGGCGTCCACGACATCCCGATGGGCGGCCGCTACAACCGCGCAACGGTGGGCTTTGCGTTCAGCAACAGCGACGACCTCGTCGAGGAGTACTCGGGATTTCGTGTGCGATTCGAGAGCCGTCGCGTCGGCACCGAGCGCGTTGGTCTCAGCCTCGAGGTGTCGCGCTTCAACAACACCTTTCGCGAACCGACGCTAACGGCGCTCTCGGCGAACCCCGCGATTCCGGAACCGTACCGCACGCGCCTCACGGTGGAGCCCATCGGAACGGTGGCACTCACGCGCCAGGTGCGTGTCTTTGGCGGCGTCAGCTTCTCCAACCTGGTCGCGCTGTCGCACTCGCCCGACTCGCAGATGGCGAGCACCGTGATCGGTGGTCTCGCCTACACACAGCGGTGGGATCTCGACTCGAAGTCGCGCTCGAACGTCGACGCCGGCTACGAGATCCGATCGTCCGCGCTCGATAGCGATCTCTCCTACAGGCGCCACTTCGGTCACGCCAGCTATCGCTACGACCACGACGACAACACGGTGATCGCCAGTGTGTTTCTCGGCCGCGTGACCGGCAACGCACCGCTGTTCGAGCGCTTCTCGCTGGGCGACACCTCCACGCTGCGCGGCTGGAACAAGTTCGACATCGCACCGGCGGGCGGCGATCACGTGTTCCACCAATCGCTCGAGTACCGCTTCCACAACGTCGGGCTGTTTCTCGATGCCGGATCGGTGTGGGATACCGGCACCGACAAACGCATCCGCACGTCGACCGGCTTCGGCATTCTGGGTGACAACTTCTTCCTGACGCTCGCGTTTCCGATCAACGAGGGCGGAGCCAATGGCACGTTCATGGTGGGAGTGCGGTTTTGAGTCCCGCGCTCGTGCACGACATGCGGGCTCGGCTGGCGTTCATCACCGTTGTTGTCGCGTTGTCGCCGCTCGCACTCGTCGCCCAGTCGTTCGATGTTCGCGTGGTGGCAGATACGCTGCAGTTGCGCGGATCGGGACTTGGGCTCATCGAAGGCCGGGTGGCTGACCATCTGCGAGATGGCCGCTCTGTGCGCGCGGATTTCGAGTTGACGCTGCTCGAGAAACCGCGAGGCAGCGCGATCGCGCACGGCCAATACGGCTTCATCGTCAGCTACGACCTGTGGGAGCAGCGGTTCGCGGTGACTCGCGTCGGCGCGCCGCCACGATCGATCTCGCACCTCACCGCCAGAAACGCCGAAGGGTGGTGCCTCGAGAGCATGACGCTTCCGCTGGCAACGCTCGGACGGTTCGCTCACGACGTCCCGTTCTGGATCCGTGTCGACTACCGCGTGCTGGATCGCGCGCCAGCGCCGAATCCAGAGGAAGATTCAGCTTTCGGCCTGCGGACGCTGATCGACGCACTCAGTCGACGGCGGCAGGACGAGCCCCCGGGACGATCGCTGGAGGCAGGACCCTTCCGTGTGGGACATTGATTGAGGTGTTGCGCAGCCTCCGTAGTCGGCTCATCGTCGCGTTCCTCATCGCCACCATTTTGCCGCTCGCAGCGACGCTCTGGATTACCACGTCGCTCCTCGAGCGCAGTCTCGGCTATGCGACCACCCGCGAGCTCGATGATCTCTCGCGCACGCTCGAAGGCACGACGCGTCTGTTCTACGACCGCGAACGCGAGTCGCTGAAGATGGACGCGCTCGCCGGCCGGACCCCGGCGACGTCGCATGCGGCAACGAGCATGAGCGGTTGGCCCGAACCGGTCCGCGCGTTCTGGGACAGCGGCGAGCCCGAGCGATTCACCCTCTCGGGCACCGCCGGCGATCGCATCGACTACATGAGACGCGGCGCCGCTGGCGTCGACGTCTACACCCGCGATCTCGGCGGAATCCGCATGCAGGAGCTCGCGTCGAAGCTTCGTCAATCGCGCGAGCTGGTGGCGTCAATCGAGGCACGCGACTTGCGACGCGGCTTCCGTCTCACCCTATGGCTGCTCGTCGCCGTTGTCTGGATCGCGTCGCTGGCACCGGTGCTCTTCATCGCCCATCGCATCAGCAGGCCCATCCAGCAGCTCACCGCCGGCTTGACGCAGTTTGCCGCGGGCGACTGGGATCAACGCCTCGCAACGACCCGAGACGATGAAGTGGGACGCGCGGTGACCGCATTCAACGACATGGCCGCCCAGCTGCGGCGCAGCCGCGAGCGTCTCGTTTACCTGACGCAGATGTCCAGCTGGCAGTCGCTGGCTCGGAAGACCGCACACGAGTTGAAGAATTCGCTCACGCCGATTCGGCTCACCGTGGAAGAGATGGTCGAGCGGCAGCCGCAAAGCGATCGCGTGTTCATGCAGCAGGCAGCACAGATCGTGATCAGCGAGATCGAAACGCTGGAGCGTCGCGTGCGGGCGTTCTCGGAATTCGCCAGCGAGCC
>Ga0075434_100006381_pt1 | contig 10810 bp, 10 predicted proteins | sample RhiMethybrSRZTD3_FD_75298 | JGI IMG/M metagenome (GOLD analysis project Ga0075434, IMG submission 75298) | Populus rhizosphere microbial communities from Tennessee, USA - Rhizosphere MetaG P. TD hybrid SRZTD3 | ecosystem: Host-associated > Plants > Roots > Rhizosphere > Soil | place: USA...
GACTCGCGAATGACCCAGAGCGCCACCGGCAGGATGGCGACGAGGACCAGTCCGGCGATGACCACGTATGCGAACCGCCAGCCGTTCGTGAGAATGAGCCAGGTCACGAGCGGCACCAGGAGACTCATCCCCGTCATCGACGCGCTGCCGAGCAGCGAGAGCGCGGTGCCGCGCCGTTTGTTGAACCAGCGCGCGACCACCCCGGAGGCCATCACCGGTCCGGTGACCGCGAGCCCGAGCGGCAGGATCACGCCGTAGACGACCGCGAACTGCCAGAAGGTGTGGACCTGCGCCGTCAGCACGAGCGATCCGACGAGCAAGACCGTCCCGACGGACGCGGTGAGCCGCGCGCCGAATCGATCGAGCGCCAGACCGACGAGCGGGCCGAACACGCCGTAGAGGAAGAGGCTCACCGCGATCACGAGCGAGAAGCTCGCGCGATCGAGATTGAGATCGGCGACGATCGGCTTGAGGAACGGGCCCACCGCGTGGCGAATGCCGGTGGAGATGAACGTCATGAACGAGAAGCCGGCGACGACCCACCAGCCGTAAAACACCCGTCCTGTCCTCATTGACATCACCAACTATACTCGCTTTGGCGACGGACGACCCGATGATCCGCGACGCCACGAGGGGAGAGACCTTACATGTTGATGCGGAGGTTAGGTCGCACGGGGTTGCGCGTGTCGGCGCTGTGTCTCGGCGGCAACACGTTCGGCTGGACGACGGACCAGAAGGCGTCCGAGGCCGTGCTCGATGCCTACGTCGAGGCCGGCGGCAACTTCATCGACACCGCGGACGTGTACTCGCGCTGGGTGCCGGGTCACACGGGCGGCGAGTCCGAGGACGTGCTCGGCAAGTGGATGAAGGCGCGCGGCAATCGTCGCGCCGTCATCATCGCCACCAAGGTGATGGGACCGATGGGGCCCGGGCCGAACGACACCGGGCTCTCGCGCCAGCACATCGTCGAGGGCGTCGAGGACTCGCTGCGGCGCCTGCAGACCGACTTCATCGACCTCTATCAGGCGCACTGGGACGATCGCGACACGCCGCTCGAGGAGACCTTGCGCGCGTTCGACGATCTGGTACGCCAGGGCAAGGTGCGTTACATCGGCGCCTCGAACTACCACGCATGGCGGCTGACGCGCGCGTTGTGGGAAAGCGACCGGCGCGCCTACATGCGCTACGAGTCGATCCAGCCGAAATACAATCTCGTGTTCCGTGACGAGTACGAGCGCGAGCTCGAGCCGCTCTGCCTGGAGCAGTCGATCGGCGTCATCCCCTACTCCTCGCTCGGCAGCGGCTTTCTCTCCGGTAAGTACCATCGGGGCCGCGATCTTCCGAAGACCGCGCGCGCCGGCAACGTCCAGAAGACTTACATGACCGATCGCGGGTTCACGGTGCTCGAGGCGGTCGAGAAGGTCGCGGCGGCCGCGGGCGCCACCCCGGCGCAGGTCGCGCTGTCCTGGCTCGCGCATCGCCCGGGTATCACCGCGCCCATCGCCAGCGCCACGTCGGTGACGCAGCTCAAGGAGCTGGTCGGCGGGATCGAGCTCCAGCTCGATTCGGACGCGCGCGCGACCCTCGATCGCGCGAGCGCCTGGCAGGAAGCCTAGCGGGCGGACACGTTCATCCCCCCGCGATCTGCGGGAGGATGAACACTTCGCTGTCGGGAGCAATCGGCTCGAGCAGGGTCTCCTGGTAGATCTGGCCGTCGATGGCCACGGCGACGCCTTCCTGCAGGTGGGGGCCGAGCTCGGGATGAAGCTCGGTGAGCCGGTCGAAGAGCTGCTTGATGGACGTCGCCGAGACGTTGAACTCGGCGACGCCCCCCGTCAGCTGCGCGAGGTTACCGATCAGGACAACCCGCGCCATCCGCTCGTCGTCAGTTCTTGCCACCGTTGGCGGCTTTTTCCTTCAGCGCCTTCAGAACCTTCGGCGGCGACATCGGAAGCTCGGTGAAGCGGATGCCGGTCGCCTGCTCCATCGCGTTGGCGATCGCCCCGAGCGGCGGCACGATCGGCGTCTCGCCGACGCCGCGCACGCCGTACGGGTGCTTGGGATTCGCCACCTCGACCAGGATCGCGTCGATCATCGGCACGTCGGAGGCCACCGGCATCCGGTAGTCGAGGAAGCCCGCGTTCTGCAGCTTGCCGTCCTCGCCGTAGATGTATTCCTCGTTCAGCGCCCAGCCGATGCCCTGGACGGCGCCGCCCTGGAACTGCCCCTCGACGTACGCCGGATGCAGCGCCTTCCCCGCGTCCTGCGCGACCGTGTAGCGAAGGATCGTCACGCGGCCGGTCTCCGGATCGACCTCGAGATCGACCAGGTGCGTGCCGAGGCTCGGGCCGGCGCCCTGAGCATTGATGCGGCCGTAGCCGCCGATCGGGCCGCCGGTCTTGCCGGCGATCTTCGCGAAGTCGGCAATCGACATCGGCTTGAACTTCTCCGCCGCGGCCCCGAGCGCCTTCACGGAGCCCTTCGAGAACTCGACCTGATCGGGCTTGAGCTCCCAGAGCTTGCACGCGCGCGCGCAGAGCTCGGTCTTGATCTGCTTGGCCGCCTCGACGATCGCCATCGAGCCCGAGAACGCCGAGCGGCTGCCGCCGGTGAGGAACGTGAAGCCGAGCGAGCCGGTGTCGCCGATGATCGGCCGCACCTTGTCGTAGGGGATCCCGAGCTCGTCGGCGACGACGTTCGTGAGCGCGGCGCGTAGCCCGCCGATGTCCGGCGTGCCGGCCATCAGGGACACGGTGCCGTCCTCGTTGATCGTCAGGGACGCGCAGGTCTCGCCGCCGATGTTGAACCAGAAGCCCGAGGCGACGCCGCGGCCCTGCCACTTGCGGAGCGGCGTGTTCCAGTGCTCGGTCTTCTTGATCGAGTTGAGCGTCTCTTCCAGACCGAGCGGGCCGAACTTCGGACCGTACGCGGCCTTGGTGCCCTCGCGCGCCGCGTTCATCATGCGGAGCTGGATTCCGTCGATCCCGAGCTTCTTGGCGATCTCGTCCACCACGCTCTCGACGGCGAACTCGGAGATCGGCGCGCCGGGCGCGCGGTAGGCCGCGACCTTCGGGCGGTTGGAGACGACGTCGTAGCCGATGACCTTGACGTTCTCCATGTCGTACGGCGCGTACGCACAGAAGACGCCGGGCTGAACCGGCGAGCCCTGGAAGGCGCCGGCCTGGTACTTGAGCTCGGCGAACCCGGCGACGAACTTGCCGTCCTTCGTCGCGCCCATCTTGACCTTGACGGTGGCGCCCGAGGTCGGGCCCGAAGCCTTGAAGACTTCCTCGCGCGACATGGCCATCTTCACCGCGCGCTTGGCCTTGCGCGAGAGCGCGAGGGCCAGTGGCTCGAGGTAGACGACGGTCTTGCCGCCGAAGCCGCCGCCGATCTCGGAGGCGGTCACGCGGAGCTTGGCGATGTCCATCCCCAGCAGACGCGCGCAGTGGGCGCGCACGATGAAGTGGCCCTGCGTGCAGCACCACAGCTCGGCCGACCCGTCCTCGGACACGCTGGCCAGCGCCGCGTGGGGCTCGATGTAGCCCTGGTGCACCGGCGCCGTCTTGAACTCGCGCTCGATGATGACGTCGGCCTTCTTGAAGCCGGCCTCGATGTCCCCCAGCGTGATCTCGATGCGCTTCGCGATGTTGGACGGCTTGTCGGGCTTGGGCTCGACGCCGGCGGTGAAGAGGTCGTCGTGCAGCAGCGGCGCGCCGGGCTTCATCGCCTCGACGACGTCGATCACGTGCGGGAGAACCTCGTACTTCACGTCGATGAGCTTGAGGGCCCGTCGCGCGACGAGCGCGCTGGTGGCGGCGACGGCGGCCACGGCGTGGCCCTCGTAGAGCGCCTTCTCACGCGCCATGACGTTCCGGACGACGTCCTTGTAGTTCATCATCATCTCGCCGGCCGGGATGAACTCCGAGGACTGGTCGGCGAAATCGTCGCGCGTGATGACGGCCTTCACGCCGGGCAGCGCCTCGGCCTTCGAGGTGTCGATCGAGACGATGCGCGCATGCGGATGGGGGCTTCGCAGCACCTTGCCGATGAGCTGGCCGGGTAAGTTGAAGTCGGCGCCGAAGCGCGCGCGCCCGGTCACCTTGTCGACGCCGTCCGGGCGGATCGTGCGCGTGCCGACGTAACCCTGCCCGTTGGTCCCGTTCGTGCCGTTCTCGGCCATGGCTATCCCTTTCTCATCGTCGCGGCCGCGTCCTTCACCGCGCTCACAATTTTGTCGTACCCCGTGCACCGGCAGAGGTTCCCGGCGAGCCAGAATCGAATCTCGTGCTCGCTCGGATCGGGCGTGCGCTCGAGGAGCGCCTTGCCGGCCACCAGGAAGCCGGGCGTACAGATGCCGCACTGAAGCGCCGCGTGCTCCAGGAACTTCTGCTGAAGCGGATGGAGCTTCTCACCCTTCGCCAGGCCTTCGATCGTCTCGACGCGCCGCCCGCTGACCTCACATCCCAGCACGAGGCAGGAGCAGACCAGCCGGCCGTCGAGCATGACGCTGCAGGCGCCGCAGTCGCCGGAGGCGCAGCCTTCCTTGCTGCCGGTCAGCTGCAGGGTGTCGCGGAGCACGTCCAGAAGCGTCTCTTCGGTCTCGCAGAGGAACTCGACCGCATCGCCGTTCACGACCGCTTCGACATGGTGCTTGGCCATTAGCTCGTCCTCGCTCGGTCCAGCGCGATCAGGGCCGCTCGGCGCGTCAGCACCGCGGCCACGTCGGTTCGAAACTCGATCGTTCCTCGTTTGTCGTCGATCGGCCGGCAGGCCGCTCGCGCGGCTGCCTCGAGCCGCTGCTGCGCTGGCAGGTCGAGGCGGCTTCCGATGATCGCCTGCGCTGCCTCCGCGACGAGCAACACCCGCGCGGCCACCGCGCCCAGCCCCACGCGCGCCGCCGTGATCGTACCGGCGCCGTCGAGGGTTAAGCTTACTCCCGCCCCGACCACGGCGATGTCCATTTCGGTCCGCGGGATGAAGCGCAGATAGGCATCGGACGATCTCGGCGGGCGGGGCGGCAACAGGAAGGAGACGACGATCTCCCCCTTGCGCAGGGCCAGCTTGCGCGGCCCGAGCATGACGTCCTCGACCGGGAGATCGCGCCGGCCCTGCGGCCCGGCCAAGGTCGCGAGTGCCCCGGCGGCGATGAGCGCCGGCACGCTGTCGGCCGCCGGCGACCCGTTACAGAGGTTGCCCCCGAGGGTCGCGCGCCCCTGGACCTGCGTGGATCCGATGAGGTTCGCGGCCTCGATCACGCCCGGCCAGACGCTCTTGAGCCGGGGGTGCTCCTTGAGCTCGGCGCCGGTGACCGCCGCCCCGATCCGCCAGCCGCCCTTTTCCTCAGTGATCGCGCGGGTCTCGGCGATCTTCTTGATGTCGACGATCAGGTCCGGATCGACGACGTCGGCACGCATCTGCACGAGCAGATCGGTGCCCCCCGCGAGCACGCGGGTCTCGCCCGTGGCCGCCGACAGCAGCGCCACCGCTCCTTCGATTGAGTCCGGTGCTTCGTAACGCATGGGTTCTAGTCTCGCCTTTCGTAGTGTTCCGTAAATGCCTGATGATGCTCAGGCCAGCATAATCAATGAAGGCGCCACGCGTGTCAACGGCGCGGCAGGCCGCAACGCGACTCGACTCCGGTCAGATGCGCTCGAGGACGACGACCGGGATCTCGCGCGCGGTCCGCTGCTGGTACTCGACGTAAGGCGGCCAGATGGCGGTCATCGTCTTCCACAGCGCCGGCTTCTCGGCCGGGGTCGCGGTGCGGGCGCGCGCCTTGAACTTGTCAGCCATGACCTGGACCTGCACGACCGGCTGAGCAACGAGATTCTCGTACCAGCTCGGGTGCGCCGGCGCGCCACCCCGCGAGGCCACGACCAGGTAGTTGTTGCCGGCACGGCCGTAGATGAGCGGCGTGGTTCGCGGCTGGCCCGAGCGCCGACCGGTGGTGGTCAGGAGCAACGTCGTCACGCCTTCCCAGATGTGACCCTCACGGCCGTCGGTCTCGATGTAGCGTTTCGCGTGCGCCTGCTGCCAGCCGGGCGGCCGGCCGCCGGGTCCGGGTCGTGGTGTCGACATGCTGTCCTCCGCCTTTTCCGAGGTTACTTGATCGAGTCGGGTGATACCGCGCGACCAGCGCGCGAGGCCTCGTAGATCGCCAACGGCACCTGCAGAATGTGCTTCGCGGTCTGGACGTCCTGCGCCGGCTGCCGCCCGGCGAGGAGGCTGTCGATGAAATCCACCGCGGCGCCGTCGAAGCCGAGGCGCCAGTCGGCCGGGACCTGATAGTTGACGGTCTCGGTGCCGCGGATCAAGACCACTGCGGGCATGTCGAGCATCTCGCCGGTGCCGCGCGTCACCCAGATGATCCCGCGGCTGCCGTGGATCTCGAAGAACTCGTCGGCGCGGTAGTAGCGCCCGCGAATCGTCATCTCGGGCGCCGCGGTATAGTCGATCACGCCCAGGCAATTGCGCCCCTTGAAGCGCCAGATCGCCGCCGCGGGGGTCTCGGCGAGGAGATCCGCGCCGCGCGTCACGATCGCCGAGATGTCGCCGATCTCGCCGATCCACAGCACGGCCGTCGCGTACTTGTGCACGCCGTCGTCGTAGAGCGGCCCGCCCGGATTGCGGCTGGGATCGCGGCGCCAGACTGTCGCATCGGGATCGAGCTCCATCACCTGCCCCGTGATCTGCACGGCGCGCGTCGTGTGGATGCGCACGAGCGAGGGCTCGCCGATGGCGCCGCTGTCGAGCAGCTCCTTGGCCTTCAAGATCGGCGGGTAATAGAGGAAGTTCTCGGTCACGCGAAAGGTCGTCCGCGCTCGCGCCACCGCGGCGGCGATGCGATCGGCCTCGGCGACCGAGATGGCCAGCGGCTTCTGGACCGAGACGTGCTTGTCCGCTCCGAGCGCCGCCACGATCTGATCGGCGTGCATCCAGGTGGGCGTGAGGAGCTCGACCGCGTCGATCGTGGGATCGTCGAGGACCTGCTTGAAGTCCGAGTAGATTCTCGGCGAGATGCCCCACTCGCGCGCCCGGCGCGTCGCGCGCTCCGGCACCGCGTCGCACAGGGCCACCACGTCGCACCGCGGGTGCTGCAGATACCCGGGTGCGTTGAGCTGAGAGATGTTGCCGCAGCCGACGATCGCGAGGCGAACTCTGTCCATGGTCTCCTGGTCCGTCAGAATTTGACCGGCAACGCCTTCAGTCCTCGGAGCGTGAGACTCTGACGATACTCCACGGCGTCGCTGACGAGCGCGAGCCTCGGCAGCCGCTGCACGAGCGTGTTGATCGCGATCTGGCCCTCTACCCGCGCCAGGGGCGCCCCCAGGCAGAAGTGGATCCCCCAGCCGAAGGCGATGTGCCGATTGTCGGCGCGCGCGAGGTCGAGGCGGTCGGGCTCGGGGAACTGCGCGGGGTCGCGGTCCGCGGCGCCGATGAACGGCATCACCATCTCGCCCTTGCGGATCGTGTGCCCGCCGAACGACGCATCGTCACTCGCCACCCGCGCGGTGCGCTGGACGGGCCCGTCGTATCGCAAGAGCTCCTCGACGGCGGTCGTGATCAGCCCGGGGGCCGCGCGCAGGCGGCGCAGCTCCTCGGGGTTGCGCAGCAGCGCCAGGAGCCCGTTGCCGATCAGGTTCACCGTGGTCTCGTGGCCGGCGATGAGGATCAGGATGCACGTCGCCAGCAGCTCCTCTTCGTTGAGCTTGTCCCCCGCTTCCTCGGCGGCGATGAGCGCCGACAGGAGATCGCCGCGCGGCGAGGCGCGGCGCTGGGCGATGAGCTCGCGGAAGTAGTCGCTGATCCCGTGCCGGGCCGCGGCGCTCCGGCGCGGGATCTCCGAATCGGGCGGCAGCCAGATCGAGTCCAGCCCGCGGGCGATGTCGAGGCTCCAGCCCTTGAATCGCTCGTGGTCTTGAACGGGGACGCCCATCATCTCGCAGATCACGTTCACCGGGATCGGGTACGCGAACTCCTCGATGATATCCATCGAGCCGGCGGCGTCCGCGCGCGCGATCAGGCCGTCGACGATCTCCTGGATCCGCGGCCGCAGCCCCTCGACGACGCGCGGCGTGAACGCCTTGCTGACCAGGCTCCGGAGCCGCGTGTGATCCGGAGGATCGCGATCCAGCATCGAGAGCCCGACACCGCGCGGCACCTCGCCGCCGAAGCGCGCGGCAACCAGCGCGGCGAGCGGCTCCTTGATGAAGCGCGCGTCGCGCAGCACGGCTGCCACGTCTTCGTACCGAGTGAGCACCCAGAAGCCGAGGGGGCTGTAGTGGACGGGATCCTCGGCGCGCAGGCGGTGGTAGGTCGGATACGGGTCCGCCAGGAACTCCGGATCCATCGGATTGAAGCTCTTCACGACGCGGTCCCGGCTCCCACGTTCACTTCGGGGGCGCCGCGGGTGCCGGCGGCGTTGCGGGCGCCGGCGGCGCGGCGGGCGCGGGCTGCGTCGGGACGACGACACCCGGCGCCAGCTGGATTTCTTCCACGAGAGTCACCTTCGTGACGTAGTAGCGGGTCTCGCCAAAACAGGTCGTCGGAAGGCCGACGCGTTGCTCGTAGTGGAGGCTCACGCGACGACCCATCAGCTGGTTGATCTGCTTCACCGTGCTCTTGTCCCACACTGTGAACGGGAACTTTTCGGTCGACGCGCCGGGCATCGAGACCATCGCCATCTCGCCTTCCCAGGTCTTGCAGATCCACCCCTTGCGAGAGAGTTTCTGCACCCAGCCCGCTCGTTCGCCGGACGCGTAGCTCCATTTCAACGCGGACCAGAAGTATCCGGCGACCAGCGCCGCGATCACCAGCAAGCCGATCAGCACGCGGAGCTTGCCGATCCCCCGTTGATCGAACGCCGTCATCTGGCACTCCTCCTATCGTCAGGCAAGGTTGGCCCGCGATTGTCTCTCATCACGCGCGATGACGCGAGAGGTCTTCCGAGCCGCGCGTCCCGTCAGGGTGTCGCGCGCTCGAACGCCAGCTCTCCGGATGGGCCGCTCAGGACGAGACGCGAGCCGGCAACCCGATATTGGGTCACCGGTGCGAGGATCGCAAAATAACGACCTTCGACTTCCATGGCCGGCGGGGGGCACGCCATCTTGGTCGACGCGACCGGTCCGATGGTGATGGCTCCGGGCCCCGTGTCCTGGACCTGCCCGGTGTAGCGGTTACAGCCGCCGAACCCGGCCAATCGAGCTCCGTCGAAGATGGCCGTCGGCGGCCGCGTGCCTTGAGGGAGTGGTTGCCCGCCGAGGCTCACCAGGGTCCACGTGACGCCGGTGAGCGTCGAGAGCGAGAGATTCGCGGGTGTGCCGGATGACGGCGCGCCCTCGCGGGGTCCGCAGCCGGCGCTCGCGAGGAGGACGCACGTCGCGACCGCGAAGCCGGCGCGCCTAGAAGCGGACATAGAGGCGGAGACCGCCGACGACAGCCGTGTCGACGTCGGTGAGACCGTTGCCGGCCGCGTTGAGCCTCTTCTTGAGCGCGGGATTGACGATCTGCAGATCGAGCGACGCGTTGAGCCAGGGCGTGAGCACGGCGTTGTAGTAGAGCTCGACCGCGTCGTCGTGGTCGAGGCCGAGGTTCAGCTGCGTGCGCAAGAGCGGCACGAAGTTCGAGGTGATATCGGCTCGAGACCAGCCGACGCCGAAGTTGTCGTGAGGTCGCCCCGGCACGATGCCGTTGCCGCCGACTCCCACGTTATAGGAGTACTTGACCGGATTCACGATGCCGTCGGAGGCGCCGAACGTGAAGAACATGCCGATGCCGCGCTTCGCGTCGCCGCTCGGCTGCCAGAGGTACTGATCGAACCCGTAGTACATGGCCCAGGTACTGTCCGTCTTCCTCGCCGGCTGCACGGGTACCAGCAGCTGGGGGAAGAACCGCTCGAGGAATCGCTCCAGGCGCGGGCCCGGATCCCCCAGCAGCGGAAACTTGTTGGTCAGCAGCATCCGCGAGATGTTGGACGGGTCCTGGCTCAGGTCGAACCGAGTCTTGTTGCTCCACAAGCCCCCCAGTTGCTGGTGACCGACGAGCCCGAACGGCTTGATCGTCACTTTCCCGCCCGCGACGACCGTAACGCCATCTTGAAACGCCTCGCTCAGGTCGTTGTTGGTGGGCGTGCCGCTCGGGTCGAGCACGAGCGCCGACAACAGCACGTTCTCCCACGGTATGGCGATGACTCCGCCGCCGTACGCCGAGATCGGAACCAGGTCCATGGACATGGGAAAGACGAGCCCGGTGTTCATGAACTGGGTGCGATAGTTACCCGCGAACTCCCCCTGAAACCCGTCGAGCGTGAAGACCTTGCCGACCATCAAGCCGAACTTCGTACTGAGGAACTGCATGAAGGTCGCGTTCGTGAGCGCGGTGGTCTGGTCGCCGGGGGCCGGTACGATGGCCGCGGTGTTGACCGGCAAGATCGAGCCCGACTGCAGGAACACGTTTTCACCGAAGCCGCTGTCTGCCGAAATCTTCAAGAAGCCGCCCGGCCAGAGGCCGAGCTTGCCCGTGTCGATGTTGAGCGTGTAGTCGGCGTTGCCCCAGAACTCCGAGCCGGTTTCGGTGCCGCCGGTCATCACGCTCTGGGGGGTCAGCAAGAGGTCGACGTCGAACACGACGCCCTTCTTGCCGAGCTCGTCGCGCAGGCCGAACCAGCTTCCGGTGAGCCGGGGCCGGGACCAGAGGTCTCCGCCCCACGTCGGAGGCACGTCGATCGGCTGCGCGCTCGCCGGCACTACGGAGCACAGCAGCAGCAGGCCGAGCAGGATCGTCGCGGCGTACCGCGCCATCCGGATGC
>Ga0075434_100006382_pt1 | contig 10809 bp, 11 predicted proteins | sample RhiMethybrSRZTD3_FD_75298 | JGI IMG/M metagenome (GOLD analysis project Ga0075434, IMG submission 75298) | Populus rhizosphere microbial communities from Tennessee, USA - Rhizosphere MetaG P. TD hybrid SRZTD3 | ecosystem: Host-associated > Plants > Roots > Rhizosphere > Soil | place: USA...
TGTAAGGGGCACCCTCGGAGGGTTCCCCCTTCCCCTCCGTTGTAAGGGGCACCCTCGGAGGGTTCCCCCTTCCCCTCCAGCATGGGTCGAACGGCGAGGGGGCGGATCGACAGGCGGCGTAAATTATCTCTCGTGATGCACGGGGTCGACGTCGCCGCGGCCATCGACGCGGTCTATCACTCGGACTGGGGCCGCATGGTCGCCACCCTCATCCGCCTGGTGGGCGATTTCGACCTGGCGGAAGAGGCGGTCCAGGACGCCTTCGCCGCCGCGGTCGAGCAGTGGCCGGTCTCCGGCATCCCCGATGTCCCGCGCGCCTGGATCATCCAGACGGCCCGTCACAAGGCCATCGACGGCATCCGCCGCCGGGCGCGGTTCGCCGAGAAACTGGACCGCTTCGCGATGGCGGGCCCGGGGGCCAGCGTGGCCGCGCACGACTTCGATCCCGACCAGATCCCCGACGACCGCCTGCGGCTGATCTTCACGTGCTGCCATCCGGCGTTGGCGCCCGAGGGCCAGGTCGCGCTCACGCTGCGCACGCTCGGCGGTCTCGAGACCGACGAGATCGCGCGCGTCTTCCTGGTCCCGCCCGCCACGATGGCCCAGCGGCTGGTGCGCGCAAAGGCCAGGATCCGCGAGGCGCGCATCCCGTTCAGCATGCCCGACACGCGTGAGATGCCGGCGCGCCTCGAGGCGGTGCTGACCGTCATCTACCTGATCTTCACCGAGGGCTACACGGCCACGCGGGGCAGCGCGCTCGTGCGGACCGATCTGTGCGCCGAGGCCATCCGTCTCGCACGGCTGGTGCGAATGCTCCTGGCACCGCCGCCGGGCGATGCCACCGCGCTCCTCGCCCTGCTGCTGCTGCAGGACTCACGGCGGGACGCGCGACTCGACGCGGCCGGCGACGTCGTGCTGCTGGAAGACCAGGACCGCAGGCAGTGGAACCACGCGCAGATCGCCGAGGCGCTGCCGCTCGTGGAGGAAGCGCTGCGCGACGGACCCCGGCCCTACGCGTTGCAGGCGGCGATCGCCGCGCTGCATTGCCAGGCCGCGCACGCCGAGGACACCGACTGGCCGCAGATCGTCCGCCTCTACGGCGTGCTGGATCGCGTGCAGCCCTCGCCGATCGTGTCCCTCAACCGGGCGGTCGCGGTGGCCATGGTGGACGGCCCGCGCCCGGCGCTCGCCCTCATCGATGCCCTCGCGGACGACCTGGAGCGGTATCACCTGCTGCACGTCGCGCGCGCGGACATGCTGCGCCGCCTCGGCGCGCCGGCCGAGGCGGCGAAGAGCTACACGCGGGCGCTGGAGCTGGTGACCAACGACGCCGAGCGGCGATTTCTCGAGCGGCGGCTGCGCGAGGCGCAGGCCTCCTAGCGCCGCGCCGCGGCCGCCGTTTCGGTCAGCGACTTCAGCGTGGCCAGCCCCTGCTCGAACTGGCCGCCGATCATCCTGTCCATGCTCATCACGAGGCCGATCGCCTTGCTGACGAAGTTCTTGCGGCCCGTCATGCTCCAGGTGACGGCCGTCCGGCCGCCCTCCGGAGTGAACGTGAACTCGGCGAACGCCGTCGAGGCGAAGGGCCGGGCGAAGTCGAGCCGGATGCGGATCCGCTCATTCGGCCGGCTCTCGATGATGGTCATGCGCCCCTCGCCGACCTGGGAGTTGCCGGACCAGGCCAGCACGGCGCCCACGCCGGCCGGCGCGCCTTCGAACATGTTCTTCGCGGCGGGATCGACGGCAAACGGGTTCCATGTCTGGAACTCGTGGAGATCGTTGACCCGGGCGAACACGGCGGCCGGCGGGGCGGCGATGGTGGCGCGACGGACCACCGTGTAGTCGGCGGGCTGCAAGGCGACCAGGACGACGACCACCACCACGACCACCGCAAGTCCAACGAGGATCTTCTCGACCATGGGTTGAATGTCTCCCTTCACCCTGTAGGTCGAACGGCGGTGCGCGAGATCGACACCGCCGGGAGCTCACCGTGTGCCGGGGATCGCCCAGAAGTGCCGCGCGACGTGCAGCGTGGCGGTGTCCGCGTCGTACGACACGGCGTCGCCCGCGCCCAGGTCACGCAGGGTGAGCGCCTGCCCGTGGTCGCTACGAATGCTCGCGGAGGGCGGGAGGACCAGCGACCGCGGCCCGCTCGGCGTGTCGAGCACGAGGGTGCGGTTCGGAGCGTCGACGGCCGTGATCATTCCGAGGACGAGCGCGAGCATGTGCCATCTCATGGGGGGTGACCTCCGTGGCCTTGCCTACGGAGTGGCTCCGGCGGTGAGATGAGTGATCCAGGCAGCCGGCAGACTCCGTAGGCATGCAGATGAGGGCGGAGGCCCTGGTGGACGCGGGCGATCACGAGCTGCTCCAGCGGATGCGACAAGGCGACGAGTCGGCGCTCGAGGCGCTCTACGCGCGGTACGGGGGCCTCGTGTACACGCTGGCATTGCGGATCGTCGGCGACCCGGAGCTCGCCCGCGAGGTGCTGCAAGACACGTTCTTGCGGTGCTGGGACGCCGGCGACGCCTACGATCCGGCCCGCGGCCGCGTCCCCTGGTGGCTCATGGGCATCGCGCGCAACCGCGCCATCGACCTGCTGCGAAGCCGGCCCCATCAGGCGCGCCTGCGCGAGCGCGAGCCGCTCGGGCGCGAAGCCGTCGAGCGTCCCGGGCATGGCACGCCGGACGATGCCGTGCTGCGCCGGGCCGTCGCCGACGCACTCCGCGACCTTTCGGTACCGCAGCGCGAGGCGGTCGAGCTCGCGTACTACGGCGGCCTGACGCAGGCGGAGATCGCGAAGGCACTGGGGACGCCGCTCGGCACCGTCAAGAGCCGGACGCGCGAGGCCATGGAGCGCCTGCGCCGTGCACTGGGCCCGAGGCTGGGCCCGATGGAAGGGACATCACCGTGACCGCCGAGCACGATCGCTTCGTCGAGCAGCTCGCCGCCTACGTCCTCGAGTCGCTCGCGGCGGAGGACCGCGCGGGCCTCGAAGCGCACGTGGCCGGATGCGCGGCGTGCGTCGCGCTGCTGGCCGAGTACCGTGCGGTCGTCGGCACGCTGCCGATCGGCCTCGATCCGGTCGCGCCGCCGGCCCGTGCGTGGGAGACGATCCGCGCCCGGGCGCGCTCGGGCCGTCGGCAGTCGGCCGCATCGCGCGCGGCGCGCTGGGCCAGCGCGGCGCGCTGGCCGGCCGTCGCCGCGCTCGTCCTCGTGCTCGCCGGCTGGAACGTGACCCTCCAGCGGGAGCTCGCGCGCCGCGCCCCGGGGCCGGCGCCGGGGCCCGAGGTGGAAGCGCTCTCGCGGCGGCCCGGCCGCATCGTGATCCTGAAGGGCACGGGTCAGCCGGCGGCGAGCGCGCGCATCTTCGTCGCCGTGGACGGCGGCGGCCATCTCGCGGTGAGCGGGCTCGACACCGTGCCCGCCGAGCGCGTCTATCAGCTGTGGTTCGTGCGGGCCGCGGGAGCGCCGGTGAGCGGGGCCACGTTCCGGCCCGACGGCTCCGGCCGAGCGTGGGTCAAGGTGGCGGTGCCCACCACCCTCGACGATGTGGACACGATCGTGGTGACGGAAGAGACGGCGCCGGGGACCACGTCGCCCACGGGCACGCCGCTCCTCACCGCCCTGCCCTGGCGCTAGGCTCGCGCTCAGCCGGTCGCGTTGGCGCGGCCGATAGGGGTCTTCTCGCGGGCTATGATCCGTAGATGCTGACCCGGGAGCGGTTCGCGCAGGGGCTGACGCTGGATCAGTACCTTGCCCAGATGTCCGTCAACAAGGAGCGGCTCGCCGGCGCGCTGGCCCGCGCCGCCGCCGAGCCCGTGGACGCCGGCACGCTCGAGCGCCTGGGCCGCCCGCGCAAGGTGCTGGTCATCACCGAGGACTGGTGCGGCACCTCGCTGGCGTACGTTCCCTTCGTGGCCAGCCTGCTGGCGGCCGATCCCACGATCGAGCTGCGCGTCTTCCTGCGCGACGCGAACCCCGACGTGATGGACCAGTACCTCAAGCGCGGGCTCTACCGCTCGATCCCCGTGATCGCGCTCTTCGACGACGACATGCGCGAGATGGCGCGCTTCATCGAGCAGCGCCCGGGCTAGCGCTCAGCGCGCCGGCGGGATGAACTCCAGGCTCGGATACGAGCTCGACGTCGAGCTCTCGCTGATGTGGATGGCGAGTATCCAGCGGCCGGCCGTCTTCGGATCCTCGCCGCGCTGTTCCTCATCCACCCGCTTGGGCTCGAGGTGGATGAGGGCGTCGCCCTTGAGCCAGTAGAACCCCTCGCCGCCCGTTTTTGCGCCGCCGTGGAGGACCTGCTGCTCGGGCGTGCGGTACACGAACCGCCCCATCGCCCAGCCGTCGGCGGCGAGGCGCTCGCGCGTGCGGCGCATCTCATCGTCGTGCTCGGCGCGCGTGTGCCCCCGCGGGGAGACGCCGATGTTCATGGACTCGAGGTGAACGCCGCCGCGCGGGCGCGTGACCATGAAGTAGTAGCGGCAGCCCTCGAAGCGCGTGCCGGTGTCGCCGATCTGCAGGTCGAACACGACCTCGGCGATCAGGTTCGCCGAGCCGGTGAGCGTCTCACGCTTCGCCTCGGCCACGGGCAGCGTGGAGCGCCGGCGCACCTCGTCGATCGTCATCCCGACGTTGGCCACGAGCACACCGCGTGACTTGCCGATGAACAGGGAGTCCAGCCAGGCGGCCGCGGCCGGCCCGAAGAAGCCGTCCTTGATGGCGAACGGCACCGCGATGGCGAGGCCGACCACGCACATGGACCAGAAGCCGATCACCACGCCCGTCTCGTGCGCGGCGAGCAGCCGGACCAGCGGATGCCCGGCGTTGCCGAGCCGGCGCTGGCCGGCCAGGAACAGCCGCAGCATGAGCGGCATGGCGCTGAAGCCCATCGCGAGGAACACGGCGAAGACGAAGATCTTGACCGGCGTCTCGAGCGCCACGCCCTCGCGAAACGTTGCCGTGCGCTGCAGCATGGCGGCGGCGATGCCCAGCAGGAGCAGCGCGCCGAGGGCGCCGAGAAAGACGACCGCATAGACCTTGGTGCTCAGGCGCCCGCCTCGCGGGCTGCCAGTCGCTCCTGCCGGCGCCCGAGCCACAGCGCGTTCACCAGCCACAGCGCGGCCAGCGGAATCGCCGCGAACGAGATGTGCGCCGCGCCGACGCCGAGGGCGCGCAGCAGCGTGTACGACCACGCGCCGAGCTGATCGCCGCTGCGGTAGACGACCGTGTCGATGACGCTCTTGGCCTTGTAGCGATCCTCCCGCGAGGCGACGGTGTAGAGCAGCTCGCGCGCCGGCCGCGAGACAGCGTAGTCGGCCGCCCGGCGCACCACCTGGAAGGCCGCCACCGCCATGATGGTCGGCAGCAGTGCGATCGCGCCGAACCCGACGAGCGTCATGGCCGGCAGCACGCCGAGTGTGAGGGCGACGCCGAACGCCGCCACGATGCGCGCCGTCAGGAAGAGCTGCACGGCCAGCGTCAGGCAGTTCACGAGCAGATCCACCGTGGCGAAGAACGCCGTCTGCGCCGCGCGGTCCTTGAAAGCCCCGCTCACGATGGCGGCCTGCTGGAAATAGAGGAACGTCGAGGTGATCGCGAACAGCAGCAGGAACACGCCCACGTTGAAGAGATAGGGCGAGCGCACGACGTGCGTGAGTCCGGACAGCACGCTGCCGCCGATCGGCGCCTCGGCCGCGCCGGCCTGCTGCGGCTCGCGGGCGATGGCCAAGCGCGAGAGGCGGCCCGCGCTGAACGCCGCGCCCTCCAGGAGCGCGGCCGCGCCGAGCAGCAGCACCATGGGTGGCACGTGCCGCGCCAGCGCCGCCGTCAGCGCGGAGCCGACGATCGCGCCCAGCGTGGCGCCGGCGCCGATCACGCCGAACAGCCGCTTGCCCTGCTCGGGGGTGAAGACATCCACGTTGAGCTGCCAGAACATCGAGACCACGAACAGGTTGAAGGCCGAGGCCCAGATGAAGAAGGCGCGGCCGACCCACACGGTCTGCGCGGGATCGGCGAAATGGAAGAGCGCCCCGAAGAGCAGGATGTTGAGCGCGAAGAAGTGATAGGTGATCGCGATGAAGCGCCGGCGCGGCAGCCGCTTGACCAGGTACGCGAACGGCAGGTTCAGCACGAGCATCAGGATGAGCGTGCCGGTGAACAGCCACTGGAGGTTCTGCACGCCGCCCGCCACGCCGGCCTGGTCGCGGATCGGCCGCATCACGTAGTACGACGACAGCACGCAGAAGATGGCGAGCCAGCACCAGGCCACCACCGCCACCTCGTGGGGCCGGACGTCGAAGAGCCGCCTCACGCGGCGCTCAGCGCAGCGTGCCGGCGATCTGGCGGATCTCGCCTGGCGTGTGCACGCCGGCGAGCGGCGTGCCGGGCACCAGGTGCTTGCCCATGGCCAGCCCGCCCACGAGGACGGGCTCGAAGCCAATTCCACGAATGAGGCTCTCGGCCGTCGCGATCGCCTTGGGGTCCTCGCCGGCGATCGGAACGCCGACCGGATCGCCCGCGCGATGCGCGAGCCCGGCGAGCTGGGTCGAGCCGATGGCGTTGAAGGCGCGGACGATGTGCGCGCCGGGCACGAGCCGGGCCGTCGTCACCCCCGCCCCGCCCTCGGCGTTGACCTTCTTGACGAACTCCTCGCCGTCGCGCCGGGGAATCGGGTTGCTCACGTCGAGCACGAGCACTTTCTTGGCGAGCGCGGCGGCGTGAGTCTTGCCGATCTCCTCGATGGCGGGATACGGCACGACGAGCGCCACGACGTCGCCGAAGGCGACCGCCTGCTCGACGGTGCCGGCCTGGGCCAGCGGCCCGAGACCGGCCACGAGATCCTTCAGCGTGTCGGGACGTCGTGAGGAGAACATCACCGGATGGCCGGCCTTGACGAACAGCGCGCCGAGCGCGCTGCCCTCGCGTCCGGCGCCGATCATGCCGATCTTGAGCGGCGAGCCCGACGAAGTCTGCGCGGCCGCCGGGCGGATCTGATTGAAGGGGAACCCCAGGAGGATTCCCCCGACCCCTCCCAGGAGGGCCAGGCTGCTCGCGGCGATACGGAGAAAATCTCGACGGTTGGTCATCGCGTCACCCTCCCGGATGTGCCCTGCGCGGACTCCGCTCAGGGTACACCCGGGCCGGGGGCACGCTCAGGCGCGCTCGAGCGCCGCGAGGTCGAGCTTCTTCATCGTGAGGACCGCGGCCATCACCCGCTTGGCGCGCTCGGGCTCCGCCATGAGCTCGCTCAGCGCGCGGGGCACGACCTGCCACGACACGCCGAAGCGGTCCTTGAGCCACCCGCACTGCACCTGCTGTCCACCCGCCGAGAGCCGGTCCCAGAAGTGGTCGATCTCGGCCTGCGTGTCGCAGCTCACGACGAACGAGATCGCCTCGGTGAACTGGAAGACGGGCCCGCCGTTGAGCGCGACGAAGTCCTGGCCGTCGAGCGTGAAGTCCACGGTCATGACGGTGCCGGGCGGCCGGCCGGCCGCCCGCGCGGTCGCGTCGTCGTAGCGCGTGGTGGTGCGGATCTTCGAGTTCTGGAAGATCGACGTGTAGAACTTCGCGGCCGCCTCCGCCTGGCCGTCGAACCACAGAAACGGAGCAATTCGCTGCGTGACGCTGGGCATCGCTGCCTCCTCTCCTGGATCCTTCACCCCATGGGTCGAACGAGCTTCCGCGAAATCGACAGGCCTGCAAGCCGGCCGCCGCTGACCGTATGGTAGGCTTCCGCCCACAACCGATCCTGGGAGGAAGGCACATGAGCTCCAACGGCCATCGATCGCCAGCCCAGATTCGCTCGAGCCTCGCCCATCCGGTGATCGACGGGGACGGCCACTGGGTCGAGTTCGACCCCGTCTTCGCCGAGCGCATGCGCAAGGTGGGCGGCGACCTCGCCGCCGACGGCTTCCTTGCCGCGATGAAGACCACGCGCGACGCGCTGAGCATGTCGGTGGCCGAGCGCCGGCGGCGCCGCATCGCCCAGCCGGCCTTCTGGAGCCGGCAGGCCGAGAACACGCTCGATCGCGCCACCGCCATGATGCCGCGGCTCCTCTACGAGCGGCTGCCGGAGTTCGGCACCGACTTCGCGGTGATCTACCCGACGGCGGGCCTGCGCATGCCGCGCATCGCCGACGACGCCACCCGGCGCGCCGTCGTCCGCGCCCACAACGTCGTCACCGCCGAGGCCTTCGCGAAGTACAGCGACCGGATGACGCCGGCCGCGATCATCCCCATGCATACGCCCGAGGAGGCCATCGCCGAGCTCGAGTACGTGACGCGTCAGCTCGGCATGAAGGTGGGGATGTTCGGCAGCGGCATGTCGCGGCGCCTGACGACCGCGGCGCCGAGCGATCCGGACGCGGCGCGCCTCGCCGTCTGGTACGACGTCCTCGCGCTCGACAGCGATCACGACTACGACGCGGTGTGGACCACGTGCCGGGAGCTCGCCATCGCCCCGACCTTCCACAGCGCGGGTAGCAATCAGGGGCTGCGGCTGTCGCCCACCAACTTCGTCTACAACCACATCGGCCACTTCGCCGCCGCCGGCCATGCCGTGTGCAAGGCGGTCTTCCTTGGCGGCGTGACCCGGCGTTTCCCCGAGCTGCGCTTCGCGTTCCTGGAGGGCGGTGTGGGCTGGGCCTGCCAGCTCTTCGGCGATCTCCTCGAGCACTGGGAGCGGCGCAGCGCCAAGGCGCTGGAGCGCATGGACCCGCGCAAGCTCGACCGCGGCCTGCTGATGAGCCTGGTCGAGAAGTACGGCGACGCCGACACGGTGGCGGCGCTCCAGGCGCGCGACGGCTGGCCCGACAACGATCACGATCTGACCGGCGGCGTGGCCGATCTGGACGACTTCTCGGCCTGCAAGATCACGCGCAAGCAGGACTGGGTCGACCTCTACGCGGCGCCGTTCTACTTCGGCTGCGAGGCCGATGACCGCATGAACGCCGCCGCCTTCAACCCGCACAACCCGTTCGGCGCCAAGCTGAACGCGCTGTACAGCTCGGACATCGGCCACTTCGACGTCATCGACATGCGCGACCCGCTGGCCGAGGCCCACGAGCTGGTCGAGGACGGCGTGATCAGCGCCGACAACTTCCGCGAGTTCACGTTCGCCAACGCCGTGCACCTGTGGGGCACGCAGAATCCGCGCTTCTTCGAGGGCACCGCGGTGGCCAAGGCCGCGGCCGAGGAGCTGGCGCGCGGACGTCCTGTTGCCACACCATGACCTGCTGACGGCCATCGCCGTCAGCATCGTCTCCGCCGCGGCCCTGGCATTGCTCGCCCGCCGCGTCGGCCAGCCGCTCCTCCTCGGCTATGTCGTCGGCGGGGCCCTCCTCGGGCCCCACGTCGGCCTGCGCGTGGTCACCGACGAGGCCGCCATCGAGCTGATCTCGGAGATCGGCCTGCTGCTGCTGCTCTTCATCATCGGCCTCGAGATGAACATCCCCCACCTGCTCAAGGCCGGGCGCGCCATCTTCGTGGCCGGGCTGCTGCAATTTCCGCTCTGCGCCGGGCTCTTGTGGTGGGCGGTGGCCGGCTTCCCGGCCGGCGGGACGTTCGATCACCTCTACCTGGCGGTGGCCTTCGCGCTATCGTCCACGCTGATCGTCGTGAAGCTGCTGTTCGACAAGTTCGAGATCGCCACCTTCACCGGGCGGCTCACGCTCGGCATCCTCATCTTCCAGGACCTCTGGGCCATCCTCTTCCTCGCCGTGCAGCCGAACCTCAGCCACCTCGAGCTCGGCCCGCTGGCCTGGTCGATCGTGGCCGGCGTCGGGCTGCTGGTGGCCGCGTTTCTGATCGCGCGCTACGTGCTGCCGCCGCTCTACCGCAGCATCGCGTCGTCCACCGAGCTCGTCCTGATCGTCTCGATGGCGTGGTGCTTCCTGCTTTCCGGGGCCGCGGGATGGGCGGGCCTCTCCAAGGAGATGGGCTCGCTCATCGCGGGGCTCGTCATCGCCGGCTTCCCCTACGGCGCCGAGGTGACCGCCCGGCTGGGGGGCGTGCGCGACTTCTTCCTCACGCTCTTCTTCGTGGCGCTCGGCTTGAAGATTCCGATGCCGACCCCGGCGCTGCTGCTGTTCGCCGTCGGCGGTGCCCTCCTGGTGATCGCCAGCCGGCTCGTCGTCATCGTGCCGGTGCTGGCGCTCCTGCGTGTGGACGTCCGCAGCGCCGGCGTCGTGGGCATCAACCTGGCCCAGGTGAGCGAGTTCTCGCTCGTGATCGTCGCGCTCGGCGCGACCTACGGTCACGTCGGCGCCGACACGTCCACGATCGTGCTGTTCAGCCTGCTGATCACCGCGCTGGTCTCGACCTACGGCATCCTCTTCAATCACGAGATCGCTACCGCCCTCACGCGCTCGCTGCTCAACGTCGGCGTGCCGACGTGGGTCGGCGGGGTGGCGCGCCCGGTGGAGACCGCCGCGCCGGCCCGCGGCCAGCCGGACGTCTTCCTGGTCGGCGTGTCCCGCGAGGGCCTCGCCTTCGTGCAACACCTCGAGCGGGAGTCTCCGGCGATGAAGGCGCGCCTAATCGCCGTGGACTTCAACCCGGAGACCCTGGAGCGCCTGCAGATGGACGGCGTCCATTGCCACTACGGCGACATCTCGAACGCCGAGACGCTCCGCCACGCCGGCATCGCCAACGCGCGCATCGTCGTGTCGAGCGTGTCGGACTGGTTCCTGAAGGGGATCGACAACCTGCGGCTGGTCCGGCTGATCCGCTCCCTGGCGCCGCAGGCCCGCATCATCGCGACGGCCGACACGCTGGCGCACGCGGAGGCGCTCTACGCGG
>Ga0075434_100006383_pt1 | contig 10808 bp, 10 predicted proteins | sample RhiMethybrSRZTD3_FD_75298 | JGI IMG/M metagenome (GOLD analysis project Ga0075434, IMG submission 75298) | Populus rhizosphere microbial communities from Tennessee, USA - Rhizosphere MetaG P. TD hybrid SRZTD3 | ecosystem: Host-associated > Plants > Roots > Rhizosphere > Soil | place: USA...
GGGCCGTGACCGAGTTATGCGTCGCAGCCAGATAGTCGACGAGGGCGGAGGCTCTGGACCAGGCGACGCGGCGAACGTCGGTGATGGCGGAAGAGGTTCCGGCAATGTGGCGAACGCGAAGATACCCGACAATGATCTGGTGGTACCCGTGCTCGCGCAGACGCCGGCCAAGATCCATGTCCTCTTGATAAAGAAAATACCGCGACGCGAACCCTCCCAGCTGCCGGAACACATCGGTCGAGATCACCAGACACGTACCAGCGATCCATTCCACATCGAGCACGGCGTTGGTGTGACGTCCAATCCAGATTCCACGTCCCTGAAGCAGCCGAAACAATCCTGTTGCGTGCACCATCGCGCGCAGGGGAGTAGGCAACCATCCTCCGGATCCAGCGCTCGGGGTGCCGTCGGCGTCGACAAGGAGCGGCCCGGCGGAACTGCGTCGAGGATCGCTGGCGAGTTCGTCCACCAGCGTGTCGAGGACGGCAACGTCCACGTCGGCATCGGGATTGACGAACGCGATGAATGGCTGAGAGGCCACGCGCGCGGCCAGATTGCAAGCGGCCCCGAATCCGACATTGCCGCCGGCGTCGATGTACGTGGTCATCGGTCGCGCGCGAACCAGATCAGTGATGTCTTCATGGTCGGCGGAATTATCGACCACGATCATCGGCGTCGGTGGAGCGATCCGCTGAAGCATGGCCGCCAGCACAGATCGACTGCGGTATGCAACAGTCACGACGACATAGGCCGGCCGCTGGCGCTCGATGTGACCGCGCGCGACATTCATATGATTCCCGTTCGTGCTAGGCTGGGATTTTGTGATCCCAGATCATAAGAACGATGCGATGGAAGCGCGGACTTAAACGCGCGGCGCTGGCCGCAGCGCGCGTGGCGCCCCGACCCGACCCGGCTAGTCGACGGATTGTCTTGTGCTACCACTCCGTGCACCCGAATCGACAGTACGCCTCCTCGACTCCCGAGGTCTTCGAGCGTCACGTGCAATGGCTGAAGGCGCATTGCCACGTGACCTCGCTGGCCAACGTCGTGGCCAACCGCAACACCGGAACGAGCAGGCCGCTCGTCGCCATCACCTTCGACGACGGCTACGAGGACAATCACTCGTACGCGTTGCCGATACTGTCGAAGCACGGTGTTCCGGCGACGTTCTTCATCACTGCCGGATTGGTCAACCGAGATCCGACCGTTCTGCGAAGACTCCAATGGCTCTGGGGCTGCAGTCTCGACGACATCGTCCCTCTCGACTGGGAGCAAGTACGCGAGCTCCATGCCAGCGGGATGGACATCGGATCGCACACCTACAGCCATCCAAACCTCGCGCGTCTGTCCGCGGTTGAAGCGGCGCACGAACTGCGCAGTTCCACCGACGTCATCAGCGACAAACTCGGCGTCGCGGTTGACCTCTTTGCCTATCCATTCGGCAAGCCGGCCGTGCATTTCACGCCGACGACGACCGACGTGGTTCGCGCACAGGGCTACCGTCTCGCGGCGGCCGTGACGTTCCGTGGAGTGCGCGACTCCGACTCGGTGTACACCATTCCGAGGTTCTTCGCTGATGGTGACGACATCAGCAAACTCGACGCGAAGATCGCCGGCCTGTACGACGTGATTGGCTGGTGGCAGGATCATGCGCCGCTCGCCGTGAAGAGGCTGGTGTCACCGGACGATTTCAGGCGCTGACGCAACGGCGGCCCCCCCTCAGCCCTTCCGAGGATTCAGGTTGAGATCGTGCCGCACCGTTCCTGACAACTGCAGCAAGAGGCACCACACGAACCAGGGATTGTTGATCAAGTATCGACGCCAGAGCCGGCGAGGCTCGGTGGCCAGCCGGAACAGCCATTCGAGGCCGATTCGCTGCATCCATCGCGGCGCCTGCTTCTTCAGGCCGGCGTGCATATCGAAGGCGGCACCCACGCCGATCAGCACCGGCACCGGCAGGCGTCCAACGAATCGAGCCATCCATCGTTCCTGCTTCGGAGTACTCAGCCCTACCCAGACGATGTCCGGCTTCGCCAAGGTAATCCGATCGATCATAGTCTGCTCTTCGGCCTCGCTGAGCTCGTGAAACGGCGGCGAGCAGGTGCCGACAATCTGCAGTCCTGCGAAGCGCTCCCGGAGCCGTGCCGCCAAGCGCTCTGGTACACCTTCGGCTCCGCCGTAGAGGTAGTGACGATAGCCCTTCGAAACCGAGGCACGGCAACACGCGAGCATCAGATCGGGTCCGTATACTCTTTCGACGGAGCGGTGTCCCCGCAGCCACGATAACCAGACGAGTGGCATGCCATCCGGAGTGACGAGCCCAGCGCGGTTATGGATATCACGTAGAGCGGCGTCTCTTTGGCTCTCCATGACTCCGTGCACACCGGTGACGCAGACGTAGCGGTGGACACCAGTCGCAATCCACGCGTCGATCTGCGCCAACGCGTCTGCGATGGTGATGGCACTGACACCAACCCCGAGCACGTTCACCCGCTCCGGCGGATCGCTCTCGACGACCGAGACGTGTGTGTGTGTCACGTGGAGCGAAACGGTCGTCAGCGACTTCGGGCGGCGCCAGCTGTGCTGGCGGCGCCAACCAACGTACTACGCGCGACTTGCTCCTCGATCCAGGTATATGTTCGAGCCAGCCCCTCCTCCAGCGAGATTCGCGGCTCCCAGCCAAGAACTGCCCGCAGCATCGAGTTGTCGGAGTTTCGTCCGCGCACGCCTTGAGGGCCGGGCACATGTTTCTTGACGATTGAGATGCCCGCCACGCTCGCCACGAGGTCGGCGAGCCCGTTGATCGAAATCAAGCGATCCTGGCCGAGATTCAGCGGCTGGTAGTAATCGGAGCGCATCAGACGGACGATGCCCTCGACGCAGTCGTCGATATAACAGAACGACCGCGTCTGCTCGCCGTCTCCCCAGATCTCGACCTCTGGATCGCCGGTCAGCCTCGCGACTGCGATCTTGCGACACATGGCGGCGGGTGCTTTTTCACGACCGCCATCCCAGGTTCCTAACGGCCCGAAGATGTTGTGGAAGCGGACGGTTCGCGTTTCCATGCCGTAGTCTTCGCGGTAATGTTCGCAGAGTCGCTCCGTGATCAGTTTCTCCCAACCATATGCGTCTTGTGGCGCGGCGGGGTACGCGTGCTCCTCGCGAAGTGGCTCCACGTTCGTATCAACTTGCCGATACTCAGGGTAGACGCAGGCCGACGACGTGTAGAGATAACGACGAACACCGTTTTCGCGCGCCGCGTCGAGTGTGTGTGTACTGATCAGAATGTTGTTGTGGAGAATCTGGGCGTGATGATTGGAGATGAAACCCATTCCGCCCATGTCTGCGGCCAGTGCGTAGACTTCTTCAATTCCCGACGTTGCCTCGAGACAACTCTCCCACCGTCGTAGATCGAGAAGCTGGAATTCGTCCGCGACCGTAGGGGCATATTCGGGGCGCTTCAGATCGACTCCCCTCACCCAGTATCCGTGTTCCTTGAGAAACGTCACGAGATGGTGGCCGATGAAACCGCCGGCACCGGTGACGAGCACCCGAACTCCTGAACCCTGTGAAGAAGACATGCCCACCTCTCAACCCGGATCAGAGACTCGCGTCAGTACGTTCTAGGTCGCGCCTTCGCCGCTCAAGACAGCCGGAATCGTTCTCGCCACAATCCGGGCATCCAACGCGAGGGACCAGTTGTCGATGTATTCGAGGTCGAGCTCCACCCACCGCTCGAACCCGATGTTGCTGCGGCCCTGGACCTGCCACAGACACGTGAGGCCAGGCCGCATGCTGAATCGACGCATGTCCGAGGGTCTGGTGATGCGTTGTACGTCGCGCCAAGGCAGCGGGCGCGGGCCCACAAGAGACATGTCGCCGCGCAGAACGTTCCACAGCTGCGGCAGTTCATCGATCGACGATTTGCGCAATAGCCTCCCCAGCGGAGTGATGCGCGGGTCGTTCCGGATCTTGAACACCGGTCCGGTCGCCTCGTTCCGCTCCTCGAGCGAGGCTTGGAGCTTGTCGGCATCGGCATACATCGACCGGAACTTGTACATTCGGAACGGCCGCCTCGCGAGGCCGCACCGATCCTGCGGGTATACGATCGGACCTCGACTCGTGACCTTGATTGCGGCCGCCACAATCAGCATCAAGGGGGCTAGGAGGACCAAACCCGCCCCTGCACCGATGATATCGATCGCACGCTTGATGACGACCCGAGGGCCGTACGGCACCACGTGCATGGCGACGAACGCGCGGTCACCGCGGGCATCGTATCGGGGAAACGCAACCGCGCTCGAGAACATGTCGGCGCCGTATTTCGCGTGGACGCCGGCGCGTTCGCAGACGCTGATGACGTCTTGAATCTGCTGATAGCGGGACTTCACAGGAAGCGCGATGACGACCTCATCGATGACCTCGCGCATCAGAATCTGCTCGAGATCCGTGAGCGTCGCGAGCATCTTCCGCGAATCGTTGTTGGCGACGCCACCGCTCGCATCGTCCACGAAGCCGACCACTTCGTATCGATACGACTTGTCACCTTGAATGTCTCGGTAGGCACGTCGAGCGAGATCACCACTGCCAATGATCAGGGCTCGGCGCGACTGACGATGGCGCGCACGATCGACGGCTCGCCTGCCGACTCGTACCGACAAACACAGCGTGAGCTGCGCCAGCCAGAAGAACGGCATCTGCCAAACCGTCACAGTTCCTGTCGTGCTCGTGAGTGGGAAGAGAAGCGCCAATCCGGATCCAACGGTTGTGGCCGCGATCAGACGGCGCGCCTCGGATCCGAAGTGCCGACAGACTCGGGTCTCGTAAAGGCGGAAGAGGTGAAAGAGGAGCGGCCAGGCGGACGCGAGAAGAACTAACAGCAGTACGTTCTTGACCGTAATGCGCGCAGAAAGGAAGCTGTCCACGCCGCCTGGAAGGTTCGACAAGTTCACGCTGACCAACACCGCCACGATTCCTGTAACCGCAGCAAGGCTGTCAAGACATGCGATGAGGCCCGCGCCGTGTACCAGCGTCGGCTGAATGCGGCTCGTCGGCGCACCAACTCGCACCCGTGGGGCTGAATGGGAGACGGCGGCGTTTGCAACAGACATAGGTGAAAGACTTTGGTCCATCAGGTTGTCGTATTCGGTTTGGGGTTCGGCGGCGTTGTCGTGTTGAGTCTGCGGTGCGAGGCGACCGTCGAGGCGTGGTGGAACTGCCTGAGATCGTTCACTCGACCATGAACGCAGCCGCGTCGGGACCGCGTGACGTTTGCGGCTATAAGTTGACCGGCGATCAGTAGCTCGTCACGCCTAAACCAGTCGCTGCCTGCAAAATGAGGTGCGTAGGCAGCAAAGACGGAGCCAATGATCGATCGCCAGGCTGAAGCGCAATTGCGCCGGGATTTCGGTCCGTGTTCCTCGCTTTCTTGATGGCGCGTGTAACTTCGGCGACACAACGCTAACGATGGCGCGACGATCCCGAAAGATTGATCAGTCGGTTGGAAACCGATTCGTCCCTGCGTTCGATTCAGGGCTGGTGCTCGCAGACGAGACGACATGTGCGCATGCACCTCCGAGAAAAGCACGAGGCGACGAAACCGACGACCAGCGTGCCGCTATAAACTCACCTCATCCGCCGCGATGACACGGCCGGCCGCGGCCCTCATGTCATCGCCATCAGACGACGAGCCGCGCGTCAGCGTCACTCAGGTTGGTGAAGCACAGCTGGCTCGTCATCTTGACGACACACGATTGTGGGCTATTTCGATGATGAGGTGTCTCGGGTAGACACCCGATGGGGAATCCCCGATGGAGAATCCGCGTTCAGTCCCCGAGATGCTCCGTGGCTATAGTTGAGGTGCGATGAGGTTATTACAAACGCGTAATGGTAACGATCGAGGACTCCGTTCTGGCTTCGATGCGACGCGACGTGAGTTCTCGGCTACTTCACAGATGCCAATCCCTCCGCGCATGAAAACTCACGCAACTCGTCGTTCGGCGCCGACACTTTTCTATATGTACGAACCGACGTGAACGGTTCGACCAGCGCTTTCGGATCCGTGGACGTGATCCGATCCTCGAGGATGCCAGGCGATGTGAATCTGATGCGCTCGCGCACGGTGAACTGATCACTGTGCGGCGAGAACGAGTCGAACAGCGCGTCCTCGCGAATGGCGACGGTGTCGACGACGAGCGTGTCCCCTTCCCAGTGCCCGGTGGAATAGCCGGCGAACGTCGGATCGTCGAGCACTTTCTGCGCCGGCTTTCGGCCGTCGAGAAAAATCCGGCGATAGACGTCGTTCAGTTCGCCGTACATGGTGATCTTGTCTTTGGTGTGCTGAACCTCCATGCCATAGGTCATCGACATCATGTTGGGCATACCGCCAGAGACACATCTCACGTTCGGATCGAATTCAGGCGATCCGGCCATGCGCGACTTGCGAATGACTTCCCATTTGGCCAAGTACTCAGGCGTCAGCTTCGGCGCGTTTTCTGGACGGCCCTCACGCCCATCGAGCACCAACACAGGCCGCGGCGGCGGCACAGCCCCGCGAGTCCCTGCTGCCGACGGTGACGCCGCCGGCGGTGGCACTGCCGCGCGACCACCTCTCGTCTGGCCAAACGGATCGATTGGAGAGTACACACCGGTGAAGTCCGGCGGCGACGTCCCTTGCGCGCGAAGCGATGCGGTCGACATGAACAGTACGCACAGAAGCGCCGACGTGGACCGAGCAACCGTCTTCGACATGATGGTCGTCCTCGCGGAGGCTGAAGCCTCCGCTCTACGGGTTACCTGTGATTACTGGGCCGCCGGCGCCTGCTGCTGCCCGACTACGCTGCCATCAGCGCGCCTGACGCGCGTGAGGAGGCCGGTGCGGCTCCCGTCCTTCGCTGGACTGAAATCCACAGTAATCGTCTCGCCGATTTTGAGAGTGGTCCTCGACCAGCCAGCGCGCACCAACTGACCGGGTGTACGGCCCTCGATCTCCCACTGCGCCTTGGCGCCCTTTCCATCGTCGACCGACAGAAAGATCCACACGTGCGGGTTCGTCCACTTCCACTCCGTGACCGTGCCTGTGAGCACCATCACCTTGTCGCCGTCGAACGCCGAGTTGCTGTGGTGCGCGAGGACGGACGTCGCCGCCAACAGCACGGCGATGACACAGGAACCGATTCTCATATGTGATCCTCCGCGATGGCGCCGTGACATTAGCACGGTCAGGAGTCCGCCGAAACCTGTTGGCGCAGACCGATCGAATCCCGTTGCGACCGAAAGGGCCCGCGCTAGACTGATGCGCGCAAGGAGGCAACATGAAAGGCACGGCAGTGCCCGGACTCTCGAGACGCGAGTTTCTTGCCGGCGCGTCCGCGCTCGGTGGCGTGGCGATCGCGCTGCGCCCTGAGCCTGTCGAAGCGTCTGCTGCATCGGCACAGATCACGACATTGGCGCCCTTCGAGAAGCTGCCGCCGTACGGCAACAACACGCTTCCCGCGGGCGTCAAGCCGCGGCTCGTGCCGAACGTCAACGGCCTCACCGTCAACATGCTCGAAGCAGGGACGCAGGGTCGGCCTCTCGTACTGCTGCTTCACGGGTTTCCGAACCTGGCTTACAGCTGGCGCAAAGTGATGCCTGCGATCGCAGACGCGGGTTACTACGTGATCGCGCCGGACTGCCGCGGATATGGGCGCACGGTCGGCTGGGACAGGTCCTTCGACGCGGATCCCATGCCGTTCCTGACGCTCAACATGGTGCGCGACCAGATCGCGCTCGTCTATGCGCTCGGTTATCGGAAGGCCGAGCTCATCGTCGGGCACGATCAAGGTCAGCTCATGGCCACGTATGCCGCGATCGTTCGGCCCGACATGTTTCTCCGTCTGACGACGGTTTCAGGACAGGGCGCCGCACCGCCATCGTTCCCGTTCGCGGGCACGGAACGAAAAGCTGCGTATACCGCTGCGGAGCTCGATGCGGAGTTCGCGAAGCTCAATCCGCCGCGCCGCGACTATCAGGAGTATTGGGCGAGCAAGCAGGCCGATGACGACATGAAGCACATGCCACAAAGCATGAGCGACTTTTTCCGCGCGTTCTACTACATGAAAGGTGGCGAGTTTCCCGGCAACCAGAACTTGACGCCCTTGCGGCCGATGCCGACCGCGAGAGAGGCCGCAGCAGAGAACGCGCGGATGCCGGAGTACTACGTGATGCGAAGAGACAGAGGCATGCCGGCCACGATGGTCGCGTTCATGCCGTCGAAAGAGTACATCGCGAACTGCAAGTGGTTCACGCAGGCGGAGTGCGATGTCTACGGGCAGGAGTACGCCACCTCGGGGTGGACCGGGGCGCTGCACAACTACCGGCACCGCCGTACCGCGTTTCCCGCAAACATCGCCGAGCAGCTCACATTCTCAGGGAGGACCATCGACATCCCCGCGCAGTTCATTGCGGGCAAGCAGGACTGGGGCGCCAACCGGATCGCCGGAGGCCCTGAAGCCGCTGGCAAAACTGGGTATACCAAATTCAGAGGCGTGCAGATGGTGGATCGTGCGGGCCACTGGCCTCACGAGGAACAGCCAGAGGTCGTGAGCCGGCATCTGATCGGCTTCCTGAAGTCGACGTGATATGAATTGGGCCGCCTCAAGGCGGCCCCTACGTAAGGAGGCCTGCGATGGCGTTGACGAGACGAGACGTACTCGCAACGGGAGCTGCGGCGGCAGCAATGGCCGCCGTGCCGCGTGTACTTGCGCAGCAATCGAACAACGGCACTGGCAAGTTCTACGAGCGCGGCGCCGTTCGCATCTACTATGAGGAGGCCGGTTCCGGCTTCCCTCTCTTACTGCTTCCGGGCGGCGGATTGAATTCGACGATTGCCTTCTTCACCGGCAACTCGCCGTTCAATGCGATCGAAGACTTCAAGCGAGAGTATCGCTGCATCACGGCAGACCTGCGCAACGCCCCGAGCGGCCAGTCCACCGGCGCTGTCGAAGTCGATCGGCCGTGGGAATCCTATGCCGACGACCAACTCGGCTTGATGGATCATCTGAAGATCGACAAGTTCATGGTGATGGGTTTCTGCATTGGCGGCCCCTTCATCGGCAGTCTCTTGAAGCGCGCACCCGCTCGTGTTGCCGCAGCCGTGATGGCGCAGCCCGTGGGCTGGCGTCCCGAGATGCGCGACCCGAAATACCCAGGCACATTTTGGAAAAGCTGGGGTCCGGCGCTGATTGCAAAGCGGCCCGAGATCACGATGCAGACGACCGACCAATTCACGACCAGGATGTTCGAAACCAACCCCGACTTCCTCTTCACCGTGACGCGCGATTTCATTCGGAGTTGCCAGAACCCAATTCTGGTCCTGCCCGACGACGTCCCCGCGCACCCGTTAGCCGTCGCCATGGAGTGCGCAATGCTCGCGCCGAAGAGTGAAGTGAGCATCTTCCCGTGGAAGGAACCGAAGGAACGAATCCCTCTAGCCGTGCGCCAGATTCATTCGTTCCTCAAGGCCCATCGGCCCGCGTAGATATTAGTGCGGCAGATGCGTCAACGTCTTCGGCAGTTCCATGATCTCGAGCGCGTTGCCTTGCGGGTCGACGAGCATCGCGATCTTGATCGGCGCACCTCCGATCTTCACAGTGGCCACGTCGCGGTCGACCTTGGCACCTGCGGCCTTCGCGGCGGCCACCGTGGCGACGATGTCAGAGACGCGGAAGATCGCGTGGTGCATCGGGTCCTTCGCATCGCTCTCGCGCTTCTGCACGAGGAACTCGGGCGACGCGCCCGCCTTGGCTTCCGCAACCGTGGCGCCGAAGCGCATGATGATCTCGGTGGCGGGACTGCCGACGCGGTCGATTTCCTTCAAGCCGAACGCCGCGTCGTAAAACTTCGCGAGCGCGACAACGTCGCTGGCACCGAGTCGAACCGCCATCACCGTGACCTCGGCTCGTGCATCCACGACCAGAACCGCCGCCCAGAGCCCCACGATTGCCGTCGTCATTCGTCGCATGTGCTGCATTCTCCCCGATGTGATGCGATGCTGCCAAGGCTCGCGGGGTTTCGGAGGACACAGTGAAGAAACATCTGTTTGCGATGGCGATGCTTCTCGCCGGGTCTGCGTTCGCGCAGCAGCGGGCACCCGAGATTTCGTTCACGTCGGTCCCCAATTACCCCAATCTGCCGGCGGGCATGAACTTCGGCGAGGTCCCGGGCGTGGCGGTGAACTCGAACGGGCACGTGTTCGTCTTCTCGCGCTCGAACAGCGCGAACGGCCCCGCCTTTGGCGCTGCGGCGGCACAGCTCTTCGAATTCGATCAGAACGGCAACTTCGTACGCGAGATCGGCAAGGGTCTCTATGCCTGGTCGGAGGCGCACAGCGTGCGCATCGATCGGAACGACAACATCTGGGCCATCGACAAGGGCTCGAACATGATCGTCCGGTTCAATCCGCAGGGGCGCGTCGTGTGGGTGTTCGGCCGGAAACAGGAAGCGGCCGACGGCGCCGAGCCGCTCGGGCATCCCGATCCGCCGCTGCCGCCGGTGGACGGCAACTTCCGTCAGCCGACCGACGTGGCCTGGGACTCGCAAGGCAACACCTACATCACCGACGGGTATGTCAACTCGCGCGTCGCCAAGTACGACAAGAACGGCGACTGGGTGAAGTCATGGGGATCGAAGGGCACCGGCCCTGGCCAATTCGACATCCCGCATTCGATCGCCATCGACCTGCGAGACAACATCTACGTCGGCGATCGCACGAACCATCGCATCCAGGTGTTCGACACCGATGGCAACTTCAAGCGCATGTTCTCGAT
>Ga0075434_100006385_pt1 | contig 10806 bp, 16 predicted proteins | sample RhiMethybrSRZTD3_FD_75298 | JGI IMG/M metagenome (GOLD analysis project Ga0075434, IMG submission 75298) | Populus rhizosphere microbial communities from Tennessee, USA - Rhizosphere MetaG P. TD hybrid SRZTD3 | ecosystem: Host-associated > Plants > Roots > Rhizosphere > Soil | place: USA...
GCTCGGCTGCCAGGCAGTGGTGCGCGGCAACGTCGTCGTGGAGATTCCCAAGTGATGACCTGGCGGGACACCGAGGACATCGCGATCGCCCTCAGCGAGCGTCACCCCGAGCGCGACCCGTTGACGGTGCGGTTCACCGACCTCCATCGGTGGGTCACCGAGCTGCCGGGTTTCACGGACGACCCCAAGGCGTCGAACGAGAAGATCCTCGAGTCGATCCAGATGGCCTGGCTGGACGAGTACCGGAACCGATGAACGCCGCGGGGCTACCACGTGATGACGTGGTCGGACGCGAAGATCAGATCGAGGAGCTCGGCGTAGGAGAGATCGGCGCCCATGCGGCGGACCCGGACGGCCGCCGGCAGCTCGAAGACCGCGCTGCCCTCGAGGAAGACCGCCGACACCTGATCGCCCGCGCGGACGTTCTGGTCGATGACGACGCGGGCGAGAGCAGCATCCGGCCCCTTCAGCAGATGGAGCACGCTAGCCATCAGAACACGAGCACGCGGCGGCCCCGGCCGACCAGCCCGGCGATCTCCTCGCGGGTGACCGAGACCACGGGGTGGCGCTCGGGGTTCCACGTCGGATCGGAGGGCACGGCGTCGGCCTCGACGTGGAAGGGCACGCCGAGCGACTTGAGGTTCGTGCGAAAGCGCGCCGTGTCGTCGCCGTCGACGAGCTCGTCGGTGTCCTCGGCCAGGAGCTGGACGGCCGGCCCACGCAGGACGAAAACGACCTCGTTCTCGCCGGCGACGATGCCGAGCCCGATGCGCATGGCCTCGTTGGCCCGGTGCGAGACGCGAGGATCCTCCGAGATCAGGATTACGACGGGTCGGTTGTCGGCCACGGGCTCAGTTGAGCGCGATGAATCGGTCCGTGCCGTTGATGAGATCGGTCAGCACGACGAGGCCGCAGTACGTGACCGTGTCGGCGTCGCGCAGCGGGATGCGGCGCTTCTGGCAGCCGTACGCGCACACGAAGAGCTTCGCGCCGCGCCCCGGCAGCGCATGAATGCGCGGATCGTCCAGCGCGCGGACGCCATCGTCGATGAGGTAGAGGTACAGCTCGACGCCGCGGTCGAGCGCGGCGCCGGAGAGGCCCACCGCCGTTTCGAGATTGGGATGCTCGAGGCCGGTCGAGAGGAGCACCCCGAGCTTTTGTTTTGCCGCCGCCATCGCAGGCGAGCGTAGCATCGCGAAAAATGGAGAGCAAGCCGATGAGCCGTCGAGTCTATCTGGATCACAACGCGTCGACCCCTGTGCACCCGGAGGTGCTCGCCGAGATGCTGCCGTATTTCGGCGAGGTCTTCGGCAATCCCTCCAGCATCCACGCTTTCGGGCGCGAGGCCCGCGAGGGGATGGACCGAGCGCGCGAGCGCGTGGCGAGCTTCCTCAACGTCTCGCCCCAGGAGATCGTGTTCACGTCCGGCGGCACCGAGTCCGACAACTTCGCGCTCAAGGGCCTGGCCGGGGCCCGTGGCGAGGGACATATCATCACCTCGCAGGTCGAGCACCACGCGGTGCTCCGGGCGGCGCGTGCCCTGGAGGCACAGGGCTTCGATCTCACGGTCGTGGGCGTCGATGAGTTCGGCATGGTCGATCCGGACGACGTGCGCCGCGCCATCCGTCCGGACACGGTAGCGATCAGCATCATGCACGCGAACAGCGAGGTGGGCACCCTGCAGCCGGTCGAGGCGATCGGGCGCATCGCCCGCGAGCGAGGCGTCCCGTTTCACGTCGACGCGGTCCAGACTTTTGGCAAGCTGCCGATCGACGTGAACGCGCTCGGCGTCGACGTGCTGTCGTTCTCGGCGCACAAGATCTACGGACCGAAGGGAGTCGCCGGCGTCTTCATCCGCAAGGGCACGAAGATGGTCGCCGTTCAGCACGGCGGCGAGCACGAACGGCGCCGGCGAGCCGGTACCGAGAACGTCGCGGGCATCGTGGGCCTCGGCAAGGCGGTCGAAGTTCGGGCGCGTGACATGCAAAGCGAGGCGCCGCGCATCGCGGCGCTGCGCGACCGGCTGTGGGAGGGCGTGTGGGCCCGCATCCCGGAGGTCCGCCTCTCCGGACATCCGACCCAGCGGCTCCCGGGGACGGCGAGTCTCCTGTTCCGCCACGTGGAATCGGAGTCGATCGTGCTCGGTCTCGACCTGAAGGGGATCGGCGTCTCGGCCGGCTCGGCGTGCACCTCGGGGAACGTCGAGCCTTCACACGTCCTGGTCGCGATGGGCGTCAGCGTCGACTGGGCAATGGGCGCAGTGCGGTGCTCGCTCGGCCGATCGACGAGCGCCGAGGACATCGACTACGTCGTCGAGTGTATCGAGCCCCTCGTCCGCAAGCTCCGCCAGGCGATGCCCGTCGGAGCCGCATGAGATACAGCCCGACGCTGGTCGATCACTTCCTGAATCCGCGCAATGCCGGCATGATGCGCGAGCCGGACAGCGTGGGGGAGACCGAGGACGCCGCGTGCGGCGACCTGGCGCGGTTCTTCTTGCGCGTGCGTGACGGCCGCGCGGTAGAGGTCCGCTTCCAAACCTACGGCTGCGGCCCGACGATCGCGGCGGCGAGTGTCGCCAGCGAGCTCTCCCGCGGCCGGCTCGTCGACGAGCTCACCCGCCTGGAGGCGCGCGAGATCGAGCGCGCCCTCGACGGCCTTCCGGACGATCGCAAGCACGCCGCGGACGTCGCGGCGAGCGCGCTGCGCGCCGCGGCCGCCCGCTACCAGGCCCGGCGGGACTGAGCGATGCTCACCGACCTGCGCCGCGATATCCGGGCCGTCCGTGAGCGGGACCCGGCTGCTCGTTCCACCCTCGAGGTCCTGCTCTGCTATCCCGGCGTGCACGCGCTGGCGTTCCATCGGCTCGCTCACGCGATGTGGCGACACGGCTGGACGATCCCGGCCCGCTTCCTCTCGCACGTGTCGCGGTTCGTCACGGGCATCGAGATCCATCCCGCCGCGAAGCTCGGCCCGGGCCTCTTCATCGATCACGGCATGGGCGTCGTCATCGGCGAGACCGCCGAGGTCGGCGAGAACGTCACCCTGCTGCAGGGCGTGACCCTCGGCGGGACGAGCTTGAAACGTGAGAAGCGCCACCCGACCCTGGGCAACAACGTGGTCGTCGGGGCCGGCGCCAAGATCATCGGCGGCTTCAAGATCGGTGACGGCAGCCGGATCGGGGCAGGCTCGGTCGTCGTGCGCGAGGTCCCCACGAACTCCGTTGTGGTCGGCGTTCCCGGGCGGGTAACATATCGCGACGGCCAGCGGGTGGCCGGCGACATCGATCTCGACCAGACCGATCTGCCGGACCCTGTGAGCAAGGCCATCGAGCAGCTCGTCGACCGCATTCGCGTGCTGGAGGGCGAGCTCGAGATCGTACGAAAAAGACTGGAGGAGGAACGCGCGTGACGCCCAAGGACATGCTGAGCCTCAAAGAGGCCTCGACCTATCTCGCCATAGATGAAGGCAAGCTCGCGTCACTGGCCTCCGAGCGTCGCATCCCGTCCGTTCAGCTCGACGGCGCATGGGTGTTCTCGAAGAAGTCGATCGACAAGTGGCGGAGCCAACAGACGCGACGCGCTTGATCTCTCGCGACCACGCCTGGACGGTTCTCGCCGAGTTCACCAAGAGCGACAGCCTCCGCAAGCACGCCCGTGCCGTCGAGACCGCCATGCGCGCCTACGCGCGGCGCTACGACGAGGACCTCGACGAATGGGGCCTGGCCGGCATGCTCCACGACTTCGACTACGAGATGCACCCCACGGCGCCCCATCACCCGATGAAAGGCGCCGAAATATTGTTAACCCGAGGTGTTCCCGATCGGGTCGTCTACGCGATCCTGGCTCATGCGGATTACTCGGGCATGCCGCGCGTGTCGCGGCTCGACCGAGCGCTGTACGCGTGTGACGAGCTCTCCGGCTTCGTTCACGCCGTGGCCCTCGTGCGTCCGGGTCGCGTCATCGCCGGGCTCGAGCCCTCGTCGGTGAAGAAGAAGCTCAAGGATAAGGCGTTCGCGCGCACGGTCAATCGTGACGACGTCTACCGCGGGGCCACCGAGCTCGGGGTCGAGCTCGATGAGCACATCGCCTTCGTCGTCGCCGCGCTCACCGGCGTGGCGCCCGAGCTCGGTCTCAGCGTGGGGTGAGCTCGCGCCCGCGGGCGGTCGCGCACGTCGACATGGACGCGTTCTACGCGTCCATCGAGCAGCGCGATCGCCCGGAGCTCCGTGGCCGGCCGGTCATCGTGGGCGCGAGTCCGGGCGGGCGCGGCGTGGTGTCCGCCGCCTCCTACGAAGCCCGGCCATACGGCGTTCGCTCCGCGATGCCCATCTCGCGCGCCGCGCGGCTCTGCCCCCACGCCGCGTTCCTGCCGGTCGACATGGAGAAGTACCAGCGGGTCTCGGTGCAGGTCATGGGAATCCTCGTCGAGTTCTCGCCGCTCGTCGAGCCCGTGTCGGTCGACGAGGCGTTCGTCGATCTCACGGGCACCGAGTCCCTGTTCGGCAGCCCGCCCGACGCGGTTCGCCAGATCAAGCAGCGCATCCGGGACGAGATGGGCCTGACGGCGTCGGCAGGGCTCGCGGCCAACAAGTTTGTCGCCAAGGTGTCCTCCGAGCTCGGGAAGCCCGACGGGCTCGTGGTCGTCGCGGCCGGGGATGAGGCTCGATTCCTCAGCGCCCTGTCCATCGAGCGCCTCTGGGGCGTGGGCAAGGTCATGGCCAAGGCTCTCGGCGATCTCGGCTTCACCACCATTGGTCAGCTCCAGAAGGCGCCGGGCGAGCTCCTGGCGCGACGCTTCGGGAAGCACGGCCAGGCCCTCCACGAGCTGGCGTTCGGCCGTGACGATCGGCCGGTCGAGCCGTATGGCGTGCCCAAGTCGATCGGCGCGGAAGAGACGTTCGGCGTCGACTGCACCGACCCGGATCAGCTCAGGACGACGTTGCGCGCCCACGCCGAGCGCGTCGCGGCGGAGCTGAGAGAAAGCGCGTTCGCCGCCGCCCGCGTCACGCTCAAGCTCCGCCTCGCCCCGTTCGAGACGCACACGCGGAGCGCCACCGGCGAACCGACCCAGGACGGCCTCGAGCTCTATCGCCGCGCCCTCGCGCTCCTCGAACGCGATCCGGTCACGCGCCCGGTCCGTCTGATTGGTCTTTCCGCCTCGCGGCTCGGGCCCTCGGGGAAGGGCCAGCTCGAGCTCCTGGACCCGGCCGCCCTGCGCCGCGAGCGCCTGGCGCACGTCGTCGACCGGCTCAGGTCGCGCTTCGGCGAAGGCACGGTCGTTCCGGCGACTCTCCTGCGCGGGCGAGGCACCGACCGCTCGCGCTAGGCGCGTTTGCCACGCGCCGACGGCTCGTTTACACTTCGATGAACAGCCGTTCATTCTTCGGGAGGCGCCCGCATGGATCGCCCGATCGCCTATGACAAGCTCGCGCGCGATGATCGGTTCGTCAGGATGCGCACCCGTGACGTCGCCGAGCTGAAGGTCGCCCAGGGGCTCCCGCCGTTCCCCGACCTGTCGACCCGGGAGTCCATCAAGGAGCGGGTGCACGGGATCATGGTGGGTGAGCTGCAGGCGATGGAGGGCGCCGGCAGGACCGTGTGCGATTTCCCCGACGCGCCGTGGGAGTTCACGATGGACATGGCCCGGCAAGTCTGGGACGAGTCCCGTCATGTCGAGATCTATCTGCGCCTGCTCGAGCACCTCGAGGGGTACGCCGGCGAGTTCCCGGAGACCACCATCCTCTGGCGCTGCGCCTGCGCCGAGGACGCCGCGGCCCGCGTGGCGGGTGTCAACCGCGGGCTCGAGGGGCTGGCCTGCGACGTGTTCAACCAGCTCGTGTACATCGCGCGGAAGATCGGCGACCCGATCCTCGAGCGCGCCGTCGACTTCGTGCTGGCCGACGAGATCACTCATGTCCGCATGGGCTCGAAGTGGCTGACGCGGCTCACCGAGGGTGATCCCGAGCGACGGCGGCGCGCGATCGAGTTCCAAGAGAGCATCGACGAGCGCTTCAACCTGGGCGGAGTGCGGCGCGAGGGTGATCACGACGTGGTGCCCATCTCGGTTGCCACCGACATGCGGCGCCTGGCCGGCTTCACCGAGGAAGAGATCGAGCGTCTGATCAAGACGACCCAGCGATCTCAAGTCTACTGAGCCGCGTGCCGCAGCCCCTGGACGGCCCCTTCAGCGCCGACCATTCGGCGCGCCTGCTCCGGAACTACCGCTACGTGGTCGAGCGCATGATGCGCGCCCTCGGCGGCTGGATCGCTCTGACGCCCGAAATCTCCGCGAAGCTTGTCATGGGCCGCCACGTCTGGGACCTGGCCCAGCACTGCGACGCGTTCGGCCGCCGCCTTCCCGAGCTGCGGGCCCGGACACAGGTCTCCGAGCCCGCCAATCCAGACGTCGTCCGGTTCATGGACCACCTGGAGGCGCCCGAACGGCGGGACCAGACCGTGGAGCGGCTGGTCGGCGTGTACACGGTGCTCAAGCCGCATCTGCTCGCGACCTATCGCGACCACCTGGCGCGCGCCAATCCCGTCTACGAGCCGCCGACGCGCCGTATTCTGGCTCGATGCATCGACGACGAGGAGCGCCACATCGCCGAGGGTCGGACGATCATCGCGCACCTTTCCACCGATGCCTCCGTCAGGGCACGGGCGGCGTCCCAGCAGCGCTGTCTCGAGGAGCTGCTGCTGACCGCTCGCGGCGTGACGGGCGATGCCGACTTGCTTCCGCCGGCGCCGGTCGAGTCGCCGCGCGGAGATCTCGCCGCGGAGGCGCGTGAGTTCATTCGCCTCGAGACCGCCAGGCCTGCCTGGCCCGTTCCGGAGGATCTGGCCAAGGCGATCGGGTCGTTCGGCGAGGCGCTGGTCGCCGCGGACGTGCTGGCGCTGGAGCGATGGCTCGCAGATGGTCTGGTCCTGGCGGCGACGCCGTGGACGCTCCTGCGTGGCGTCAAGCATTCCGGCTGTCGGATGACGGCCTTCGCGCGCCTCGGCAACCAACGGCTCGTCAAGACGAGGCTCGACGGCCCTGCATGCTCGGCGGTGGTCACGGCGCGCTGGGTCCGCACAACGGATGGCTGGCGCGTGGCCGCCCTCGAGGCCGCCCGCGACACCGCCGGCTCGGCCTGATCCGCGTTGATCCGAACGGTCCTGGTCGCCAATCGCGGGGAGATCGCGCGCCGGATCTTTCGCGCGTGCCATCAGCTCGGTCTGAGGACGGTTGCGATCTACTCCGAGGCCGACCGGGACGCGCCCCACGTGCGCGAGGCGGACGACGCCGTAGCGATCGGAGCCGCGCCGGCACGCGAGAGCTACCTCAATATCGAGCGAATCCTTGCCGCCGCGCGGCAAGCCAGCGCCGACGCGATTCACCCGGGCTACGGATTTCTCTCCGAGAGCTGGCGGTTCGCCGACGCGGTCCGTCGGGCGGGGCTCGTGTTCGTCGGTCCCACGCCCGACGCCATCCGGAAGATGGGGGACAAGATCGAGGCCCGGCGGCTCATGATGACGGCCGGCGTGCCCGTGCTGCCCGGAAGCTTCGAGCCGGTCGCCGATGCTGCGGGGGCCGAGGCCGCGGCGCAGGGCGTCGGATTCCCCGTCATGCTGAAGGCCGCGGCGGGCGGCGGGGGAATCGGGATGGCGCGCGTCGCCAGGGCCGGCGACGTCGCGGCTGCGTTCGCCGCGGCCTCGCGACGCGCCCACGCTGCGTTCGGGACCGGCGAGCTCTACGTCGAGCGCTACCTCGAGCGCCCCCGGCACGTCGAGGTCCAGGTGTTCGGCGACACATCGGGAACCGTCGTGCATCTGCACGAGCGCGAATGCTCGATCCAGCGTCGCCATCAGAAGCTGGTCGAGGAATCGCCGGCGCCGGGCCTGCCGCGCGCGGTGAAGTCCGGGCTCACGGCGGCCGCGGTGGCCGGAGCTCGGGCGATCGGCTACACCAACGCCGGCACGATGGAATTTCTCGTCGATGAAGGCGGCGGCTTCTATTTCCTCGAGATGAACGCCCGTCTCCAGGTGGAGCACCCGGTGACGGAGGAGGTGACCGGGCTCGACCTCGTCGTCGCGCAGCTCCGGATCGCCGGCGGCGAGCCCTTACCGTGGCGCCAGGACGAGATAGCCCAGCGTCGAGCGGCGATCGAGTGTCGCGTGTATGCTGAGGACCCGTCGAAGGGCTTCCTGCCTTCGCCGGGGACGGTAACGAAGCTCGACCTGCCTTCCGGAGAGGGCATCCGGATCGAGTCCGGCGTGGAGGTGGGGAGTACGGTGTCGGTGCACTACGATGCCTTGCTCCTCAAGCTGGTCGCTCACGGCCCGACGCGCGAGCAGGCGCTGACGCGCATGGCCGGGGCGCTCGACCAATGCGTCATCGAGGGGCCGAAGACGACGATTCCGTTCCTTCGCCGGATCATCGCGAGTGACGAGTTCGGCTCGGGTCGGGTTCACACGCAGCTGCTCGAACAAGGAGCCTTCAATGGCTGAGGAGATCAAGGCGCACATTACGGGGGTGGTCTTCCAGATCACGACGAAGCCGGGCGACCGTGTGGCGGCCGGCGACGCGGTGATCGTGCTGGAGTCGATGAAAATGGAGATCCCCGTCGAGGCGCCCCGCGCCGGCGCGGTCAAGGAGATCAGGGTGCAGGAGGGGCAGACCGTCCAGGAAGGCGACGTGGTCGCCGTGCTGGAGTAGGAGGACCCGATGAGCGTCGACATGTTCCGCGAGCTCTACGCCTATCATCGGTGGGCCAACCGCCGTCTCTTCGACCACGCGACCTCGCTCGGCGAGGATCTGGCGTCGCGCGAGGTGGGCAAGCAGTTCAGCTACACGACCGTCCGGCGCATGTTCGGACACCTCTACGGAGCCGACTGGATCTGGCTGGCCCGCTGGAAGGGCGTCGCGACTACAACGGCGCCGGGAGTCGAATTCAAGATGCTCGCCTCGATCCGGGCCCCGTGGGACGAGCTCGAGCGGGAGCAGCGGAGCTTCGTGGAGGAGCTGACCCTCACCGATCTGGAGCGGGTCATCGAGTACCGCAACCAGGAGGGCAAGCAGCTCAGAGCCCCGCTCTTCCCGCTCCTGCAGCACGTGGTGAACCACGCCACCCATCACCGGAGCGAGATCGCCACGATGCTCACGATGAGCAGCGGCTCGCCGCCCGATAGCGGGCTGAACACCTATCTGCTGACGAAGCAGTAGGCAGGAGGCGAACCAGCAGGAAAGGGTGCGGGGGCCCGGGAGGGCCCCCGACCTCAGCTCTCGATGAAGGCGCGGAGGTTACGGCCCCGGAGCGGGTGCCGCAGCTTCCGGAGGGCCTTGGCCTCGATCTGTCTAATACGCTCGCGTGTCACGTCGAAGCGCTTGCCGACCTCTTCGAGGGTGTGCTCGCCCTCCTCGCCGATGCCGAAGCGCAGCCTCAGGATCTCCTTCTCCTTCGGGGACAGCATCGAAAGCGCCCGCTCGACCTGCGTCGTGAGGTCCTGGTTGAGCAAGGACTCGTTCGGCGAGCCCGCCGACTTGTCCTCGAGGAAATCGCCCAGCTCGGAATCCTCCCCGATGGGCGTCTCGAGCGAGAGCGGCCGGCGAGACGACTCGAGGATGAGGCGGACCTTCTTGGCCGGCACGCCGGTGCGCTGGGCGAGCTCTTCGGGCGTCGGCTCGCGGCCGATCTCGTTGACCAGATTGCGGTTCACACGCGAGATGCGGTTCAGCGTCTCCACCATGTGGACCGGGATCCTGATCGTCCGCGAATGATCGGCGATCGCCCGCGTGATCGCCTGGCGGATCCACCAGGTGGCGTACGTCGAGAACTTGAAGCCGCGCCGGTACTGAAAGCGATCGACGGCCTTCATCAGGCCGATGTTGCCCTCCTGCACCAGATCGAGCAGGGAGAGATCGCTCCCGAGATAGCGCTTGGCGACCGAGACGACCAGGCGCAGGTTCGCCTCCATCAGCTCGCGCTTGGCCTGGCGTACCGTCCGATCGCTTCGCTCGATTTGCTCGAGCAAGGGACCGAGCTGCTTGCGCGGGAGGCCGGTGCGCTTCTCGAGCGCGCGCAGCTCGCGCGCCGCCGCCGGGGCATGGCCCCGCCGACTCGCCCGGTCGAGCGTGTTGATCTGCTCCCAGCGTCGCCGCACCTGGGCGACGACGTCGTCGATCAGCGCAGGCTTGAGCGGCATCTCGGCGACGGTCTTCTGGATCGCCTGGCGGGCCGCGCCGATCGCCGCGGCGGTGTCCCGGCGATAGACCGCTGACCGCCGCTTCGCCGTGAGCGAGGCTTCGAGCTTGGCGATCTTCCGAACGAGCCGGCGGATGCGCTCGAAGGCGAGCAGCACCGGACGGATCGCCCTGGCCTCGAGTTCGCCGCCCTCGGCCAGCACGATCACGTCGTCGGCGGGCGTCTCGCCCCGCCGCATCTGATCGCCGACCGCGAGGAGGGCCTCGACTGCCATGGGGATTCCGGCCAGGGTTCGGCGAAGCGCGATCTGACCGACCTCGATGCGCCGCCCGATCTCGACTTCCTGAGCGGCATTCAGCAGTGAGACCTTGCCGATCTCCTTCAGATACAGGCGGACTGGATCCTCACCCTTGCTGGGGGACGGGGCATACGCCTCTTCCACGGCAGGCTGAGGAGTTTCCTCTTCGTCGTCCTCGGCGATCGGGACTGGAGTCTCCCGCTCGTCCGCCGACGCCAATCCGACCGATGCCGCCGAGGTTCCCTCGGAAGCTTCGCGAGTCTCTCTGAATGTCATCGTGTCACCGATATCCCTTTTATGGAGATTCCTGATTGTTCAGATGCTC
>Ga0075434_100006388_pt1 | contig 10798 bp, 11 predicted proteins | sample RhiMethybrSRZTD3_FD_75298 | JGI IMG/M metagenome (GOLD analysis project Ga0075434, IMG submission 75298) | Populus rhizosphere microbial communities from Tennessee, USA - Rhizosphere MetaG P. TD hybrid SRZTD3 | ecosystem: Host-associated > Plants > Roots > Rhizosphere > Soil | place: USA...
AAAGAGAAAAGAAGCAGGAAAAGTACGGGTCGAAGTGGCTGATAACCTACACGTCGATCCATTGTCGCCAGGAAGAGGTATTCGGCGATTCGCCGTAACTGGAATGCTACCCTGCTTGACAAATTCACAGTGAAATTTTTGAAGTATATAGTCCACACCCTTTGCCATCCAACGAACTGACACTCCCCGCGTACGGCGACTGGTCGCTCCGCTCAAGGTGACGCGGCGCAGAGGAAAGTGTAATCGAAACCTTTACAATCTTTTTGCGCCATAAATCTGGCTCGCTTCGGCATAAGGAAATGCGCCAGGGCCAACCCATTGATTGCATTTACAACGTCCGCGGGTTCGATTCCCGCCGCCTCGATCCGCTAGATCACGTTTATTTTGGTGAATTCCGTTAAAGTCCTTCGCGGATCGGCAAGCCGATTATTAAAGGGGACCCGACTCGCTGTCGAATTCATCATCGATCTTCACACGACCGCTCCAGCGTACGCATTGAGACCGTGACTCGATAGGATTACCGTCATCTTCAACTTCTTCGACGAACTGCGGCGGATTGCCCTGCCTTCAACGAAGTAGTTGTTAGAATTTTCAGGCTCCGTTGTCTACACCTCGCGGAGACTTCACGGCTTTCTTTGGATCCACGCTCCTGTCTACGGTGATTCCAAAGAAAGGCGTAAACATCTCTTCCCAGGTCATGTTGCCGAAATAGACGGTGCGGTTCGGGTCGGGATTGAACTTGTTGTTCGGCGAATTGTCGTAGTGGGCGATGACGACCAGCTTCGTCCCTTTGGGGACCTTGATCGGTTCGGCCAGATCGTAACCGAGTTGCCAGTTGAAGTCGTAACGCGGGACATTCAACACTACTCGTTCCGTTCCGTCGGGAAAGACCAGCTTGTACGTCATGTCTTTTCCGCGTACATGCATGTGGGGCGACATCCAATGCAACTCGGCATCGACGAGGAACGTAAACTCGGCCGGTTCGGGAGCGTAGTTGGATGCGTTGGGCGGAATGACCAGCTTCGCGGGATCTGTCGTATTGCCGGTCTCGATCAACCGTCGTTGGGGCGGCTCTTTTGCGACTGTGAGACCGACTTCAGGCAGGTCCGTTACTGCCGCACCATTGGGTGTGTAGTGGATGTTCCACATGACATCGTAGCCCGCGGGGACCATTAGAGCTGCATGGTACGGACGAAAATCGGACAGGGAACGTCCCGGTACATAACAGCTAATGTTCTGCTCGGCATTGCTGTTGGTCCCGGTATTGGGACTCACTCCGTCGACAGACCGGCCCAGATCGCGGCCTCGACCATCGGCCGTTGGACCTAAGATCCGCCGCGCGGACGGAGCCAACTCGGCACCGATGTCGTCGCGCTGTTTGTCCACCCAGAGGAACGTGTTGTAGACCGAGCCGGCCGCGTGCGGAACAAAGGAAACACAAATGTGATGCGTGACGCCCAACTCGCTTGGTTTGACCTCGACGGAAGTGATCCACGTGTCTTTCGTGAAACCGGTCGGCGTAAACAACGTCATCCATTCGATCACACTCTTGGCAGGAGTCGCGGGCACGGTGTACGGGATGCCTTTCAATACAATGTCGGGCTCCGTCGTCCATCCGTTTTCGGGCCATTCGATCGCCGGCGGGGCATCCCTGAGATCACCTTGTGGAGCACCGCTGTCAACCCACTGCACAATCGTGTCGATTTCGTCCTGCTTGAGGGATCGCTCATTCGAAAAATGGCTATATTGAGGATCGGCGAACCACGGCGGCATCTTCCGCGAAACAACCGCCGCCTTCATCGCCTTCGCCCACGGGCGCGCGCTCTCGTAGCTGAGCAACGACATCGGCGCGATATTTCCCGGCCGATGGCAACTTTGGCAGTTCCGCTGGAGTATCGGCAGGACGTCTTTGTTGAAGGTCACCGCTCCCGCTGCTGATGCTTCAGCACACATCACAAGGAGAACAGCAGCTACTGATCCGGCCAGGCAGGTTCGCTTACCCATGTTCACTCCTATTCGTCTTCGTTGGTTTACAAATTAGCACTACAAAGGACGCGTGACCAGATTTTAGGCGGCGTCGTCGGTCTGTCATGGGGCGGAAGAATCGCTCGCCCGCAGCCACACGTATCCGTCCTCAGGTCGCGTGGACGCTACGTAGAGGAAAGGGCTGTAGGTCTTCTTAGCTAACCGTTGGTAACGTATTTCGTCAGTTGCTGGATCTCGAATTCCTTTTCATCCATCAAGCCCCGTAGCACGTCACCGATGGAGATGACGCCAACAACTCTCTCCCCGACCATAACGGGCAGATGCCGGACCCGCTTCTCCGTCATGAGGGACATGCTCTGTTGGACTGTGAATTCGGGACTCGCGCAGATGACAGGACTCGACATGATCTCCGAGACCATGGTCTCCCGAGAAGCCCTACCTTTGAGAATCACCTTGCGAGCGTAATCGCGCTCGGAGACGATCCCAATCAGTCGGCCTTCCTGCATGACAAGCAGCGCACCAACTTCCTTTTGCGCCATCTGATCAATCGCGTCGAAAACGGTTGTGTCCGGCGTTAACGACCAGACGTCGCGACCTTTGTCTCTTAACAGATCGGAAATCTGCTTCATACGAAACTGCCTTGTTTTGTAAACGGATTTTGGGAAGGAGACTAACACTCTCTCCGGACCAGTAATAGAAAAAAATGCTGGAGGCGGCCGGAACTCCAAAGAATGGCAGTTTTCGGTCAAAACACTTGCATTGTGGCGTTTGGTGCTGGCATGCTAGGCGCACATTTTTCGGGAAATAGATTTTGGTTAGCGCAATTTTTTATTACATGGCCACGGCCAGTGTAGTGAGCGCGCTTCTGGCTGTGACGCGTAGAAATCCAGTCCACAGCATGCTGTTTGTTCTGGCGCTCTTCCTGCACGTAGCCGGCATCTTCCTGTTGCTGGGCGCAGAATTCCTTGCCGCCGTTCAGGTGATCGTGTATGCGGGTGCCATTCTGATCTTTTACCTCTTTGTTGTGATGTTGCTCGATCTGCCGGACGAGCAGGTACGGCCACGGTTCGGCAGGCACTGGCCGTTCGCGGCCGCCGTGGGAGCCAGCTTTGTGGGTCTGGCATGGCTCGCTCGTATCCAATCCGATCTTGCTCCCGCCGTGACACCATCTGACCAGCCGCTACAGGGAAATCTTGCGGCTATAGGAGGCGCGCTCTTCGGTCCGTTCACGCTGCCTTTCGAGATCGCATCGCTCGTACTTCTTGCGGCGATTGTCGGCGCGGTTGTGCTTGGGAGGAGGAAAGCAGCATGAACGTGCCCGTGAGTGGAGTTCTGGGATTGAGCGCCGTCCTTTTCGGCGTTGGAGTTTTCGGCTTCCTTGCGCGGCGCAACATCATTCTTATGCTCATCTCGATTGAGGTCATGCTCAACGCGGTCAACCTCAGTCTCGTCGGCTTCAGCCGGCATCTTCAAGATCTGCGTGGCCAGATCCTGGCCCTGTTCGTTATCGCTGTCGCGGCTGCCGAAGTGGGCGTTGGTCTCGGCCTCGTTATCGCCTTGAATCGAAACAAGCCTGGAGCAGGTGTAGCGGACCTGACGAAACTCAAATGGTAGTTTTCTCGCTCATTCCTTTGTTCGCCGTACTTGTCTCGGCTCTGGGCGCGCTGCTCATTGCGTGGACGGGCCAGCGCCGCGCGAATCTGAGAGAGTTCTGGTCCGTCGCCGCTGGTGTGGTGATGTTCGGCCTCGTCGCCTTTATGATTCCCGACATCCTGGCCGGCCGCATTCCGGAATGTATTCTTTTCCGAATTCTCCCCGGCATCGAAGTGGCGTTTCGTGTGGATGCGTTCGGTCTCCTTTTCGCGGTGGGCGCATCGCTGCTCTGGATTCTCACATCGTTCTACTCGATCGGCTACATGCGTACCCTGAAAGAACACTCGCAAACGCGTTATTTCGCCTGTTTCGCTCTTGCGCTTTCCGCCACCATTGGAGTCGCGTTCGCCGCCAATCTGTTCACGCTTTTTTTGTTCTATGAAGCGTTGACGCTTGTCACCTATCCGCTCGTGGGTCACAAGGAGACCGCTGAAGCGAGGGCGGGAGCGCGCAAATACGTCATCTATCTGCTGGGGGCTGCTAAGGTATTTCTGCTGGCCGCGATCATTCTGATCTACAACGTCACGGGAACTCTGGATTTTAAGAACGGCGGGATCATCCCCGCTGAACAGATCACCCAGCACCCCACCCTCTTGTTTTTCATTTTTGCTCTGTTCCTTTTCGGATTTGCGAAGAACGCGTTGATGCCATTGCATAGCTGGTTGCCGGCTGCAATGGTCGCGCCTACACCGGTCAGCGCGTTGCTGCATGCGGTGGCAGTCGTAAAGACCGGGGTTTTCTCGACGCTTCGCGTCTTTCTCTTCATTTTCGGCCTGAACGCCATGCGCGCTGTCGGTGCCGACCAACTGGCGCTTGCAGCCGCCTCGGTGACGATCGTTGTTGCGTCGCTGCTCGCGCTCGGGCAGGACAACCTGAAAGCCCGGCTCGCTTTCTCCACGGTAAGTCAGCTTTCCTACATCATCCTTGGAGCTGCATTGCTGAACTCCTGGGGAGTAACCGGCGGAATCGCGCACATCACCAATCATGCGGTATCCAAGATCACGCTTTTCTTTTGTGCCGGTTCGATTTACGCGTCCGCGCACAAGACCGAAATCAGCCAACTCTCGGGGATTTCGAAGCGCATGCCGTGGACTATGGCCGCGTTCGCGCTTTCTTCCTTGAGCATCATAGGCATTCCGCTCACCAGCGGGTTCGTATCCAAGTGGTATCTCGCGCTTGGCGCGGTCGACCATCACAGCCTGATCTTGTTGAGTGTGCTTCTGGTAAGCTCGCTTCTTAGCGCTGCGTATTTGGGCCAGATTCTGTACAAGGCATATTTCGAAGTCGAAAAGGAGTCGCCGCATCACGAAGAAGTACACGAGGTCCCCTGGATTGTCGCGCCACTGGCAATAAGCGCAGCCGCAAGCCTGCTGCTCGGCATATACCCTGGGCTTGTCCTGGGTCTGGCAGGAAGGATACTGCCGTGAACTTTCTGCAAAAACAATTGGAAGATCCGGTCCGCTTCAGGCTGATCAAGAGAGGCTTTTACGCCGGACTGGTTCTTGTCGCCCTTGCTGAAATCGTTCTGCCACTCATCTTCCAAGGCAACGAATCGCATTTTTCGTTCGAGAACTTCCCCGCGTGGGGTTCCGTCTACGGGTTGATCTCTTGCGTGGCGATCATCGTCATTTCGAAACTCATTGGGAAGCTATGGCTCATGCGTCGTGAGGACTACTATGACGATTGAGTGGGTGCATCCTGGACTTCTGCTCATCGCGGGCGCGTGGATTCTGCCGCTGCTCAAGGGCCGGATCAAGCGTACGGCGATGGTCATTCTTCCTGTCGCAGCGCTTGTCGATTGTCTCCTTATGACGCCAGGAACGTACGGCGTGACGAACTTCCTCGGCCAGGACCTGGTGTTTGGCCGCGTGGACAAATTGAGTCTCATCTTCTCGTATGTGTTTTCGCTGATGTCCGTCCTGGGCATGATCTATGCGCTCCATGTCGACGACAATTCCCAGCACGTTGCTGCCCTGACTTACGTCGGCGGCGCTCTCGGAGTGACGTTTGCCGGAGACTTCCTCTCGCTTTATATCTTCTGGGAACTCATGGCGATCTCATCCGCGCTCCTGGTATTGCTGCGCCGCGAAGCACCTGCTGTTGCAGCCGGCTTTCGCTACCTTCTTGTTCACATATTCGGGGGACTCCTTCTGCTTGCGGGGATTCTGCTCCATTGGTCGCAGACCGGATCGCTTGCTTTCGGGGACATGGCAGCTTACTCGGGCGGCATGGCCTGGGGTTTGATTCTCGCTGCTTTCCTGCTTAACGCGGCGGTGCCACCGCTGGGCGCGTGGCTTCCGGATGCGTACCCCGAAGCCACCGTGACGGGCGCGGTCTTCATGACCGCTTTCACAACGAAGTCCGCCGTCTACGTTTTGATCCGAGGTTATGCTGGAACCGAGCTGCTCGTCTGGCTCGGTGCGGCGATGGCGATCTACGGTGTCGTCTATGCCGTGCTGGAAAACGATGCGCGGCGGCTACTGGCGTACCACATTATCAGCCAGGTTGGTTACATGGTTTGCGGTGTCGGAATCGGGACGGCACTCGCCACCAACGGGGCAACAGCGCATGCGTTCGCTCACATCCTTTATAAGGCGCTGCTCTTCATGGGAGCCGGCGCCGTGCTCCAGATGACCGGGCTGAGAAAACTGAGTGAAATGGGTGGTCTTTACAAGAGCATGCCTATCACGCTCGGTCTTTACATGATTGGCGGGTTCGCCATCTCGGCGGTACCGCTGTTCAGCGGCTTCGTGAGCAAGTCCATGGTCGTCGCTGCGGCCGGTGAGGACCATAGAGCGGCGATCTTCCTCATGCTCACGTTGGCATCGGCCGGAACGTTTCTGCATACGGGTCTGAAGCTTCCTTATTACATGTTCTTCGGCAGGGATTCAGGACAGAGTGGCAAGGAGCCGCCTGCCAACATGCTCGTGGCGATGGGGCTGGCAGCCGTCGCGTGCATTGTGATCGGAGTCTTTCCGGGAATACTCTACGCGCACCTGCCCAACCCGGTGGAGTTTGTTCCGTACACATTGCAGCACGTGACGAGCACCCTCGGCATGTTGGCGTTCACCGCACTAGGTTTCTTTCTACTCCTCAAACAGCTCGATCCCGTGCCGACCGTCAGCCTGGATACGGACTGGTTCTATCGCCGGGGTGCGGCGTGGCTTTCGAAGCTTGTCAGAGGACCGCTGTCCCGTCTCGAGTACGGTTTCGTTGGACAAATCTATGAGTCGGTGATTCGGCAGCCGGTGCTTGGCGTGGCCAATCTCTTTCGGAAAATCGACAGCTTCGTGGTCGATTCGGCACTTGTTGGCGTGGGACGTTCGACACAGAACTTCAGCCGGGTCTTGAGAACTGCGGTCAGCGGAAATGCCCAGCATTACGGATTGATCATGGCGGCAGGAATTCTCGCAATGTTGTTATTGGCGGCGTTTATCAAATGACATATCCCGTGCTTACAACGATAACGTTCCTGCCTCTAGCTGGAGCCGCACTGATCCTGCTCGCCGGACGCGATCGCTTGGCGCGATGGTTCGCACTGGCAGCGACGCTGGCTACACTGGCCGTTTCGGCTCCCCTCTATTTGTACTTCGACAAGGCTTCGAGCGATCTGCAATTCGTCGAGTCCCGCACGTGGATCCCGTCGTGGAATATTGCCTACGGCATGGGAGTAGACGGCATCAGCCTCCCATTCATATTCCTCGCGACGCTCCTCACCGTCCTGTGCATCGGCGCATCGTGGACTGCAGTTCGGACCAGAGTCCGGGAGTTCTACGCCGCGCTTCTTGTCGCAGAGACGGCGATGATCGGGCTGTTTGCCGCATCGAATCTGTTTCTGTTTTTTATCTTCTGGGAACTCATGCTCATTCCTGTGTTTCTCCTCATCGGAGTCTGGGGAGGCCCGGGCCGTGTCTATGCGGCAGTGAAGTTCCTGATTTTCACACTGTCGGGAAGCGTCCTCATGCTTGTCGGCATGATCGCGATATACCGGACATGCGGAACACTGGACTTCAAAGCTCTTGCTCTTGCCAGAGACACTCTTTCACCCAGCCAGCAAGCCTGGCTGTTCGCAGCATTCCTTGCCGCCTTCGCGGTCAAGGTTCCAATGCTCCCGCTGCACACGTGGCTTCCGAATGCTCACACGGAGGCTCCCACGGCGGGCAGCGTCATTCTGGCGGGAATCCTTCTCAAGATGGGCGCGTATGGTTTTCTGCGGGTCTCGCTGCCCCTGCTTCCGCATGGTGTGCAGCTCTTCCTGAAACCGATGCTGGTCATCTCCGTGGCAGCGATCGTTTATGGCGCCTACGTGACTCTGGTCCAGACGGACGTCAAGCGGCTGATCGCCTTCTCAAGCGTCAGCCATATGGGCTTCGTTACCCTTGGCATCTTCACACTCAATCGAAGCGGAGTCGAGGGCGCGATCCTACAGATGATCAACCACGGAATCATCTCCGCTGCGCTGTTCCTCTGCGTTGGAATGATCTACGAGCGGACGCACACCCGCGAGATCAGCGACTACGGTGGCGTAGCTAAAACGGCACCGGTTTACTCGACCCTGTTGGCACTGTTTTGTCTGGCCGCTGCAGGAACTCCTGGTTTGAATTCATTCGTCGGGGAGTTCCTCATTATTGGAAGCGCTTTCCGAACCCAGGCCTGGCTCGGGGCTTTGGCTGTCTGGGGAGTGGCGCTGGGAACGACGTATCTGATCTGGCTCTACTACCGTGTCGTCATGGGAGAAATGAATCCGTCGCTCGTGGGACTGAAGCTCGAGCTCAACTCCCGCGAGATGGCAACGCTGGCGCCACTCGCGGTGCTCGCCATTTGCCTTGGCCTGCATCCGGAGTACCTCCTCTCCTATCTGCATGTTCCAGTTGCTAACTTGTTGGCTTCCGGAGTAGCACCATGATGTCGGACCTGATTCTGGTTGTTCCGGAACTGATTCTTGTGGGCATGTCGTTGGTATTGCTTCTGGCGGCGCGTCGTATACAGGGAACACGAGTGGCCGCATTCGGAACGGTGCTCGCTGCCGTGGCCGCTGTTCTCGGTTCGAGCTGGGTTCTGTCTCTTGGCGCGAAGACCGGCTTCGGAGGCATCATCACGTTGGACAACTACACACAGTTCTTCAACGTGCTCATTGCAGCGACTCTGGCTCTTGCCACGCTTCTTTCCGTGAAAAGCCTCGAGGGGATTCCCCGCGCCGAGTACCACGCCTTGCTCCTGTTGGCAGCCACAGGAATGATGATCGCAGTTTCAGCCTTTGATCTTCTGGTTCTCTACCTGGGTCTGGAACTCATGACGCTTTGCTCCTATATTCTCGTGGGAATCCGAGTGGACAACCCCACGTCGAACGAAGCTGCGCTCAAGTACTTCCTTCTCGGTTCTTTCGCGTCGGCTCTTCTGATCTACGGCATAAGCCTGACCTACGGTGTTACGGGCACTACGAGCTTCGCAACGATCGCTTCGACTCTGTCGGGGCACGAAGCTGGAAGTAATGTCCTCCTCCTGGTTGCAATGGGATTGGTTGCTGCGGGTCTTGCTTTCAAGATTGCGGCGGTGCCGCTGCACTCCTGGGCGCCGGACGCATACCAGGGAGCGAGCGCACCGATTGCAGCTTTTCTGGCAGCGGGCTCGAAAGCGGTTGGCCTGGCAGCTCTCGGACGGGTCTGCCTGGCCGCGTATCACTCCGAGGCCCAGGCTTTGTCGGTGGTGCTCACCGGGCTCGCCGGCCTTTCCATCATTGTCGGCAGCGTCATCGCACTCTCGCAGACCGACATGAAGCGGATGCTTGCATATTCTTCGATTTCACACGCAGGCTATGCGCTCCTCGGCCTCATCGCGGGCACTTCCGAAGGTGTATCCGCGATGATGACCTACGTCTTCTTTTATGTCTTTATGACGCTCGGAACATTCGGCATCGTCGTTGCGCTGGGAGACCGAGGTGAGAGCGTCGAAGGCTATCGAGGTCTTGCCGCACAACGGCCCGGGACCGCCATGCTGATGCTCGTCTTCCTCATGTCTCTGACCGGCATTCCTCCAACAGCAGGATTCGCAGCCAAGTTCGTCGTCATCCTCAGCGTGGTGCGTGGGGGCCATATTGGATTGGCGATTCTTGCAGTTGCCTGCAGCGTAGTGTCGGCATTTTTCTACATGCGCGTAGCGGTCAACATGTACATGAACGAAGCGCAGGAACCTGCGCCTTCACATTTCCCGAAGGCTGTCTTCGCAGCGCTCGCGGTCGCGGCGCTCGTGACTTTGATCGGGGGCATCACCCCGGGCAGCCTGGCGCTCTGGGCGGTGTCACCATGAACGAATACATTGGAATCGCCGTCAGTTTCATTCTCGCGGGAGGAATCACGGCCTTGATGGTCGGGCTGAGCTCGACGCTTGGGAAGAAGCACCCCACGTCGACAAAGCTAGCCGCATTCGAGTGCGGAAAGGATCCCTTCTCGCTGCCAGTTGGAAGATTCGCAATCAAGTTCTATATGGTCGGAATTCTGTTCATCCTGTTCGACGTCGAACTTGTTTTCCTTTATCCATGGGCCGTGGTCTATGGCGCGCTTGGTTTCTCGGGCCTTGTCGAGATCGGTGTGTTTCTGGGAATTCTGATGGTGGGCTTCATTTATGCCTGGGACGCCGGCGCGCTGAATTGGAAGTGAAACTATGAGTGAGACATCTTTTTTTACGAGCCGTCTTGACGAAGCTCTTGGCTGGGCGCGGAAGAATTCGATCTTCCAGTATCCCTTCGTGACTGCGTGCTGCGGCATGGAGTACATGGCAACGGCATGCTCTCACTACGACGTGGATCGCTTCGGCGCCGGCTTACCCAGATTCTCGCCGCGCCAGGCTGACGTGCTTTTCGTTGTCGGAACGATCAGTCACAAGATGGCGCCCGTCTTGAAGCGGATTTATGAGCAGATGGCCGACCCCAAGTGGGTCGTCGCATTTGGAGTCTGCACGTGCACCGGCGGTTTCTATGACAACTATGCGACCGTGCAGGGCATCGACACGATCATACCGGTCGATGTTTATATCCCGGGATGCCCGCCACGGCCGGAGATGGTGCTCGACGGCCTGATAAAGCTTCAGAACAAAATCCAGCGCCAGCACTCCACCGGCGAACGGCCCGCACCCGAACCTCGTCCGGAGTTCTCGTGATGAA
>Ga0075434_100006389_pt1 | contig 10797 bp, 10 predicted proteins | sample RhiMethybrSRZTD3_FD_75298 | JGI IMG/M metagenome (GOLD analysis project Ga0075434, IMG submission 75298) | Populus rhizosphere microbial communities from Tennessee, USA - Rhizosphere MetaG P. TD hybrid SRZTD3 | ecosystem: Host-associated > Plants > Roots > Rhizosphere > Soil | place: USA...
AGGCGAGCGGCCGGGGCGGGACGCCAGTCGCCTTGGGTGAGGCGGGCTTGTCGCGCTCCACCGCGATGATCCCTAGTTACCGAACAGTGCGGTGTAGCGCTTCTTGATATCCGCGATTTGCGGAAGCATCGCTGCCGGATCGTCGGGCAGCAGCTTGATTGTGCTGAGCGGCGTGCGTCCGGGCGGGTCCTTGACGTCCGGATGGAGCGATCGCGTGCCACCTTCGCTCGCGGTCAACTGCTGGATCTTCGCGGTAAAAAGAAAATTCTCGAACACGCGCGCCGCGTTGGGATGCGGCGCTTCCGCGAAGATCGCGCTCGGGGAGGTGACGAACGGCGTTCCCTCCTTCGGGTAGACGATCTTGACGGGGCTCTTCGCGTCGATTTCGATGAACATGTTGTATTCGTTGCCGTCGACCATGACGACGCGCTCCCCGCTGGCGATGCTCTTGGGCGTCGCCGTCGTCGACTGGAGCTGCAAGACGCCCTGCTTGGAGAGTTTCTCCAGGTAATCCCAGCCGAGAAGCCTGACGATCGCGAAGGTGCCGGTGAGGCTCGTGCCGCTGTAGCCCGGATGAGACTTGACGAGCTTTCCCTTCCATTTCGGATCCAGCAGGTCCGCGTAGCCCGTCGGCGCGTCCTTGGCGTCGATCAGCTTCGTGTTGTAGCCCATCACGGAGAGCGTCGCGCGCCAGGTCGCGAAGTAGCCTTCGGGATCCTTGAACTGCGCCGGAAAGCGCATCACGTCAGGCGGCGTGTGTGGCGCGAGCCATTTCTGCTGCTTCCAATAGAGGAAGTGGGAAGCATCCGAAGAGTTGACGACATCGACGTTATGGATCGCGGAAGAGTATTCCTGGCTGATGCGCTGAAACACGCGCTCCGAGCCGGCCCGCTCGACGTCGACTTCGAGCGCCGGATATTGCGCGCGAAAGGCTTTGGCGACGACTTCCGCGACTTTGACGTCCACCGAGGTATACCAGACGACCTTGCCTTCTTTGGAAGCCGCCGCGAGCATCTCCGGCGTTGTCTCCTGGGCGTACGCTGTCTCGGCGACGGCCAGCATCGCGGCCATGGCGAACGGGAATACAGCAATGAGTCGCTTCACCACGGTCCTCCTTTTGTTGATGCGCAGACCTTGTATGCCGGATTCCGGTTCATGTTTCAGCGGGCCAGCCCGCGGCAGCGCTGCGCGTCGAAGCGCACCGCAGCCTGCGAGCCCGTCGCCACTTCCAGGCCGGCACGGGTCGAAATCAGGACATCCTGGCCCACGTCCACGATGTAGTCGCGATGGCTGCCGAGATACGCCTGACTGCGAACGATGCCAGGAAGGACATTGTTGCCGCGCGTGCCCGCGGATGCAACTGGCACCAGCTCGAGATCGTGCGTCTTCACGCAAACGCTCATCGGCTGTCCCGGCCCGGAAAATTCGCCCTGTCCGATCTCGAGCGTGTGACCGCCGATCTCGACCATGTTTCCGGCCACGTGCGTGACGCGCAGGACGTTGCTGCCGCCGATGAAGCGCGCCACAAAAGCCGAGTTGGGGCGCTCGTAGACTTCCTGGGGCGTGCCGATCTGCTCGATTCGACCCGCGTTCATGATGACGATGCGGTCGGCCATGGTCATCGCTTCGACCTGATCGTGCGTGACGTATACCGAGGTGTATTGAAACTCATCGTGCAGACGGCGAATCTCGAAGCGCATGTCGCCGCGCAGGTTGGCGTCGAGGTTGGAAAGAGGTTCGTCGAGAAGCAGGATATCCGGCTTGGGCACCAGCGCGCGTGCCAGCGCGACGCGCTGCTGCTGCCCGCCCGAAAGCTCGGACGGATAGCGTTCCGCCTCGGCGCTGAGCTTGGTTGCATCGAGGAGCGCATCGACGCGCGACTGCTTGGCGGACGCGGCCAGCGGCTTCATCTTCAGCCCGTAGGCGACATTCTGCCGAACCGTCATGTGCGGCCATATTGCGTAGCTCTGGAAAATCATGCTCATGTTGCGCTGCTCGGGAGGAACGACCGAGCGCGGCGATGACAGGACCTTGCCGTCGACGCGAATCTCGCCGCCGTCGGGCTCGAGCAAGCCGGCGATCACGCGCAAGGTCGTCGTCTTGCCGCAACCCGACGGCCCGAGCAGGCACACGAACTCGCCGTGTCTGACCGTCAAGTCAATCGCATCGACAGAGACAACGCCAGCGTACCGCTTGGTCAGCTTGTCGAGGTCGAGCCGGGCCATCGCTTAGGGAACCTCTGAATAAGTCCCACGTGGTCGCGACGGAGGCTTTCCGGGATGAGCTGCACGAAGCGACGCGAAGCCCATGGCCGGCCCCCATGGGCGAGCGGCGCGACACAGCAGATCGCCCGGAAAGCCCCGTCCCTCCGGGTTTCGGCGCAATGGCCTCATCTGCGTTGTTGCGCGGCTTGCGAATAGAATGAACTATTCGCTGCGCCGCGACGCCTAGCATCTGAGGCCATTGCGCCAGAAACGCGACTCATGCGGGACTCGTTCAGAGGTTCCTTATGTTGACGGAGACACGCGAGACTTCGTGACAATGCGTCGGTCAATCGGAATGCAACCACCGGACCGGTTCATCCGGGAGGAGCGCATTAGGTTCCTTAACACTCGACGACGTTGACGGCGAGCCCGCCGAGCGATGTCTCCTTGTACTTCGTCATCATGTCGCGGCCGGTGTCGTACATCGTCTTGATGACCATGTCGAGCGAGACGCGATGCGTGCCGTCGCCGCGCAGCGCCAGCGACGCGGCGTTGATCGCCTTCACCGCGCCCATCGCATTGCGTTCGATGCAGGGAATCTGCACCAACCCGGCGACCGGATCGCAGCTCATCCCAAGATGATGCTCGATGCCGATCTCCGCCGCGTTTTCGATCTGCGCGTTGCTGCCTCCGAGGACGGCCGCCAAGCCCGCGGCGGCCATCGAGCACGCGACGCCGACCTCGCCCTGGCACCCCACCTCGGCGCCCGAGAGCGATGCATTGCGCTTGCACAGGCCGCCGATCGCGGCCGCGGTGAGCAGAAAGGTTACGATGTCGTCTTCGTTGCTCTCTGGGTAGAACTCGCGGTGGTAGCGGATCACCGCCGGTATGACGCCTGCCGCGCCGTTGGTGGGCGCCGTGACCACGCGGCCGCCGGTGGCGTTCTCCTCGTTGACGGCGATGGCATAGACGCTGACCCAATCGATCGATTCACTCGGGCTCTTCTCCTTCAACGCGCGACGCTCGAGCAGCGAATCGCGCAAACCCTTGGCCCGCCGCCGAACGTTGAGCCCGCCTGGAAGCACGCCTTCGTGGTGCATGCCGCGCTCGATGCTTTCATTCATCACCGCCCAGCGCTCGAGCAATCCGCAACGCACCTCGTCCGGGCTGCGCAACGCGAGCTCGTTGGCGCGCATCATTTCCGAGATGCGCTTCTTCGATGCGTTGCCGTGCGCGAGCAGCTCCGCGGCGTTGGCGAAGGGATAGGGAACGTGCAGCGCTTCGACCGGTTCGCCGATCCGCTGCGCCTCGGCTTCATCGACGACGAAGCCTCCGCCCACTGAGAAGAAGGTCTTGCGCGAGACGATCGCGCCGGCGTCATCGTACGCCGTGAAGCGCATGCCGTTGCTGTGGAACGCCAGCGTCTTGTCGATACGGAAGCGCAGATGGTCCTGCTCGTGGAAGGGAATCTCGCGCCGTCCGTCGAGCACGATCGCGCGCTGCTCGCGGATGCGCCGCACTTTGGGCTCGACCTGGTCGGGGTCGATGCGATCGGGGACATCGCCGGACAGTCCGAGCAGGATCGCGCGGTCGGTGCCGTGGCCGCGTCCGGTGAGTGCGAGCGAGCCGTAAAGATCGACGACGACGTGTCCCGTCGAGTCGAGTTTGCCGTCAGCAGCAAGCTCGTGGGCGAAGCGCTGCGCTGCGCGCATCGGCCCTACGGTGTGCGAGCTCGACGGCCCGAGCCCGATCTTGAACAGGTCGAAAGCGCTGACGAACATCCGCTTGGCTCTCGCTTCGCTTTTGTATGGCGGTGGTAGACTGGATCCATGATACTCCGGGAACGCGCATGACGGCGTCGCTCCGCGCGATCGTTAGCGCGGCTTTGACAGCGATCCTCGCGCTCGCGGCTCTCGCCGCACCGATTCGCGAGCACGCGGCAGACGCCGGATGGCAGGCGTATCAGCGCGGCGACTACGCCTCCGCGCTTGCCGCGTACGAAGCCAAAGCCAGGGAGGGCGACCGGCTCGCCCAATTCAACTTGGGCGTGATGCTGCTGCGTGGCGAAGGCAAGCCTGTAGACCTCAACTCCGGAATCGCCTGGCTGACCAAGGCCGCGGACGCTGGAATGGTGCAAGCCCAATACAACCTCGGCTTGCTCTACGAAAGCGGCATTGGCGTACCGCGATCGCTCACCGCGGCTACCGACTGGTGGCAGAAGGCGGCAGAGCAGGGGCACACCGAGGCGCAGATCCAGCTCGCGACGCAGTATTTCCTAGGCCGCGGCGCGCCCAAGGACTGGAAGCTCGCAGCCAAGTGGTACGAGGCTGCGGCCGCAAACGGCGACCCCGCAGCGCAATACATCATCGCCAGCTTTTACGAGCACGGCGACGGCGTACCGCAGGACTTGCGCCGCGCGCTCGAATGGTACGTCCACGCGGCACGGCAGGGCGACGTCGGCGCCGCAGCGCAGGCGAAGGATGTCGCGCGCCGTCTCGCGGAGTCGGGTAACGCGTCGCGCTAGGCTACAGGTTCTTTTCTGCGTCTGACGATTGGAAGAAGCGAATGCCTGACCAGCGCCCGAGCGCCGCAACCGCCGACCTATGGGGCGCATCCGACCAGTGGGAGGATGCGCGCGCGGCTGCGGGAGTCAACCCACGACTCCCTTGCCGCGCCACCCGTGACGTTCGGCGCGGCTAACGGGCGCCCGTCATGCCTTCGCCACTTCCGATGATCTGCATTGCTGACAGAAACAATCGACTTAGCACTAGGCGAGAGTCACGCGCGGCGCGCCGCGGTGACGAAGGCGCGATATGGCGCAGTCGTCGCAAAGCGGGTGGCTCGTGCGCGGCCACTCGTGGGTTGAGTGGCCGCCGCGAGCCGGGTACCCGCGCGACGACGAGATTGCGCCATCACGCGCCTGAGGCGCTCCGGCGCGCCAAGCCGGCACTTAGCGCGCGGGAGCCGGTGGTGGGAAGCGCACGCGGTCGGGATACGACAACACTTCCGGCAGGCCAGCTTCGGCGAGCCGCGCCTGCGCGGCCTGCCACCACTCGGCTTGCAGCAGGTCGGCGTGATGCGCGAGGAAGTCGGCGCGCACCTCCGGGTCCGTGAGAAGAAAAGTCGCGAATTCCTCCGGGAAGACGTCGCGCTCCGCGACCGGGTACCAGACCTCGTTGTCCATCTCGTCGTAGCCGGGAGGCGCGGGCGGAATGCGGCGGAAATTGCAATCGGTGATGTAATCGATCTCGTCGTAGTCGTAGAACACGACGCGCCCGAACCGGGTCACGCCGAAGTTTTTGAACAACAGATCACCGGCAAAGATGTTGACCGCGGCGAGCTGCTTCAACGCGTCGCCATAGTCGCGGATCGCGCGCTCGCGCTGCGACGGCGTCGCCTTCTCGAGGAAAAGATTGAGCGGCGTCATCCGCCGCTCGATGTAGACGTGCTTGACGAGGATCATCTCGCCGTCTTCCTCGAAAGCGCCGGGCGCGACGGCGTTGAGCTCCGCGGTCAGCTCAGGCGTGAAGCGCGCGCGCGGAAACGCAACGTCGGAATACTCGAGCGTGTCCGCCATGCGGCCGACGCGGTCGTGATGCTTCACCAGCAGATACTTCCCCTTGACCTTGTCCGGCGTCGTCTCCTTCGACGGCGCGATCTTGTCGCGGATCACCTTGAACACATACGGATACGATGGCAGCGTGAACACCGTCATCACCAGCCCCTTGATGCCGGGCGCGACGATGAAGTCGTCGGTCGAGTGCTTGAGATGGTGGAGGAAGTCGCGGAAGAAAAGCGTCTTGCCCTGCTTCTGCAGGCCGACCATCGTGTAGAGCTCGGCTTCGGTGCGCACCGGCACCATGCTGCGCAGGAACGTGACATACGCCGATGGCACCTCCATGTCGACCAGGAAATACGCCCGGTTGGCCGAGAACAGGAGCGCAATCTGCTCCGGATCCATGAGCAGGGCGTCGACATAGAGCCGGCCGCTCGCGTCATGCTTGATCGGCACCACGAAGGGGTGGACGTTAAAGCCGTTGATGACGCGGCCGACGATATACGCGGTGCGGTTGCGGAAGAAGAGCGACGAGAGTACCTGGAGCTGGTGGTTGGCCTCGAGCACGAACGGCCGCGGAAAGCGCGACCGGAGCGCCCGCAGCAGATTGCGCAGGTCGCGCCGGAAGTCCGCGAAACGGCGCTCCAGCCGGAAATCGAGCACGACATCGATGAGCGCCTGGCGCAAGCCGTGCTGGCGCGGGTAATACGACCGGTAAGAAGGCGGATCGGCGTCGATGTGCTCGGTCGACATCGCAGGGCGGACGAACAGGCAGCGGTTGTGGAAATACGTCCGGTGCAGGATCTTGCAGGAGACCGAGTTGAAGAATGTCTCCGCGCACTCGGGCTGCTTGTGGTCGATCAACAGTCCGATGTAATGCCGTTTGACCGCCTCCCAGCGCGCTTCATCGATCCTGTCGCAGCCGAACTCGCGCTCCAGCCGCACGACGGTCTCCGCGACGCGGCGATCGTAGAAGTCGATGCGATCCTGCGAGGTATGCGCGATCGCCAGCCAGTTGCCCGCTTCGAAGTGGCTCTTGGCGGCGCGGGCGCAGTCGCGAAACAGCGCGTAGTGGCGATTGAAACCCTCGAGCGTTGCCTCCGCGATCGCTGCCGGCTCGGGGATGGCGGACACGTCGACCGGGCGCGGGCGAGTGGCGGAATGCAGAGGGGCTGGCGTTGGCATGTTCGCGGATGGGGCTTGGGAGAGTTTACTAGAGCCTCGCCAGCCGCGCGACGTGACGCTGTCGCCGCGCGGGCGTAAAGTGGGGAATCATGGCCTCTGCATGGCAACCCGGCGGCGCCCTCATGTCGATCCTGCGGAATGCCGCCGGATTTGCGGCGCTGGTGGCGCTCGTCGCCGCTCCGGCTGCGGCACAGATCCTCAAGTGCACCGATGGCTCGGGCAACGTCACTTACCAGAACGAGCCGTGTCCCAAGAACGTGAAGGCGGGTCACGTCGACATTTTCGACAACAGCTGGACCGCCGACCGCGCGGAGAAGGAAGCGGAGTGGCGCCGGAACGCCGTCCTGCATCGTGTCGTCACGGGCATGCCCCTGCGCTGGGTGCGCGACGCGCTCGGCGAGCCGGCGGAGGTTCGCGATACCGCGACCGCCGGTGCCGCGGCCGTGTGGCTCTACAACTTCCCCGATCGGAGCGTGCAGGTTGGGATTCTCGCCGATCAGGTTCTCTGGTTTCGCGAGACGCCGATCGTGGGTTCGCCAGCGCGCGCCTCACCGGGACCGGAACGGCCCGCGCCCGATCGCGTTCCCGCCGAGGCATTGCGGACAGTGCCCGATCGCGCTCCTGCCGAGCCATTGCGCGCGACGCCGGAAACGCCGCGTCCCGCCCCCGATATCTCGATATCGCGTTTGGCGACCGCAAGCCCCAGTCCGGCCGATCCAGCCCGCGCGGTCACACGGGGCCAGGACTGCAGGCAGGCGCTTGCCGAGCTCGGTAAGCCGGATCGTCAGCGCGAGGTCCCGCCGCTTGACAGCGCCAGCGACCCCGTGACGGAATACATCTACGAACCTGCCGGCAGCGCGAGCCCGACGCGTACGCGAGTCGTCTGCGCGAACGGAAGAGTAGAAGGCGTCGACCGCACCGTCGTCCGCTGACCGCTCGCGCAAAGCTGCTGCGCGTCCTGCGTGGCCGCGACGCTCTGCGGCAAAGCTGATGTACGTCCCGCTCGCGATGCCTTACGCCAACACTGAGGCGTGGCGGACTATTTGTCGCCCTCGATCCTCTTCTTGAGGTCTTCGGTATATCGGTTGTATTCGTCGATCGCCTTGTTGGCCGACTCGGCCGCAGCTTTGACCCATTTGTTGGTATCGTCCACATACTTCTTCATGCAATCGCCGTAGGTCTTGTAGTCCTGGTTGAACTTATCGACCCGGCTTTTCGACGCGTCCTTGCCCGGATATTCAGGCGCGACGCAACTGTGCGGCGGAACCGCAGGCATCGCATTGGCGGTGGCGGTGGCGGGGGCTTGCGCCAGCGCGGGCAATCCGGCGAGGGTCAGCGCGGCAATCAGGGCGATCAGAAACAGACGTGGATTCATCGTTCGAGCCTCGGGCGGCGAGAAAGAGGCCGATTCTAAGCCCGCCCGCGGCGCCCGGGAAGCCTGACAAAGCGCGCACGGTGAGCCGAAGCGTCCCGGACAGAGGCTGAGATAGCGATAGTTCAGGTTAGCGAACCAGCAGCGCCGCGACGACCGCGAGGCCGCCCATGACGAGATCGCCGATGCGGTACGGCGACATCGCGTCGGAAGGGGGCGGGGTCATGAGCGCGTCGGCGAGCTTATCGACGTCGACGGTGTTGAGCCGCGCCTGCGCTTGGCCGAGCTGGGCTACCGTCTTGGCGACCGCGTCGGGGTCGAGGATGGAGATCGGAGAGCCGCAATACCGGCACGCCGAATCGTGCGCGAGGTCGAGCGGCGCGCCGCAATTGGAGCATTGCACGAATTTCACTTTGGCTTTGAGCGCGGCGAGCTCGGCACCGGTCACCGGGCGGACAAAATTCTTCTCGAGCAGGAACTGGAAGAACGGCGTGAGCCGCCCGTGGCCGAACTCGCAGCGGAAATACGTGAAGTGCGTCGTGTGCTGCAGATCGTGGGTCAGGGCCAGGCGCGTATGACAACGCGGGCAGCCGAGCAGCACAGATAACGTGTTTCGCGTCGGCGCCCGTTGTTCGTGCAAAGCCTTGAAGACCTCGAGGATGCCGCCGGGGGAAAGCTGCAGGCTCTCGAGCGTATCGAACCAGATGACCTGGCAGGGGAAACAGAAGTCGAGGGCGATCGTCCCGGGTTGCTGGCGCTCAAACTCGAGCGTCTGCATTCCTGCCCCGCAGCCAGGGCAATTCACCCGGTTACCATCGCCGGGTGTTCAGGAGGTGCCGCGCCGCGATGCGGCACCGTTCTGCCGGCGATCAGGACGGCTTGCTGGTTTCCCGGAGCAGCGGGCAGTGAAGCCAATAGCGCTGGGTCACGGCCGGCTGCCACGTGCGATCTATCCGTTCCATCAAAGCCCTGTCGCAGGCCAGATTGCTTTCGACCTTCTGCGCCGGCTGTACCGGCACCGACGAGCAACCGGCAACGAGCGCCGCGCCACACAAAGCAAGGATCAGCTTCATTGGGATTCCTCCTTTCGGCCTTTTGACTATAGGCGCAAAGACCGGCGTCAGCAAGACCGTTCGCCCGCGAAGACGACCGGCCGCGGCACCGCCACTGCCGGCGGGGCGCGGCTGCCGCACCGGCGTCGCCGACCTCCTATCGGGATTGCAGGGGCGCATCCCTCGCTCCCTTAGAGGTCCGCCGCCGCGAACGTATTGCAGTGCCGCAGGTCTCCCGAAGTCAGACCGACGCGGAACCACTTCACGCGCTGCGCCGAGGAACCGTGCGTGAACGATTCGGGAACCGCGTAGCCGCGCGAACGCTGCTGCAGCCGGTCGTCGCCGACGGCCGATGCGGCGGCGATACCCTGCTCGACGTCGCGGGTGTCGAGCGCTCCGCGTTGTTGCGCCGAGTGGCCCCACACGCCGGCGAAGCAGTCCGCCTGCAGCTCCTGCCGCACCGACAGCGCGTTGCGCACGCGGTCCGAAGCGTTCTCCGCCTTCTGCTGCACTTCACGCATGAGTCCGAGCTGGTTTTGCACATGGTGGCCGACTTCGTGTGCGATCACGTAGGCACGCGCGAATTCACCGGGCGCGCCGAAGCGCTGTGTGAGCTCCTGGAAGAACCGGAGATCGAGGTAGACGTGCTGATCGCCCGGGCAGTAGAACGGCCCCATCGCTGCGCTGGCGAACCCGCAGGCCGACGGGACTTGCCCATGGAACAAGGTGAGCTTCGGCGGCTGGTAGCGGCCGCCCCGCCCGGCGAGCTCGGCGCTCCAGAAGTCTTCGGTGTCGCCGAGGATCGCGCGCACGAAATCGACCTGCGGATCGTTCTGCGCCGGCGCGCGGGGCGGCGCGCCCGCCGGCACCTGCGTAGTCGTCGGCGCGCCGGTTTCGAGCAAGGTGAGCACGTCGAGCGGATTCTTGCCGAGCAAGAGGCTGATGACGACGATGGCGATCAGCGCGCCTCCGCCGATCTTGAATCCCCCTCCGAATCCGCCGCCGCTGCCGGCGTCCTCGACGTTGTCACTGCGGCGAAAATCGTCCCAGCGCATGGTGCCTCCCTGGCGATTCCCGAGAATACCCTACATCGCGCGTTCAGCCGAGCTCGTCGATCGATCGCGGCCAGGTCGATTTCAAGAGCCGCGACAGGGCGCGATCGGCGAGGATCGCGCCTCCGGTCTGACAGCGCGCGCAGTAGTTCGTTTCGTTTTCCGCGTAGACGATGCGTTGCACGGGCGCGCCGCAGACCGGGCAAGGCTGCCGGAATTTGCCGTGCACTGCCATCTCCGGACGGAACGCGGTCACCCCGGCCGGAAAGTCCTCGCCGGTTTCGGCGCGCAGGCGAACGGTCCACTCGGCGAGGACCTCGCGCGCGGCCCCGTGCAGCCTCGCGATCTCTTCGGGCGAGAGCTTCTGCGTCAGGGC
>Ga0075434_100006390_pt1 | contig 10797 bp, 11 predicted proteins | sample RhiMethybrSRZTD3_FD_75298 | JGI IMG/M metagenome (GOLD analysis project Ga0075434, IMG submission 75298) | Populus rhizosphere microbial communities from Tennessee, USA - Rhizosphere MetaG P. TD hybrid SRZTD3 | ecosystem: Host-associated > Plants > Roots > Rhizosphere > Soil | place: USA...
TGGGCTCTCTCGGATCTCGGGGAGTTCCCCGAGGCCATCGCGCTCGGCCGCCAGGCGCTCGCCATCACCAATGTGCGTCAGGGCAAGGTCGGGTTCGCCGGGAAGGAGCGCGTCTCTACGCCGACCGCATCCGCTACGTGCTCTCCTTCCTTGATGCTCGGCAATGTTTACCTGGCGATGGGCGACGCCGAGCAGGCCGTCGAGATCCTCGAGCCGGCCCTCAAGGCCTCTCGCGAATACGACGTCCACGACTGGGTTGGCATCAACGCCATGCGTCTCGGGTACGCCTACGGCCTGCTCGGGCGTGTGACCGAAGGGATTGCGCTCCTCGAGGAGGGCGCCGCCCACTGCGAAAACATCAAGCAGTGGACGAACTTCCCCGCGCGGCTCGCCACCCTCGCGGAACTCTATGGGGAGGCGGGCCGGCAACCCGACGCCGAGGCCACCGCGCGGCGGGCGGTGGCCCTCGCCGTGGAGCAGCGACGACCGCCCGATGAAGCCATCGCGCTTCACGTCCTGGGACGAATCACCGCCGACGAGCGACTTCTGGTGCGGGCACGCGACCTGGCCAGCTCACTCGGCATGCGCCCGCTCGTGGCGCACTGTCATCGCGATCTCGGCCCCCTCTACCGGAACGTCGGCAAGGACGATGAGGCTCGTCATCATCTCTCGACGGCGGAGTCGATGTACCGTGAGCTCCACACGCCCATCTGGCTCACCAGGATGGAGCGGCTGCTGGGAGGACTGCAGCAGAAACTGTACGGGCTCGTCCTGGGCTTCCTGACCTTCGGTCTGCAAGACCTCGTGCTCTAAGGGGAAGCGAGCCAGACATGCTCACGGGAGCAGTCGCGACACGGGAATGCTCGAGCCCGGCGCGGCGAGCGGCGTCACCTGGGCGGTGACCTCGAGGGCATCGCGGCGGGCATAGCGCCAGCCGAAGGGTGAGGCGGCGTCGGGCACGGGCTCGCGGTAGACCTCGAGGACGCGGGCGGCCAGGTTGAGCACCCAGTAGTCGGCCAGGCCCGCCCGCGCGTAGAGGCTGCCCTTGTGCAGCCGGTCGATGCGGAGGCTCGACTCGGCCACCTCCACGGTCAGCACGGCGCGGGAGGGATGGGCCAGCGCGTAGTCGTCGGGCTGGCCGGCCACGACCGCCACGTCGGGCTCGGGCTCCGACTCGTCGTCGAGGGCCAGCGGAGCTTCCTGGCGAACGTCCCAGCCAGGCCCGAAGGCGGCGTCGAGCGCCCGCGCCGTCTTCCGGATCGCCGTGTAGTGCGCGGGGCCCTGCGGCTCGGCGTTCACGAGCTCGCCGCCGATGAGCTCGAGGGCCTCGCCCGACGGGAACACGCTCAGATCGACGAGCTTCTCGTATTCAGCTCGCGTGTAGCGTCGAGTCCGGATCTCGCCCTCGGTCATGGCGCGCATCGTAGCGACGAGCGGCGGGACGGTCAACGTCTCAAGATCGATACGTCGATTCCCGAACGACGGTCAGCGGCTCACGTCTTGGAACGCAGAGAGGACGGGGTCGATGGAGATGCGCTCAGCGGGAAGGGCGACCAGCGTCGCACGTATCAGGGCCACGTCGCCCGCCGCCCACGCGAGACCGAGGGCGATGCCAAGCTCGGCGGGACCGAGAGCATTCGCTCGACCCGATCTGAGAGCTTCGAGCGCGCGCGGGCCGACGAACGCGCGCTGCAGCGAGAGGCACAGATCGCGAGCCTGTGAGGTGGCCAGCACCGCTCGCCCCGCCGGCGTCATGACTGCTCCTCGAGCAGCGCGATGTCGGCCATATCCTGAGCAGAACCCCTCAGCCGCTTGAGCTCGATGAGTCCGGCGCGCGAGACGACCGTCACCGGGTGGCCTTCCCACTCCACGTCCATCCGTGTGCCCCAGGCGCGTTCGGTTGGGCCTGGTCGGGCCTCGATGACGTCGAGCATCAGCACTTCGGGATCGCCAGGGACGATCTTGGTCAGTCGATGCATCACGACGTCGCCCCCGGCCAGTCGTGTCGGCGCGGGCTCGCGGCGCGCGAACCCGTGAGGCGCGAGCGCCTCGGCGATCGAGGCGACCGCGGCGGGCGGGGCCAGCAGATCGACGTCGATGGTGGCGCGGGGACGAGCGTGAATCGACATAGCGATCCCTCCACACACCGCATAGGGGACGCGAGCGGCGGCGAGAGCGCCTACGATGATTCGGAATTCCTCGAAGAGGTTGGGCATGCTAACTCCAGAGGAGCGTAACACGCCGAGGTGCGGACGGATTCTAGTCCAGCCAGTCCTTCTCTTTCAGCTTGCGGGGGAGATACTGCTTGGTCAGGTACTGGAAGTCCTTGTTGGCGAGGGCGTCCAGCTCGTACTTGAGGCCGGTGCCGAGCATGCGCTTGATCTCGTCCTGCCAGGGCTTCTTCTCGAACCAGCGGTACTTGAGCAGCTCCTTGGCCCGGCTCACGTCCTTGTCGTTGAGCTTGATGCCCACGTTGCGCGGCAGGCCGTAGCGGTCGGGATCGGCGCTGGAGAGCCCGATGAACTTGGCCTTGGGAATGGCCATGCGCTCGCTCTCGAAGGCGAGGTTGATCGAGCCCTGCTTCACCACGGAGTAGATGTAATAGCCCCAGGGATCGTTGTCCACGAGGACGTAGACGGGCAGCTTGTACTCCTCGTGCAGGCGGCGGGCGAGACGGCGGACGCCGCGCGGGGGCTGGCCGTTGCCGGTGAGGAGGACACAGTTGTAGCGCCGCCAGAACTTGTCCTCGGAGAGGCGGTTCCACTGCGTCCCCTTCTCCACGAGGAGGACGAAGTCCGCCGTGCAGCGGCGGATCTCGATGTACTCCGGCTCCACGATGGAGGGCACGGAGTAGCCGCCCTTGCCCAGGCGCGCGCAGTCCACGCGGTCGCCGTCATCGCCTAGGACCACCGGTCCCACGATGCTGCCCGCGTTCTCCGCCCGCACGTGGAGCTCCTCGCGCAGGGCGGCCAGGGTCACCTCCAGGTCCTCGATGAGCGGATCGGACTCGTTCTGATTGTCGAAGGTGTTCTCGTGCGAGCCCTTCATGGTGTGCTTGGTGCGATAGTAGATCTCGCGGAGCGAGGTGGTGAGGTTGGCTCGCTGCAGCTCGCTGAGCGCGTCGGCCACCAGCACCGTCTGCATGAACTTCTTGGCCATGCCCACGTTGAAGAAGGTGCGCGCCTGCTTGCGCCGGCCCAGCTCGATGATGCCGCGCTTCTCGTTGAAGTTGATGTTGGCGAGGCTTCGGATGGGGATGGCCAGGGTGGGATCCTTGCTGCGCTCGGCGGCGGTGATCACGGTGTCCGCCACCCCGACCAGCTTCTTCTCGACCGGTCCCACCTTGCGCGCGGCGGCCTTGGCCATGCCTACCTCTTCTTCCTGCGCGTGGGTGCCTTCGCCGGCCGCGTCGATGCCTTCGCCTTGCGCGGGCCGGCCTTGACCTTCGCGGCCCTGGGCTTCGTGCCCTTCGTCTTCGAGGCCTTGCCCTTGGCCTTGCCGCGCTTCTGATTGGGCGCGGCCGGCTCGGGCTCCGGCGCTTCCGGGACCGCCACTGCGACGGTCTCCGCGGCGGGCAGCGCGGGGGCCTCGCCCTCGGGACCTTCGGGAGTGACGATGATGGAGTGCGGGAGCCCTTCGGGCCCGCCGTCGTGGCCAAGGATCTGGTCGGTCTTGGCGCCGCCCGTCCGCCTCAGCGCGATCTTCTGGAGTTGGCTCTTGAGCTTCTCCTTCGGCAGCTTCCCGCCCTTGAGCCGGGCGCAGGCCTCCACCACTTCCTCGATGTAGAGCTCGAAGATGTTGCGACGGCGGAACTCGCTCTTGGCCCGCTCGCGGCGGCGGAGGAACACGCCGAGCCGCCGGCCGCATTCCTGGAGGGCGAGCTTGATCTCCTTCCGGATCTCGTCGTAGTCGGCGATGGCTTCCTTGGACTCGCTGGTGAACGGCACCCACACGCTGGCCATGTGGACGAAGACGACCATGGGCCCCGCGGGCAGCGCGCCCCGCGACTGGGTGACGCCGTAGTTCCGCCACGCCGTCTCCAGCGCCGCCTTGAAGGTCGCACAGGCGGATTGCTGGTAGAGGAGGGGGACGCGATTGGCGTAGCGGATCACGCGCGCCAGCTCGCTGTCGTCGTCCTGCTGCTCCCCCTCGGCGAGGGGAGCCGCGGGCGCCTCCGGCGCCGCCGCCGTCTCCGCGGGCGCCTTGCCGAAGGCCAGCCCCGCCTCGATGATGAACGGGTTGCCACGGTACACCGCGGGCGGGCGCGTCACCGCCGTGTAGAACTCGCCCTTGATCTGTTTGTAGAGGCCGTGGAGGATCGCCTTCTCGCCGATGGGGGAGACGCAGTTCGACGGCGGAGCCATGATCTTGGTCGCCTGGATGGCCCGGTACAGCGCCTCCGCCTCCGTGCCGTGGATGTTGCGCGGCCGCGCGTCGGGGGAGAGCTTGGCCGTCTTGCAGATCTCCTGCGCCACCGCGGTGGAGACTCGGCTGAAGTCTCCCGCGAGAAAGCCCGCCAGGGAGTGGCTCCTCGTGTCGTGGAGCATGCGCAGGAGGATGCCGAACTCGATGCCGTAGGGATGCGGCTTGATCTCGCGCGGCTGGGGCGGCAGCTCGGGAATGGTGCGCGGATACTCCCGCGTCTCTCCTTCCGGCGTGCGATAGACGAGCTTCACGTGCGGATTGGCGATGGCCGTCTGCTCGAGATACTCGTCCACGGAGGCGCGACCCTTCTGGTAGCGCCCCTCGATCTCCAAGGTGACCTGGGTGCCGCGGTCGTGCTCCCAGTCGATCTTCTTGCTCTCGAAGATCCGCGGCTCGTTCTTCTTGGTGTCGATCTGCACCTCGAAGTAGTGGGCGGCTGCCCGTGCGCTGGTGCGCGAGATGATCTGCACCGGCTTGCCCGTGGTGAGCTGGGCGTACATGCCCGCCGCGGAGATGCCGATGCCCTGCTGGCCGCGGCTCATGCGCAGCCGGTGGAACTTCGAGCCGTAGAGGAGCTTGGCGAAGATGGGCGGGATCTGCTGGCGCACGATGCCGGGGCCGTTGTCGCTCACCGTGACGCGGAAGCGCGTGGCCTGGCTGGCCGGCGGGGCCGCGCCGTTGTTCGAGGCGACCTCGACGGTGACCACCACGTCGGGCAGGATGCCCGCCTCCTCGGCGGCGTCGAGGGCGTTGTCCACCGCTTCCTTCACGCAGGTGAGGAGCGCCTTGCGCGGATTGTCGAAGCCGAGGAGATGGCGGTTCTTGGTGAAGAACTCGGAGACGGAGATCTCGCGCTGGCGCGCGCCCATCTCGGCGGCGGAGACGGAGGCGGCTTTCGGCGCGGCGGGGGGCGCGGGAGCCTTGGCGAGAGCGGTGGCCATCTCCCTACGTGATACCAAATCCCAGCGCCCTCGCCCACTTTTATATGTCGAGCCGGCGCGCCATCGATGGCCGGCCGTTGCCGCCCGTGGCACAATCAGCGCGTGAGCAGCTCCACGCGTCTCACCGTCCTCAGCCCGCTCGTGGCCATCGCCGCCGTCGCGGCCTACGTCCTCCTCTTCCGCGTCGCCCTCGTGCGCAACCACCCCGAGGCCTACGTGGTGGCCTTCGCGGTGGCCACCGCGCTAGCCGTGCTCGCCCTCGTGGGCGCCCGGCACCGGCGCTGGCCCGCCTGGATCGCCCTCGCGTTCTCGGGTCTCCTCCTGATCGGCGGCGCCTGGTTCAACTTCGTGGCCGCGCGTGTGCCCGACACGCCCACCGCGCTGCGGGTGGGCGAGCGCCCCCCCGACTTCACGCTGCCCGACGCCAGCGGCCGTCCCGTCACCCTCGCCGACTACCGCGGCAGGAAGCCTGTCGTCCTCGTCTTCTACCGCGGCTACTGGTGACCCTTCTGCATGGCCGAGCTCCAAGGTCTTGGAGCGCAGCTATCGGAGGCCGAGAAGGCCGGGGTGGAGATCGTGGCCATCTCGCCCGATCCGAACGAGCAGAGCCAGAAGGTGGCCGAAGGTCTCCGCCTCGGCTACCGGTTCCTCTCCGACGGCGATCTGGCCGTGGCACGGCGCTACGGGCTGATCCACTCGCGCGGCGGACCGGACGGCCAGGACGTGCCGCGTCCCGCCACCGTGGTGCTGGATCGTGACGGCCTGGTGCGCTGGATCTCCGTGAGCCACAACTTCCAGGTGCGCCCCGATCCGGGCGACGTCCTGCGCGCCGTGCGCGCGCTCTAGCCGGCGGCGGCCGTGGGCGACGCGCCGCAGAACATCTACGACGACCCGGAATTTCTCGCCGGCTACGCGACGCTCGAGCGCTTCGGCCCCGGGTGGACGCGCGCCGTCGAGCACGCGGACTTCATGGCTCTCCTCCCCGACGTCGACGGCAAGCGCGTGCTCGATCTCGGCTGCGGGCTCGGCCAGCTCGCTCTCCACCTGGCCGAGCACGGGGCGGCCACGGTCGTCGCCGTGGATCTCTCCGAGCGCATGCTCGCCGTGGCCCAGGCGGAGCGCGCGCATCCGCGCATCACCTATCGCCGCGAGGCGCTCGAGCACGTGGTGTTCGACTCCGAGCGGTTCGATCTGGTAGTCAGCTCGCTCGCCCTCCACTACGTGGAGGACTACGCGGGGCTCGTCCGCCGCATCGCACGCTGGCTGGCGCCGGGCGGCGTGCTCGTCTACTCGACGGAGCACCCCATCTACACGGCCATCGATCCCGCCACCGGCTGGGTGATGGACGCCGAGGGGCGCCGCCTGCACTGGGCACTGGACCGCTATGCCGACGAAGGTTTGCGCGCGCAGCGCTGGTTCGTGGACGGCGTGCGCAAGTACCACCGCACCTTCGCCACCCTCGTCAACGGCCTCGTCGACGCGGGGCTCGTGGTGGAGCGGGTGCTCGAGCCCGTCCCCGACGCCGAGACGCTCCGGCGCCGTCCCGACTTCGCGGACGAGGATCGGCGCCCTACCTTCCTCCTCGTGCGGGCGCGCAAGCCGCGCTGAGCCGCGGTATCGTAGGGGCATGCCGGGCAGCGATGGGAAGCCGGCGGCAGGAGATCTGGGGCCCGAGGCCCTCGCCTATGCGGATGCCCTACACAACCTCGCCCGCTATCTCACGGGCAACGACACCGACGCGGAAGACCTGGTGCAGGAGACGTACAGCCGCGCCCTGGGCAGCGCGGCGCAGTTCACTCCCGGCACCAATCTCAAGGCCTGGCTTTTCCGGATCCTCCGCAACACGTTCATCAGCCAGTACCGGCGCCAGCGCGGCAATCCCACCGTGGGCGGCCTCGACACCGTGGCGCCCATCGGGTACGGTCCGGCCGACGTGGGCCGGGCCAAGGACGAGGTGGAGCTCGACCAGCTGCGCAAGGTCATGGCCGAGGAGATCGAGCGCGCGCTCATGATGCTCGCGGAGGACGCGCGCACGGTGATCCTCCTCGACCTCGAGGGCCTCACGGAGGTGGAGGTCGCCCACGTGCTCGGCTGCGCGGTGGGCACGGTGAAGTCGCGGCTCTCCCGCGCGCGCGCCACCCTGCGCGCGCTCTTCAAGGACTGGAGACGATAGGACGGGGTATGGACTGCCACGACGTGCGCGATCACCTGCTCGACTTCCAGCGCGGCCAGCTCGGGGGCGACGTCGCCACCGAGGTGCGCCGTCACATCGACGGCTGCGTCGAGTGCGCGCAGGCCGACCTGGTGGAGCGGGAGCTGACCCTCCTCCTGGAGCGCCGCACCCCGCAGTATCCGGCGCCCATCGGGCTCAAGCGGAGGCTCATCGCGCGGTGGCCCATCGTGCCCGCGCCGGCTTCGCCCACGAGCCCGCGCCCCTGGCCGCGCGTGCTCCTCCCCGCGGCCCTCGCCGCCGCCGTGCTCCTCCTCCTTGTGCCCGTGGGGTTCCAGCTCCTCTCGCCGCATGGCCAGGCCAGCGCCGTCATGGTGAGCGAGGCCGTCAACGACCACGTGCGGCTGCTCCAGAGCCAGCGCCCGCTCGAGGTGGAGAGCAGCGGCATCCACCAGGTCATCCCATGGTTCACGGGCAAGCTCGACTTCGCTCCCGGCATCCGCTTCGCGGGCGACGAGGAGTTTCCTCTCCGCGGGGGCGCCGTCGGCTACTTCGTGGACCGCAAGGCGGCCACCTTCGTGTTCGGCCGCCGGCTCCACACCATCTCCCTCTTCGTCTTCAAGACCGAGGGGCTGCCGTGGCCAACGAGCGGCCTGGAACGTGTCGGCCGCGAGGAGATCTATCGCAGCTCGGCGCGAGGTTTCAACGTGCTGCTGTGGCGGGAGGGCGAGCTCGGCTACGCCCTCGTCTCCGACGTGAACGCGCAGGACCTGAAGCTCCTCGCCGCCAAGCTCTCTCCCTAACCGCCGGGAGGCACCCATGAGCCAGAGCCCGCCCGGGCACCACCTTGTTTGACTCCGCTCCATCCCTCTGTCAGGATCGGCACGTCATATGACGGTGCGCGTCAAGATCCTCGCCATCTCTGCGGTCCTGCTCCTGCTCTTCGCCGTCGTGCTCGTCAGCTCAGTGATCATGCAGGAGCACAGCAGCCGCAAGGTGGCGGCCATCATCGACTATCACCTGCCCCTCGCCGCCACCATCGCGGACCTCGACGTGGCCACCGACAAGTACGAGCTGATCGTCGAGCGGCTCATGCGCGAGCCGGACCGGCAGAGCGCCACCGCCGACGCCCAGCGCCGTCAGCTCGAGAAGACGCGCGAGGGCATCGCCGCCGACTTCGACCGCGCGGCCGCCCTCCTCGGCCGCGCTCTCAGCGACCCGCGCACGGACGCGAACGATCGCCTCGTCTTTGCCAAGGTCCAGCGCTCCCTCGAGTACCTGAAGCGCTACGAGGAGCCGTTCCTCGCCCTGGGCGGCCAGGTCGCGGCCACCTACGACGCGGGCAAGCTCGCCGAGGCCACCACGCTGTCGCGTCAGTTCGAGCGCTACGAGCAGGCCTTCGGTCCGGACATGGCCGCGCTGCGTGCGGAGCTGGTAGCCCTCGCCCGGGTGTCCACCGAGCACACCTACGAGCAGCAGACGCGCATCCTCCGCCTCAACGTGGTCCTCTTCGCGGTGGCGGTGGTGATCGGCCTCGGCCTGAGCGCCATGGGCGCCCGGCGGCTCGTGGAGGCGCTGTGGCGCGTGGTGGACGGGGCCAAGGCCATCGAGGCGGGCGATCTTGCCGTGCAGGTGCAGGTGACGAGCCGCGACGAGATCGGGCAGCTCGCCGAGGCGTTCAATCGGATGGCGGTGGAGCTCAGGACCAAAGAGCGGATCAAGGACACCTTCGGCAAGTACGTCGACCCGCGCGTGGTCGCCCAGCTCATCGACACCTCGAAGGACATGGAGCAGGCGGAGCGCCGCGTCGCCACCATCCTGTTCTCAGATCTCAAGGGCTTCACGGCCATGAGCGAGCAGCTCACCGCCACCGCCATGGTCCGTCTCCTCAATCGCTACTTCACGGTGGTCGCCGAGCAGATCCGCGCCCACAATGGCGTCCTCGAGAAGTACATCGGCGACGCCGTCATGGCCTTCTGGGCCCCGCCCTTCTCCACGGGCGACGATCACGCGGCCTCCGCCTGCCTCGCCGCCCTCGCTCATCGCGACGCGGTGATCGCCCTGCGCCCGGAGCTGCCGGATCTCCTCGGGCTCCGCCGCAACATTCCCGAGCTCACCGTGCGCATGGGGTTGGCCACGGGCGAGGTGGTGGTGGGCACGGTGGGCGCGCCGACCGCTAAGTCCTTCGCGGCCATCGGCGACATCACCAACCTCGCCTCGCGGCTCGAGGGCGTGAACAAGGTCTACGGCACCACCGTGATCCTCGCCGAGGAGACCTATCGGCTCGCCCAGACCGTCGTCGAGGCGCGCGAGCTCGACATGGTGGTGGTGGCGGGGAAGAGCGAGCCGGTGCGGATCTACGAGCTGCTCGGCCGCGTGCACGAGGTGGACGCGGCGCTGCTCGAGCTGCGCGAGCTCTACGTGGAGGGACTCCAGGCCTATCGCGGGCGCGACTGGAGCGGGGCGGGGCGATGCTTCGCGAAGTGCCTCGAGCTCAGGCCCGGCGACGGTCCCGCGGCCGCGCTGCGCGATCGGAGCGCGATGTTCGCCGCGACTTCCCCGCCTCCCGACTGGGACGGCGTGTGGCATCTCGCCGAGAAGTGACGCGGGAAGGAGGCTAGAATCTCGCCATGAAGATCCGCATCGGAGTGGGAGCCGCGGGCGCCGCGTCCAATCCCGACGCCCTCGCCGAGCTGGTGGAGAGCATCGACGCGTTCGGCTTCGACTCGCTCTGGCTCTCCGAGGTCCTCACCGGGCCCGTGATCGATCCCGTGGTCGGCCTCGCCTGGGCTGGGGCGAGCCATCCGCGCGTGAAGCTCGGGACGACCATGCTGCTGCCGGGCCGCAACGTGGTGCGTCTGGCCAAGCAGCTCGCCAGTCTGGACGTGCTCTGCCGCGGCCGGCTCCTCGTGACCCTCGTGCCCGGGCTGACCTATCCGCCGGAGCGCGACGCCATCGGCGTGGAGCCGAAGCGGCGCGGCGCCGCCATCGACGAGGCGCTGCCGCTCCTCCGGCGGCTGTGGGCGGGGGAGACGGTGAGCCACGAGGGCGCGGCGGGCAGCTTCCACGACGTGAAGCTCTCCCCGCTGCCCGTGCAGCAGCCGCTCGAGGTGTGGCTGGGCGGCACGCTGCCCGCGGCCCTCGAGCGCTGCGGCCGCCTCTCCGACGGCTGGCTACCCTCGCTGTGCACGCCGGAGGAAGCGGCGGCGGGCCGCGTAGTGATCGAGGAGGCGGCGGCGAAGGCGGAGCGGACGATCAGCC
>Ga0075434_100006392_pt1 | contig 10797 bp, 10 predicted proteins | sample RhiMethybrSRZTD3_FD_75298 | JGI IMG/M metagenome (GOLD analysis project Ga0075434, IMG submission 75298) | Populus rhizosphere microbial communities from Tennessee, USA - Rhizosphere MetaG P. TD hybrid SRZTD3 | ecosystem: Host-associated > Plants > Roots > Rhizosphere > Soil | place: USA...
CGGGCATCCGGTGGACTTCGCCATCGACGGCCACACCGTCGCGACGCTCACCGCCAACACCCTGGGCGACGTCACCTACATGATCGATCCGTCGCAGCTCAACCTGGCCCCAGGGAAACACGCGGTCAAGCTCACAGGGATGCTCCTAACCGAGACCGCCACCCTCACGAGCCATTAGGGTCAGCCCGTTGGCATCGGGTCCACTTCCAGGCTTTCCTCGCCTTCAAGAAGCGCCGGGGCCCGCTCCAGCACGGCGGGGCGGGTGATGCTCAGGACCAGGGCGTAGACGACACCCACGGCGATGAGGCACAGCGTCAACCAGGGCAGCGCGTTGAACGGGCTCGGCTGCCCGGGCCGCAGGTCACCCCAGATCGGGATGGCCAGCACCGCGACGCCGACGGCCGGGGTGACCAGCCACAGCCACCAGTTCTTGTGAATGCCGTGGCGGCGGAACTTGAACCACTCCACGATGAGCGCGACGTTTGCGGCCAGGTACATGATGATCAGCCCGAGGATTCCGAACGTGCCCAGGAAACCGGACGCGGTGCCCGGATCGGTGAAGGCCGTGGAGACGACGCCGATCAGGATGCTCGGCGCGACGAACGCGATAGCCGCCGCGGCGGGCGTGCGGAACCTGGGGAGCACCCCGGCCAGCGCATGGGTCCACAGCCCGCCGCGCGCCCCCGCGTAGATCACCCGCGAGGTCTGCGTGTTCGCTGCGACGTACGAACTCGTCACGCTGGACAGGAAGACCCAGGTGATCAGCGGGGCGACGAACGGTACGAACGCGTGCGCCGCGGTGTGGAACGGGTTGGGGTCGGCGGCGAGCACGCCGACGTGGGCTACTCCGAACGCCGTGACCAGGGCGTACGACCCGATCACGTAGATAATGCCGCTGACCACGACTGCGCCGATGACCGCTACCGGGACGTTGCGCCGCGGGTTGCGGGTTTCCTCGGCCAGCGGTGCCGCGGCCTCGAACCCGCCAAACGCCAGGACCGCCAGGCTGAACGCGAGCAGTACGTCCTTCGACCCGCCGGGCCACTGGAACGGGGTGGCGGACAGCCCGTTGGCCCCGCCCCGGACCAAGATGGTCAGGCTGAGCGCGAGCAGCAGGACCACCTCGAACACGTACAGCGCGACGGTGACCCGGACGCCGAACTTCAGGCCGACGATCACCGGCGCGACCACGAGCGCGCCGTAGAGGATCGTGACGATCTGGGTGATCCCCCAGACGGGGGGGTCCCCGAGCACGTTCTGCACGATGTACTGGCCGACGAAGATGTAGATGCCGCCGAACGCGATGATGTACCCGAGGATCGTGATCACGCCGATGGCCACTGCCACCTTGGTGCCGATCGCGCGGGTGATATAGGTGATGAACGACCCGGCGCTGGGGTAGATCCCCGCGAACTGGGCCAGGCTGCTCGCCGTGGCGCCCATCCCGACCATGGAGATCAAGAAGATCAGCGGCGCCGACGCGCCGGCCAGGGCGACCATGACGCCGGTCGTGAAGAACAGGTTGAACGCCGGGGCCACCTGGGCCAACCCCGGCATGATCACACCGAACAGCCCGAGCTGGCCGCGCTGCAGGGTCTCGGGCTCGCCACGCTGCAGGGTCTCCGGGGTGTTGGCCATCGCTAGCCCCTTCCGTGTCGCTTGATGAATTCGAGGAAGGCCTGGTTGAACTCGGCCGGGTACTCCCAGAGGCAGGCGTGGCCGCCCTTGGTGGTGGCCCATTCCGCTCCGGGGACCTGATCGGCGAGCCGGCGGGACAGCGAGGCCGGGATCAGGATGTCCTGCTCGCCGGCCAGTACCAGGGCCGGAACGCTGAGCTGGGCGAGCCGTGTGGTCGTGTCATGCTGCTGGATCACCGCGAGCTGGGCGAGGTAGGCATGCACCGGCTGGTCCATGTACCGCATGGCGGTTTCGAACTCGGCGGCTTCCTCGCCCCGCTCCTCGAAGAACGGGACGGTGAACGCCCACAGCGTGACGTCCCGCATGATGAACGGGACGCCGGTGACCGGCGCCATCAGCTCCCACATGCCGAACATCCGGGAGCAGAACGGGCCGGGCGCCGCGTAGGTGCAGGCGAACGTCGCCGTCCGCAGGTCGCCACCGTAGGCGAGGGCGTACTCCTGGGCGATCATGCCGCCCATGGACACGCCCATCAGGTGGAAGTCGGTGATGCCCAGCGAATCCACCAGGGCCTTGGCGTCATCGGCGAGCATCCGGCTGGAGTAGGGGCCGGCCGGCTTCGAGCTGGCCCCGATTCCCCGGTTATCGAAGCGCAGCACCCGGTAGCCGGCGCCGAGGAAGTCGTCCATCTGGAACGCCCAGCTCTCCAGGTCGTCGGCCAGGCCATTGATCAGGACGATGGTCTCCGGCCCGTCGCCCTCCAGCTTGTAGTTCACATCGATGTCATTGATCCTGGTCATGGGCATTGGAATCTCCTCCAGATCGGAGCCGGATCCTTGTGTGCAGCTCGGAGAGCATTTCCTCGGTGAGGGAGAAATGCTTGGCGGCCAGGCCGGCCGCGAGCACGGGATCGCCGGCGATGATCGCCTCGGCCAGTTCCGGATGCTGGTGCACGGCGCGCCGCCGGACCTCCGGGGTGTAGGGCTCGGCGTCGAAGCCGAAGCTCACCTCGCGCCGGATCCGGGCGCTCAGTTCGGCGAGCCTTGCGTTGTGCGCCGCGTGCGCGATCGCCTGGTGCAGCCCCTGATCGGCGACCCGGGACGCGTCCCGGTCTGCCGCGCTGGAGTACTTCGCCACGGCCTCGCGTATTGCCGCGATATCTGCGTCATCGCGGCGGACAGCGGCGGTGCGCGCGATGAGTTGCTCGACAAGCTGCCGGAAATCGAGCAGTTCGGTGAGCTGTGCCCAGGCCGGCACCAGGGTGCGGCGGATCATCTCCTCCGAGCCGGGTCCCTGACCGGTCTGGACGAACGTGCCCCCGCCGCGCCCGCGCTTGGCCGTCACGTACCCGGCCACCTGGAGCCGCTGCAGGGCTTCCCGAACCGTGGTCCGGCTGACTTCGAGCATGGCCGCGAGTTCCCGCTCGGGGGGCAGCCGCTGCCCGGGCACGAACTCCCCCAGCGCGATAGCGGTGACGAACCGTTCCGCGATGCGCTCGCCGGCGGTCCGCTGGGTGATCGGGGACAGCACCGCGCCGAACGGCTCACCGGGCGCTGCCACGCCGACGGCGCCGGCCGTGGTCATGACCGGACCCGTTGCCGGCGGCGCGGGGCCGGGTAGCCGGGCAGGCCGCCGTCGGCGAAGAACCGCGCGATGAACCTGGCCAGCGTCCGCGCGCCAGCCACGATGCTGGCCAGCTCCACGGCCTCGTCGGGGGCATGGATGTTACGCGCCCGCGGGCCATAGGCCAGGGCCGGCCTGCCGAACTGGTTGAGGTAGTACCGGGCGTCGGTGGTGCTACCGAGCACCCGGTGCCCCGGCCGGTCGCCGTGCGCGCTCGCGTGCGCGCCGGCGACGGCGACCGCCAGCGGGTGATCGTGCCGGAGCAGGTAGCCCTGGGCGCGGAAACCCGTCTGGCGCAGCGCGGGCGGGTGCTCGACGAGCCACGGATCGGTGGCGGCGGCGCGCAGGACCGCCGCCCGCACTCGCTCGAACGCCTCGTTCGGGCTCCACCGCCGCGGGTAGCCGACCCGCACGCCCACCCGGACCCGCGCCGGGACGCTGGAAGCCCAGTCACCGGCCCGGACCGTGCCGACGTTGACGTTGTACGGCCGCGCGACCCCGGCGAAGGCCGGGTCGGCGGCCTGCTGGGCGATCTCTTCCTCCAGGCCGGCCAGCGCCCGCAGGATGACCGGGACGGTGCGGACCGGGTTCACCGCGCGGTCGGCCGACTCGGCGTGCGCGGGCACGCCCTCCGCCTCGATCTCGACCCACAAGATGCCGACGCCGCCCAGCAGCAGTTCCAGGCTCGTTGGTTCGAGCAGGATGACCGCGTCGCCGAGCACGCCCGCGTCGCAGGCGGCCAGGGTGCCGTTGCCGGTGCACTCCTCCTCGATCACGGAAAGGAAGCCCAGCTCCCCGGTCAGGGTCTCGGGCATGGCCCGGCGCAGCGCGGCCACCGCCAGCAGGCCCATGGCGAAGCCGCCCTTCATGTCGCCCGCGCCCCGGCCGCGCATCCAGCCGCCGGCGGTGACCGGCTCGAACGGGTCGCCGGACCAGGCCGCGCCGTCGGCGGGGACCACGTCCACATGCCCGTTGAACAGCAGCGACGGGGAGCTACCGGGGTTCAGGCGGCCGAGCACGTCGTCCCGGCCCGCGTAGGAGCACTGAGGCACGCCCGCCGCCGGGTGCGCCGATGTCTGCTCCGGTACCGGCACGGTGGCGACCTCGAAGCCGAGCCTGGCCAATTCCGCGGTCACGACGCCCTGCGCCTGGGCCTCCTCGCCGACGGTGCTGCGCGCACGGATGAGCCGTTCCAGGAAGGAGAACGCGGCCTCCGCCTCGGCGTTGATCGCATTGTCCACCGCCTCCAGCTCACGAGCCACCGTCCCGAGCATGACCCTCCCTGGTCTAAAGGACTGATTTTTAGACCATTGTGACGGTGCGCGCTGCCTGGGTCAAGGGTAGGCAAAAAGAGAATCCGGGTGTATGCGGGCAGGGAAAGACGCGGGAGGTGATTCCGGAGGCTTTCCTGGTTCCCGGGTCAGCCGGAGCCCGGAATGGGGTGGCGGCGGGCGGGTTCGCGGCCGGGGGGCTGGCTGGGGCGGGGGCGCATGGGGGCGGGGGCGATCGGGAGGTCTTGGGGCTTGCCAGCTTTCAGGGTGAGCGCCGTGCCGTGGTGGGAGATCTTGAGCGGGTCGCCGTCGGCCAGCAGATAGCGGGCGCTGGCTTGGGTTACTTCGACCCGCAGCCGCTGGCCGCGCAGCATGAGGCTGAAGGCGAGGCGGTTGAGCCCTTCGGGCAGCCGGGGCGCGAAGCTGACCTGCCCGGCCCAGTGCCGCAGGCCGGCGAAGCCGCCGACGAGCGCCACCCAGGCACCGGCGAGCGAGGCGATGTGCACCCCGTCGCTGGTGTTGTGCTCAAGATCGCGCAGGTCCATCAGGGCAGCCTCGCCCAGGTAGTCGAAGGCCAGGCCGAGGTGACCGACCTCGGCTGCGATGACCGCCTGGGTGCAGGCGGACAGCGAGGAGTCCCGCACGGTGAGCGGCTCGTAGTAGTCAAAGTTCCGCGCCTTCTGCTCCGCGGTGAACTCGGACCCGCACATGTGCATGGCGAGCACCAGGTCGGCCTGCTTGACCACCTGCTTGCGGTACAGGTCGAAGTAGGGGAAGTGGAGCAGCAACGGGTACTGGTCGGGCGAGGTGCCGGCGAAGTCCCAGATCTGGTGCCGGGTAAACCCTTCAGCCTGCGGGTGCACGCCGAGGGCCTCGTCGTAGGGGATGTACATGGATCGCGCGGCGTCCCGCCAGCTTGCCGACTCCTCGGCGGTGACGCTCAGCTCGCGGGCCCGGTCGGGGTATTTTTCGGCCACGTCGGCGGCCGCGAGCAGGTTGTCCCGCGCCAACAGGTTCGTATAGACGTTGTCGTCGGCGATCGCGCTGTATTCATCGGGGCCGGTGACGCCGTCGATGTGGAACCGGCCCTGCGTATCGTGGTGGCCCAGGGACCGCCACAGCCGCGCGGTGTGGGTCAGCAGGTCCATCCCCGCGTCCCGCTCGAACTCGACATCAGCGGTGGCGTCGACGTAGCCCACCACGGCGGCGGCGATGTCGGCGTTGATGTGGAAGGCGGCGGTACCGGCCGGCCAGTAGCCCGAGCACTCCTCGCCGTGGATCGTCCGCCACGGGAAGGCCGCGCCCGCGAGGCCGAGCTGGGCTGCCCGGTCAAGAGCGGCCGGCAGGACATCCCGGCGCCATCTCAGAGCACTGGCGACCGCGTCGGGCGCGGTGAACGTGAGCACCGGCAGGACGAAGGCCTCGGTATCCCAGAACGCGTGCCCGTCGTACCCGGGCCCGGTCAGGCCCTTCGCCGGGATCGGCCGGCTCTCCCCGCGGGCACCGGCCTGCAGCACGTGGAACAGCGCGAATCGCACCGCCTGCTGCACCTCGGTGTCCCCGTCGATCTCCACGTCCGCGCGGTCCCAGAAGTCGTCGAGGAAGGCACGCTGATCGGCCAGCAGGCCGTCCCAGCCGGTCTGCCGGGCCGCGGTCAGGGCCGCCCACACCTGATCACGCACCGCGGGCAGTGACCGGGCGCCCGACCAGCCGTAGGCCACGAACTTGATCAGGCTCAGCCGCTGCCCGGGGGCCAGGACCGCCGTGGCGGTGACCAGCCCGCCATCGGGGAAAATGTGCGACTCGATGCGGGGATCGGGCCCGTCGATCAGGTGATCCGTTCCCGCGCCGATGCGGAGCCCGCTGTTCCTGGTGCGGTGTACCACTATCGCGGTGTTGTCGTGCGTGCCCTGGAATTCCTGCACCAGTGGGTTGGCGAGGTCTGCACCGTGCCGGGGATCGCCGGTCTGCGAGGGCTGCTGCTCGTTCGCCAGCAGCTCGGACTGGACCGCGATCCGCACCGGGCCATCCAGCGGCTCCACCTCGTAGCGGATCGCAGCGATGGCCCGCTGGGTGAACGAAACCAGCCGGGTGGAGGAGACACGGACCGCACCCCCCGCCGGAGAGACCCATTCGGCGGTGCGGCGCAGGACGCCGTCGCGGAAGTCCAGCACCCGCTCGTGCGCGCGAAGCGTGCCGTAACGGACGTCGAACGGCTCGTCATCCACGAACAGCCTGATCAGCTTGCCGTTAGTGACGTTGATGACCGTCTGCCCGGACTGCGGCACGCCGTAGGCCGCCTCGGCGGAGGCCAGCGGCAGCTCCTCGTAGACGCCGTTGAGATAGCTGCCCGGCAGGCCGTGCGGCTCTCCCTCGTCGAGGTTGCCCCGCCAGCCGATGTGCCCGTTGGACAGCGCGAACACCGATTCCGCCTGCGCCAGCACGTCCAGGTCCAGCGCCATCTCGCGCAGGGACCACGGTTCCACGTGGAACACCGGGTGCTTGATCACCGGGGCTCCAGCAATTCGGCGAGGTCGGCCACCACCACGTCCGCGCCGTGTTCGCGCAGTGCGTCCGCGTGCCCGATGCGGTCCACCCCGATCACGCAACCGAACCGGCCGGCCCGGCCCGCCGCCACCCCGGCCAGCGCGTCTTCGAAGACGGTGGCCTCCCCCGGTTCCAGCCGCAGCGCCTGCGCGCCGGCCAGGAAGGTATCGGGGGCCGGCTTGCCCCGCAGATGATCGCGCTCGGCCGAGAGGCCGTCGACCACCTCCTCGAACAGATCCGCGACGTCCGCCGCGGCCAGCACGTCATGGGTGTTCGCGCTCGAACTCACCACCGCGCGGCGCAGGCCCGCGTCGCGCACCGCCCGGACGTAGCGGACCGATCCGGGGTAGACCTCGACACCGTCGGTTGCGATCCGGCGCAGCAGGATCTCGTTCTTGCGGTTGGACAGACCGTGTACCGTCGGCGCGTCCGGTGGGTCGCCGGGGTCGCCCTCGGGGAGTTCGATGCCACGGGACTGGAGGAACGAGCGGGTGCCGTCGGCACGCGGTTTCCCGTCGACGAAGTTCGCGTAGTCCGCGACGGGATCGAAAGGGATAAAGGGCTCGCCGGTCTGCCGGGACCGTTCGCGCAGGTAGCTGTCGAACATCTCCTGCCACGCAGCGTCGTGGACCGTCGCGGTCTTGGTGATGACGCCGTCCAGGTCGAACAGGCAGCCCCGGATGCCATCAGGGAGTCCGAGCACTGGTCAAGCCTACGAGAGCGCCTCGCCAGGGATACGCCCGGGCGGTGTTCACCAGCCGTAGATCCGGGCGGGCAGTTCATGCAGCGGCCGCTGGTCGGGGCCGGGGTAGCAGATCATCACCGGTATGCCGTCCGGGTCGCGGCCCTCGACCAGCCGCACGCCTTCGTGGCTACGCGTCTCGTGGTGAGCACCCCGGGCGGCGAGGACACCCTCGGCCCGGGCCAGGTCCTCCTCCCCCGCCGCCGCCCAGACGACGTACTGGACGCCCACGGACCCGAGCGTGTGCGGCGCCTGGTGGCCCATCGCGCGCAGGATCAGGCTCGCGCCGCCGGCGTTGCTGAGCAGGGCCGCTGTCGGACTGCGGTCGGCGACCCCGAGCACCAGGACGTCGGTGTAGAAGTTCACCGACCGGTCCAGGTCCCGCACGAACATGACCACACCGCCGACCCGCGCTTCCTCTGCCATCTGCCGAACCCTCTTTCTCCCACGGGCAGCCCCCCGGTGAAGCCTGACAGCACCAGTCTGGCCCGTCGAGGCATCCCGCGTGCGCCGGGCGTGGTCCGCGGGCGGCACGGCGCGCGTGCCATACGCTGATGCCGCTACCAAAGGGGCGGAGGAAGCATGACCGCCGATAACGCCGCGCGCCCGCCAGAGGTTGTCCGGCGGCGCGAGGTGCGGCACACCAGCGCCAGATCACTGCTGATGACCGTGCTCGGCGAGTTCGTCCTGCCCGCCCGCCGGCCGGTCTGGACGTGGGTGCTGGTGGACACGCTGGCCGGCTTCGGGGTTGCGGAGAAATCGGCCCGCCAGGCGCTGGCCCGCGCCGCCGCCGAAGGACTCCTGGTACCCGAGCGGGTGGGCCGGAGGACCCGCTGGGATCTGACGCCCTCGGCGCACACGCTGCTGACCGACGGGGCGCAGCGCATCTACGACTTCGGCCGTGGCGAGCGCTCGTGGGACGGCAGGTGGCTGCTGCTCCTGATCTCGGTGCCGGAGGCCAAGCGCGATCTGCGGCACCGGCTGCGGACCCGGCTGAGCTGGGCCGGTTTCGGCTCGCCCGAGGCCGGAGTGTGGATCTCGCCGCACCTTGGCCGCGAGGGCGAGGCGCTGGACGTGATCAAGGAACTCGGCCTGGACGGCTCCGCGATGTCATTCACCGCGGCCTTCGGCGCGATCGGCGGCGAGGACACGATGGTCAGCCGGGCGTGGGACCTGACCAGGCTGGAACAGCGTTACGAGGCGTTCCTGGCCGACTTCGGCGCACTGGAGCCGGACGGCCCGGCCGGGGTCTTGCACGCCCAGGCCACGCTGGTGCACGAGTGGCGGCGCTTCCCGTTCCTTGACCCGCAGCTTCCGCGGACGCTGCTGCCCGCGAACTGGAGCGGATCTCAGGCGGCCGAGTTGTTCCACCGGCGGCACGCCGAATGGAAGCCGGCCGCCAGCCGGCGCTGGGACGAAATGACCTCAGCCAACCGCGCCTGAGGTACCGGGGGGTGTTCCGGCCCCCACCTCGGGCGCCGCTCCGTATGCGCTGGCACCGGTTGAGTGCGGCGTGCAGGCCCGGCCAGGGCTTGCCCGGACGCGGGGCAAAACGCGTCCGGGCAAGCCCCCAGCCGACCCGCAAGTCCGTCCTCGCTGACGCCAAGTTCACTAGCCTGCCTGCGTGCGCGTACCGCCTTTTGCCTTGACGAACGGGGTCCTGGGCTGCCAGTGGGCGGTCAGGCGGCGGTCTTGACGCGCTCGGCCTGGCGGCGGGTCAGGGCGGCGGCGAAGGCGGACCGGGTGCGGAGATAGGCGCGGGCTTCAGTGTGGTCGGGGGCGGTCTCCGGGCGGCGGAATGTCAGCCAGAGCGGGAGCCCGATGAAGGCGGCCAGGAACGGGAGGGTCAGCAGGATGTTGGTCCAGACAACGGCACTCATTTCATGACCTCCCTGCGGGCACTTCGCATGGTCGTGCCGGAGGCGCGCAATCGGGTGGTGCGGGAGGCGTGTCCTCGCCGCCGGGACACCGCAACGGCGCCTGGGGCTGCGTCGTGCCGGAGGCGCGCCGGCTAGCACTATGCGGCGTTCGACCCGGCGGCTGCGGCGTGCCGCGGCCCGGGACTGACAGACGGTGTCCCATGGTGGATGCTCCTCGGATCTTCTCGGGGTTTCGACAGACCCGAGATAACCCGGCGTGACTCTCATGCGCGTTGGCGTGGCTTCTGGGATTCCTATGAACCCGTGGTGGCGCTCGGAACGTTCAGTTGACGCGAGGGAGCGGCTAACCCAGCAGGTGGCGGACTGGCTGCACGCCCACCTCGGCGCGCGGGGCGTGGGTGTCGTGCTGGAGGCCGAGCACCTGTGCATGAGCCTGCGCGGGGTGCGGGCCCGCGGGTCCCGCACGGTCACCAGTGCCCTGCGCGGCGACTTGCGCACGGACGCCAGGTCGCGCGGCGAGTTCCTCGCGCTTACCCGGCACGCACAGTAGCGGCCCGCTCGCTCCTACCATGAGTGGCATGGCTGGCCAACCGGGCTCCGAGCCACACGGCCTCGACGCGCTCGCTGCGCTGGGCGAGCCGACCCGCCGCGCGCTCTACGCCTACATTGTGGCGCAAGACCGTGCGGTGTCCCGCGACCAGGCCGCGAGCGCGACGGGCACGAAGCGGGCCACGGCCGCCTTCCACCTGGATCGCCTGGTCGACGACGGCCTGCTGGAGGCGCAGTTCGCCCGGGTGTCCGGGCGAACCGGCCCGGGCGCGGGCCGGACGGCCAAGCTGTACGCACGGGCACGCAGGCAGATCGCCGTCTCGCTGCCGCCCCGCCGGTACGAGATCGCCGCCGAGGTGCTCGCCAGTGCACTCGAAGCAGCCGAGCGGGGGGCCGCGCCGGTGAACGAAGCCGTGGCGCGTGCCGCCGGCCAGGCGGGGCGGCAGATCGCCGGCCAGGGCGCGGATCTGGCCGAGGTGCTCACCCGGTCCGGGTACGAGCCGAAACAGGACCCGGATGGCTGCATCCACCTGGCCAACTGCCCGTT
>Ga0075434_100006393_pt1 | contig 10797 bp, 8 predicted proteins | sample RhiMethybrSRZTD3_FD_75298 | JGI IMG/M metagenome (GOLD analysis project Ga0075434, IMG submission 75298) | Populus rhizosphere microbial communities from Tennessee, USA - Rhizosphere MetaG P. TD hybrid SRZTD3 | ecosystem: Host-associated > Plants > Roots > Rhizosphere > Soil | place: USA...
AACGCGCACGTGTTCACCACGAGGCACTCGGCGTCCTCCGCGCGCTCGGCGATCGGAAAGCCCGCCTCGGTGAGCAGTCCGAGCATCAGCTCGGAGTCCACCTGGTTCTTCGGACAGCCCAGTGTCGTGAGATGGACCTTCATGGGTAGAGAGGAAGTATACCGCGGGCCTGGGGACGGCCGAGGCTCAGCGGTAGTTCGTGAACTGGACGGCGATGCCGAGGTCCTTTTCGCGGACCATCGCCATCACCCGCTGCAGGTCGTCCTTGCTCTTGCCGGTCACCCGCACCTGGTCTTCCTGGATCGAGGCCTGGACCTTGATCTTGGCGTCCTTGATCATCCGGACGATCTCTTTGGCCTTCTCGATCGGGATGCCCTGCTGCAGGCCGATCTTCTGCTTGAAGGTGCTGCCGGCCGCGGCCTCGACGTCGCCGTACGTCAGCGCCTTGAGCGGCACCCCGCGCTTGTGAAGCTTGCTCTGGAGGATGTCCACCACCGCCTTCAGCTTCATCTCGTCGGCGGAGGTGATCAGGAGCTCGGTCTTCTCCAGCTTGATCTCGTTCTTGCTACCCTTGAGGTCGTAGCGCGTGTCCACCTCGCGCCGCGCCTGGTCCACGGCGTTGGTGACCTCCTGCATGTCGACCTTGCAGACGATGTCGAAGGAGTTGTCGGCGGGCATGGACCGAGTTTACCGCAAGGGCACCGTCGCGACACCCTTGGGCGCCACGAAGGTGAAGAGCGAGTCGGGCAGGCCGCCGTTGACCGTGGTCTTGCGGAACAGCATGGTGACCGTGTTCTCGAACTGATCGTAGACGACCGCCTTGCGGACCTCCCACGAGCGCGGGTCGGCCGAGAGCACCAGGCGCGCCATCGTGGGCAGCGGCTGCTTGGGTGTGAGGTCGAGCACGACGTTGCCGTCCTTGTCGCGCGGCTCGGCCGGATTCAGAAAGCGCGCGGCGAAGTGCTCGCGCACCTTGCCGAGCCCGGCGAGAAACGAGCCGGCCGGACCGGACAGCGCCTCGGGCGCGGCGCCGGTGTTGACCTGGCTCAGCGCCGGGGTGTAGATCCACAGCGTCTTGCCGTCGGACACGATCTGCTGTGGCGTGGGATCGGCATACTCCCAGCGCAGCTTGCCGCCCTTCTTGAGATAGACGGTGCCCTTGGCCGGAATCGACTGATTGAGGCTCTTGTTGAACGCGGTCTGGTCGAATTCCGCCTTGAGGTCAGTCATCTTGCCGTAGGCGCCCTCCAGCCCGCGCACGGCGTCGTCGAGGGACATGGCCGGCGCCGGGGCCGGTGTCTGGGCCAGGGCCACCGAGGCGCAGCCGACAAGCGCGAGCATCACGGCGAGCTTCAGCACCAAAGGACGCATGGCTCCACTGTACCCCGTGTGGTAGACGCGCGCGATGGGCCGGCGCTTCACGGGGTCATGCGTACGGGCCGGCGCACGGCGTCGGCGACGCGCGCCAGGTACTCCCGGCGCGGAAGCGTCCGGGCCCCCAGCGAGGTCAGGTGCGCCGAGGGCACCTGGACGTCGAGCACCGTGAGGCCGACGCGGCGCGCGTGCGCCACCAGCGCCACCACCGCCACCTTGGAGGCGTCGCGCGCCCGATGGAACATCGACTCCGCCGAGAAGAGCGCTCCCACGGCGACGCCGTAGAGCCCGCCGGCCAGCGCGCCGTCCGCCGACCAGACCTCGATGCTGTGCGCCCACCCGAGCGCGTGCAGCTCGATGTACGCCGCGCGGAGCCGGGGCGTGATCCAGGTCTCCTCCCGGTCGGCGCAGCCGGCGATCACCTCGGGAAAGGCCGCGTTGAGCGTGACGCGAAAGCGCCCTTGCCGCAGCCGCCGGGCCAGGCTGCGGGAGACGTGCAGCGTGTCCGGCTCCAGCACCGCGCGCGGATCGGGCGACCACCAGAGCAGCTCGTGCGCCTCGATGGGCCACGGGAAGATCCCGGCGCGGTAGGCGGCGATGAGCGTCGATGGCTCGAGGTCTCCGCCCTCGGCCAGCAGTCCCTCGGAGTCGGCGCGCGCGGGATCGGGGAACGCGAAGCGGCAGGGCGGCAGCGCGGCCGGCGGTGGGGTGGGCGCGATCGCGACCTCGATCACGACCCCAGCTTACTTACTCGGCGGTGACGCGCAGGACTTCCTCGAGGGTGGTGATCCCGTCCAGCACCTTGCTCAGGCCTGCCTCGCGCAGCGTGAGCATGCCGAGGTCGCGGGCGACCTTCCGGATCGCGTCCTGGGTGGCGCCGGTCGTGATCAGCTCGCGGATCTCGCGGGTGACCGGCAGCACCTCGTAGAGGGCGATGCGGCCCTTGAGACCGGTGAAGGCGCAGGCCGGGCACCCGCGGCCGCGATGGAGGACGAGGGCCCCGCGGCCCTGGGGGCGCAGGCCGTGCTCGACCAGCTGGCCCTCATCGGCCTCGTAGGGCTCGCGGCAGTCCTCGCAGACCTTGCGAGCCAGCCGCTGGGCCACGATGAGCCGCAGCGAGGAGGCCAGCAGAAAGGACGGGATCCCCATGTCGATCAGGCGCGAGACGGTGGACGGCGCGTCGTTGGTGTGCAGCGTGCTGAGCACGAGGTGGCCGGTCAGCGCCGCGCGGTTGGCGATCTGGGCCGTCTCGAGATCGCGCATCTCGCCGACCAGGATCACGTCGGGATCGTGGCGGAGGAACGAGCGGAGCGCGCCGGCGAAGCCGAAGCCGATCTCCTCGTTGACCTGCACCTGGTTCACGCGCGGGATGTTGTACTCGACGGGATCCTCGAGCGTGAGGATGTGGATCTCCGGGCTGTTCACCGTCTGCAGCGCCGAGTACAGCGTGGTCGTCTTGCCGGAGCCGGTGGGCCCGGTCACGAGGATCATGCCGTGCGGGCTGCGGATGGCGGCCTGGAACTGCTCCAGGCTCCAGCCGTCGAAGCCGAGCTGCGTGAGGTCGAGCTTGAGCGCGGTCTTGTCCAGCAGGCGCAGCACCACGCTCTCGCCGTAGAGCGTCGGGATCACCGACACCCGGAAGTCCACCTCGTGGGGGCCCTCGCGAAACTTGATGCGCCCGTCCTGCGGCAGCCGGCGCTCGGCGATGTCGAGGCTCGCCATGATCTTGATGCGTGACACCAGCGCGGGCTCCAGCCGCTTGGCCGGCGTCATCACGTCCTGCAGCATGCCGTCCACGCGGAAGCGCACTTGCAGGAACCGCTCGCCCGGCTCCAGATGAATGTCGGAGGCGCCGCGGCCGATGGCCTCGAGGATGATCAGGTTCACGAGCCGCACCACCGGCGCGTGGTCGGCCGAGGCGCGCAGCTCCAGTGGATTCGGGGTCGTCGCCTCGACGCTCTCCGTGCCCACCTCGGCGTCGGACAGCGCCGTGGCCAGCGAGGCCGTCTGCGTCTCGTAGGATTGCTCGAGGGCCTGACGGATGACCGAGGGCCGCGCGATCACCGGGAACACGCGCATGCCGGTGCGGAACGCGACGTCGTCCACGGCCGACAGGTTCGTGGGATCGATCATCGCCAGCGTGAGCGCGCCGGCGCTGCGGCCGATCGGCACGACCTCGTGCTTGAGCGCGATGGCCGCGGGCACGAGACGCAGGATCTCGGCGGGGATGCCGCCCTCGGGGAACACCACGAAGGGGATGCGATAGTGGCGCGACTGCGCGTCCACCATCTGGTCCTCGTTCATGAGCCCCATGCGGACGACCACCACCGGAAGCTTCTCGTTGCTGCGCTTCTGCTCGGCCACGACGAGCGTGAACTGCTCGGCGGTGATCAAGCCCTCGACGAGCAGGAAATCCGAGAGCCGGCGACGCTGCGTCTGTCCCTCGGCGGCGGGCGGGGTGCCGTTCGCCGCGGCGCCGTTCGACGGTGCAGCGGGCGCCCGGCGATCCTGGGGTGCGGGTTTCATGGCTCGGCGGCCGCAGAAAGTGCAAGGCGGGAACCAAAGTCCGTGCAGCGCCTAAATCGCCGTCGCGTCAGGCTCCGCGCCTCCTGACGCCTCCGGCCGCGGACAAAAAGTGATCGGGGCGGTTGCTACCGAGCCACCGTCATCTCGGCGGCGATCAACCGGTAATCCGGACGCGGCTTGAACGACACCTTCTTGCTGACGCCGTAGATGACGACCTCCTGGAACATCTCGAGCCAGGGCTTCTCCTCGTGGATCAGGCGCGTGGCCTCGGTGTAGAGATCCTTCCGCTTCTTGACGTCCAGCGTGTAGCGCGCCTGCTCCATGAGGTCGTGGAAACGCTGGCCCGGCTGGCTGCCGATCCAGTACTTGCCGTTGAAGCCGGTCGGGTGCAGCAGCCGCCAGAGCGCGCCGTCGGCGTCCAGCAGCGTGGACTGCGGGTTGATGAGGAGGATGCCGTTGGCCGGCAGGTTGCGGTCGTTGACCATCTTCGTGCGCGTGGCCATCTCCATCATCTCGACCTTGGCGCGGATGCCGACCTTCGACCACATGTCGGCGATGGCCTCGAGCAGCTGCTTGTCATTGACCATCGTGCCGCTGCCCGCGTAGAGGGCCACGTCGATACCGCCGGCGAAGCCGGCTTCCGCCAGCAGCTTCTTCGCGCGCTCCGGCTCGTAGGGATAGGGCTTCAGGGCCGGGTTGTAGCCGAAGTCCGTATCGGCCACGCCGCCGCTCATGGCACGCCCCTGCCCCGCGTAGAGGTTCTTCACGATCGACTGGATGTCCATCGCGTAGTGCAGCGCCTGCCGCACGCGCTTGTCGGCCAGCGGCGGTTGGGTGCTGTTCATGGCGAAGGCGACCGTGCGCGTGGCCGGCACCGTCACCGTGCGCACGATCTTCATCTGGTCGGGCGGCACGTTGGTGATGACGTCCACCTCGGCGCGCTGCAGCGCCGAGAGGCGCGCGAAGTCGTCGGGGATCGGCTTCCAGATCACGCGGTCCACGGCCGGGGGCTTGCCGTTCCAGCCCCACCACTCGCGGTTGACGTCCATCACCATGCGGTCGTCCTTGACCCATTCGACGAAGCGGTAGGCGCCGCTGCCGACCGGCTTGCGCGCGAGCTCCTTGGCGCCGTCGTCGGTCGCGTACTTCGCCGGGTAGATCTGGCCGCCCATCTGCGCCATGCGCACGGGGATGAGCGGATCGGGCTTCTTGGTCGTGATGCGCAGGCTCGTGGGGCCCAGCACCTGCACGGACTCGATCGTCGCGAAGCCGGCGGTGACCACGGTCTTGCCGGGCACGAGATTACGGTCATAGACGGCCTTCACGTCCTGGGCCGTGAGCGGGCTGCCGTCGTGGAACTTCACGCCGGAACGCAGCGTGACCTCCCACGTCGTCTCGCCGGTGGACTTCCACGCGGTGGCCAGGCCGGGCCCGAGCTTGAGCGCCGCGTCCCAGCGGGTGAGCGTGTCGTAGAGGTTCACGAAGTAATTCACGGTGAGCACCTGCGTGGTGCGGCCCGGGTCAAGCGTCACCGCGTCGGCCGGCTGCGAGATGATCACTTCCGTCCGTTTCTGGGCGGAGGCAGGGCGGACGGTGGCGGCCAGGGTGCCGGCCGAGGCCATGGCGAGGAAGCGCCGGCGGGTCGTCGTCATCGGGTTTCTCTCCTGGTTCGAGGATCGAGCAGGTCACGCAAGGCGTCGCCCATGAGGTTGAGCCCCAGCACCACGATCATGATCGCGATGCCGGGAAAGGTCGCGGTCCACCAGGCCTGGCGCACGTAGGCGGCGGCGTCCCGGAGGTCGGAGCCCCACGAGGGCGTCGGCGGCTGCACGCCGAGGCCCAGGAAGCTCAGCGTCGATTCCAGGATGATGATGCGGCCCACGTCGAACGTGGCCAGCACCACGATCACCGAGAGGATCTCCGGCAGCAGGTGACGGAACAGGACCCGCGGCGTGCCGGCGCCGAGGGCGAGCGCGGCCTGGACGTAGTCGCGCTCGCGCAGGCTCAGCACGAGCCCGCGCACGATCCGGGCGTGCCCGACCCAGGCGCCGATGGCCAGCACGACGACCAGCACGGGGATGGACGGGCCCGCCACCGCGATGACGGCGATGGCCAGCAGCACGAAGGGAAACGCGAGCTGGATGTCGATGAGCTTGGTGATCACGCGGTCGACGCGCCCGCGATAGTAGCCGGTGACCAGGCCGATGAGCGAGCCGGCCGCGGCGCCGATGGCGGTGGCGAACACCGCGATCAGCAGCGACACGCGCGCGCCCCAGATCAGCCGGCTCAGCACGTCGCGCCCGAGCAGGTCGGTGCCGAGCGGGCGGCCGGCCAGCGCCGCCGCCTGCCATGCCGGCGGCTTCAGCCGGGCGGCCAGCTCACCCGTGGTCGGTGAGACCGGCGCGATCCACGGCGCCGCCACCGCGGCCACGATCGCGAGCGCGACGGGAATCATCGGCAGCCAGAGCGCCCACCGGATGCGGCGCCCCCGGACGGCCGGTGGCGCCGGCGGCACCAGCGCCGCGTCGAGCGGCACCGCCGAGGCTTTACTCATCGCGGATGCGCGGATCGAGCGCGCCATAGAGCAGATCCACGAGGAGGTTGAGGGCGACGAACGAGAGCGCCAGCACCAGCACGCCTGCCTGCACGACCGGATAGTCGCGCACGAAGATCGACTGCACGGCCAGCCGCCCCACGCCCGGCCACGCGAAGATCGTCTCGGTCACCACGGCGCCGCCGAGCAGCGTGCCGAACTGCAGCCCGATCAGCGTCACCACCGGCACCGCGGCGTTCTTGAGCGCGTGCCGCAGGATCACGCTGCCCTCGGCCAGGCCCTTGGCGCGCGCCGTCGTCACGAAATTCTGGCCGAGCACCTCCAGCAGGCTCGTGCGCGTGAGCCGCGCCAGTGACGCGGCGAAGTGCGTGCCGAGCGTGATGGCCGGCAGGATCAGGTGCGCCCAGCTGCCGCGGCCGGAGGTCGGCAGCCAGCCGAGCTCCACCGAGACGACCAGGATCAGCATGATGCCCATCCAGAAGTACGGCGTGGCCTGGCCGACGACGGCGAAGCTCATGGCCAGCACGTCCGCCGTGCGCCCGCGGTAGACCGCGGCCAGGATGCCCAGCGGCAGCGCCACCACGACGGCCAGCACCAGCGCGGCGAAGGCCAGCTCGAGCGTGGCGGGCAAACGCTCCAGCACCAGGCCGAACGCCGGCTGCTGGTGACGGAACGACTCGCCGAAGTCGCCGCGCACGGCGCCGCCCAGGAACGCCACGTATTGCAGGTGCAGCGGCCGATCGAGGCCCAGCGTGCGACGCAGCGCGGCGAGCTCGTCCACGGTAGCGTCGCCGGGCAGCATGGTGGCGGCCGGATCGCCGCTCAGCCGCAGCGCCACGAAGACCAGCGTGACGACGCCGAGGGCGACGAACAGCGTATGGAAAACCTTGCGAACGAGGTATTGGAACATCTAAGTTTTGAAGTGGCACGACTCTAACATCGAGCCCCGGATCCCGGGGAGCGGCGTGGTCAACGCGAGGCCCGCGATGGAAGCATTGATCGGCCTGGTCGTGCTCCTGGTGGTCGTGGCCCCCCTCACGGGGATCGTCCTCTCCCTGACCCTTCGCCGCCGCGTGCGCGAGCTGGAGCTGCGCCTGCTGCTGCTCGAGAACGAGCGCGCGCGCGCGGGCCGGGCGGCCGAGCCCGCGGCGTCGCCGGAACCGGTTGTCCAGCGGGCGCCCGTCGCGCCGCCGCCGGAGCCCGTCGTGCCGCGCGCGCCCGTCCGCCCGCCGGCCCCCGAGCCGGTTCGCGTGGCGGGCCGGCCGGCGGTGGCGGCCCCGCCGTCCGAATCGAAATCGCTCGAGCAGCGGCTGGGCGGCACGTGGCTCAACCGCGTGGGGGCGCTCGTGCTCACGCTCGGGATCGCGTTCTTCCTGAAGTACGCGTTCGACAACCAGTGGATCCAGCCGGCCGGGCGCGTCGCGCTCGGGCTGATCACCGGCGTCGCGCTGCTGCTCGTCGGCGAGCGGCTGCAGCGCGCGGCGTACCGCGCGCCGGCGCAGGGTGTCGTCGCCGTCGGCATCGCCGCCCTCTATCTCAGCGTGTACGCGGCCTACGCCTTCTACCAGCTCGTGACGCAGCCCGCCGCCTTCGGCTTCATGGTGCTGGTGACGGCGGCCGCGGCCGCGCTGGCGCTGTACCACGACGCGCGCGCCGTGGCGGTGCTGGCTAACCTCGGCGGCTTCCTCACGCCGATCCTGCTCTCCACCAACCGCGACGCCGGCACCGCGCTCTTCACCTATCTCGCGGTCCTCGACGCCGGGATGCTCGTGGTCGCCTGGTATCGCCGCTGGCCCGAGCTGGGGCTGATGAGCTTCGTGTTCACGCAGGCGCTCTACGCTGCGTGGTTCGAGCGCTGGTACCACTCGGTGCCCCCGCAGCAGGGCGTGGCGCTGGTCGCCGCGGGCGTCTTCCTCGTCCTCTTCTCGCTGGTGGCGCCCGCCGAGGCGCTCTCGCGCCGCCTGCCCGCGCGCGCCGAGCAGCTCTGGCACGGGCCGGGCGTGCTCGCGCTGGCCGCGCCGGTCGCGGCGTTCATCGTGGCGCGCCAGGTGCTCTATCCCGCACACGCCAGTGCGCTGGCGCTGGCCTGTCTCGTCCTCGCCGCCTACTACCTCGTCCTCGCCTACGCCACCGCCGAGGCGCCGGGCGTCGGGCCGCACCTGCTGATGATCCACGGCGGCATCTCGCTCGCGTTCCTCACGCTCACCTTCCCCGTGCAGTTTGCCGAGCACGGGCTGGCGATCGCCTGGAGCGTGGAGGGCCTGGTGATCGTGTGGGGCGGGCTGCGCCTGGACGCGCGGCCGCTGCGGCTCGGCGGCCTCGTCGTGCTGGGGCTCGCCGTCGCCCGCTGGGTCACGCTGCTCGACGATCACGCGGCGCACACCGGCGCGTTCCTGCTCGACCATCGCGCGCTGCCCGCCACGATCGCCCTGGTGGCGGCGAGCGCGCTGGCCGCGGTGGCCTACCGTGCCGGCGGCCGCGGGCTGCGCGACGGCGAGCGCTTCGTGGAGCCGGGGCTGGCGCTGACCGCGATCGTCGCTCTCGCGGCCTTCGTCACCGTGGAGCTGGAGCGGCACACCGCGCTGGGCCTCGACCGGTTCACGCTCGCGCTGATCGTCACGCTGCTCTGGCTCGCGGCGAGCGTGCTCACGCTCGGCGTATCCCTGACGGATCGCACCGCCGTCCTCTTCGCCGCCGCCACGCTCATGCTGGGCCTCGTGGGTCTGCTCGCGATGGGCGGCGACGTCGAGCGCTGGCACACGGAGCGGACGCTGACGCCGATCGTCAACCTGCGTTTCCTCACCGGGCTACTGATCACCGCCGTCTACGCGCTCTATGCCCGCGCGGTCGCCGCGCGCCGGCTGTCCGCCGATCAGGCGCGGCCGCTGCACGCCGGCGCCGTGGGCGCCGCCGCGCTGTTCCTGCTCTGGCACCTCAGCGTGGAGATCGTGCGGCTGCCCGTCGAGGGCGCGACGCCGGGCGAGGTCACGATGGCGCACCACATGGGCCTGTCGATCCTGTGGACGCTCTACGCGTTCGCCGCGATGGGTATCGGAATCCAGCGCCGGCAGAGCGCGCTGCGCTTCGGCGCCATCGGCCTCTTCGCCCTCGCGGTCGCCAAGGTGTTCCTGGTCGATCTCGGGCGGCTGGACGCGGGCTATCGCATCCTGTCGTTCGTCGTGCTCGGGGGCCTGCTCATCCTGGCCTCGTTCCTCTACACGCGCTACCGCGAGCGCCTGACCTCATGATCGCCCTGCTCCTCGTGGCGCTGGCGGCGGCGCCGGCGGCCACCGACCCGCCGGAGGCGTGGACGACGCGCCGGCCCATCGCCGTGCCCGCCGCCGGCGCGCGCGCGTTCGTCGAGGCGCCGCTCGACGCCGCGGTCTACGCCGTGGCGACGCCGTCGCTGGGCGACCTGCGCGTGCGCGAGCGTGGCGGCGCCGACGTCGGCTACGTCATTCGCCGCCTCGACGGCCACACCTCCAGCGTCGAGCGCGAGCTGCCGCTGCTCGACCTCGTGGTCACCCCGTCGAAGCAAACGCGCTTCGTGCTCGACCTCGGCCCGCGCCCCGGCCTGCACGCCGGTGTCCGCGTGCACGTGGGCGAGAGCGCCAGCTACTTCCGCGTGCCGCTGCGGGTCGAGACGAGCGACGACGCCACGGTGTGGGACGTCGCGCGCGCGAGCGGCTTCATCTACGACGTGGCCGGCGAGACGCGCGCGATGGACACGTCGGTCAGCTATCCCGTATCCCGCGCACGCTGGGTCCGCGTGACGCTCGAGCCCTCCCGCGGCGCGCCGCTGCCGGTGCGCGGTGCCGCCGTGCGCGCCTGGGAGGTGGTGGCCGAGCGCGAGGAGGACATCGTGCCGGCGACCATCGTCGAGCGTGAGCGCGACGGCGCGCGCAAGGTCAGCCGGCTGGTGCTCGACCTGGGCGGCCGCCGCCCGCTCGACCGCCTCGAGCTCGACGTCACCGACCGGAACTTCTACCGCGTGGTCACGGTGGAGGCCGCCGACGATCGCCGTTTGTGGCGCTGGGCCGGCAGCGCCGCGGTGAGCGCGCTGGAGGTTCCGAAGCGGCCCGAACGTGATACGAAGGTGCGCCTGCCGGAGACATCAGCGCGCTATCTCCGGCTGACCATTCAGGATCAGGACGACCGGCCGCTGGAGATCACCGGCGCCCGCGCGGCCGGCGTGCGGCGCACCGTGGCCTTCGAAGCCCTGCCCGGGCGCGAGTACGTCCTGGACTACGGCAACCCGCGCGCCGTCGCGCCGCGCTACGACGTCGAGCGCACCGTGCGCGCGATGGGCCTCACGCGCCTGCCGCCGGCAACGCTCGGCGCGC
>Ga0075434_100006395_pt1 | contig 10795 bp, 8 predicted proteins | sample RhiMethybrSRZTD3_FD_75298 | JGI IMG/M metagenome (GOLD analysis project Ga0075434, IMG submission 75298) | Populus rhizosphere microbial communities from Tennessee, USA - Rhizosphere MetaG P. TD hybrid SRZTD3 | ecosystem: Host-associated > Plants > Roots > Rhizosphere > Soil | place: USA...
TTCGACATGGGCGGCACCTCGACCGACGTGTCGCATTTCGACGGCGAGTACGAGCGCGCCTTCGAGACCGAGGTCGCCGGAGTACGCATGCGCGCGCCCATGATGCTGATCCACACGGTCGCGGCGGGCGGCGGCTCGGTCCTGCATTTCGACGGCGCGCGCTTTCGCGTCGGACCGGATTCGGCCGGCGCCAATCCGGGACCGTGCTGCTACCGGCGCGGCGGGCCGCTCGCGGTCACCGATGCCAATGTCATGGTCGGCAAGCTCATTCCCGATTTCTTTCCGAAAATCTTCGGAGCGGAGCAGAACCTGCCTCTCGACGCCGACGCGGTGCGCCAGGCCTTCGCCAAGCTCGCACGCGAGATCGGCGACGGACGCGCGCCCGAGGACGTCGCCGACGGCTTCATCAAGATCGCGGTCGAGAACATGGCGAACGCGATCAAGAAGATTTCGGTGCAGCGCGGCTACGACGTGACGCGCTACGCGCTCAACTGTTTCGGCGGCGCCGGCGGCCAGCACGCCTGCCTGGTGGCCGACGCGCTCGGCATGACCAAGGTGCTGATCCACCCGTTCTCGTCCCTGCTCTCTGCCTACGGAATGGGGCTCGCCGACATCCGCGCCACGCGCCAACAGGCGATCGAAGAGCCCCTCGGCGAGACCGCGCTGCAATCGATCGCGACCATCGGCCGCCGGCTCGGCGAAGACGCCCGTCTCGAGGTCGCCGGCCAGGGCGTGCCCGCGCGCGACATCGCGGTGCATGTGCGCGCGCATATTCGTTATGCCGGCACCGACACGCCGCTTGTCGTGCCCTCGGGCTCGCTCGCCGACATGCAGAAATCCTTCGAGGCGGCGCACAAGGCGCGCTTCGGCTTCATCGACGAGAGCAAGGAGATCGTGGTCGAGGCCGTCTCGGTCGAGGCCGTGGGTGGCGGCGCGAAATTCACGGAGCCGACCTCGGCGACGACGGCCGAGCCCCTCCCCGCGGCCGCGCGGCGCACGCGTTTCTACTCCGGCGGCCGCTGGCACGATGCCGCTATTTATACCCGCGAGCAGCTCAAGCCCGGCCACAAGGTGCCCGGCCCTGCGATCGTGATCGAGCCGCATCAGACCATCGTGGTCGAGGACGGCTGGCAGGCCGAGCTCACCGAAAAGAACCATCTGGTGCTGGCGCGCACGGTGCCGCTCGAGCGGGGGCACGCCATCGGCACCGAGGCCGATCCGGTCATGCTGGAGGTGTTCAACAATCTCTTCATGTCGATCGCCGAGCAGATGGGCGTCTCGCTGCAGAACACCGCGTATTCGGTCAACATCAAGGAGCGGCTCGACTTCTCCTGCGCGGTGTTCGCCTTCGACGGCACCCTGGTCGCCAATGCGCCGCACATGCCGGTGCATCTCGGCTCGATGGACCGCGCCGTCGAGACCATCATCCGCGAGAACAAGGGGCGGATCGCGCCCGGCGACGTCTACGTCATCAACGCGCCCTACAACGGCGGAACGCACCTGCCCGACATCACGGTGTGCACGCCGGTGTTCGACGATTCCGGCCGCGCGATCCTGTTCTGGGTCGCGAGCCGCGGCCACCACGCGGATGTGGGCGGCATCTCCCCCGGCTCCATGTCGCCGAACGCCACCACGATCGACGAGGAAGGCGTCTATATCGACAACTTCAAGGTCATCGACAGCGGGCGTTTCCGTGAACAGGCGCTCTACGATCTGCTGACCGGCGCCAAATATCCGGCGCGCAACCCGCTGCAGAACGTCAATGACATGAAGGCGCAAATCGCCGCCAACGAAAAAGGCGTGCAGGAGCTGCGCAAGATGGTGGCGCATTTCACGCTGCCGGTCGTGCAGGCCTACATGAAGCACGTGCAGGACAACGCCGCCGAGAGCGTGCGGCGCGTGATCGACCGTCTGCATGATTCCGAGTTCAGCTACGAGATGGACCAGGGCACCTCGATCAAGGTCAAGATCACGGTCGATAAGGAAAAGCGCGAGGCGACCGTCGATTTCACCGACACCTCGCCGCAGCAGCCGACCAACTTCAATGCACCGGAGCCGGTGACGCGCGCCGCCGTGCTCTATGTGTTTCGCGTCATGGTCGACGACGATATCCCGATGAACGCAGGATGCCTGCGGCCGATCAATATCGTGATCCCGCAGAAATCCATGCTGTCGCCCGAATATCCCGCCGCGGTCGTCGCCGGGAACGTGGAAGTGTCGCAAGCGGTGACGAACTGCCTGTTCGGCGCGCTCGGCGCGCTCGCGGCGGCCCAGGGCACCATGAACAATCTCAACTTCGGCAATGCCCGCCATCAGTATTACGAGACGATCTGCTCGGGATCGCCGGCGGGGCCCGGCTTTGACGGCACCGACGCGGTGCACACGCATATGACCAACACGCGCCTCACCGATCCGGAGGTGCTCGAATTCCGCTATCCGGTGGTGCTGGAGAATTTCCACATCCGCAAGGGATCAGGCGGACGCGGCAAATGGAACGCCGGCGACGGCGTCCGTCGCACGATTCGATTTCTCGAGGAGATGGAATGCACGATCCTGTCAGGCCATCGCCGCGTGCGGCCGTTCGGCCTGATGGGCGGCGAGTCCGGTCAGATCGGTGAGAACTGGGTGCGCCGGAACGATGGACGAATGGAGCGACTGCAGGGGGCCGACGCGACCGTGATCGACGCCGGCGAGGCGGTGATCATCCAGACGCCAACCGCGGGCGGCTATGGCGATCCGAAAGAGCGCCCCTCCTGACGGTGCGCGCGGCTCCGCGCCGGCGGCGGCGCGAATCGTCGGACTGCACGAGCACGAACATTCCCGCTTTCTTGGCGTCGAATGGCGGCAGCCGGATGGCGGTCGTTCGAGCCTGAGCTTCCCACCGCGGCAGCAGCGAGCGCGAACGTCGCAGAATCTCCTTGCACGCCTCGATCTGAGTCGCGGCGGCCTGGATGTCGCGGCGGCATTCCGCGACGATCCGCTGCGTCACCTCTTGAAGCGAATAGGACTGTTCGACCATGCGACCGACCCCGACGATATGCAGGGTCGACTCTAACGTCACAACGTGAAACGCGTTCCGAAGGCGGAAGCGCAAATATGAGGCAAATCGCTCACTATTAGGTAACGACGAACCGTCGGCCCGAATGACGGCATCGCGTTAATGACCCTCGCCGGCGGCCATCGGGGCGCGCCGTTTCATCATAAACCCTGTTGCCGCAAGCACGACGAACAGCGCGGCCAGAATGAAGAACACATCCGCAAACGCCATGACGGTTGCCTGCTGGTGAACGAATTGCGTCAGCTGCTTCAGCGCCATCGCGCCTACCGGGCGCGCTGATCACGCTGATTTACCGGCCGGCCGCCGCCGGCGCTTGAATTAAGGTTAGTTTGGCGCGGGGCGCCAACGTTCGAACGAACGGCGTAAGATGCGATTCGAGAGGCGTCTTTCAGGCATCGTCTTCATCGCGATCGAGCCCATGGCAAAGTCCCACATAATTGCGCTCGGCATTGCGCTCGCCGTCATGACGAACGGCGGGGCGGCCGAGGCTGCTTATCCGGTATCCGGGCGATGGACCTACGAGAACGCCTCGGCTCCGGGACCGGCGAAGGACTGCAGCGGGCGCATCATGGATTTTCTCGGCGTGCGCCGGCACGACACTGGCGGCGGCGTCTCCGATTATCACAATGTCAGTGTCAGCCAATCCTCGCCGTCATTCTTTTATGTGGTCGACGAGTTCTTCAACGTCCTGATCCGCGGGCGCGTTGAATACACGCTGCGCATTCTCGACCAGCATCACATCGAGATCCACGTGCCGCGCGGCGGAGCGAGATTCGCGCTGCGCCGCTGCGCGTGAGCGCCATCCGAAAGAAATCGGCGGAAGCGATCAGCGCGTCGTGAGGGTGGCGACCGTCTGCCCGCACGTCTTGGTCGCCGCGAGCTCGGCCTCGTAGAAGGCGGCATCCGGCTCGAGCAAGGGATTCTCGTCCGCGAGCGCGCGGGCCCGCGCCGCGTGGGCGACGAGCTGGCGCATGACGTCAACATATTGCTCGGCGGATTTCGGACAACGCCCAAAATTCTGGCCGGACTGGGTCTGCGCCGACACGCTCGACATGGTGGCGAGGATCACCGCGCTGGTCACGGCGGCGACGGCGGCGATGGTGCGGAAGCTGGCCATGGAATCCCCCCTCGAGCAGAGGAGCCGTTGCGGGCTCCTGTGCATTAGACGGGCGGACCGCTGCCGAGGTTCAATTAAGGTTAATAAAAAAGCTCACGAATGCGCGAGCCGCCGGGGCAGCGGTGGCGCCGCCCCGGCGGGTTTCGCAGAAAACTCAATAAAGAACAGTCGCTTAGGCCTGCTGAATGGCGGACAGCAGCCAGTTGCCGCCGCGGCCGCGCATGAAGGTCCACAGTTCCGTGACCTCCTGCGGGCTGTCGCTGCCGTCGACCAGGCGGCCGCTGGCCCGCTCGATCGTCCGGTCGACCAGCGCGAAGCGCATGGCGACCGTGGCATAGTCCGCGCCGTTCTCGCGCCAGGCTTCGGACAGATCGCCCTGCAGGAGCTTGACGCCGGAGATCTGGTTCACGACCCCGCGGCTCGCGCTCTCGGAGAGTTGCTCGGACAAATAGGACAGCATCTCCGGCGTGACGCGCGCGCGCAGGCCGTTGATGTCCTCCGCACTGTAGGCGGCCTGGACCTCGCTGAGCAGCTGCTCGAAGGCATCGAAGTCGGCCGGCGTGATGTCGACATTGCCGACTGCCGTGCCTCCGCCTGCCGGACCCGATGGAGCCGCGCCAAGGCCCGATCCACCGATATCCCGCAGCATCGGGCCGCTCGCAAAGGCCGGCTGCTGGCGCCGCTGCCACATCCTCCAGAGGAAGCCGCCGATCAGCACCACGAGGCCGACCTGCAGGATGAGGCCGAGCATAGAGGCGAACCCGCCGAGCCCGCCAAAGAGTCCATGACCGAACAGCAGGCCGAAGAGGCCGGCGCCGAGGAAGCCTGCGGCAAGCCCGCCCAGCAGGCCCGGCCGGCCGAAGAAGCCGGGCGAACTCGGCGCGGCGCCGACATTACCCGGCCGGGTGGGCTGGGTGACCGAGCGCTCGATCGGCGCGGCGGTCGACGGCGCGGTACGCGTTGGCGCGGGCGCCGAGAAGGTCCGCGTGCCACGGCTGCCGCCGCTGAAGCCGCCGCCCGCGCGAGCGTCGGCCTCGGTCGCGAGCAGGCCGCACATGAGCGCGACGGCCACAACGGCCAGCGCCTTCCGAAAATAGGAAGCGTTCATCAGGACCTCCCGGCGGACGCGACGGCGCGTCCATGGATCATAAACCCGTTGCAGCATATCGGTATTCCCGGGTTGCTTTGGAAGGGCTCCCGGGGTCGCAGGGCAAGCTATTGGTCAGACTGGCTGTTTCCGGGCGATGCCGCTCGGCCCAAAAAATGCCGACGCAGCCGGTCTATCACAGGCCTTCGCCATGCGCCCTAATCTTCGCCCGGCAGCGCGGCCGGCAGGCTGCGGTCATCCTCTTCGTCATAGGCGCTGTAGCCCGCGCTCCGCCGCACCGGCCGTTCCGCGCCGCGCGAGCCGATCGAGCCGGTGATGGAGAGGTCACGATGGGCGGCATAGCGCGCCCGCGCGCGTGCCGCCACCAGCTCGCCCGACACCGCGCCCGGCTGACAGATGCGCCGGCCGCTGCCGCGCCGCATCAGGTCCACGTGCATGTGGTCGTAATGATAGACGTTGGAGCCGGGCGCGAGCACCGTCGTGAACTGCTCGCAGGCGGCCGCCTGCACGTCGCGCAGGAAGCCCTGCTCCTCGGGCATGCCGCGCCAGCCTTCTTTCACCGTTATCCTGTGGCCGTCGGCGAGAGTGAAGGCGGCGATGTCGAGCGCATTGCCGAAAGCGTGCTCGGAGATGTGCGCGTTGGGATTGCCGTTCATGCCGCGGCACGAATAGGCGGAGATCTGCTTGATCTCGACGACCGGCTGTCCGAACCATTTTTGCGCGGCGGGCTGCACCGCTTCCGTGATCCAGCGATCGAGCGCCGACACGATCGGACAGGCGAGCGTCGCGGCCGGCGTCACCGACGCGGTGGTCGCGACCACGGTGCGCTCGCGCGAGGGCGAGAGCGGCACGATCTGGCTGCTGCCGGGATAGCGCGGAGGCGCGGCGCGCTCGCTCGGCTCCGGAGCATAGGGCGGCTCGCCCGCATTTGACGGCAACGGGGATCGCTGAATCGCGCCATTGCGCGACGGAATGGTGCGAGGCGCGCCGTAATTCGGCAGCGGCGTCTGATAGGCGCCTTCGGTGTCGGCCTCACCGGGATCGATGCCCGGCGGCGTGAGCGAAACCGGTTCGTTGGGCCCCTGCCGATAGGGCGCGGCCGATGAATACGGCGGCGGCGAATATTGCGCGGGCGGCGGCGGAGAATACTGCGCCGGCGGGGAAGGATATTGGGGCGGCTGAGAATATTGCGTCGGAGGCGGCGAAGAATATCGCGGCGGCGGATATTGCGCCGGGGGCGCAGATTGCTGCGGATAGCCGCGCGGCCCCACGAGCGCGGGCGGCCGATAATCCGGATTGGGCGGCAGCCGCGTGTCGTGCGGATAGGCCGGGTTCACCGAGAACGGCGTGTTCGGCGGATGGTCGGGGTATTGCGGAGGCGGCTGATACGTCGGCGCTGGCGAATAGACCGGCCGCGGATAGGCGCCGGCCCGCGGCACATCGGCGGGTGGACGAAGCGGCTCATCGGCATAACCCAGCGCCCCGCTCTCGCCGAACGCTCCCACCTTCAATGGATAATCGGCGCCGCACATCCCGGGCCCGTTGATCGGACCGAGCAGCGCAACCGACGGGCTTTCCTTCACGGTACCCGCTTTGAGGCATTCCACCTCCGCCTCGCGCCGCCATGGCTCACGCTCCTCAAGCCAGTATTGCTTGCAGGCGGCAAGGGCGACGAGGACGAGGGAGCCGACCAGAGACAAACGAACTCCGCGCGTCATGCCGCGACAATGCGAGCGAGTTTGTTAACGAGGCTTCAACGATGTGTCTCCGCGGCCGGCGCGTGACGCGCATGGTAAAGACTTGATGACCCCTTGATCGGCATGGGTCTTTCGGCTCACATCGCGCCCTCCCGGGAGAAGCCGCATGGAAGGCAAGGCCAAGATATCGTCTTTCCGATCGTGATCACCGCCGTGATCGTATTCATCGTGAGCGGCGTGGTGACCTTCTTCAATATCGGACTGCGTGCGGACTTCCTGGTGCGCTGGTGGTCGGCCTTCGCGGTGGGTTGGCCGGTCGAGGCGGTGACCGCCTATCTCACGATTCCGTTTGCACGCGGCGTGACGCAGCGCATCGTGGCGCTCATCGAAAGGACAGCCTGATGCTTTCTGCGCTCGATCTCGCCCGCCAGATCGAAGCGGGCGCGCTCACGGCTGCCGCCGTCGTCGATCTCTGCGCGCAGGCGATCGAGGCGCGCGACCATGACATCGGCGCATTCGCGGCGCTCGACCTCGCGGGCGCGCGGCGCCACGCGCTCGTCGCTGGCCTCGATCGCTCGCCGTTGCGCGGACTGCCGTTCGGCGTGAAAGACATCTTCGACACCGTCGATTTCGCGACCGAGTTCGGCACGCCGATCTATGCCGGCAATCGGCCGCGCTCGGACGCCGCTCTGGTCGCGATCATGCGGCGCGCCGGCGGCATCGTGCTGGGAAAGACGGTGACGACCGAGCTCGCCTTTCTCAATCCCGGCAAGACCCGCAATCCGCACAACCTCGGTCACACGCCGGGCGGCTCGTCGTCGGGCTCGGCCGCGGCCGTCGCGGCCGGCATGCTGCCGATCGCGATCGGCACCCAGACCGGCGGATCGGTGATCCGTCCGGCATCCTATTGCGGCGTCGCCGGCTTCAAGCCGTCCTACAAGCTGCTGCCGACACCCGGCCTCAAGCACTTTTCTGTCTATCTCGACACGGCCGGATTGTTCGCGGCCGGCGTCGCCGATGTAGCCTTCGCGGCCGCGGCCGTCACCGGTCGCGAGCTGCGCGTCGATGCGAACGCACCCGGCGCGCCGCGCATCGCGCTCGCGCGCACGCACATATGGGGGGAGGCAAGCGAGGCCATGCGGGCTGCGGTCGAGACCGCCGCAAAAGCCGCAGAGGCCGCGGGGGCGCGCGTCACCGATCCGACGTTTCCACCGATCCTGCAGGAGGCGTGGGTCGCGCATGCCACCATCCAGGACTACGAGGCCTTTCGCGCGCTCGCCTTCGAGTACGACCACCACCGCGACCGGCTCAGTCCCATCCTACGCGACCTGCTCGACAGGGCCGCCGCGATTTCCGCCGACCAGTACGACGCCGCGCGGCGCGTCACCAAGCGCGCGCGCCAGGCGCTCGCGGATTTCATGGCCGACACCGACGTGCTGCTGACGCCGTCGGCGCCAAGCGCCGCGCCGAAGGGACTCGGGTCCACCGGCGTCGCCATCTTCAACCGGCTGTGGACCCTGATGGGCACGCCTTGCGTCAATGTCCCGGGGCTGAAGGATTCCGCCGGCCTGCCGCTCGGCGTGCAGATCGTCGGGCGTTTCGGTCGCGACCGCGAGACGCTCACCGCCGCCTGTTTCCTCGAGCGATCACTGCGGCCGCTGGTGGCGTGAGTCCAAGCCGCAAAAAGATACCATTGTGGCAATGCACAGGTGCGGCAGGACCGCGCATAGCCGGAGAACGAGCCTGCTTTCACCGCAGAGCGACGAGAATCGTGCCGCGCGTAGAATGGCTTACAGGACCGTCGTGTGCCGCCTCCGGCAGTTCCTCTGGCGCTGCAACATGTTTGTTTCTTCCTGGGACGCCGCCATTTTGTTAAGCTTCTGCCATTGTCCACCATCAGGGAGGCCGCTCGTGGACCTTGCCTTGAAACTGAATGTCCTGGCCGTGCTCGCTGCGATCGTGTTCGTCAGCGCCATCGTGCTGGGAGCGTTCTGACTTCGGGAGTCCAACGAACAAGCCTTCAACCCCGATAAGGCCGCATGGAACGCGCGGCCGATAGCGAGACAGACCGCACCGGAGGACCTCCATCCTCCGGTGTTCGTTATTTCCGGGAGGATTCGAATGGCCATGCGACCCAAGACATTGCTCGAGATGGCCGGCATCGCCGCCGCGCCGCCGCGGCTGTCGCAAGCCGCCGTGGTCGTCATCGACGCGCAGCACGAATATGTCGACGGCAAGCTCGCGCTTCCTGGGATTCAGCCTGCGCTCGCCGAGATCGAGCGGCTGCTCGCGCGGGCGCGGGCGCTGCGCGCGCCCATCATTCATGTGGTCCATCATGGCAAGCCGGGCGGCGCTTTCGCGCCGGGCTCGCCGGGCGCCGAGATCGCGATGCAGGCAGCGCCTGCGCCCGGCGAAGCCGTCGTGGCCAAAGGCCTGCCAAACGCCTTCGCCAGCACCGATCTCGCCGACCGGCTCCACGCCCTCAAGCGGCCGTCGATCGTGATCGCCGGATTCATGACGCATATGTGCGTCGAGGCGACCGCGCGGGCCGCGATCGATGTCGGCCTCGCGGCGACCGTGGTGGCGAGCGCGACCGCGACCCGCGACCTGCCTGATCCGCTCAGCGACGCGACGGTGCCGGCCGCCGAGGTCCAGCGCAACGCGCTCGTCGCGATGGCGGACCGCTTCGCCACCATCGTGCCGGATACGGGCGCGCTGCGGGATTGAGGCTACTCTGCCGCCTGGCGGGCTTTCGCGGCGGGATCGTAATTGAGCACCGGCGCGAGCCATTTCTCGGCTTCCTGCACGGTCCAGCCCTTGCGGCGCGCATAGTCGACGATCTGGTCGTGCTCGATCTTGCCGACGCCGAAGTAGTGGCTTTGCGGGTGGCTGAAATAGAGTCCGCTCACCGATGCGCCCGGCCACATGGCAAAGCTCTCCGTGAGCTTCACGCCGATCGCGCGCTCGCCGTCGAGCAGGTCGAACAAGGTCGCCTTTTCGGTGTGGTCGGGCTGCGCCGGATAGCCCGGCGCCGGACGAATGCCGCGGTATTTCTCGGCGATGATCTCGGCATTGCTCAGCGCCTCATCGGAAGCGTAGCCCCAGAACTCGCGGCGGACGCGCTGATGCATGCGCTCGGCAAACGCCTCGGCGAGCCGGTCGGCGAGCGCCTTGACCAGGATCGATGAATAATCGTCGTTCGCGCCCTTGAACCGATCGGCGACGGCATCCTCGCCGAGGCCGGCGGTGACGATGAAGCCGCCGATATAATCGGCGACGCCCGGCGGCGCCACGAAATCGGCGAGCGCCGTGTTGGCGCGGCCTTCGCGCCGGTTCAACTGCCGGCGCAGCGTATGAAGCACCGTGCGCGGCGCGGCGCGGGTCTCGTCGGCGAATACCGCAATATCGTCGCCCTGCGCGTTCGCCGGCCAGAACCCGAGCACGGCGCTCGCGCGGAACCAGCGCTCGGCGATCATGGTCTCGAGCATCTTGCGCGCATCGGCATAGAGCGCGCGCGCGGCCTCGCCATATTTCTTGTCTTCGAGGATGTCGGGAAACTTGCCCGTCAGCTCCCAGGTGGCGAAGAACGGCGACCAGTCGATGAGCGGTTCGAGCTCGGCGAGCGGATAGTCCGCGAAGACTTTGGTTCCGAGAAAGCCTGGTCTCGGCGGCACATAGGATTTCCAGTCGAGCTTGAGCGCATTGGCACGCGCGGCGGCGAGGCTCACGCGCTGCTTGTTCTGCTCGCCGCGCGCATGGGCCGCCGCGATGCGGGCGTATTCGGCGCGCGTCTCCGTCACATAAGGTGCGCGGCC
>Ga0075434_100006397_pt1 | contig 10793 bp, 9 predicted proteins | sample RhiMethybrSRZTD3_FD_75298 | JGI IMG/M metagenome (GOLD analysis project Ga0075434, IMG submission 75298) | Populus rhizosphere microbial communities from Tennessee, USA - Rhizosphere MetaG P. TD hybrid SRZTD3 | ecosystem: Host-associated > Plants > Roots > Rhizosphere > Soil | place: USA...
GATGAACGCGTACTCCCCCGCCGGAGCCGGAAGCGGGACGAAGCGCGGCACGACCTGCGTCGGGATGTGAACCACCGAGAGCGCCGCTTGCGGCAGCGCACACGGCGTCGACGGAGTCAGCGAGGCGATCAAGCACAGGGAGCGGTTGCCGAGATGGGGAAACGGATGGCCCGGATCGATCGCCAGCGGCGTGACGACAGGCATGACGGTCCGGTGGAAGTACGCGTCGAGGAACTTCTCTTGCTCCGGCGTGAGCTCCGCCGGGCTCAGCAGACGGATGCCCTCGGCGGCGAGCAATGGCTCGAGCTGCTCGAGGAAGCACCGATGCTGCTCGTCGGAGAGCCTGCGCGCGCGCTCCGCGACGGCGGCCAGGGTCTGGGTGGCGGTGAGCCCATCGGGCCCGGTCGTGCCGTCATTTGCACGGATCCGACGTTTGAGCCCGGCGACGCGAACCATGAAGAACTCGTCGAGGTTCGAGCTGACGATCGCCAGGAACTTGATCCGCTCGAGAAGCGGCACGGTCGAGTCTTCCGCCTCCTCGAGGACCCGACGGTCGAACTCGAGCCACGAGAGCTCGCGGTTGACGAAGGCTTCGCTGTTCACGCGCTCGATGCCCGCCGGAACGTTTCCTGGAGCAAGAGCCCCTGCCGGACTCCTTCGTCACAGACCGTCAGGATCTCGTAACCGCCGAGCACCATCAGCTCCTCGATCACGACGGCGCCCGCCAGAATCACGTCGGCGCGCTCCGCCTTCAGGCCACGAACGCGCCGACGCTGGCGCGCGGTGAGAGGTTCGAGGCGCTCGCGGAGCTCGACCACGTCTGCGCGTCGCAGCCGCAGCCACCGCAGCGAGAGGCCGTTCTTGTCGATCGTTCGCAGGAAAATGCGGCCGAGGGCCCGCAGGCTGCCGCCGAGGCCGATCAGCGCGTCTCCCGCGCGAGCTCGGGGCAGAACGCCCAGCAGTCGATCGCGCGCCTCTCGGCGGAGGGCCTGGATCTCGCGGAAACGGGGCGGATCGTGCCTGAGGAATCGCAGCGACGTGCGCACGGCGCCGAGCGGGACGCTGGCGACGCGCGCGATGCGCCCGGCACGCACGCGCGTGACTTGCAGACTGCCTCCGCCGAGGTCGACGATCGCGCCTCGATCCAGCGGTCTCCGCCACAGGACGGCCGCCGCGCCCAGCCGCGCTTCCTCCACGCCGCTCAGCACTCTGACGTTCACGCCTTCTTCGCGTCGCAGCGCGCCCAGCAATCGGTCGGCGTTCGGCGCGTCGCGGATCGCTGCGGTCGCTACGGCAAGGACGCGTGGGCAACTGTCCTCACGTACCTCGGCCAGGAAGCGGCTGACGGCGCGAAGCGTCTGGTCGACACCGGCGCGCGGCAGCAGCCCACGGCGGTGACCGGCCAGCCTCGTCTGGACGCGCTCCTGGCGGAGCACACGGAAGTCGACGCCCGGCGTGACCCTGGCCAGGATGAGACGGACCGCGTTCGAGCCGAGGTCCAGCACCGCGAGCCGCTCCGACATGATCGGAGTATCGAGAGCCGCCCCGGGACCAGTCAAATTACGGGATCGTTACGTACGCTTTTGACGCGCGTCAACCAGGTGCGCGTCAGCTGCGCATCTTGTTGGAGGCGTCGAGAGCCGCGACCTTGTAGCACTCGGCGAGGGTCGGGTAGTTGAAGACCGTCTCGAGGAAGTAATCGAGCCCGCCGCCGAGACCGAGGACGGCCTGACCAACATGCACGAGCTCGGTCGCGCCGGTCCCCAGACAGTGCACGGCCAGGAGACGTCGATCCTTGCGGTGAAAGAGCATCTTGAAGAACCCGCTCCCGTCACCGAGGATGTGGCCGCGCGCGATCTCGCGGTAGCGCGCGACGCCGGTCTCGTATGGCACGCGCGCGGCGGTCAGCTCGTGCTCCGGCGGACCGACCATCGAGATCTCGGGGATCGCGTAGATGCCGATGGGAAAGTGGCGCGCCATCGGTCGCGCCTCGACTCCGAACGCCTGGCACGCAGCCAGCCGGCCCTGCTCCGACGACGTGGCCGCCAGGCTCGGGTACCCGATGACGTCACCCGCGGCGAAGATGTGCGGCACCTTCGTGCGGAAGGCGTCGTCGACGTGGAGTCGGCCGCGGTCGTCGGCCGACAGACCGGACGCAGCGAGGTTGAGGCTCTCGGTGGCCGCCAGCCGACCCGCCGAGAACAGCACCGCATCGGCCACGAGTCGCTTCCCGGACTCGAGGTTGAGCACCGCTCGCAGCGGAGCGTTCTCGGTCACCGCGAGCGACTCCACGCTCTCCCCCAGGCGGAAGGTGACGTTGCGCTGGCGGAGCTGGTGCATGAGCTCGTCGACGATTTCGCGATCGAGGAACTCGAGCGGTCGCTCGCGACGCTCGACCAGCGTGACCTGCACGCCGACCGCCGCGAACATCGACGCGTACTCGATGCCGATCACTCCGGCTCCGACGACTGCCAGTGTTCGTGGCAGCGTCTTGAGATTCACGAGCTGGTCAGAATTGAAGACGATCACGCCGTCGGCCTCGACCCCCGGCGTCGGCGCCGGCCGCGTCCCCACCGCGATGACGATGTGCCGTGCGGTCACCTGTTTCATGCCCGACTCAGAGCGGATGGCGAGCGTGTGCGGATCGAGAAACGACGCTTCGCCCTGGATGAGGGCGACGTCGTTGCGGCGGAGCTGCTGCTCGATCACCTCGATCTCGCGGCCGATGACGGCTTCGACTCCGGCGAGGAGCTGTTCGGCCGAGGGCCGGCTGGCGGGTCGCGCCCAGGGCAGCGGGGCGCCGAGACTGGACCCGCCGGCGTAGGCGAGGACCGCCTCGCGGATCGTCTTGCTCGGAATCGTCCCGGTATCGATGCACACACCGCCGACGCAGCGTCGCTTCTCGATCACAGCGGCCCGTCGCCCGAGCTTGGCCGCCTGGACGGCTGCGCGCTGACCAGCCGGGCCGCTCCCGATCGAGACGAGGTCGAAGTCGTAGTCGGACGCCACCGCGGACACCTCCCTAGGGGCGGCCGATTCTGGCACAAGTCGCAGCCTAACTCCCGCCGCCACACGAATTCAACGTGTTCTTAACGGAACGGTAATGAACGGGCGGGTAGTGTCGTGCCGTGCCCGCCTGCCACGGCGCACCAACTATTTCGACTCATCGACGGAGGATCTCCCCTTGAAGCGTTTGCTGATCGCGCTCCTGCTCGCGACCGGTGCCGCCGCGTTCTTGGTCTCGACCCCGTCGCTGGAAGCCCAGGATCGGGTCCGCCTCACCGGATCCGGCGCGAGCTTTCCGTTCCCGTTGTATTCGGCGTGGTTCAAATCGTTCAGCAGCACGAGCAAAGGCATCTCGGTCGACTACCAGGCCAAAGGCAGCGGCGCCGGGATCCAGGACTTCATCAACCACACTGTCGATTTTGCGGCGAGCGACGCCGCGATGACCGACGAAGAGATCGCCAAGGTCCCCGGTGGGGTGCAGCTCGTGCCCATGACCGGGGGCGAGATCGCGCTCGCCTACAACATCCCGGGCGTGAAGGGCCTCAAGCTGCCTCGCGATGTGTATGCGGGAATCTTCCTCGGCAAAGTCACCAAGTGGAGCGATCCGAAGATCAAGGCGGCCAATCCGGGCGCGAGCCTGCCGGATCAGGACATCACCGTGGTCCGTCGCGCCGACAGCAGCGGGACGACGTTCGTCTTCACCACGCACCTGGCGGCCATCAGCGACGAGTGGAAGAAGGGCCCCGGCGTTGGGACGACCGTCAAGTGGCCGGGCAGCGACAAGTTCGTCGCGTCGCCCAAGAACGACGGCGTCGCCGCGACCCTGCGGCAAACTCCCGGCTCGATCGGCTATGTCGAGTACGCCTTCGCAAAGTTCGCCAAGCTCGAGATGGCGAGCCTTCAAAACAAGGCCGGTCAGTATGTGACACCCGGTGGCAAAGGCGGCGAGGAGGCGCTGGCGAGCGTCAAGCTGCCGCCCGACCTGCGAGCGTGGCTCCCCGATCCCGAAGGGGCACAGGCCTACCCGATCGCCACCTACACGTGGCTCCTGCTCTACAAAAAGAACTCGGATCCGAAAAAGGCGGCGGCGCTCCGCGAGCTCGTCGACTACTGCCTCACCGAGGGTCAGAAGGTGAGCTCGCAGATGGGGTACATCCCGCTGCCCGAGAACATCGCGAGCGCGGTGAAAAAAGCCGTCGCGAGCGTTCAGTGACCCTCGAGGCCTCCGGAGCGACGATTCGATGAGCTCACTCGAGCACGCCGGCGTTCCGGGGACGGTGGCGGGCGCGCCCTCTGCGTGGGACTTCTTCGCGGATCGCGCCTTCCGCGCTCTGGCGAAGGCGGGTGCCGTCCTCATCCTGTTGCTGCTCGCCTTCATCCTCTGGCAGATCGGTCGTAAAGCGTGGCCGGGAATGCGCGACTACGGGTTCGGCTTCCTCACGTCGACGACGTGGGACGTGGGTCGCGGCCACTTCGGGATTCTCCCGGCGATCTGGGGCACGCTCTACAGCTCGTTCCTCGCGCTCGTCATCGGCGGCTTTTTCGGCGTCGTGATGGCGATCTTTCTGACCCAGGACTTTCTTCCGCCCCGGCTCTCCGTGGTATTCCGCACGACCGTCGAGCTCCTGGCCGCCATACCGAGCGTCGTCTACGGCCTCTGGGGCATCTTCATCGTCGTGCCGGCGATCCGGCCCGCGGCCGACTGGTTGTACGCCCATCTCGGGTGGATCCCCCTCTTCGGATCGACCTTGAGCGGTCCAGGGCTGCTGCCCGCCTCGCTCGTGCTCGCCATCATGATCCTGCCAACGGTGGCAGCGGTGTCGCAGGATGCGCTCCGGCAGGTTCCGTATCGAGTGAAGGAAGCCGCATACGGCATGGGGACAACGCGCTGGGAAGCGATTCTGGGCGTGATGCTGCCGACGGCCGCGACTGGAATTTTCGGCGCGCTCGTCCTCGGCTTCGGACGAGCTCTGGGCGAGACGATGGCGCTGGCGATGCTCATCGGGAACTCCAACCAGCTCACCCTCTCGCTCTTCTCCCCCGCGAACACGCTCGCGGCGCTGCTGGCGTTGAACTTTCCCGAGGCCGGACCGCGCGAAGTCGCGGTGCTCATGTACGCCGCCCTGGTCCTCCTGGGCATCACCCTGGTGGTCAACATCGCGGGCGGCGCGATCATGGCGGTCGCCGGACGGACGATCAAGAAATGAGCCCAAGCACGATCCCCGCGGCAGAGCGCAGCCTGGCGCAGATGGCTCCGGCTGGTGCGGGCTCCAGAATCCCGAGCCTGCAGCGAGCGCCCCTGGAGCGCCGCGCGCTGCGCAGCGGGATTCTGACCGGGGGCGCATGGGCGGCGGCGATCCTCGCCAGCGTCCCGCTCGTCTCGGTGCTGTACATGCTCATCGTGAGGGGCGGCGCGCGCCTGCATTGGGATCTGTTCCTCGAGCTGCCCCCGGCCGGCTTCGAGATGGGCGGCGGGTTCGGCAATGCCATTGTCGGCACCCTGGTCATGGTCGGCCTCGGGGCGCTGATCAGCGTCCCGGTCGGCATCCTCTCCTCGGTGTTTCTGGCCGAGCTCGGGCCCCACAGCACGCTCGCCAGCGCCGTGCGCTTCAGCGCGAAGACCCTGACGGGGCTTCCCTCGATCCTGGCCGGCGTGTTTGCGTACGCGAGCGTCGTGCTCGTGACCGGTACCTATTCGGCGCCCGCGGGCGCCCTGGCTCTCGCGGTCCTGATGGTGCCGACCGTGGTGCTGACCGCCGAAGAGGCCATGAAGATGGTGCCGCGGATCACGAAGGACGCCGCGTACGGAATGGGCTGCACGCGCAGCCAGGTCATCTGGAAGATCGTGCTGCCTACCTCGCTGCCGGGCATCCTGACCGGGGTCATGCTCGCGCTGGCGCGGGCCGCCGGCGAGACGGCGCCGCTTCTGTTCACGGCGCTTTTCAGTAGCTACTGGCTAGTCGAGCACGGCGTCATGCGGCTCATGCAGCCGACGGCATCCCTGGCCGTTCTCATCTACAACTTCTCCGGGATGCCCTTCGAGAACCAGATCGAGCTGGCATGGGCCGCCTCGCTCGTGCTCGTGATGATCGTGCTCTTCGTCAGCATCGTCAGTCGACTTCTCGGGCGTCGCCGAGTATGAAGTCGACGACTGCATTCCAGGAGGACTCACTGTGATCACCGAATCGGCTGTGATGAACGGACACACGGCAGTGGGCAGCGGCAACGTCGTCATCGATTGCAAATTGAAACAGGTCTACTACAGCGAGTTCCTCGCCGTCCGAGATAGCCACGTGCCGATCGAGAAGGGCAAGATCACCGGCTTCATCGGGCCGTCGGGCTGCGGCAAGAGCACGGTGCTGCGCAGCCTGAACCGCATGAACGACCTGATCCGAGGCTTCCGCTTCGAGGGCCACGTACACTTCCACGGTCAGGACGTGTACGCGCGCACGGTGGATCCGGTGGTTCTGCGGCGTCACATCGGCATGGTGTTTCAACAGCCGAACCCCTTCCAGATGAGCATCTTCGACAATGTCGCCTTCGGGCTCCGGCTCAATCGGTACCGTGGAAAGGTCGCGGACCGGGTCGAGCAAGCGCTCGGGCGCGCGGCGCTGTGGGACGAGGTGAAGGACAAGCTCAAGAACAACGGGCTGTCGCTCTCCGGTGGTCAGCAGCAGCGTCTCTGCATCGCCCGGGCGATCGCGACCGAGCCTTCCGTGCTGCTCATGGACGAGCCGTGCTCGGCGCTGGATCCCATCGCGACCCGCCGCATCGAAGAACTGATGATCGAGCTCAAGCAGAACTACACGATCGCGATCGTCACGCACAATATGCAGCAAGCGATGCGGGTGGCCGACACGACCGCCTTCTTCTCGGTCGAGATGTCCAAGGGCGGGCGCACGGGATATCTCGTCGAGATGGGCCCGACCCAGCAGGTCTTCGAGAATCCGCAGCAGAAGCTGACGAAGGACTATATCGCCGGACACTTCAGCTGAGGGACACGGTGCGCGTGGTGGTGGCTTACGGCGTGGTGAGACTCGTCGGGGCGGTGGCCGGTCTGCTGCTGACCGCCGCGGCGCCCGTGGCGGGGCAGACGGCGACCGGGAGCAAGGTGCTCCTGCAAGGCGCCGGCGCCACATTCCCAGCTCCCCTGTACCAGAAATGGATCGGAGTCTTCACCGCCCAGAATCCGGACGTCGCGGTCGAATACAAGGAGGTCGGCAGCGGCGAGGGCGTGCAGCGCTTTCTCGCTCACACCGTCGATTTCGGCGCGAGCGACGCCGCCATGACCGACGAGCAGATGGCCCGCGTGGCCAATGGGGCGCGTCTGGTGCCGGCGACCGCGGGCATGGTCGTGCTGGCGTACAATGTCCCCGGCGCGCCGGGCCTGAAGCTCAGCCGCCAGGTGTATCCCGACATTTTTCTCCGGAAGATCGTGAAATGGAACGACCCGCGAATCCAGGCCATCAATCCGAACCTGACGCTTCCAGACCGGAGCATCGTGATCGCCGCCCGTCAGGACCGCAGCGGGACGACGTTCGCTCTCGCCAATCATCTGGGCGCGGTCAGCCCGGCATGGCAGCAGGGACCGGGCGTCGGCTATGCGGTCGATTGGTCGGGTCGGGCGATGCTGGCGCGTGGCAATGAGGGCGTCGCCGGGCTCGTCAAATCGAGCGTCGGTGCGATCGGCTACATGGAATACGGCTTCGCTGAGCGACTCCGGCTCCCGATGGCCAGCCTGCAGAACAAGAGCGGGAAGTACATCGAACCCAACGGGCGTAGCGGACAGGCCGCGCTCTCGAGCAGCGTAGGGAAGATGCCCGACAATCTGCGCCTCTACCTGCCTGATCCAGAGGGCGACGACTCCTACCCCATCGTGTCGTTGACGTGGCTCCTCCTGTACGAGCGCTACCAGGACCAGCAGAAGAGCGCGGCGCTCAAGCGGTTCGTGACATGGGGACTCTCGTCCGGTCAGTCGTACGGCGCCGATCTCGGCTACATCGCGCTGCCGGCCGATTTCGCCTCACGTTCGCGCGCCGCGCTGGAGCGGATCCAGTAGCCGCGACTCACCCGGGCGGCGATTCGCGGCGCGCCGCGGGCGGCCGGCGCCTCGACCTTTCTGCCATCGAGGAAGCCCTGCGCGATGTCCAGCGGGAGTTTGCGCGCATCAACGGGCGCCTGAGCCCGCCGCGAGACCCGTTGGGCGACGACGTCATCAGGAACATGGTCGCCGGCTACGGGCTGGTGGACACGCTGGTCGCCGACGGCGTCGATCTCTTCGCCGTGGGAAACTCCAGACATCTCCTCGAGCTCAATACGACGGTCCTGTGCGGCACCGACCCGAGTGATCGGGCGGAGTACGCCCGCCATCTCCAGATGACCGAGCAGCGGTTCTACGAGCAACAGGACGGCGGGATTCGGGATCTGATCGAGTGGTACCAAGGGCGCGGCGGCGAATCCGTATGGATGCGCGCGGCCGGCGTGTACGTGCGCATGCTGAGTCGGCCACAGCTCTACGTCGAGGGCAATCATCGGACGGGCGCGCTGGCCATGAGCTATATCCTCGTCCGCGAGAACGAGCCCCCCTTCGTGCTCACGACCGAGAACGCCCTCACCTACTTCGACCCGTCGGCCGTGATCAAGGACACCGAAAAGCAGGGACTGGCAATGCGCTTTCGCTCGCCGGCCGTGATACGACAGCTGGCGAGCTTTCTCGCCGAGCACGCGGACCGGGCGTTTCTTCTTCCGCGATAGCGCCGCTAGAGCACGAGCTCAGGCAAAGTCTCCTTCCTCAATGGACGCACGACCAATATCGGCAAGGCTCAGCCGATGGCCGGTCGGATCGCCCGCAAGGAACGCGATCGGCTCGCCGCCGTACGTGTTCGGGTCGATCGGGAACAGCGGTCCGCCGTTCTCGCCGGTCAGGACGCCGCCGGCCTCGAGGAGCACGGGGGCGGCGCCGGCCATGTCCCAGAGCGAGGCGCGATGGTCGTGCACGAACGCGAGCGCGCCCGCGGCCACGTAGCAGAGCTGAAGCGCGGTCGATCCGAATCGGCGCAGCCGATAGCGCCTGAGCCACTCGTGGACGTAGCCCGGCACGTCGTTCGAGAACGGCGAGCGGATCGAGAAGAGCGAGCGAGAGCTCAGAACGATCGGCTCGACCGTGAGGCGGCGCCCATTGAGCCATGCTCCATGACCGACGCACGCCGTGAAGAGCTGGCTCGAGACCGGGTCGTACACGGCACCCGCGTACGGCATTCCATCGCGCAACACGCCGACCGAGATCGCGAAGCCCGGAATGCCCCGCCCGAAGTTGTTGGTGCCGTCGACTGGATCGATGACCCAGACGAAGGGAGCACCCGGCCGGAGCCTCTGCCTGGTCAGCCCCTCCTCGCCCAGGATTCCGTCGTCTGGGAACGCCGCGGCGATCTCGTCCTCGAGCCAGGACTGGATCGCGACGTCCGCCTCGGTCACCATCGAGTCGTCCGCCTTCCAGGACACCTCGGCGCGCTCGAAATAATCGAGCGCGATCTTCCCGGCCAGCCGCGCGACCTCGGATGCCGCCGCGGCCCGCCGATCACCACCGATCGCGGTCTCCCGCTTCACCGGCTGGTCGAGAAACTCAGCGGCCATCGTCCTCGAGCCTCAAGCGACTCGGAGTCCGTCCCGCCAGACCGCGACGACGAGCGGAATGTCGTCGACCACCCGCACGCGCAGGAGGTCGGCGCACCGGCCGGGCGCGATCTCTCCGCGATCGTCGAGCCCGACCCGCTCGGCCGGCGTCGAGGTCACGCAGGCGATCGCGTCGGGCAAGGTCCACTCGTGACGCTGATGGAGCAGGAACGCGCCGTGGAGCGCGCTCGCCGGCACGTAGTCGGATGACAGGATGTCGAGCAGGCCCGCCATGGCCAGGTCGCCAACCGAGACGTTGCCGGAGTGGGACCGCCCCATGACGAGGTTGGGAGCGCCGGCGATAACGGCAAGCCCGTAGGCCCTCGCCGCGCGCGCGGCCTCGAGTGTCGTCGGAAACTCCGCGACGACCATGCCCGCCTTCACCGCCTCCTCGACGTGCACGATCGTCGCGTCGTCGTGGCTGGCGAGCGGCACGCGGCCCGACTCGCAGAGGCGCAGGAGCGCGGCGCGATGCGCGTCGCCGTACTTCGCCCGGTCGGCGATCCGCTTCTCGATCAGCGCGTCGATCTCGGCATCGCTCAACCCGTATTTTCCCTGGTTGTACTCGCGATACTTCGCGACGTTGGTGAACTGACGCTGGCCGGGCGAGTGGTCCATCAGCGACACGAGACGGACGAGGGGGTTGCCGGCGTGCGGCGCGAAATCGGACACGACGTGCTCCGTCGAGACCTCGCAGCGCAGATGCAGCAGATGGTCGGCCTTCAGCAATCCGGTCGCGCGCGCGCGCTCGATCGCGGCGATGAGCGGGAGCGGATTGCGGGCGCGCTGGCCGCCGTCGTAGACGTACCCGATCGCGAGACTGTCGAGCACGGTCGTGATGCCGGCGGCGATGAGCTGCCCGTCGTGCGCGACGACCGCCGCGACCTCCGGCCAGCGGGCGCTCGGACGTGGAAACGCGTGCTTCTCGAGGACGTCGGTGTGCAGCTCGACGATACCGGGGATCAGGTAGTCGCCCTCGAGATCGATGGCTCCGAGCGCGACCGCGCGCATCGCGTCGACGTCCGCGATGCGTCCGGCGACGACCTGAACGGCGCCGTGGACGATCTCGTCGCGCATGACCACGCGCGCGTTGGCGAGGACCAGCTCGCTCACGC
>Ga0075434_100006398_pt1 | contig 10791 bp, 8 predicted proteins | sample RhiMethybrSRZTD3_FD_75298 | JGI IMG/M metagenome (GOLD analysis project Ga0075434, IMG submission 75298) | Populus rhizosphere microbial communities from Tennessee, USA - Rhizosphere MetaG P. TD hybrid SRZTD3 | ecosystem: Host-associated > Plants > Roots > Rhizosphere > Soil | place: USA...
CCCAGCGGATCGTCGCCGCTCGCGCCGCGCGCGCGGATCGAGAAGTCGCTCTCACGCAGCGCGGCGAGGAGGTTCGACAGCGTCTGCAGCGGCAGCACCACGCGCTGCCGCACGCTGAAGGAGCAGCCGGTCCAGACGCCGATGATGAAGACGGTGAGCGTCCACTGGACCTTGGGCGTGTAGTTGCCGGTCCAGAGGAGGATCAGCGCGACGAGCGCGGCGGGGAGGCCGGCGGCGAGCGCGAGCAGGAGGATCCGCTGGTCGAACCGGAGGCGCGCGTCGGATCGGCTCGTCGCGGCGTCGGCCGCGGCGCTCTCGAGCATCGCCTCCGCGGAAAGTTCGGCCGGCGGCCTCACGCGATCAATCGTAATTGCGAATGGCTTCGGCAGGGCCGGGCCTTTGAGCCCGGCCGCGCGGACGGCCCGCAGGCCGTCCCCTACCGGTGCGCGCCCGACGGACTACAAGCCGTAGCGCTGAAGCCGGCGATACAAGGCGCTGCGGCTCAGACCGAGCGCCTTGGCCGCCTGGCTGACGTTGCCGTCGAAGCGCGCCATCGCCTTCCTGATCAGGAACCCCTCGACGTCCTCGAGGCTCATGTCCTCGATGCGCGACGTCGCGTCGCGATCGATCCGCAGGCCGAGCTCGCCGACGCGAATCGCGCCGCCCTGCGCCATCAGCACGCCCCGCTCGACGGCGTGATCGAGCTCGCGGATGTTGCCCGGCCACGGATGATCGAGCAGCGCCTGCAGCGCTGCCGGCTCGAAGCCGGTGAGGCTCTTCCGATAGCGCTGCGCGTGCTGCTTGAGGAAGTGCGTGGCGAGCGCGGGAATGTCCTCGCGCCGCTCGCGCAGCGGCGGCAGCTGGATCTCGATCGTGTTCAGGCGGAACAGGAGGTCCTGGCGGAAGCGGCCCGACCCGACCTCCTCGCCGAGGTTCGAGTTCGTCGCCGAGATGATCCGCACGTTCACGTGGCGCGTGCGCGACGACCCGACGCGCTCGAAGTCGCCGGTCTCCAGCACGCGCAGCAGCTTCGGCTGCAGGTTCAGCGGGACGTTGGCGATCTCGTCGAGGAACAGCGTGCCGCCGTCGGCGAGCTCGAAGCGCCCGACGCGATCGGTCTTCGCGTCGGTGAACGCGCCCTTCACGTGGCCGAACAGCTCGCTCTCGAAGACGCCCTCCGAGAGCCCGCCCGCATTCACCGTGACGAGCCCCTTGCCGGCGCGCGCCGAGACGGCGTGGAGCGCCTGCGCGACGGTGCCCTTGCCGCTGCCGTTCTCGCCCGTCACGAGGATGTTCGCCTCCGACGGTCCGACGCGCGCAATCAGCTCGAGCACCGGCCGCATCGACACCGCCTCGGCGATGAGCAGCGGGCGGACATCCGGCTTGAGCGATCGATTCTCGGCCTCGAGCGTCTGCTGGCGGCGCAGCGCGCGCGCGAGCTCGACCTGCGTGCGGAGGATCGTGAGCAGCCGCGCGTTCTCCCACGGCTTCTGCACGAAGTCGCGCGCGCCGCGGCGCATCGCCTCCACCGCGACCTCGACGCTGCCCCACGCCGTCATCACGACGACCGGCAGCGTCTGATCGTGCGCGCGCATCTGCGAGAGCAGGTCGAGCCCTTCCTGGCCCGACGTCGTGTCGCGCGCGTAGTTCAGATCCATCAGCACGGCGTCGTACTCGTCGCTGTCGATCGCTTCGAGGATCGCCGCCGGCGATCCCGCCGAATCGATCTTGTAGCCCTCGCCCTTCAAGAGCAGCCGCAGCGCCTCGAGGACGTCCGGCTGATCGTCGGCGATGAGCACGCGCGGGACGACGGCGTCTGATCGCATGGGCGTCTGTTCGTCAACGGGCCAACGTTGCGCAAGTGCCACGGGATCTCTCCTGGTTCGAGCGGCGCTGACGATCCGCTTTCGCGCCCTGCGCCGCGGCGTGACCACGACTGACGCGGCGACTGCTGCCAGCGACTGCCGACTGGCGACTGACGCGGCGACTGCCGCGCTTTAGACGGTCGCGGCCGATGTTTGGTCGGACGTCTCTTCGTTCACGACCCAGCCGTCGCGCAGCTGGATGATGCGCGTCCCATAAGACGCGTTCACTTCCGAATGCGTTACCTGGACGATCGTCGCGCCGCTGTCGTTCAACGACCGGAAGAGCTCCATGATCTCTTTGCCCTGCGCCGAGTGCAGGTTGCCGGTCGGCTCGTCGGCGAGAATCACCTGCGGGTTCGCGATCACGGCGCGCGCCACGCCGACAAGCTGCTGCTGCCCGCCCGACAGCTGGTTCGGATACAGATCTTTCTTGCCGACGATCTGAAACCGGTCGAGGATGTCGGCCACCATGCTCTGGCGATCCTTGCGGCTCACGTTGCGGTACGAGAGCGGAATCTCCAGGTTCTCGTAAACGGTCAGGTTGTCGAGCAGGTGATAGCTCTGGAACACGAAGCCGATGTGTTTTTTGTGCAGTTCCGAACGCTGTTTCGGATTGAGACGATGCACGGGCTGGTCCATGAAGTAGTACTCGCCCGACCACGCGCTGTCGTGCATGCCGAGGATGTGCAGCAGCGTCGACTTCCCCGCGCCCGACGGCCCCATGATCGAGACGAACTCGCCGTCCTTGATGTCCAGGTTCACACGGCGCAGCACGTAGGTGCGGCCGACGCCGTGCGGGTACGACTTCTCGACGTTCCGAAGTGAAATCAGCATGGTGGTCAGTCCGCCCTCAAAGCGATCATCGGATCGACGCGCGTCGCGCGCCGCGCCGGCAGGTAGGCGGCCGCCGCGACGACCGCCATCAGCAGCGCGCTCACGGCGCCAAAGGTCGACGGATCGTACGCGGTGACGCCGAAGAGCAGCGACGAGAGCGCGCGCGTCAGGACGAGCGCCGCCGCGACGCCCGCCGCGAGGCCCGCGACGCCGAGCAGCGCCGCCTGCGTCACCACGAGGCGCCGCACGTCGCCCGCCTGCGCCCCGAGCGCCATGCGAATCCCGATCTCCCGCCGCCGCTGCGCGACGCCGTACGCGAGCACGCCGTAGATGCCCAGGCCCGCGAGCAGCGTCGCGATGGCCGCGAACGCCGTCGCGAGCGTCGCGGTGAAGCGCGGCTGCGCGGTCGCGAGCCGCACGTAGTGCGTCAGCGCCTGCACGTCGCCCGGCGGCTGCTCGGGATCGAGGCGCGTGATCGCCGCGCGCAGCGCGGCCGTCAACGGCGCCGGATCGCGATCGGCGCGGACGACGACCGAGAAGAAGGGCCACGGCGTCTGCGAGAACGGCGCGTACATCTCCGGCCGCGCCTTCTCGGAGAGCTCGCTCTCCTTCACGTCGGCGACGACGCCGATCACCTCGCGCGGTCCCGTGTTGTGGTAGCCGATCACCACCCGCCGGCCGATCGGATCCTCGCCGGGGAAGTACGTCCGCGCCATCGTCTCGCTGATGACCAGCACCAGCGGCGCGCGCTCGTCGTCGCGATCGGTGAAGCCGCGTCCGCGGATCGTGCGGATGCCCATCGTGGAGAAGTAGTCCGGGCTCACGGCGTGGTACGCGGCGTTCGTATGGTCCTCGTCGCGGGCCGGCCGGCCTTCGACGCGGAAGCCGATGCCCATGTCGTTGCCGGTGAGCGGCAGCGTCGATCCCGCCGCCGCGGCGCGCACGCCGGGAATCGATCGGAGCGCGTCGACGGTGCGCCGCAAGAAGGCGATCTGCGCGGCTTCGTTCGGATACCGCGTGTCGGGCAGCGAGATCTCCATCGCGAGCGTCCGCTCGGCGACGAACCCGACGTCGACGCGCTCGAGGTTCAGGAGCGTGCGGCCGAGGAGCCCGGCGCCCGCCAGGAGCAGCAGCGACAACGCCACTTCGGATGCCACGAGGACGTGCCGCGTGCGCGCGCCGCGCGGATCGGCGCCGCCGGTCGTGCCCTTGAGCGTGTCCGCCGCGTCGACGCGGCTCACCTGAAACGCCGGGATGATGCCGAACGCGATCCCCGTTGCCGCCGCGAGCAGCGCGGCAAACGCGAGCACGCCGCGATCGATGTGGACGTCGTGCAGCCGCGGGATGTCGACCGGGCTCGCCGCAACTACGGCCGCAAGGCCCCACAACGACAGAAGGACGCCGACCGCGCCGGCGACGGCCGAGACCGCGACGCTCTCCATCAGCAGCTGACGCACGATGCGCGCACGGCCGGCGCCGAGCGCCGCGCGGATCGCCATCTCGCGCCGCCGGCCGACGGCGCGCGCGAGGAGCAGGTTCGCGACGTTCGCGCACGCGATGAGCAGCACGGCGCCGACGGCGCCGAGAAGAACCGTGAGCGCCAGCCGGTGCTGGCGGACGATCCGCTCCTGCAGCGGCATCACGCGAACGAGGCGCGCCGCGTTGGACTTCGGGAATTCGCGCGCGAGACGCTCGCCGATCGCCCCGAGCTCCGCCGCCGCCTGGTCGATGGAGACGCCGGCCCTGAGCCGCGCGATGGTGTGGACGAAATGCGCGCCGCGCTGCGACGCGAGCTGCGCGCCGATCTGCGTGCTTCCGATCGGCAGCCAGACGTCGACGCGCTTGGCTTGAATCGGGAAGTCGAACGTGTCGGGCGCGACGCCGATGATCGTGAACGCCTGGCCTTCCATCGTTGCCGACGCGCCGATCACGGACGGGTCGCCGCCGAAGCGATCGCGCCACAGCCGCTCGGCGATGACTGCCGTCGGCGCGGCCCCGGGACGCACGTCCGCGTCCGTGAACGAGCGGCCGCGCAGGAGCGGCGCGCGCAGCGTCGCCATCAAGTCGCCGGTGACGAACGCCGTCAGCAGCGTCGTCGCCTCGCCGCGGCCCGTCAGAATCACGCTGCCGCCGGTGTAGCCGACGACGTCCTGGACGCCGCGCGCCGCTGTCAAATCGGCCACGTCCGGCACCGACGCGGTGCCCTCGTCTTCGCCGCGCGTCAGCGACTGAATCGCGATCAGCCGATCGGCGTCGGCAAACGGCAGCGGCTTCAGCAGCACGCCGTCGATGATGCTGAACATGACGGTGGTGGCGCCGATGCCGATCGCCAGGACCGCGACGACCAGCGACGTGAATCCGGGCGCTTTGAGAAGGAGGCGGAAGGCCTGGCGGAGATCGGTGAACATGGCTGTCGGCTGATGGCTGATGGCAGACGGCTCATGGCGAATGAGCCATCAGCCTCGAGCCATCAGCCATGACGGAGGTCTTACTCCGTCACCGCCATCTCCGTTTGCTCTTCGACGACGCGGCCGTCGAAGACGTGGATGCTGCGGTCGGCGTGCCGCGCGTAGCGCGGGTCGTGCGTGACCATGCAGATCGTCGCGCCGCCGCGGTGCAGCTCGCGGAGCAGATCCATCACGGCTTCGCCGCTGCGCGAGTCGAGGTTCCCGGTCGGCTCGTCCGCGAGCAGGATCAGCGGCTCGCCGGCGACGGCGCGCGCGACGGCGACGCGCTGCTGCTGACCGCCGGAGAGCTGGCTCGGCAGGTGCTTCGCGCGATGCGCCATCCCCACGCGCTCGAGCGCCGCTTCGACGCGCTGGCGCCGCTCGGCGGCCTTCATGCCGCGATAGGTGAGCGGCAGCTCGACGTTCTCGAAGACCGTGAGATCGCCAATCAGGTTGAAGCTCTGGAAGATGAACCCGATCTCGCGGTTGCGCACGCGCGCGCGCTCGGAGGCGGGGAGCTCGGCGACCGGACGGCCGTTCAGGAAGTACTGGCCTTCGGTCGGCGAATCGAGCAGGCCGAGAATCGACAGCAGCGTCGACTTGCCGCAGCCCGACGGCCCGGCGATCGACACGTACTCGCCCTTGTCAATCTGGAGGTGAATCCCGGAGAGCGCGTGTGTCTCGACTTCGTCGGTGAAGAAGACCTTCGTCACACCATCCAGCTTGATCAGCGGTTGCCCGTTCTCAGCCATGTCGCTCTCCTGCCTTCCGTTACTTGAGACGAATCCGGTCGTACGCGTCGTACGCCGACATGTCGGACAGAATCACCTGATCGCCGACCTTGAGCCCGGACAGCACTTCGATCGTGTTCACCGAGCTCTTGCCAAGCTTCACCTGCGTGCGTTCGGCGGTCACGCCGTCTTCCTGGATCTTGAAGAGGCCGACGACGCTCTGATCCTGGCCGAACGCAGGACGGCCCATGAAGACGACGTCGTTCAGCCGCTCGAGCTCGATCGTGCCGTCGACGCTGAGATCCGGGACGGCGCCCTTCGGCAGGTCGCCGGTCAGCGTCACGTCCACCGTGCGCGTGCCGTTCTGGACCGACGGATCGATGCGCGCCACGCGGCCCTCGACGACGCCGTTGCGCGTGTCGACTTCCGCCTTCTGACCGAGCTGGATGTCCTTGGCCTGCGTCTCCGCGATCTTGATCTCCGCCTTCAGACGGCTCGGGTTCGCGACGCGCGCGAGGTTCGTGCCCGGCGCGACCTGCTGGCCGACTTCGACCGGCACGACCTGCAGCGTGCCGTCGATGCCGGCGCGGACCTTCAGCTCGTCGCGCTGCTGCCGCGTGAGCCGCAGGAGCGCGCGCGCCTGATCGACCGCCGACTGCTGCACGGCGAGCTGCGCGCGAATCGACTCGGTCTTGCTCGCGAGCTGGTCCTTCGCGATCTGGTTGCGGACCGCGAGCTGCTCCGCGTCCACCTGCGACTGCTTCAACACGAGCGCCGAGACGAGCTGATCCTTCGCGAGCTCCTCGTTCATCTGCGCCTGCATCTTCGCTTTGTTGTATTCGCCTTCGACCTGCGCGGCGGCGGCGCGCGACGTCTGCTGGTCGTTGGCCAGCTGCACCTTCGTGTTGGCGAGCGCCGCCTCCGCCGCCTGCAGCTTCAGCTCGGCGTCCTGCAGCTGCTGCTCGAGCGTCGGGTTGCTGAGCTCGAGGATGACGTCGCTCGCTTTCACCGTCGCGCCGGGCCGCAGGATGATGCGCTCCACGCGCCCCTGCGTCGTCGCCGGAATCCACCGGATGTCCTCGGGCGTCAACGTTCCGAGGCCGCGAACCTGACGGACCATCGGCCCGCGCTTGACGGTGTCGGGCCACACGACGGCGCGTTCCACCGTGGGCGCCGCCGGTTTGAGGCGCGACAGGCCGACGCTGACGAGCACGACGGCGAGCAGACCGGCGCCGGCATAAATCGCCTGGCGGATCCGCTTCTTTCTGGCGTTGGACGGACGAGCTATATCCATGGTTGTTATGTGTGAGCTTAGACGGAAACTTTCGTCAAAACGATCGCCTTTCGCCGAGGCAAACGTGACGCCACTCGGGGTAGGAGCGGTAAGTGATTATACCGCCACAATTTAACCTGCGGCACAGAAGGCGTTCGACTATCGAAAAGTGCCCGGTCATGGGACGGCACAATCCCACGAACGGACACGTCGATTTCGAGCGGGGAGGTCTAGTGCTTGCCGAGCACCGCGAGGAACGCGGCCACGATCTTCGGATCGAACTGAGCCGGCGAGCAGCGGAGCAGCTCCGCTACCGCGTCTGCTGAATTGAAGCGGCTGCGATAGGCGCGGTCCTGCGTCATCGCGTCGTACGCGTCGACGACCGCGATGATGCGGCTGGCGATCGGAATCGCATCGCCCGCGAGCTGGTGCGGGTAGCCGCCGCCGTTGAACCACTCGTGCGACGCGAGGACGAGCGGCGCGGCGCCGGCAAGCGTGGCCGTCGCCTCGAGGATCTCGGCGCCGATGTCCACGTGCTGGCGCATGATCGCGACCTCGCCCCGCGTGAGCGGCGACGGCTTGGTGACGAGCGCGTCGGGAATCGCGATCTTGCCGATGTCGTGAAACTGCGCGGCGAGCGCGAGGAGCTCGAGGTCGTCGTGAATTCCCATCTGGCGCGCGACCGACTGCGCGTAGCGGGCGACGCGCTCGCCGTGAGCCGCCGTCTCCTTGATGCGGCTGAGTGCAAGCGCGTGCAGCGCCGTCGCTTCGTCTGCGCCATGCGCCGCGCGCTCGGCGATCGTCGCGGAGACCGCCGCGGCGCGATCGCGCAGCTCGAGCGACAGCATCGCGTGCCAGTGCATCTCCTCGAGGGTCTGCTTGCGCCACTGCCGGCCGCGATCGACGGCGAGCACGAAGCGCTCGCGCGGAAACGGCTTGACGAGAAAGTCGGCGACCGGCTTCTGTGCGTCGCCGCCCAGGAGCGCGCTGTAGGCGCTCGCGAGGACGACGGCCGTGTGCGGGTGCTCGCGCTGAAGCTCGCCCGCGAGCCAGAGGCCGTCGCGCCCCGGCATCATCACGTCGATGACCGCGAGATCGTAATGACGCCGCCGCATCGTCTCGAGCGCTTCGTCCGCGTTCGCCACCGTATGCGAGCGCAGGCCAAGCGCGGAGACCCAGCGCGCCATCAGGTCACGCACGGCAGGTTCGTCGTCGACGATGAGGACCGAGCTCAGGGCTGTCATGTCGGCGGAGTGTGGAGGCAAGAGAACTGCCAGGAACGTACGTGAGATAACTCTTCGCCGGATGCCCCAACACCACTGCGCGGCGTGCTATAAACGCACAGAGGGCGCACAGTCGCCGCGCCCATATCCGCACACTGCGCCGGCGTGTTGGGCGGATTCAGGCGGCGCAGCAGGGTGTGCGGCCGGGCACGGTTCTTGGACCACTCGAGCTCGAGCCGGTCCATGCACGAGTTGAATCACGCCGTTTGCGAGCGGACGTCCGAAGCGTCCGCGTGTCCGTGCCCCTCCTGTGGGGTGATGCCGATGACCAGTCCTGCCGCGAAATCCGGCCCGGCGCGCCCGCTCCTCCTCGTCGTCGACGACGAGGCGCCGGTGCTCAAGGTTCTGGAGCGCGTCGCCGGGCGTACCGGCTTCGACGTCGTCACGTGCGGGAGCGGCGCCGAGGCGATGCGCACGCTGATGCGCAAGCCGGCGGATCTCGCGATGGTCGATCTGCGGATGCCGGACGTCAACGGCCTCGATCTGCTGCGGCAGATTCGCGCCGCCGTGCCCGGCTGCGAGGTGATCCTCATGACGGCGTACGCCGCCGTCGACAGCGCCGTGGAGGCGATCAAGCTCGGGGCGCGCGAGTATCTGACCAAGCCGTTCGACTTCGATCGCCTGAAGCAGGTGCTCGACGACATCCGCGCGGAGCTCGAGCGGCGCGCGCAGGTCGTCGCGCTCGAGAGCCAGGTCGCGCGGCAGCTCGAATTCTGCGGCATGCTCGGACGCAGCCCGGAGATGCAGGAGGTGTTCAGCCTCATCCAGCGCCTGGCGCCGCACGCGAAGGTCGTGCTGATCGACGGCGAGACGGGCACCGGCAAGGAGCTCGCCGCGCGCGCCTTCCATCAGGCGGGCACGCGCCGCAACCGTCCGTTCGTGACGATCAACTGCTCGGCGGTCGTCGACACCCTGTTCGAGAGCGAGCTGTTCGGCCACGTGCGCGGCGCGTTCACCGGCGCCGTCGAATCGAAGACCGGCGTGTTCGAAGCGGCGCAGGGCGGCACGCTGTTCCTCGACGAGGTCGGCGAGCTGCCGATGTCGGTGCAGGCCAAGCTGCTGCGCGCGCTCGAATACGGCGAGGTGCAGCGCGTGGGATCGCTCCAGCCGAAGCGCGTCGACGTGACGGTGATCGCCGCAACCAACCGCGATCTGCGCGCCGAGGTCGCGGCCGGCCGTTTCCGCGGCGATCTCTTCTACCGCCTGAACGTCGTGACCGTGACGCTGCCGCCGCTTCGCGATCGGCGCGAAGACATTCCGTATCTCACCGCGGCGTTCATCCGCGACTGCTCGACGCGGATGCAGAAGCCGATTCACGGGCTGACGCCCGCGGCCGAGCGCCTGCTCTTCCACGCGCGGTGGGACGGCAACGTCCGCGAGCTGAAGAACGTCGTCGAGCGCGCGTGTATCCTCGTCGACGGCACGCTGCTCTCGGAGCGCGAGCTCGAAGGCGCATTCGGACCCGAGCGCGCGGCGCAGGGGTACGGATCGCCCGGCAGCGCGAAGCTTCGCCCCGTCGACGCGCGCACCAGCGAGTCGGGCGCGTCGGCGCCGCTCGACGAGATCGAGCGCGAGCACATTCTCGAGGTCCTGCGGCAGGTGAACGGCAACCGGATGGCGGCCGCGAAGGTGCTCGGCATCAGCAGGCGCGCGCTGTACCGCCGGCTCGAACGCCATCATCTGGCCGACGAGGCGCCGCCGCCGATGCTGCGGCGCCCGCTATGATTCCGCTCGTCCAGATGTACGGGGCTCGTATGAAAAGCAAGCCGTCGCGTCCATTCAGCATCCTCGTCGTCGACGACGAGGGGTCGGTGCAGAGGTTCGTCGAGCGCGTGCTGCGCGAATCGGGCTACGAGACGACGACCGCCAGCGACGGTCCAGAAGCGATCGAGGCCGCCGCGAAGATGGAGCACTTCGATCTGCTCGTCACCGACGTGATGATGCCGCAGATGACGGGCGACGAGCTCGCGCGGCGGCTGCGCATCCAGCATCCGACGCTCAAGGTGCTGTACCTCACCGGCTTCAGCGATCGCCTCTTCAAGGAGAAGGTGACGCTCTGGGCCGACGAGGCCTTCCTCGACAAGCCGTGCAGCGTGAAGGGCCTGCAGCAGGCCGTGTCGCTGCTGTTGTTCGAGCACATCGAAGCGCCCGACAACTGGGCGTCGTGAACGCGCGTGCCGGTGTTCGGGCCGGGTGCGGCCGGCGCGACCAGCGAGCCCCTCACTCGGACATGCGATAGAGCTATCCGCCGCGCGTGTGCATCTCGAGGTGGGGATCCTTCCGCAGCAGATCCTGCACGGGAACGAACGCGCGGCGATCGCCGAGCGCGAGCCGCTCCTCGGCGCCGCGGTCGTCGCG